>Ga0137418_10004770_pt1 | contig 12419 bp, 10 predicted proteins | sample CZODoug3_1_2_16f_FD_122242 | JGI IMG/M metagenome (GOLD analysis project Ga0137418, IMG submission 122242) | Vadose zone soil fungal communities from Angelo Coast Range Reserve, California, USA - CZODoug3_1_2_16fungal (Hybrid Assembly) | ecosystem: Environmental > Terrestrial > Soil > Vadose... | reverse complement strand
TGCATGAGTCTCTGGATTTCGGGGTTGAGCGGGCCAGCAGCTTGACCGGGCTGTTTGGCGGGCTGGTGTGGTTCCTGGCGATTTTCGGCGGCAGTCTTGCGGACCGTCTTGGGTTTCGCCGGGCGCTGTCGCTGGCCTACCTGATTCTGGCTTGTTCTTACTTCCTGCTGGGTTCGATTGCCGCGCCCTGGCTGGCGCCGGTGCGCAACGCGGTGCCCCTGGTTGTGTTGGTGGCGTTCATCCTGATGCTGCCCGCGCTGGGAATTGCAATGGTGAAGCCCGCCGTTGTCGGCACCACGGCGCGGGCTTCCAAAGAGAGCGTGCGCTCGATTGGCTACTCCATCTACTACACGCTGGTGAATTGTGGTTCCGCTTCAGGGCCGTTTGTGGCTTCCTGGGTGCACTCGCACTTGCGTGTAGAAAGCGTTTTTCTGGTTGCTTCTCTCAGCGTGTTCCTGATGTTCTTCGCCGTCTTGCTGTTCTTCAAGGAACCGAAAGGCGCTGGCGAAACCGAAGCGCCCACTTTCGGCCAGACGGCAAGGAACTTTGCCACCGTCCTCGGTAACCCCCGCTTCATGCTCTTTCTCTTGATTTTCTCGGGCTACTGGATTGTGTTTTGGCAGCTTTTCATCACTCTGCCGCTTTATGTCCACAACTACATCGACGCTACCAGCGATACGGAGCTTCTGCTGGTAACCGGTCCGCTCACCGTAATCGCTCTGCAAATGGCCGTGAGCTTTCTCACGCGGCGCATCCCGGCGTTCACCGCAATCACTTTAGGCACGCTGATCACAGGCGTCGCCTGGCTGCTCTTAGTGGGACATCCCACGATTCCCCTGGTGATCGCCGCCATGATCGTGGTGGCACTCGGCGAAATCACGCAGACTCCGCGCTACTACGAATACATTTCTCGTCTCGCGCCGCCGGGGCAGCAGGGCACGTATATGGGCTTTGCCTTTTTGCCCCTCGGGATCGGATCGTTGATCGGAGGCTGGTTCGGAGGCAAGCTCATGCACCACTTCGGCGAGGTGCAGCACCAGCCGCAGCGCATCTGGTGGGCGGTGACCGCGGTGGGCGTAGGCACGACCGCGCTTTTGTGGATTTACGATAAGACCATTCGAAAGACCGTAGCGGAGCCCGTGTAAGCAGGTTTGCCTAACCAAGATGCCTCAAGCAAACACCCCGAAACACTTTGCGGAGCAAATCCGCCACGAGCTGCGTACCGGCGGTTCGGTGCAACACGCCGCAGGTGTGCAATGGTTTTTTAAGGAGGAAATTCAGTCGCACGGTTGGTACACGGCGGCCCTGCGCAAGGCGGCGGTGCTGACGCGGCGAAGAATTCTTCGCGAAAACTCTCTGGCCTTTCTCATGAATGTCGCGGACGGGCTGTTTCAGGGCGGCATCCTCGAAGAAAAAGTCTTTGCCGTTTTTCTCCTCGAGAAGATGACCGAGCAACTCGGCTCCAAAGAGTTTCGTGTCTTTGAAAACTGGCTTTCGCGCGTTTCCACCTGGGCAGATCATGATGGGCTGGTTCACTATCTGCTCGGGCCCATGCTGCTTTCCGATCCAAAACGTTCGCAACGTGTGTTTGTCTGGGCGAAGAACAAAGGCCGCTGGCACCGCCGGGCCGCAGCCGTATCCCTGATCCGCGGCGCCCGTGTCGGGTTGTTCGAGAAGGAAATCATCCGCGTCTCGAATCTCCTCCTCCGCGACGAGGATGACATGGTGCAAAAAGGCTTAGGTTGGCTCCTGCGCGAGTGGACGCGCGATCACCCCGAGCGTGCGCTTCCCTTTCTCATGAAGATCCGGACGGCGGCGCCGCGTTTGGTGCTGCGAACCGCGTGCGAAAAACTCGGGCCGGCGGATAAAAAGGCGGTGCTAGGCTAGGATTCTGCCGCTTGGCCTTCGGCATGCACAAGTTCACATTTGATGGTTTGCACAAAATCGTGCTTGTGACAAACTAGCTAGCCCATGGCTTCATGCCCCCAGTGCGACGGGTTCACCCAGAGGTTCAATATCGGCAGCTCGCGTGAGTATCTTGACTTCGTCCGCCAACTCATTGAGATCGTGAACCAGGGGACGTTTTTTTCTGGTGTGTGCCAGTTGTCCTTTGCAGGATATGTTCAACACTCCGATCCCGGGAGACACCATCTCTCACGACTTTCAGTGCCTTATGTGCGGGACGCTCATTTCACCTTTTTGCCGATACCTATCATGGCAGCGCAAGTTGGAGAGTGGGTGAGTTACCAAAACCAACTGGTGATTCAGCAAAACCGAACTAAGATACTGCCTTCGCTCCAGTATTCGCCCGAATCCACAGCCTTCGCTATAATTGGCATTCGCCCTGTTTCACCGAACCTGTGCCTATGAATCTGCCCGCAATCCAGTCGGCCCTGCAAGAGCAGGGTTTCGATGCCTGGCTCCTCTGCGATCACCATCATCGCGACCCCATCGCCTACCGGGTTCTCGGCCTGCCGGCCGCCTCCATGGTCACCCGGCGGTGGTTTTACGTCATTCCCGCCCAGGGTGAGCCTTCGAAGCTCGTGCATCGCATCGAAGCTGCGCATCTCGATACCTTGCCCGGCGGCAAGCGCCAGTACTCCGGATGGCAGGAACTCGAAGAAAATCTGAAGACCATGCTGGCGCCCTACAAGACCGTCGCCATGCAGTATTCGCCCAACAACCGCATCTTCGTAATTTCGCTGATCGATGCAGGAACCATTGAGCTGATTCGCAGTTTTGGAACCAACGTGGTCAGCTCCGGCGATCTCGTCGCCAAATTCGAATCGACACTGACGGAAGACCAGATCGCCAGCCATTTCGAAGCCCGCGACGCCGTCGATCGCGTAACCGCCGCCGCCTTTCAGGAGATCGGCCGCCGCGTTCGCAATGGCGGCACGCACGAATACGAAATGCAGCGGTGGATCATGGAAGCCTTCGGCCGCGAGGGTCTCAAGACGGACGACCCGCCCATCGTTGGTGTGAACGCACACAGCGGCGACCCGCATTATGAGCCGCGTCCCGAAACTTCCCAACCGATTCTCGAAGGCGATTGGGTGTTGCTCGACATCTGGGGAAAGATGAACCGGCCGAACTCGGTGTACTACGACATCACCTGGACGGGCTTCGTCGGCCTCGCGCCCTCCGACCGTCATCGGCAAGTCTTCGAGGTCGTCACCAGCGCGCGCGATGCGGCGGCCGCCAAAGTGATATCCACAGTCGGGGCCGGCAAGCAGATTGCTGGCTGGGAAGTCGACCGCGCTTCGAGGGACTTCATCAACGGCAAGGGCTTCGGCGAATACTTCATTCACCGCACAGGCCATTCGATCAGTTCCGATATCCACTCGAACGGCGCCAACATGGACGATCTCGAGGTGCACGACGTGCGCCAGATCCTTCCCAATAGCTGCTTCTCCATCGAACCGGGCGTGTACTTGCCGGAATTCGGCGTGCGCAGCGAAATCAACATTCTGGTGCGGCAGGGTTCCGCCGAAGTCACCGGGAAAATTCAGCGCGAGATTGTGATGGTGTAATGGCGAACTCCTCAAAAAGTGTGGAACAAGCGGCGCCGCTGCCAAGCTCGATGTCTGTGATTGCTCCAGCCGTGGGCTGGCTCGTTCCGGGCGCGGGTCACTTGGTGCAGAAGCGCTACGGCCGCGGCGTGTTGTTAATGGCTTCGATTGTGAGCATGTATATGATCGGCATCGCCATGCAAGGCCACGTGTACACGCCCAACGGCGGCGATTTGCTCGACATCCTGAGTTTTCTCGGAGACGCCTGCGCCGGCGGCCTCTACATTATCAGCCGCGCCCTCGATTGGAACCCCGGCCTGATCACCAAAGCCACCGCCGACTATGGCTCGAAGTTCATTGTTGTCGCGGGGCTGCTGAACTTCATCAGCGCCGTGGACGCCTACCACATCGCGATCGGGAAGAAGCAATAATGCAAATCTCTCATTTCGGCGTCGCCGTGCTGTACGCGCTGTTCGCTTCGATCGTGCTGGGAATTTGTTTCAAGACGAGCACGCGCGAAATGGTTCGCTACGGGTTCTACAGCTTCGCGATGTTCGTCGGCGGGTTGATTGCGGCGGGCTGGGCCATGTGGCTGCTGCGCCACTAACCAGATCGCTCTTCCCACACGAACGCGTCGAATACGTGTTTCGTTGCAAAACCTAAACGCGCATAGAGGTGAACCGCGCCTTCGTTGGCCTCCGTTACCGTCAGCGTCAACAATCGAACACCATGCCCCCGCAGGGCCTGCGCTGCACGGTGCATGAGCGCGTCGCCAATCCCGTGCGAGCGATACTCGGGCAGCACGCAAACCTGGGTGACATGCCCCGCGTCGTGACTGATTCGCGAACAGAGAATCACGCCCACAAGCATACGCAGGGCCCGGTTATAGGCCACGAAAGAAGATTCCGGATCAAACTGCCCGCACCCTGGAAATCGCACAATATTGTGCAAAAATCGCAGCGAACCGTTGACGGAACGATATTGGTCATTGATTTCCGAATCCACGTGGTCGCGATAGCAAGCCGTGATGAGGCCGGCCGTGGGCTGGTAATCCTGCTCCGTCCACGGACGAATTTCGATCTCAGAATGGATTGGGGCGCCCGCGACCGGAACTTCACCAAGGTTCGCCACCATGAACAGCCGGGGATGGCGCCGAAACCCGCTCTCCAGAAATGCCGACGCCACCCGCCCTGAGGGATGAAGCAGCAACTGCGCCTCGGCGCGGTGAATACCTGGGGACTGCTGCAGGGTCTCAATCGAATGTTTCAAAAGCCGCGCTTCAAGATCCTCGCCGCGCGCGGCATCCGTCCCGTTCGCAACGAACAAATCGCCAATCACGCCCTTGCTGGCCTCATAGACAAAAAACGCATAGCCCAGCACCCGGCCCCGATTCACAGCTGCATACCCAGGCAGAATCTTCGAGTCCAGATAGCGCAAGACCATCTCGGTCGATCCGCTGTAATCCCAGGAGAGTAGACGGGACCATAGGGCTGCCTCCTCTTCCAGAAGCGGTCGGAGATCAGCGGATGAAAAGTGTCTGAGGTCGAGAATTTCCACGGTCGAAAGCTTTCACGGTCCCACCCAACGGCGGCCTGGTCGGTTGCCGTGCAAGTGGCGAAGCGTCAGTCTAGTGCGTTTCGGAAGGCGAAGGCAAACGGCGCGGCCTGGATGGACCGGGTTCGACAACAGGGACGGCAACACCGCGCCACTCGCGGGCGACGCCCGAAATCCGATAGTACTCGAGGTGCTGCGCCGGGTTGGAGCCGATCAACTCCACCACTCTCGAACCCACCACCTTGGCCAGTTCGCTTTGCGCGCCTTCCTTGGCCACCAATAAGTGCGGGCCTTCGGGAATTTCGCCGCGGTCGTAGCTCGACACGATCTGGTTACGGTAAAACGCCAATCCAAATTCAGTCTGACGTGGCACCTGCAATACCGCAATCGGGAGAGGGTTGGTCGTGCCCGCCTCGGTTCGCGCCAACGCGGCCGCCACCGGGCGCGTGGAATTTTCCTCATCGAGGGCGACTCCGCCCATGCGAATCAGCGCGGCGACCGACAGAACCACCGGGATCAGCGTGGAGAAGTGCAGCAAGCGCAAGCCAAATCGGCCGCGCACACTCCTAAATATTGCCACAGTCACGGCCAAACTCAAGACTACCGCCGCCAACGTTCCCACGCCCCACGGCAGGCGGTGCACCAGCACAATGTAGGAAATCAGGAAACACGGCATGACAAGGATGCCTGCGAAAAGGGCGTGCAGCAGCACCGCGGCCGGACCGACCGTCCGATTCGAACTGGTCCTCCGGCGAACAAAACCAGCGACCAAAATGGGCGCGGCGGGAAGCGCGGGCACGATGTACCCAGGGAGTTTCGATTGCGAAAACGAAAAGAAGACAATCGGAAGCGCCAGCCAGAGCAACAGGAAAACATCCAAAGTGTCTTCACCGTCGAAAATCTTGCGCCCCTCCGCCTTCCACCCTCGTACCGTTTCGGCCACCGCCGCAATGCTAAAGATCGTCCAGGGCAGCAGACCGATCAGGGCTACGGGAAGGAAATACCAAAACGGCTGCTGGTGACGGTACAGGTTGGTTCCGAAGCGCGCCAGGTTGTGTTCCAGAATAAAGATCCTAAAAAACTCGGGGTTGCGCAGCTGCACGGCGACAAACCAGGGCAGCGTCACGACACAATAGGCTGCGACGGCGGGGAGCCACGGTGTGCCTGCGATCAGCCGCCGATCTCGTCGCACCGCTGCAAAAGCAATCACGATGAGCGCGAAAAAGGCCACGGCTACCGGCCCCTTGGCCAGTGTCGCCAGCCCGAGAAAGGCAAACGCCCCTAGCAGCCAGCGGCGCTCCTGACTCTCATACCAGGCGTACCACGCCAACAGAGCGATGGTAAAGTTGGCCGCTAGCGGCATATCGGTAGCCGCCGCTCGCGCGAATCCAATCACGGCCACGCAGGATGCGGTCATCAGCGCGCCATCCAACTCCGAACCTGGCCGGAAACGCCGCAGGAACAAATAAATCGCAACAATCATCAGCAACGCCGAGAAGGCGGAAGGCAAGCGCGCCGCCCAATCGCTCACGCCCAACAGGCGAAAAGCGATCATCTCTTCCCAGTACAGGAGGGGAGGCTTTTCCAACCAGGGTTGGTGGCCCAGTGTGGGCGTGACCCAATCGTTGTGCTCGAGCATTTCCCGCGCCACCTGGGCATAGCGCGGTTCATCCGCTCCCACGAGTCCAAACGCGCCCAAACCGTAGAAAAAGAGGAACCCGCAGACAACGGCGAGCACGATCCATTCCTGGCGGTGGCCTTTGGTATCGCTCATACGCGGAGCAGTGAGGTTTCCATCGCCAGCTATTGTATCCGCCTACTGTTGAACTATTGAATCGACGATCCACGGAATCGACGATCCACGGAATCGACGATCGATTGAAGCGACGATCTACTGAATCGACGCAGTCCGAAGCCTGCCAATCACATCGGCAATCGCGTGAGCCAGCGGCCCGTCCGCCGAGCAGCCGCTGGCGCAGCGGTGGCCGCCGCCGCCAAACATGCCGGCAACCACGGTTACATCCACACGCCCCTTGCTGCGCAGGCTGATGCGAAAACGGCCGTCGGCCTGTTCGCGAAAAAACGCCGCCACCTCCACTCCCTGAATCGCCAGCGCGTAGTTCACCAGGCCCTCGCAGTCCTCATCCAGCGCTCCGACGCGCTCCATCTGGTCCCGCGTCACCCAAACCCACGCTAGATCGCCCTCGCGATGGAGGTTGGACAGGGCCGCGCCGAGCAACCGCATTTTTGCCGTGGAATGGGAGAAATAAAGGTTCTGGGCGACCGGCGCAGGGGCGGCTCCCGCCAGGACAAGTTCCCGCGCCAGCGCGAACGTATGCTCGTTGGTGCCGTCGAACATGAACGATCCCGTGTCGGCCACCAGGCCAGTGTAGAGGCAGGTTGCGATCTCCGGAGTAATGGGGGCGCCGCACTCACGCGCGAGGCGGTAAACCAGTTCGGCCGTAGCGCAGGCCTGCGGATCAATCCAGTTGACGTGCGCGAAGGGGCGCCCGCCAATGTGGTGGTCAATGTTGATGAGGATCTTCCCTTCCAGGCCCAGCAAGCGGGTGCGCTGCAGGCTGTCGCACTCGAGCAAGATCGCCACATCGTAACTGCCTTCCACGACGCCAGCGTGGATGATGGCGTCGGCGAAAGGCAGCTTGCGGTAGTTGCGCGGCACGGGATCGTGCAGCACCACTTCGGCATGTTTGCCCAGCGCGCGCAGAATCTGCTGCCCGGCCAGCGCCGAGCCTACGCCGTCGCCATCCGGTCGGGCGTGCGAGGTCAGCACGAAGCGGCTGTGCCTCTCAATCTGGCTCCGAATCTGTTCTACAGCGCTGGGCTGCACTGATTGCCTCGTCGTTCCTAGGTGCCTGATTTTTCCGCATTCGGTTTCGTGTCACTGGGCTTTGTGCCGCTGCGCTTCTTTGTCCGGCCCAGCAATTCATCCACTCGCGCTTCGTAGGCATGCGACTTATCAATCTGGAAATGCAACTCCGGACAGCGCCGCAAATGCAGCCGCTCAATCAACTCGTGCCGGATGTAGCCGACGGCCGCCAGCAAGCCTTCGCGGGTTTCGGCGGCATCTTCCTCGCTGCCTTCCACGGCGATCATTACCCGAGCCGAACGCCCATCGTTGGCCAGCAACAGCTCGGTCACGTTGGCGAGGCCAATGCGCGGGTCAGCCAGCTCGCCTTCAATGATGGTTTCAATCTCCTCCCGCAGGAGTTCCGCCATGCGTTCTCGGTGATACTTTTGTGCGCGGTTTTCCACGGTCTCTTTACTCCAGATAAAACTCTATAGGCTACCAGAAACCCGGGCAGCCCACAGGATTGGTTATAGCGGAAATTCTTCTTAGAGGAATTCCAGGTACGAATCTACGATCTCGGCGCCGTGATTATTGGCAATCCGCGCCGCTTGACGCTCCACGTTTTTCATCAGTCCGTCGAGGTAATCGCGCGAACTGGAGATGCTAACGACGCCCAGGCTCGCCTGATTCCAAAGTGTCGCCGGCTCCAGTTCCGCGATGGAGACGTTGAAGCTGGTGCGGAGGCGGTCTTTGAGGCTGCGCACCACCTGCCGCCGGTCCTTCAAGGATTGCGCCGCTTCGATGCGCAGTTCGAGGGTGAGAAAAGCGATCAAGACACGGTTTTCGAGTTTCTGGTTTCAGGTTTCGAGGTCAAAAACTCGAAACCGGAAATTCGAAACTGTTGTCTACGCAATCACTTCCGCGGCAATCACTTCGGTCGAGAAGAACTCGATCACATCGCCAACCTTAATGTCGCCGTAGTTCGCGATGCTGATACCGCACTCATTGCCGTTGCGAACTTCGCTGGCATCATCCTTAAACCGCTTGAGCGATCCGACCTTGCCCTTGAAAATCTGCGCGCCGTTGCGCATCAGCCGAACCTCGGCGTCACGCCGCACCAAGCCATCCTGCACGAAGCATCCGGCGATGGTCCCCGCCTTCGGTACCTTGAAGACGTTCCGGACTTCCGCCCGGCCGAGATAGGTTTCCTTGAACGTAGGCTCGAGCAACCCGCTCATGGCGCGCTTGATTTCATCCTGCAGCTCGTAAATGATCGAGTGCAGACGGATATCGACTTTTTCCTGCTCCGCCAGCTCTTGCGCCTTGCGCTCCGGGCGAACATTGAAGCCGATAATGATGGCATTCGAAGCCGAAGCCAGCAGCACATCGGTTTCCGTAATGGCGCCAACGCCGCCGTGAATCAGCTTCAGTCGGACCTTGTCGGTGGCAATCTTCGACAGCATGTCCTTCAGAACTTCGACAGAGCCCTGCATGTCGCCCTTGAGGATGACCGCCAGTTCTTTCAGGCTCGCCGTCTTGATCTGATCGGCCAGGCCTTCCAGCGAAACACGCGAACTCTGCGCCAAGGCAAGCTCGCGGGCGCGTTGCTCGCGATACTCGGAAATATTGCGGGCTTTGTCGCGATCCGCTACCACCACAAACTGGTCTCCAGCCTGCGGCAGGCTTTCTAAGCCAATGATCTCCACCGGCGTCGAAGGCCCGGCCAGTTCCAGCTGCCGCCCGCGGTCGTCATACATCGCGCGGACCTTGCCGAACACGTTGCCGACAACGAAGTTGTCTGCAGCGCGCAGGGTTCCGTTTTGCACCAGCACCGTTGCCACCGGACCGCGTCCCCGATCCAGCTTGGCTTCGAGCACAACGCCGCTCGCCGGACGCGTCGGCACTGCCTTCAACTCGCGAAGATCGGCGGTCAGGCAGATCAGTTCCATCATCAGGTTCAAGTTCGTTTGCTTCTTGGCTGAAACATCCACAAACACCGTCGTACCACCCCAGGCTTCGGGCATCAATCCGCGATCCGCGAGTTGCTTCTTCACGCGGTCGGGCATGGCGTCGGGCTTGTCGATCTTGTTGACGGCCACAATGATCGGGACTTCGGCGGCATTGGCGTGGTCGATGGCTTCGAGGGTCTGCGGCATTACGCCGTCATCCGCCGCCACCACCAGCACGACAATGTCCGTAACCTTGGCGCCGCGCGCACGCATGCGCGTAAACGCCTGGTGGCCCGGAGTATCGAGGAACACAATCTCGCGGCCAAACGCCGGCGACTGCGGATCTACAACTTTCACCTTGTAGGCGCCGATGTGCTGCGTGATTCCGCCGGCTTCGCCTTCGGCCACATTGGTGGCGCGAATCGCGTCGAGCAAGGTTGTCTTACCGTGGTCGACGTGGCCCATAATGGTGACGACCGGCGAGCGCGTGATTTCGCCGCCCGTGGATTCGGTGGCCTCCTGATCCGTCTCCATTTCCTTGGCGGCCTGGTCTTCGTAGCTGATCACGTTCGTATCAGCGCCAAAGAAGCGCGCCATCTCGGAAGCGAGATCGGCATCGAGCGTCTGGTTGATGGTGGCAAACACGCCCTTGGCCAGCAGGCCTGCGATCAAATCTTTCGCGCGAATCTCCAGCTTCTCCGCCAGATCCTTCACGCTGGTGCCTTCCGTAATGGTGATGCTGCGCGTGATGGGCAGCGGTTCCGTCGGCAGCGTGAAGCGCGGCGGCGGAGTGTAGCCCTTCATGGGCCCTTCTTGCACCTTCGGAATGTAGCGTTGACCCGGACGGCGCGGCGGCGAAGGACGGCCACCGGGCCGATTTCCCGGAGGGGCAGCTCCGCCGGGTGCAGGTCCCGCTGCGGCGCCCATGCCAGGACGCATACCCATCGGGCGGGCGCCGGCGGGCGCGGTGCGGGTTGGGTGCATGGGGCGGCGCTCGCCTGGCTTCAGCGGAGGCCGCATGCCGCCTGGACCCGCAGATCCGGGCGCAGGACGACGTTGGAAAATGGGTTGGCCAGGCACTGGGCGACCGGGCGCGGGACGCGGCACGCTGCTCCCGGCGGGGGCGGCCGGCGCGGCGGCCATGGGCGGCGGCGCTGGAGCCTTATACACCGGGCGCGGGCCGGTCTGCGGCATGATGGTGCGCGGCGGAACCACGAGTCGGGGAGCGGGAGGCGTCGCTGGTTCGGCCGTCATGGCGGTCGGAGGAGCCACGGGAGGTGCGGCAGGAGCGGGAGGCGCAGCCGCCGCTTGCAGATTCACGCTCGCAGGAGCTTCCGGCGCCTTCGGCGGTGAGGCTACAACCTTCGGCGGGGGAACGGTAAAGGTGGGCCGCGGACCCGGCGCTTGCGGCCGAATGAAGCGCGGCGCGGCTGGCGGAGGTGCCGGAGCCACAGGCGCAGACGGAGCTGGGGCTTTCACCACCGGTTTCGATTGCGCCGGAGGAACCGGCGGCTTAGCCGCGGGCGGCGCGGCCACGGGAGCCTGTTTTTGGGTGAGAGCCTTCAGCACATCGCCGGGACGGGAAATGTTGGAGAGGTCGATCTTCGTCTTGATGCCATCGCTCTCGCGCGCCGCGGACCTGGAGCCCGTGCCGTTGCCCTCTCCCTGTTTCTTGAAATGGGCACGCACTTTTTCCGCTTCGTCGGCTTCGAGCGAGCTGGAATGGGTCTTCTTGGTCGTGACGCCGGACACAACCAGGGCATCCAGAATCGCCTTGCTCTTCACTTCCAGCTCTCGTGCCAGATCGTTAATTCGAATCTTGCTCATCCGCCTCTACATTCCTCTTCACCCGTTAAGTGCTCATCGCAACCCCACGGCTTTCCAGAGTTCTTGAATTTTTTCTATCCCGCACACAACTACGCCTTGTTACCAGAAATCTCGTTTTCGGAACCGTCGGTTTCGGACCCGTCGTTTTCAGATCTCTCTTCCGGCTCCGCTTCGTGATGCCCTTCCAGGGCAAGCTCCTCGGCCGGCAAACCATCTTCCGGCGCCTCCGAATCCGCCTGCGCTGCCAGATCCAGAGCAGAAGACCCTTCCGCATCTTCTTCCGCGGTAGCGGGCTCAGTCGTCTCGGCGAGCGCGTCGGCCTCGGCTGTGCCTTCCGCTGCTGCTTCGACGGGGACTTCGCCGGCATACTCTTCCGGCACCGCCGCCTCTGCTGCGGCGGCCTCTGCTTCGGCGGCGTCCAGAGTGGCGAAGTAATTATTGACCGCGAGGCTGATTTTTTCCACAGTTTTCGGGCCAATGCCTTCAATAGCTTCGAGCTGCTCCGGCGTCATATCCGCCAGGGCCTCCACGGTGCTCACACCGGCGGCGTTCAGCTTCTCGACCAGAGCTTCGCCTAGACCCTCCACTTTGTCCAGCGAAGTAGTGGTTTGGGTGCCGAAAGCAGCCATCTGCTGCTCGACTTCCTGGCGCTTCTCTTCCTCGCTCTTGATGTCGATCTTCCAGCCCAGCAGCTTGGCAGCGAGGCGAACGTTCTGCCCCTTCTTGCCGATAGCCAGCGAAAGTTGGCTATCATCGACCACGACTTCC
>Ga0137418_10004769_pt1 | contig 12420 bp, 7 predicted proteins | sample CZODoug3_1_2_16f_FD_122242 | JGI IMG/M metagenome (GOLD analysis project Ga0137418, IMG submission 122242) | Vadose zone soil fungal communities from Angelo Coast Range Reserve, California, USA - CZODoug3_1_2_16fungal (Hybrid Assembly) | ecosystem: Environmental > Terrestrial > Soil > Vadose... | reverse complement strand
AGCTGGCAGCAGGTTGAGCGATGTAGGAAAATATCTCAGCGCGAAAACAACGGTGGGATCGCTGTTGTCAGGGACCCAAAATGATCAAAATCGTCACCATTGAACGCGAGTACGGATGCGGCGGCGGCGAAATTGCTGCCCAGCTTGCCCACCAGCTTGGCTGGAAGCTTTGGGATCAGTTGCTCACGGAGGAGATCGCCCGCCTGGCGAATTGTTCCAAGGCGGCCGTCGAGGACCGAGAGGAGCGAAGGGATCCGCTCTACTACCGGCTTTTCAAGTCGTTTCTGCGAGGCAGTTATGAAGGCAGCCTCAACGCGCACAAGCTGAACGTGGTGGACAGTGAGAGCATTTTGAAGATGACGAGGCGCGTCGTCCTGCGCGCGGCGGAAACCGGGAATTGTGTCATGGTTGGAAGAGGATCGCAGCAGTTTCTCAAAGACCGCAAGGATACGCTGCGAGTGTTTCTTTATGCTCCGAGGGAAGACAAGGTGCGACGGTTGTTGGCGCGCGGCAAGAGCGAGAACGAAGCCCACGAGTTAGTGGATAACGTCGACCGGGAGCGCGGGGATTTCATTGCCAAATACTTTGGTGTGGAATGGCCGAACCGTCCGCTCTACCACACGATGATCAACACCGCGATAGGAGATGCGGCCGTGGTTCAGGTCATCGTCAATTTCATGAAGACCTGCGACGCAGCTCCGGTTTGTTAGCGTCTTCTAGTTGGTTTTAGAGCGGCGACAGCTCGTCTTTCCTTCCTTCGTCCTCTTTTTCGCGCACGAACCGCTTCTCTAGGAACTGTCTCGCCAAGTCCTGACCGCCGATGCCGAAGGCGAGGGCGAGCCCCAGCATCAGAGCTCCGAAAGCGATTCCGAAGGCGAGCAGCATGGTCTGGTCCGCCACTCCTAATTCCTCAAAGACCATGGACAACACAAAGACGATGATGATCGACCGAATGGCAATCCCGAGGAGGCGAGGCGAAGGAAGATTGGAGTTCACTGCGGCGAGCAGCGCGGCGCGGGAAAAAAAGCTGGCTGCGAGCAGGCCGACGAACAAGATGAATAATGCGACAAAGAGGCGCGGCAAGAAAAGAAAGAACCTGCCAATTTGCTCCTGCAAGCCAAAAACACCAAGCACGCTCACGCCCAGGAGGATGAAGCCGAGCCAGGCTACTCCGAAGGCAAACTGGATTAGGACCTCGGTCGCGGACGGAAGCCCGGCTTTGCTCAGCAGTTGCGATGCGCCCGCGTTTTCTGAGAGTTTGTCAAATTTGAGGAGCCGCAAAATGCTGCGCAATGCCAACTTCAGCGCGTAGGCTACGACCCAGCCCACAAAGCCAATGATCACCAATACGATAAGCCGGGGAAGGAAGTGGGCGAAACCCCGGCTGATTCCGTGCATTGCCTGCGTCAATTCATCGACGATCATTTCCCGCATAAAGACCTCACTCTCTGCCGTTCCACAACGCTAACAAGTACGGCTTTCCTCGTTCGAATTCAAGACATAAGGCTTCGATATTGTTCTCGACTGTTTCGGCGGGGCCGTTGCGGTTCTCCACCAGAAAGGTGAGGGCTCTACCGCGAAAAAGTGGCGCCAGCGCCTGGAGGATATGATCGCGGCTGATGACCGCTTTGTGATAGGCCACGGCAAATTCGTAGATCGTCTTCACCCATAGCTCCGCGGGATATCGAAACACGCCCTCTTCGAGGCGGGCAATGCGCCGGAGTTCCTCCAGCGTCGACGTCGAAAGGATGGTCTGAAAGACGGATTCGAGTTCGGCGACTCCCGTGGAGAACATTTCCAGCAGGCGTTTACGGTTGACCCGCAGGGGTTCGAGAGTGAACTCCCGTTCGGGGCCAATTGTAGGTACTGGCTGGGACCCAGTGGCCGCACTCCACAGCGTCATGTGAGGCCCAAGAGAAGAAAATAAAGCGCCGACTGTTTGGCGCAGAGCGGGAATCAAGTCGGAGGAACGCCGCTCAACATGCTCCCGGGTTCCAAGAAACGATTGGCAAATCCGCGCATGGCCGGCAATTGAATTCAAAGTGAAATAAGTCTCCGATCCAGCTCGAGCTGTTTCGTCCTGCCATGCATTCTGGGCAAGAAATTGGCTTCCGAGAGGGCCGGAGAATGCGAAGTCCAAGGCATAGGGCTCGCGGATTCTTAATCCATAGAGCGCTCGAGTCATGGGATAGAGCAGATTCGTTAGCAGAATGCCATCGAACTTGTGCCGACTGTAAGTGGGTAATACAAGGTCAAACTCTTCGGCGTAAACAGGCCGCAAGAGCTTTGTAAGCCAATCAGTTTTGATTTGCGTGGACTCAGGAGAAACAATTACGCAGGCTTTCGCGCGCAGCAACTCGCCGGCTGCCAAAATTGACCGGAGCGCATCTCCCCGCGTGGGGCTGCTCGCATATTGAGTACTGATCACGTGCAGGGTCCGGAGTGCGGAGACATTAGAGCGGCGTCGCAGGTCGTCGATCGCTGCGTTTAGGACTAGTTCTGGGGTGCCATCCTGCGAACCGCCGTCGGCGTTGATGATGGCGGCTCTGTCCCGGGGAAAGTACGTGAGCAGACCGGCCTGAATCGTCGCCACGATCGGTGCGATCGTTTTGGCATTGTTGTGAGTTGGTAGACCCACGAGGATATCCACTTCGCCGACATTGATGAGTTGGCGGAGGAACTCATCGGTGAGGATACTGTCGTCCGCCGTCCTGACCTTCTTCATTTACCGTCGTTTCCTGCCAGATGGAATTTCAGATTCGGCGCAGCCGGAACCAGTAAAACTGGTAGGGACCAAAGGTTAGCAGATACGGCAGGTCGCCTACCCGCGGAAAGATATTTTTGCCGAACATCTCGATGAGAATATTCCCTTTGTAACGGCGCAGGTCCAATTCAACGGCCTGCGCTGCATTCGAAAGGTTATTCACAACTAAAATGGTCTCAGTTCCCAGTTGGCGCACATAAGCCAGGATTCTGTGATTGGCGGGATAGAGAAATTCAATCGACCCGCAGCCAAAGACATCGGTGGATTTGCGAACCGCGAGGATGCGTGCCATCCAGTTCAGCAGGGAGTGTTGAGTTCGCTTCTGCGAAACCACGTTGACGGCCGCATAGCCATAAACCGGATCCTGGATCATAGGGGCGTAGAGTTTCTCCGGATCAGCCACGGAAAACCCTGCATTCCAACCTCCGCTCCACTGCATAGGCGTTCTGACTCCATTGCGGTCGCCAAGGTTGATATTGTCGCCCATTCCGATTTCGTCGCCATAATAAATGCTCGGAGTGCCCGGTAACGACAGCAGGATTCCGTTCATCAACTCGATTCGCCTACGATCGTTCTCGAGCAACGGAGCCAGCCGCCGGCGAATCCCAAGGTTAAGGCGCATGGTCTTTTCCTGGGCATAGGAGTCATTCATGTAGCTGCGTTCCATATCGGTAAGCATTTCGAGCGTGAGCTCGTCATGGTTGCGAAGGAACAGGCACCACTGACACGAGGGCGGGATTTCCGGAGTTCGCTGCAGAATTTCGGTGATTGGCTTGCGATCTTCCAGTTTCACTCCCATGAACATTCGCGGCATTAGGGGAAAGTGAAACGCCATGTGGAATTCATCGCCATCGGCGAAATACGGCCGGAGGTCCGCAGGCCATTGATTGGCTTCCGCCAGAAGCATCTTGCCGGGAAATTGTTCGTCCAGTTTTCGCCGTAGTTCTTTGATGACGGCATGGGTCTCCGGCAGATTTTCACAATTCGTGCCTTCACGCTCCACCAAATAAGGGACAGCATCGAGCCGGAAGCCGTCCACTCCCAACTCGAGCCAAAACTTCATGACATTCCACATCTCTTCCCGCACCGCGGGATTGTCATAGTTGAGGTCCGGCTGGTGGCTGAAAAAACGATGCCAATAATAGGATTTCGAGACGGGGTCCCAAGCCCAATTGGATAACTCTGTATCGCGAAAGTTGATCCCGGCTTTCGGATAGCCGGTATCGGTGTCACTCCATACGTACCAGTCCCGGCGCGCGTTTTCGCGTGAGCTGCGCGACTGCTGAAACCACGGGTGCTGGTCCGATGTGTGATTCAGGACCATCTCGATGATTACCCGGATCCGGCGTTGGTGCGCCGACGCGAGAAACTTCTTGAAGTCCTCCAAGGTGCCGTAACTGGAATGCACGGAGTAATAGTCGGCGATATCGTAGCCGTCATCCCGCAGGGGTGACGGAAAGAACGGCATCAACCAAATGGCGTCGATGCCCAGTTCTTGCAAGTAATCCATCTTTTGATCGAGGCCCTGGAAGTCTCCGACGCCATCCCCGCTGCTGTCGAAGAAAGTCCGGACGTGGACTTGATAGATGATCGCGCGTTTATACCAATTCTCGCCCGCAGGCCTAACGTCTACGGTCATAGAGAACGTGGGAAGCGGAACGACTTCGGGCGATCATCTCGCATTCTGATACGACTTTGGCTGGCGGCGGACGAGCCCGTAGCGGAGCCGCGGTTGGGCTGGCGGTACTCATCGAGGGACTGGTCGATTAGGATTACGTCGGCGGATTTCTGGCCCGGTGGAGACCCTGGCTGCAGATCCGACCGATTGGCGGGCTCGTCGAGCCGGACCTCGCAGAGTTCAGAAATCAAGGTGCTAGCCCAACGATAGATGTTGCTTTCCCGGACCACCCTGCGCATGCGCTGCATCCTGGCCTTCTGTTCCTCGATGTCCATCTCCAGCGCGAACCGTATGGCCTCCGCCATCTGCTCGATGTCGTAGGGATTCACCAGCAGGGCGTCGGGCAATTCTCTCGCCGCACCGGTGAAGCGGCTTAAGATTAACACTCCCAGCTCATCCGGGCGCGCGGCCACGAATTCCTTAGCGACCAGATTCATTCCGTCATGCAGAGAACTGACCAGGCAAAGATCCGCAATGCGGAAGAAACGCTGAACTTCCCGGTGGCTATGCTGCCTTTTCATTAAGACTATGGGTTGCCACTTGCCGGACTGGAAGCGCTTGTTGATACGCTCGGCTTCCGCCTCAATTTCGGCGCCGAGATCGTGGTAACGCTTGATGCGCGTGCGGCTTGGAGCGCCGATTTGCAGAAACGTGAACTTCTCACGATAGTCCGGATGCTTTTCCATGAACCGCTCGATGGCCAGGAAGCGCTCCTGAATACCCTTTGTGTAATCCACGCGATCCACGCCAACGCCCAGGAATACCGTTTCTACATTCAATTCCCGTAGCACAGCAACTCGCTCCGTATAGCGAGCTTCTGCGGCGTCGGCGGGAGCGGGTTTCTCGGGAAACTCCACGCTGATGGGAAAGGGTTTCACCACGGTTCGGTGTTCCTCGCGATTGACTGCGAAGTGCTCCCAATCAATCCGCGATTCCAACGCGCGATCCACCGTTTGCAGGAAATTGGTGCAGTGCGCTTGAATGTGGAAACCGATCAAGTCCGCGCCCAGCAATCCGTCGACCAGTTCCTTCTGCCATGGGCAAATGCCGAAGGCCTCCGGATTCGGCCAGGGGATATGCCAGAAGATGGCAACTCTTGCGTCCGGGCGCGCCTTCTTAATCATCCGGGGTAACAACGCAAAATGATAATCCTGTGCCAGAACGACCGGGCGCTCCGTTCCTTCCATCTCCTGCAGCACCGCATCCGCGAAGCGGCGGTTGGCTCTCTCATACTGTTCCCAATCGGAAACGCGAAACACAGGCCGTGTGTGGGCAATATGACAAAGGGGCCAAAGTCCTTCGTTGGAGAAGCCGTAGTAATATCCTTCTTCCTCTTCGTTACTCAGCCAGACCCGGCGCAGGGTATAACGCGGATCGTCCGGCGGAACGCGCAAGCGGTCGTGGTTGTCCACGGTTTCGCGGTCCGCATCTCCGCTGCCGTGCGCAACCCAGGTCCCGTCACATGCGCGCAGGATCGGCTCCAGCGCGGTCACGAGTCCGCTCGCTGGCACCATCGCTTCTATGCTCTTGCCCTGATGTCGGTGAATGTAGGGTTCCCGGTTCGCGACCACGAAAAGGCGGCTGTCGCCCAGCTTGTCGCGCACGCTCACCGAGAGCCGTTCCGCTGTCCAGAGAGTATCGGCGGCTTCGCGCAACTGGGCTTCTTTCTGCGCTGCCGAACGAGCCGCTGTGAGACTGGCAGCTAAAGTTGTCATTTCGCGGGCAAGGGGATGGAATAACCCCAAATCCGGTGCGGCTGGCCGGGATGAAATTTTGCCGGTGCGCAATGCCCGCATCCACTGCGCAGCCTGGGCGATCGGGCCTGCAATGCTCCAGCGCACGATTACAAGCGTCGTCAGTGTGATCAGGAAAACCAGCACGAGCACGCGCAGAAATGTGTCGCGCCAAACCCGCCTGCTTTGGGCATTGATGTAGCTGGCGTCATGAACGATCACAAGTCCGCCCACTACCGCGTCATTTTGGTGCAGAGGGATGGCGGAAATATAGACCGGCGCTTCCCCCAGATGCTGGAATTGACCTGCGCTCTGATCGCTCTTAGCTGTCTGGTCGACCAGTTCAGGTTCTTTAGGGAATCGAGGGGCTAGGCCCGGGGTCATGACGAGAGCCTCGCCTTTGGCGTTATAGACGGCGATTCCAGTCAGGTGTTCCCGGCTTCCGAAACGGTCAATGAGGAGTTGAAGTTCCTTGTGCGAGCTTTTCTTGAGAAGAGGCTCGATTTTATCCGCGAGATTCTCCCCCATCACGTCTGCGCGGTGCTCCAAATCCCGGCGCAGTCCCTGCTTTTGGACCCGTACCTCATAGGAGGACGAGAGCAGGGATATCAGGGTTATCCCGATGATCAACGAAATAGTGAGACGAAGCGTTAGGAGGCGCACAAGCCACTTAGGTGCAAATCGGGTACCGGGTGTTGCGCGTGGTTAAAGACCTTGCAATCAGTAGTTTAACTTAGACGTGTAAATTGCTGCAAAATTTTAGCTGAGCAAAAAATTCATCCTTGTTCAGTCCTTTAGGCACGCTCGTCTACGGGTTTACACCTAGAGGTTGTCTGGGATCAAAATGAGAATAAAACCAGGCTATTGAGAGCCCGCGAATTTGTTCAAATTTGAGGGGCCCCGCCATGATTTAGCTCGGCTTTTGTGTGGCCTGAGCAGTGTCCAATTCCCCGGCGAAAACGGCGAAACATTGACCCGAGACATTGACAAAGTGAGCTGGCTGCAGATAGCCTTTTAAGGCGAATAAAAAGCGAAACAACCTATGTCTTCGGCGACCGCAATACGGCAGGAAATCGAATCTTCGCTGGCAGCGCGCATTCCTGGAGCGCTGTCGGTTCGCTTCCCTCAGGCTCCGGAGATGGTCGCGACCGGCATTGCGGAAGTGGACGGTCTTCTAAGCGGGGGACTGCCGCTCGGCGAGCTCAGCGAAATTGTAGGACCAGCCTGCTCGGGCAAAACTACCCTAGTCTCTTCTCTTCTGGCGGGGGTGACGAGGCAAGGGGCGGCCTGCGCCTATGTGGATGTGGCCGACGCATTCGATCCGCTCTCCGCCGCCGCTCTCGGGATCGATCTGGGACGCCTGCTTTGGGTGCGCGCGGGGCGAACTTTGAAAAGATCTGCGGAAAGAGCCTCCTGGGCGCGTCTGGATCAGGCGCTGCGCGCAACGGATTTGCTGCTCAGCGCGGGAGGGTTTCGAGTAGTCGTGCTGGATACGGGTAGCGTGCTGGATGTGGGTGCCGAAAAGGTGCGGCGTGTGCCTTTGGCATCGTGGTATCGCTATCGGCTGCAAGCGGAGAAATCGCGGGCGCTTTTCCTGCTGCTGACGCAAACTCCGTGCGCGAAGAGTTGTGCTTCGGTGGTATTGCATTGTGGGGACGTGAGGGAACGTTGGGAATCCGCGGCCGAGAAGGGCTTGCCGCTATTAGGCGGATTTGAATTCAACGTAAGCGCGGATCGTAAGCGGGGAGCGCTGAGGGAGGCAATGCCTTCATTTTCATTCGGGAAGAAGCCGGTATGCGCCACTGAGACGTCCTGGAAGCGAACGACGCAATGGGCGAGATGAGCAATGCCGGCGCCGCTGTATTTGTGTCTTTATATACTCGATTTCGCCGCGCAGACTTTTACGCGTCTTCGGCCCGAGTTGCGCCAGCGCCCCGTAGCCATTCTGGATGGGGATCCGCCGCTGGAAACTGTGTTTGCGCTGAATGAGTGGGCGCGAAGTCTTGAGATGGAATTGGGCATGGCGCGATTGCAAGCGGAATCTTTCAGTGGTGTTGCAGTGGCCCGGAGGGTGAAGCATGAGGAAGATTCCGCCTTTCTCATGCTCTTGCAGTGCGCGGAGCGATTCTCGCCAAGAATTGAAGTGCTGGCTTCTCCAGGAGAGAGAGCCTCTGGAGCGACTCTGGTTCTGGATGTGTCTGACTCCGAACGCCTCTTGGGTACACCGCAGCAGATCGCAGATGCGCTGCGACGAAAGGTAAATGCCGCAGGATTGGAACCGTGCATCGCAACTTCCCGAAATGCCAACGCGGCGGTGCTGGCGGCGCGGGGCTGTCCTGGAATTACGGTTGTTCCACCAGGGGAGGAAGCGCAGAGGTTGTCGCCGCTTTCTCTTGTGGTTTTGGAACTTGAACCCGAGCAGGAAGAAACGTTCGCCTCCTGGGGAATTAAAACGCTGGGTGCGCTGGCTGCGCTGCCTGGGACGGCTCTGATTTCGCGATTTGGGCAGGCAGGGTATCGGCTTCAGGCCTTATCGCGGGGTGAATATGAGCACCTGCTTGTGCCAGTCGAAGCCGCCGCGGATGCTGTGTTCAACGAAAGCACTGAACTGGAACACTCGGTTGATTTATTGGAGCCACTTCTATTTCTGCTGAGCCGGATGCTGGGCCAGATTTTGGCGCGGGCAGGGGAGCGTGCATTCGCCATTGCTAGCGTGGAGACAAGACTGAAATTGCAGGGTACGCGGAGCAAAGAGCATCGCCGGATAGTCCGTCCAGCGTTGCCTGAGCGCAGCCACGCCACCCTGCTGAAATTGATCCAACTGGATTTGGAGATGCATCCGCCGCATGCCGCCGTCGTCGCCTTGCACATGCAAGGGCAACCGGCGCGACCACAAACCGTGCAACAAGGATTATTCGTTCCACAAACTCCCGAGGCTGGACGGTTGGAAGTGTTGCTGGCGAGGTTGCGCAAGCTAGTCGGCGAAGACCGCGTCGGCGCTCCGGAACTGCTGGATAGCTATCGTCCCGATGCTTTCCGCATGACTGCATTTCTGTCCAATACAAACGTCGCGCAGGTTGTTGGCAATGGTATTCCCACATCCGCGCTGCGCATATTGCGGCCTCCGCGCGCGGTGCGAGTGGAAATGCAACAGGCGCGAATGGTAGCACTCTCACTGGATGGGCGGAAACTGCGCGTGGACAAGGCTTCCGGGCCGTGGAAGGCAAGCGGTGCGTGGTGGACGCACACGGAATGGTGCCGCGAGGAATGGGATTTGACATTAAATATTGCGGAAAATATGACTTCGGGTATGGCAACAGCAGAAAAATTGTATTGTCGCGTTGCCTACGACCCCGGCGCGCGTTGCTGGTATCTGACTGGAATCTACGACTGAGTGATGTACGTTGAACTCCACGCCCGCTCCGCTTTCAGTTTTCTGGAAGGCGCTTCGCTGCCCGAAAACTTGATGATTCGTTGCGCTGAGTTGGAGATGCCAGCCATGGCTCTGCTTGATCGCAACGGTCTGTATGGGGCACCGCGCTTTCATATCACGGCGGCAAAGCTGGGCCTGCGAGCCCACATTGGAGCGGAAATCGCCGTACTGGATGCAGGAGAACGCACCCGCCCAGCAGCGTGGATTCCTCACTCTGTGCCAGTAGAGCCCGTTCGTTTTTCCTTATTGGCGGAGTCCACCATCGGCTACCGGAACCTTTGCCGCCTGATTACGCGCTACAAATTGCGCGAAGGTACAAAGGCTGAGGGCTCCGCAACTTTGGCTGATGTACAGGAGTACTCCGGCGGATTGGTCTGTCTTACCGGCGGTGACGAAGGGCCCCTGGCGGCGGCTCTCGCGCGCGGCGGATTTGACGAAGCACAAGGCGAAGTCGAGGGGCTCGTGAATTTGTTTGGCAAACGGAATGTGTACGTCGAATTACAGCGACACTTCGACCGTAATGAAGAACATCGCAATCAGGCGGCAGTCCGAATTGCCCGAACTTTGGGCCTGCCGCTACTCGCAACGAACGGTGTGAGTTACGCCACTGCCCAAGATCGGGAAATGATGGATGTGTTCACCACTATTCGCCACCATTGCTCGCTGGAGACGGCGGGCCGTTTACTGGCCATGAATGCGGAGCGTTATTTGCGTTCTCCGCGCGAGATGGAGGAGTTGTTTCGCGACCTTCCTGAGGCTATCACTAACACGCACGAGCTTTCTGCCCGGCTTTCTTACAAGATGTGCGATCTGGGGTATCGTTTTCCCAATTATCCCGTTCCCGATGGCGATACCATGCAATCGTTTCTGGAAAACCGTGTCGAGGAAGGCGTGCGTGCGCGCTATCTGCCGAAGCGCAAACCGGAGCTATTGGAACGAGCCAAGCAGCAGGCCAATCGGGAACTGGCGCTGATCGGGCAACTCGAGCTCGCAGGCTATTTTCTGATTGTCTGGGACATCGTGCAGTATTGCAGCCGCGAAGAAATTCTCGTACAAGGCCGCGGGTCGGCCGCCAACAGCGTAGTGTGCTATGCGCTCGGCATTACGGCCATTGATCCCGTTGGCATGGAGCTGCTCTTCGAGAGGTTTCTGTCTGCGGAACGTGGCGAATGGCCGGATATTGATCTCGATCTTCCCAGCGGAGAACATCGCGAACGCGCTATCAAGTACGTGTACCAGCGCTATGGCGAACTCGGTGCGGCCATGACCGCCAATGTCATTACCTATCGAGGAAAGTCTGCAGCTCGCGAAGCGGGCAAGGCGTTGGGTTTCGATGCGGAAACCTTGAATCGGCTCACAAAGTTGGTCGGCGCATGGGAATGGAAAGGGCCTACCGACACCTTGGATCAGAGCTTCCGTACCGCTGGTTTCGATATCCACCACCGTCGCGTAGCCAAGTATTTGCAGATTTGCGAGCGCATGCAGGAAATTCCGCGTCACCTCGGGCAGCACTCCGGCGGCATGGTGATTTGCGCAGGTCATCTGAACGAGGTTGTTCCCATTGAACCGGCGTCGATGCCGGGGCGCACGGTTATTCAGTGGGACAAGGAAGACTGCTCAGACATGAAGATCATCAAGGTCGATTTGCTTGGGTTGGGCATGATGGCTGTTTTGGAAGATTGCGTTAATTTGGTGCCTCAACACTATAAAGAGCCACTCGACATCGCCCAGCTTCCGCAGGACGACCCGGAGGTGTATCGCACGTTGCAACGCGCCGACACGGTCGGAATGTTTCAAGTGGAGAGCCGCGCCCAGATGTCGGCATTACCGCGCAACCGTCCGGAAAAATTTTATGACTTGGTAGTGCAGGTGGCCATCATTCGTCCCGGACCCATTGTGGGCAAGATGATGCATCCCTATATGAAGCGGCGGCAAGGCAAGGAAGATGTAACCTACGCGCACCCGCTACTGGAGCCGGTCCTGAAACGCACGATGGGAGTTCCGCTCTTTCAGGAGCAATTGATTCGCATGTCCATGATCGTGGCCAATTTTAGCGGCGGCGAAGCCGAGGAATTGCGGCGAGCGATGGGGATGCGGCGATCGCAGGCGCGCATGCGGGAACTCGAAACCAAGCTGCGTCGCGGCATGACCGACAATGACATTCGTCCTCAGGCGCAAGAGGAGATTGTCCAGTCGATTGCGTCCTTTGCGCTGTATGGATTTCCGGAATCGCACGCGGCCAGCTTTGCCCTCTTAGCCTATGCCAGCGCTTATCTCAAGTGCTACTATCTGGCGGCGTTTACGGCGGCCATGCTCAACAACCAGCCCATGGGTTTCTATAGCCCCTCCACATTGGTGAAGGATGCGCAACTTCACGGACTACGAGTGAAGCCCATCGACGTGTTGCACTCCGACTGGTTTTGTACGCTTGAGCCTGAAACTAATAAGGGGCCAGAAACTAATAGCTCTGAGAGTAAAGGAAGGGAACGATTCGCCATGCGGCTCGGGCTGCTCTACGCGAAAGGATTGCGGAAAGAGGCGGGCGAAGCTCTTGTCCGTGCGCGTGAAATTCAGCCGTTCGATTCCATTCATAATCTTGCGCTGCGTGTGCCGGAGTTGCGGAAGAGTGATCTCACTATGCTGGCGCGTGTTGGCGCTCTCAATTCGCTAGGCGAAGGTATGCACCGCCGCGACGCGCTCTGGCAAGTGGAATACGCTGGGCGGGCCACAGGTCCGTTGCTGCGTGATCTGCCGGAACCGAGCGAAGCTCCTCTAATCGATTGTCCAGCGGTCCAATCTCCCCTAGCCCAAA
>Ga0137418_10004768_pt1 | contig 12421 bp, 8 predicted proteins | sample CZODoug3_1_2_16f_FD_122242 | JGI IMG/M metagenome (GOLD analysis project Ga0137418, IMG submission 122242) | Vadose zone soil fungal communities from Angelo Coast Range Reserve, California, USA - CZODoug3_1_2_16fungal (Hybrid Assembly) | ecosystem: Environmental > Terrestrial > Soil > Vadose... | reverse complement strand
GCCCTTTTGGGAAGCTCCGGCTCTGGCAAGTCAACGCTGTTGAGCATGATGGCCGGGCTTGACCGCCCCACCTCTGGAGCGATCCGCGTGCGGGAACGCAACCTGGCCGCATTGGAACCGGATGAACTCGCACGGTATCGCCGCGAGACGGTCGGGATGGTTTTCCAGTCGTTTAACCTGCTGCCGCGCATGACGCTCGAAGAAAATGTCGAGTTGCCGTTGCGGCTGGCGGAAGTGGATCGTCGCGACCGGGAATCCCGCGTGGCCGAGGCGCTGGAGCGCGTGAGGCTTGGCCCACGCAGGCGGCACCGGCCGAGCGAGCTATCTGGCGGTGAGCAGCAGCGCGGCGCACTGGCGCGCGCTCTCGTAAATCGTCCGGCCATTTTGTTTGCGGACGAGCCAACGGGAAATCTCGATAGCCTCAACGGCGAACAGATTCTTCTTCTGTTACGGGAGTTCCAGGATTCCCTCGGGATGACCATCATCATGGTCACGCACGAACGGCCCCTCGCCGAGAAGTTCGCAAATCGCATCGCGCTGCTCTCCGATGGACGACTCGTCAGTGACGGGGTGCGGCGTTGAAAACGCGAGATCTGAGCGAGCTGGCGGTACGCAATTTGCGTGAAGCTGTGCTTCGCAACTCGCTCACGACCTTGGGTGTTGCTGTCGGCGTTGCTTCCCTCGTGGCTATGCTTTCGCTCGGCGTCGGGCTGCAGACACTTGCCTCACAGCGCCTCGCGCGCTCGGGTTTGTTCGACGCCGTCTTCGTTACCTCGCAGCGCAATTTTCGTGGACCGCGGCAACCTCCGTCGCCGGATTCAGCGCCAAAGCGTGAATCGCGCGCCTTGGACGACGACGCGCGTCAGCAATTCAGCAAGCTCTCCAACGTGACGGAGGTCTATCCGCAAATCCGGTTCGTCACCGACGTGCGCTATGCGGGCAAGTCGGAATCGACTTCCGTTCTCGGCCTGCCCGATTCTTCGCGCTCCAGCGGCGCTTTTGACGGCATGAAGGGCGCGTTTTTTTCGTCGCCGACCGCCAATGAAGCAATTCTCCAAATCGACTTTGCAAAAGTGCTTTCCGACCAGCCGCCATCGCTCATCGGAAAAGAATTGACCTTGCGATATGCGGAGCGCGCCGCCCTTTCGAAAGCCGCGGACAACGACGAAGCCCTTCTCGATACCATGATGGGCTCCGGTAAACCGGGTGGCATCTCGATCGTCCCGCGTGAGAGGAACGTGCGCATCGTGGGTATTACCGAGTCAGACCCCTCGGCGGGGATTGGCGGTTTCGGAGGCGCGCGCGTTTACCTCCCGCTCAAAACCGCGGAGCAACTCCATGTCGCTCAGCCGGACGACTTGCAGGCTTTTCTCTCCGGTAATTCCGCAAAGCCTTCTTACATGGCGATGACCGTGCGCGTCCGTTCGCCCAAGGACGTGCCGCAAGTTGAAGAGTCGATCAAACAGATGGGCTTTGCTACGTTTTCTTTGCTGGACGCCACCAAGAGTCTCCGCCTCGTCTTCACGGTCTTCGATCTGTTCCTCGGCCTCTTCGGAAGCCTCGCGCTCACCGTCGCTTCTCTCGGCATCATCAACACTCTGGTGATGGCCATCCTCGAACGTCGCCGCGAAATCGGCATTTTGAAGGCCCTCGGCGCAACCGACCGCGATGTGCGTAGCCTTTTCTTTGCGGAAGCCGGCGCCATGGGGCTATTCGGCGGTTTCTTCGGTGTCGCCCTCGGCTGGCTGATCGGCTCCGCGCTGACGTGGGTCACGACCATTTATCTTCACCGCCAGAATTTGCCTGGCGTGAAAATTTCCTATATTCCCTGGTGGCTCGCCCTCGGCGCCATCGCCTTCGCCATCATCGTCAGCCTAGTCGCCGGACTCTACCCCGCCGCCCGCGCCACCCGCCTCAATCCCGTCGACGCCCTCCGCTACGAGTGACTGCTGTGCACATTGAGCAATGCGAAGTCCACTGGAAATATTTTTCCTATGGACCTTTTCTTAGAATATGATATACTTAACTCTGTAGATAACTACGCATGGAGTGCGCGAGCTTGCTCCCGCTTTTTCTTTTTGACCTCCGCTTTCGCTGCTTCCCCGTTTGATCGACCAAAAACATCTCCTTTAAAATTAGGTATTTATGAATTGCAAATTTCGTAAAACCTTTGTTTTGATATTCTTGCAAATTGCTGGGGGGGTATGGGGCGGGGGTACTCCGGTTCAATGATCTAATCGCAGGCCAGAAATTCAGGCGAATGGCGCGCGTCGCGGCGCTTCCGTATAAGATAGGTATCGGCGAAATTTAAAGGATAAATATGGAGACTGCCTACGTCTGCGACACCATCCGAACGCCCTTCGGCCGGTATGGTGGAGCGCTTGCCTCGATTCGCACGGATGATCTCGCGGCGATTCCTCTTAAGGCCCTCGTTGAGCGTAACGCTGGCGTCGATTGGAACGCCGTGGACGATGTCGTCTTCGGATGCGCCAATCAGGCCGGCGAAGACAATCGCAACGTTGCCAGGATGGCCCTCTTGCTCGCAGGTCTGCCCAAGGAAGTGCCCGGCACAACGGTCAATCGGCTCTGCGGCTCGAGCATGGACGCCGTCGCAACGGCCGCGCGCGCGATCAAGTCCGGCGAAGCCGATCTAGTGATTGCCGGTGGCGTCGAAAGCATGTCGCGAGCGCCTTTCGTCATCGCCAAAGCGCACAGCGCCTACTCGCGCTCCATGAAAATGGAAGACACTACACTCGGTTGGCGATTCGTGAACCCTAGCATGAAAGCAAAGTATGGAGTGGACTCCATGCCGGAAACCGGCGAAAACGTCGCCGAAGAATTTCGCATCGCGCGCCGGGATCAAGATCTCTTCGCGCTGAGAAGCCAGCAGCGTGCGGCCGAAGCCATTCGCAGCGGCAAGTTGAAACAGGAAATCGTTGCTGTGTCCGTGCCGCAAAAGAATGGCGAACCTCTGCTTTTCTCGCAGGATGAACATCCCCGGCCGGACACAACGCTCGAAGCGCTTTCTAAATTGAAACCGGTCGTGAAACCAAACGGCACGATTACTGCCGGCAATGCTTCGGGCGTGAACGACGGTGCTTGTGCATTGCTGTTGGCCTCAGAGGCCGCGTTGAAACGCCACGGATTGAAGCCAAGAGCTCGAGTCGTTGCTGCGGCTGCGGCTGGCGTCGCTCCCCGAATCATGGGCATGGGTCCAGTTCCAGCGACACGAAAAGTTCTGGCGAAAGCAGGATTGTCGCTTGGGCAAATGGACGTCGTGGAATTGAATGAAGCGTTCGCGTCACAGGCGCTGGCTGTCCTGCGTGAATTGGGAATTCCAGACGACGCAGCGCACGTGAATCCAAACGGTGGTGCCATTGCTCTCGGCCACCCCCTGGGTGCCAGCGGCGCGCGGCTCGTAACCACGGCCCTCTATCAACTTTTGCGAACCAACGGCAGATATGCGCTCTGCACCATGTGCATCGGTGTGGGCCAAGGAATTGCCCTTATTCTCGAACGCGTCTAGCATTGGCCTGCGCTTCGAGAAGGATCCATTTTCCTCAAGGCGCAGACGCGTTGTCTTCCGAGCTGTCGCTGCGAGCCGGGGCAAGATTCCTGCGGGAGAAGAATAAGCTCGATGCCCATCGTTAAGTCTGGAGAAGCACGAATTCATTACACGCTGGAAGGTCAGAGTGGAACACCCGTGCTGGTGTTCTCGAATTCGCTTGGCGCCAATTATTCCATGTGGGATCCACAAGTTCCCGAGATTCGAAAGAAGTTTCGGGTCTTGCGCTATGACACCAGAGGCCACGGACAGTCCTCTGTCACGCCGGGACCTTACTCGATCGAGCAACTCGCAAAAGATGTCATCGCCTTGCTGGATGCATTGGACCTCGGCCGCGTCCATTTTTGCGGCCTATCCATGGGTGGAATGATTGGCATGTGGCTTGGAGCTAACGCGCCGGAGAGGCTGGATCATCTTGTTCTCTGCAACACTGGCGCCACGATTGGAACTGGAGAAGCCTGGAATGCGCGCATCGAAGCGGTTCGAAAAAACGGCATGAAGTCAATCAGTTCGGCAGTTATCGAGCGATGGTTCACGCCGTCCTTCCGCCAAAAAGCGCCGGAAGCGATATCAAGCACTTTGAAAATGATCGAGGAAGCAAACCCTGACGGTTATGTGGCGTGTTGCGCCGCTGTTCGCGATTTCGATTTCCGCGAACAATTGAGAACAATTCACATACCGACGTTGGTGATCGCCGGAGCTCACGATCCGGCTACTCCGCCTGCGGACGGGCGCTTTCTCGCGGATCAGATTCCGGGTGCGCGATATGCCGAACTCAACGCCGCGCACCTTTCCAATATCGAAGATCAAGACCGGTTCAACAGAGAATTAGCAGCGTTTCTGAACTCCTGAGGAGGCCTGCCGATGGACGAGCGCCAGCGCTATGAGCAAGGAATGAAGTTGCGGCGTGCTCGCAGCGAATTCGGCAATTCATGTTGTGCAGGAAGTATTCGCGCAGCAAGACAAATGATCCCCCGGCCGCCGATCGATCTTCGGCCTACTTCCATTTTTCCTCACCCTCTACGATAGTGATGTAGCGATTTATGGGCAGCCCCGTAAAACGCTGCGTCGTCCCTCCGGGCATCGGCCACTTCACTTCGAGCCACTCCAACTTTTCCCGCTTGCCCAGCCCAAGCACCATTCTGGGATCATGCGAAGAAAGATAGCTGCCTCCGCCGACTTTCACGCGCCTGCGTTTCAAGTCTCCAGCCTGGTAGGTGACAACGGCACCTATGGCGTCCGGATTGGACTTTTTCCCTCTGAGATGAATTCCCAGCCACTGATTGCGCCTGCCGGCATTGTTGCGGAGAAGGAGCGGCGCGCCATTATTGATGGAGATCAGCACGTCAACCGCGCCGTCGTTATCGAAATCACCGAGTGCCAATCCACGCGAGGACATCGGCATGGCAAAAACAGGGCCGCTCTGTGCGCTGACGTCTTGGAAGGATTTCCCAGTGTTGTGAAACAACATGAGCGGCTCTTCGTAAGTGACCTCGCCGTGCAGAGAGCTGATGAGGTCATCCGGATTGCCGTTGGCGAGAAACAGATCCAGATCCCCGTCATTGTCATAATCAAAAAATTTCAAACCCCAGCCACTCATGAATTTTGTGGCCTTGCCGATGCCCGTAGGAAGTGCTACGTCGTCAAATGTTTCGTCATGATTGTTTTTGTATATGGCGAACATTTCGCGGTCGAGGTTTGCCACGAACAGGTCCATCCATCCATCCTCGTTGAAATCGGCAGAGTCCACGCCCATGCCAGATCGCGCCCGGCCGCTATCACTGTAAGCAACGCCGGCAGTCGTGGCGATCTCATCGAATTTTCCCTTGCCACGATTGACGAAGAGAAAATTGGCCACCGTGTCGTTGCTTACCCACAGGTCGATCAGTCCGTCGTTGTTGATGTCGGTCGCGACCACGCCCCATACCTTGCCGAGGTGACTGGCGATGCCGGACGCCTTGCTGACATCGGTGAACGTGCCATCACCGTTGTTGTGGAACAGCCAGCTGGGCATGGGCGAATAAATCTTGGGAATGCAATAGTGATGGCGGCCGTCATCGTGGATTCCGCAGGGTTTGTTGAGTTCCTTGCTGAAATCCACGAAGCGCCCTACGAATAGGTCAAGGCGGCCATCATTGTCGTAGTCAAACCAGACGGCACTGGAAGCCCAACCGGGTGCGGCGACTCCCGCTTTTTCCGTTACATCGGAAAACGTGCCGTTTCCATTGTTGTGATAAAGGATGCTGCGGCCGTACTGCGTTACATAGAGGTCCGCAAAACCGTCGCCGTCGTAATCCGCAACAGCGACGCCCTGGCCAAAGCCGCCCGCCGCCACACCGGCTTTTTCCGTTACGTCGGTGAACGTTCCGTCGCGATTGTTCCTATACAGCGCGTTGCGCAACGGCGGGTTCGGAGTGAAAAAATCGCACTTGCCGCTGTTCACCAGGTAAATGTCCATCCAGCCGTCGTTGTCATAGTCGAGAAATGCGCAGCCTGCGCCGGAGGTTTCCGGAAGGTATTTTTCGGGTGACTTCCCGTTCGAATGAACCCATCGGATTCCACTCTTCTCAGGGAGAATTTCCTCGAAGGGAAATTGCGGCGCCTCGGGCAAGACAAATCCCGGCCATCGCGGCACGAGCAAGGCTCCTGCCACCATCTTGGAGACGAAATCGCGCCGTGTTAGTTGCGGCGCACGAATCCCACTCGGCATTTTCATTCCGTTCGTGCCGGGCAAACTCTCAGAGTTTCAAGTATTAGCATCCGAAATCAAATAGGGACAAAAACTATTGCGGCTTCTCAGGGGCTGGCTCCATTGGCGTCGCAGAATCGAGGCTCCGGTGGATCGCAAATTCCTTTTCGGCCTCTTCCTTGTGGCCGGATCGCTCCAAGGCCGTAGCAAGCGCGTGATGGATGGCGGGATTTCCAGGCGTCAGACGCACCGCCACACGCAAAGGCGGAATTGCGTCTTCGTATCTCTTGACGGTGACAAGACAAGACCCCCAGCCCAGGTAGGCTTCCGCGAAATTGGAATCGAGCTTTGCGGCCTGGGAGAATCGGGAGATGGCCTCATCCCATTTCTCGTCCCGCCGGGCAAGTTCTCCCAGGACGTAGTGGGCACCTGCATTATTGGGGTCAACCTCAAGTTCTTTCAGGAATTCCTGCCTCGCGCGTTCCCCGGCGTCGGGGCCGGCATCAGGCCGCGAGAGCAACAGCCTGCCGAGCAAAAAGTGAATGCCGGGAGCATTCGGCTCCTTTTCGATCATGCCTTCATATTCAAGCTGAGCCGGTTCCCACTTCCCTTGCATTTCGAGTGCTTCAGCGTTCAGTTTATGAGCAGCAAGTGATTGCGGCGCCGTGCGGCCAAGGTCCTGGGCCATTCGCGTCGATAAATCGGAGTAGGCATGGACCAGGATGAAAAGTACGTCTGGGTCCCGGGCAAACTGTTTGCCTAGCAGGCGAAGAAAATCGAGGGCCGCATCACGATTGTCCAAGGTCAAAGAACAGCGAAGTCCAAGTATGCCGGCCTTTTTTCGTGTTTCCGGCGGGATCTGGCCGGTCATGGCACGTTTAAGAGCGGAAATGCTCTCCTGGCAGTGCCCCTGTTCCGCCAAAGTGAGTGCTTTGTCTGTGGATAACCCGGACCCGGCGCCGGGCGTAGTAGCTACTTTCGCCTGCTGAGCCAGAATGACGGGTTCGAACCACAAAGAGCCAATGAAGAGGACAAAAACCGCGGCCGCACCTAAGTTTCTAGACATTTTGCATTAGGCGTTTCTGCTTTCGAAGGTGCCTCTCTTAACGTCGCTGCAAAAAGAAAAATGAGGCAGGCGGGGGTGATCGCCTGCCTCATTATACGCGGTTTATGTTTAGTAGTAGAGCTTCAGCGCTAACTGGATATTCCTTGGAGGCTGGGCGCTGGTAATCTGCCCCATCTTGCCTCCAAGACTCATTTCTGGGGCGTTGAGCTGGACGTGGTTAAACGCATTGATGAAGTCCGACCGGAACTGCAGCTTGAACCGCTCCGTAAGCGGGAAGTCCTTATGCAGACTCAGGTCCACGTCGGTGTACCGCGGCCCACGCAGCTTTCCGAGCTGTGGCGAGCAATTTCCAAAGGTCCCAGCGACCGGGTTAGTGAAGTTGTTAGTGTTGGTGAACCACTGGAAGCCACCGACTCCTCCGGTGATTGGCGTTTCTCCGGTGATGCTCGGGATGGAATTGCAATTCGCACGCGCACCTCGACCGAACGTCCCGGACTCATCAGCGGCGTTGTAAACAGGCATCGGCCAACCACTACGGACGATGAAGATTGGACTGACCGACCAGCCTCCAATAACGGCATTCACGATCTTGTTGGCGTCCCTTGCTAAGGTCTTGCCGCGGCCAAAGGGAAGCTCATAAATGGCATAGCCTGAAAGGACGTGCGTGGCATCGTAATAGCAGGGCGCCCATTCGGCCTTTTTGTCGTAGACGTTCTGCCAGTATGCCGATGCGCTGAGCGCGTTATTCCAAGCGCCATAGTAACCGGTGCTATCAGACATGCACTTGGAGAAGGTGTACGACACTTGATACTGCAGGCCGTGGCCCATCTGTTTCTGGAGGACGGCCTGCAGCGAATTGTACCCCATGGTGCCGTTGGACTGCGTGCCTGAGACCGTAGCATCAAGTTTCGGCGGAGTTGCGTTGGGGTGACCCAGAACGCTATAGAGCGTAGGGTTCTTGGCAAAGAACGGGCTGGGAGCAGTGCACGGCGGAGTCCCGCAAGAAGAATTGGGAAGCAGTTGTCGCTGCGCGTAGTCGAATGGCACCATCAAGTGACTGCCCCTCTGCCCCACATAACCAATTTGGAAGGTGGTATCCCCCCAGAATTGGTGTTGAATGGTCAGGTTCCACTGATCAGCGATCGCCGGCTGGACCTTGGGATCCCACACGCGGAGCAAGGCGCCAGCGTAGCAAGCATAAGCTGGCGCTGCGCAGGATGCCGAACTACCTGAGCCCACAATGCCGTCTGAGGTGCTCGTGCCGGGCAGTGCAGAGTTGTTATAGATGGCGTTGATTTCGGCCGGAGTAAAAGGCGCGTTCAAGGTCAAACGCAGGTTCGTACCTGTGCCCTCCAAATAGGAGGAGATTGTGAACGCGCCGCGGACGACCGTATGGCCGCCCAGCATGGCGGGAGTCCACGCGAAACCGATACGTGGCTGGAAGTCCTTACCACCATAGAACCCATCATAGAGACCTCTGCTGGCTCCGTTCTGGCCCGCGAGTTCAACATTACCCGTGGCCATGTTGTAATTGGCTTGCTGGTTGTTGGTTTCGACCCAAGGAGTGTGCGCCTCGTAACGCAAACCCAGATTCAAGGTCAAGCGATCCGAGAGGCGCCAAGTGTCTTGAGCGTAGACACCAATGATATTGCTGGACTGCTCCCAGGTTTTGCCGGTGCTGACACCACGGCCGAATTGAAAGGGGAGCCCGAGGAAGAAGTCCGCTCCCCCATCCCCAGCGCCGGTGCCAGCACTACCGATAGTGTTGCTGGTGAACCGGCCGTCAAAGTCCATCAGCCCAAGCTCACCATTATTACCCGCATAGAAGGTCTTGATAATTTGACGCCAGAATTGCCCGCCAAATTTAATGTTGTGTCGGCCGCGCGTCCAGGTTATTGCATCTTCGAATTGCCAGACGTGGTCGTCGAAGCTCGTGGTACTCTCCTGGGTCCCCAGGTTGTCGAGGGCTGAGTGGGAAAAGTTGAGGGCCAACAGTCCGTCAAGACCCGCAGGGTTACCATTCCCGATACCGATAGTATTGCCGAATTGCCCGACGCCGGAAGCCCAGCTAGTACCGCTGCCGAACGTAACGTGGCTCCAGCCCATGCGGGCATCATTGACAAGGCTGCTGCTGATCAAGCGCGTCCAATCGCCAACCGTGTTGTAAATGGGCGTCGTTGCATAGCCGTTGCCAAACAGCACCTGCGAGTTTGTCGATGGATTGTTCTGGTAAGCCCTGGTAAACCGACCTGAAATAGTGTCCTTATCCGTAGCCTTGTAGTCTACCTTGATGTCGCCCTGGTCCACATTAAAGGCTCTTGCAGTAGTATTCACAGAGTTTTGTTGCAGTTGCGTGCTAGGGCCGATGGCTGTTGGATAGAGCGAGGACGCAAACAGCGCCTGCGCCACAGGGCTGATCATAGCCAATGGAATCTGGTTGTTCGGGAATGGCTGGCGGACCGCCGCTGCCGGAGAAGAAGGAGTACAGGGAGCAGTAAACGATACACAGGGGTTATACAACTGTTCGTTTCCATTGCCAGTCGAGCTACAAACACCCCCCCCTGTGAAACCTGCCGGGCAAAGAGCGCTAAAGTCCCCCGTGCGCTCGGCGGTCGTAAAGACGCTTTTTGTGCCGAAGGAGCTCGGAATATCGAAACGCTGGCGCTGATAATCAACGAAGAAGAAGAGCTTGTTCTTGAAGACCGGACCGCCGAAGGTAGCGCCAAACATATTCCAGCGCAGTTTGTCCTTGGGAAGCCCTTTAAAGTTGTTCGACCAGCTCTTCGCATTCAAGACGTCGTTCCGGAAGAACTCCCACGCGTCGCCGTGGTAGCTGTTCGTACCGGACTTGATCGTAGCGCTGATAATGCCGCCCTCGAAGTTTCCAAACTCCGCCGAGGCGTTGCTGGTGATGAGGTTGAACTCCTGGATGGCATCAGGCGCCGGCGTGTAACCCAACAGGTTATCCGACACCTGGTTGTTATCCATGCCGTCGAGCAAGAAATTATTCGCTTGCTCGCGGTTGCCATTGATCAACGGCCGGCCGCTATAAAAATCAGTATTGTTGCCGCTGGTGAAGCTGGCCGGATCGGTCGATACCGTCCCGGGCGCAAGCAGGGTCAATTGGACGTAATTGCGCGAGGCCAGAGGCAGATTATCGTTGGTGGCCGAGTTGATGATGGTATCCACCTGCGTCGCCTCTGTTTTCAAGACAGGCGCCGCGCCGGTTACCTCAACCGTTTGGGTGACCTGGCCGACTTTCAGTGCGACGTCGATGCGTGCGACTTGGTTCAACGTGAGGACAAATGCCGCGTACGCGACCGAAGCAAACCCCGGCTTTTCCACTTTGAGCTCATAACTGCCAACCGGGAGTTGCACGATGCGATAGATACCAGACTCGTTACTCACCGCCGGATAGCTGAGGCCGCGTTCCACCGACTTTGCGGTAATCGTGGCCCCGACGACAGCCGCGCCGGTCGGATCCGTTACCGTACCCGTAATCGTGGCGGTTACTTCCTGTCCCCATGCTGGATTCGCAGTGCATAGCAGCGCCACCAGTGCCAGAAAAACCAGGCCCAACCCCAAAGAATGCATCTTTCTCATGTTGATTCCTCCCCATTCGAAGCCGTCGGCCGTCCAACAGCTTTCCTCTTGATTGAATCTCTCGACTGGCAACCGGCACCGCGGGGGCCCCAAGATGGGGCCGAATTGCGCATAGCTATATAGCACTATTTTTCGCTTGTCAAGACTTTTTTTGTGCCTTATAAAGGTTCTCAGATGCGCGTATAGCGCTTTTTGCCGCTGCTCTATATCACCAAGCGATCCTGGAGGAACCCGGGGAGGTTTCGGGGCTGCACGTCCGCAACGAATCGCCCCATCGTTACTTTGTGAAAACTCATTCCATGCCAATGCCCAAGAACACGACACGGGGCAGTTCGGGAGAACACATGACTGCGAAGAATCGCAACGGCCTGCCCGCCTACCAGAGAATTCAGAGTGCCATCCGCAAGCGCATCGATTCTGGACAGCTGCATCCGGGCGACGCCGTCACTTCCGAGCGCGACCTCGCCAAAATTCATCAGGTCAGCCTGATGACCGCGCGCCATGCTCTTGCCTCGCTCGAACGCGAAGGGATCGTCGAGCGACGCCGCGGCATCGGAACTTTTGTCGCCGCCCCAAAAATTCACTTCAATAAATTGATGAGCTATACCGAGCAGATGTCCAGCCGCAGCTTAAGCGCCGGCTCCAAAGTCCTCTTCTTAAGAATACTCGACAGCGAACACGAAGCGACGGCGCGGCTCTCCCTCCCCCCAACGACCGACCTGATTAAGCTCGAGCGTTTGCGCCACGCTGCCGGCGAGCCGTTCGCCCTGGAGACTTGCTACCTCAGCGCCGCTGAGTTTCCAGAACTCCTGGATGCTCCCGTCGGCCACGAGAGTCTGTTCGCGCTCCTCGAACGCAATTACGAGGTCGAACTCGGCTACGCCGACGAAGAGATTGATGCCACTGCCGCCGATCCCAGGATCGCAGAACTCCTCGCCATTCCGCGCCGCGAGCCACTACTGCGTATTCGCCAGGTCATTTATTCAACCAAAGGCAAAGCAATTATGTACGTCTTGGGCTTCTATCGCTCCGATCGCCACAACCTCGTCATTCGCCGGTTCCGCTAAAGTAGGCAAGCTTTCTTTTCCAGCTACTTCATTGTTTCAGCCCATTCGAAAGCCGAGAAGAAGCAACATGCGATCTCCTGCTTGCTGCTTTTATGCGTAGCTCCTATGCCGGTTCCGCTTCGACGCGCGATTTCGCGCAAATAGAACTGTTCATCGGCATGGCCATAGAGCAGCGAAAGAATCGACCTTCGGCCTTGCCCAAAAAGGGCCGTCGAGAACCTTTTATCCATTGAGCAGGCGTCCGTTGGTTAGCCAGCTAGAACGGAAAGACGTTTGTTGGCCGTTGAAGATGCGGGGGTTACAATCAACACGGTTATCGCCGGGTTCGCGGCCGACGGCTTCGTCTTCGGCAAGAAATCTTCGACCGACCCATTTGTAATTGTGAGGCAACAAGGGTGCGAACGAATAATTCAGAGGAAAGTGCCATGAAA
>Ga0137418_10004767_pt1 | contig 12422 bp, 9 predicted proteins | sample CZODoug3_1_2_16f_FD_122242 | JGI IMG/M metagenome (GOLD analysis project Ga0137418, IMG submission 122242) | Vadose zone soil fungal communities from Angelo Coast Range Reserve, California, USA - CZODoug3_1_2_16fungal (Hybrid Assembly) | ecosystem: Environmental > Terrestrial > Soil > Vadose... | reverse complement strand
GCTGCGGCGTGGCGTCGGCGGCGATGGCGCCGACTTCGGACGCCGCCTGGAACAGGCGCGCGGTCTTCAGCTCGATCACCCGCAGGTAGCGTTCTTCGTCGACTTCCGGGTCGTTGCAGTTCATCAGCTGCAGCACCTCGCCCTCGGAGATGGCGTTGGTGGCGTCGGCCATGGCCCGCATGATGGGCATGCGGTCGGCCTCCACCATCAGCTGGAAGCTGCGCGAATAGAGGAAATCACCGGACAGGACCGCCCTGTGCTGCCGATCAACGCGGTGTTCACATGGATACCGGGTTACCGGATCGCCCGCCTTGATAGTTGAGGAAGGCACCTTGAGACTGCTGTAGGCGAAGTCGGTATAGCTGAGACCGAAGCCGAAGGGAAATTCGGGGGCGATTTTCTCTTTGTCGAACCAGCGGTAGCCAACGTTGATGCCTTCAGAGAAGGTAGTTTTACCATCGATTCCTTTTGCAGATCGCTCGGGGTGAGCGGGATCGGTGGCAGGATAGTCGGTCAGCTTCTTGGCCCAGGTGAAGGGCAGGCGGCCGGCGGGGCTGGTTTTTCCGAGCAAGATGTTGGCGGTGGCCCAGCCGCCTTCATCGCCTGGCCACCACATCTGCAGGACGCTCTTCACTTTTCCCAGCCAGGGCATGGCTACGGGCTGACTCACGTTGAGTACGACGATAGTGTTGGGGTTGACGGCGGCGATCTCTTCGATGAGTTTGTCCTGGTCGTAGTCGGAACCGTTGCCGGGGAGCGTGAAGTCGGTTTTGCCACGGCTCCAGGCGAAGACTACGGCGGTCTTTGCGGCTTTTGCTGCTGCGATGGCAGCCTCGTGATTGTGCCTGCGCTCTTCGGGCGTGACCCAGGCGAGGCGGACCTGCGCTGGATGGTTGGAGGTGTCGCCTTCGATGCTGACCTTGACTTCGTGCGGACCAGCGGTGAGATCGACGGCGGTGCGCAGGTTGTCGAGGCCGTCGGTCGAGGGCATGAGGCCGTCTTTGCCGCCGAGGACGGTGTCGCCGTGAACTGCACCTCTCATGCCGTTGGCTCCGGCGATGCGCTTGCCGTCAATCTCGACGCCCTGGTAGCACTCTATGAGCCAGAGGCCATTACGTTCAACAAAGAGAACCAGCCGGTCAAAGGCTCAGCTCAGATTCGGGAAGCGCTTTCCGGTTTTTTGTCGATGAAGCCGCACATTACGCTGACAACGAGGGACGCACTCCGCAACGGTGAGCTTGCACTACTCAGGAGTCAATGGGAGATGACGTTCACTGGGCCTGATGGCAAGCCTGTGCAAATCGCGCATCGCAGTACGGAAGTAGTGCGGTTGCAAAAGGATGGCCGTTGGCTATACGTGATTGACAACCCCTTTGGTGGGGACTGATGCGATGATGTGCCCTTAAGCTCATTCGAGTTCTTAGCAAGCAAGGGACATCGTGCAAGTAATCGGGGAAAAGCGGCAATCCTCTTTCCATTTCAGGCTGAACCAAAACACACTCACTTAGAAAAAACTAAAAGCAAAGCCCATACGAAAAAACTAAGTGTGGGCGTCCAACTAGCTCGGACCGAGTTTCAGCAGCGGATCAGCGTCAACCGCGGAGTTTTTTCCGAGGACTCTTTCGATGGTGGCAACCAACTCGGCGGTTCGAATTGGCTTGGAGACGTAGCCATCCATGCCGGCAGAAAGGCAGCGTTCCTCGTAGCCCTTTAAGGCGTGCGCGGTCATGGCGATGATGGGAGTATGTTTGCCGGCAGGCCTTTCTCGCTCGCGGATCGCAGCGGTAGCCTCGAAACCGTCCATGATCGGCATTTGCACGTCCATCAAAACAACATCAAAGTCTTGCTGCGCTAGAGTAGCCAGGGCTGCCTGGCCGTCGGCGGCAACGGTAACCACGAAGCCGCGCTTTTCAAGAACGCGCACGGCCAGAGTTTGATTCACCGCGTTGTCCTCAACCAGAAGGACTGAGCAGCGATTTGCGGTTTCGCGGATGGTATGGCGCGTCACCAACGGAGCTTTCTGCTGCGCGGAAAGCTGCAACACTTCACAGATACCTCGTAACAGTTCTTTTTGCCGAATTGGTTTTACCAGATAAGCGGAAATGCCAAGGTCGCGGCAACGCGCGGCGTCGCCTGGGTAGCCAGCAGAAGTAAGCATCATGATCGCGACATCGGCCCACAGCGGATTTTCTTTGATTCGTTTGGCGACGGAGAAGCCGTCCATTTCCGGCATCTGCCCATCCAAAAGGACTAGCGGAAAATGGCAACCCGCGCCTCCGGCGAATTCCAGAACCTGCAGAGCGGATCGTCCACCTTCGACTGCGGTCGGCTTCATGCCCCAACGAGTCAGCATGCCGCCAAGGACGCGGCGATTGGTGAAGTTGTCGTCCACGATCAGAACCTGCAGATCGCGCAAGCGCTCCGGCTGAAAGGTATCGGAGGAGTGGGACAGGTTGGATTGGACTGCCAACCCCAGGGTAAGGTGAAAGGTGCTGCCTCGACCTAGTTGACTCTCGACCCGAATTTCCCCGCCCATCATGGCCGCGATTCTGGAGCTAATGGTTAGTCCCAAGCCGGTGCCGCCGAACCTTCGGGTCATGGAACCGTCAGCCTGGGAGAACGGCTCAAATATTCCCTTGAGTTTATCCGGCGGGATGCCCACGCCGGTGTCGGTGACACTGATCTGCAGCCGAGCGAAGGCATCCAGGTCTGATTTTTTCTGGACGTCGATGAACACCTCGCCTTTTTCGGTGAATTTGATGGCGTTACCGACCAAGTTCACAATCACCTGGCGAAGCCGTCCGGGATCGCCGATCAAGGCTTCGGGCACGTCGGGTTGGACGTCGTAAACCAATTCCAATCCTTTCTGATGTGCGCGCACACTGAGCGATTGCATGGCTTCGCCAAGGCTCTCGCGCAGATCAAACGGAATGGCTTCCATCTCAAGTTTGCCAGCCTCAATTTTTGAAAAGTCCAAGATGTCGTTGATGATCGAGAGCAAGGATTCCGCCGAAAGCCGGACCAGCCCAAGCTGTTCGCGTTGTTCGCTGGTCATTTCGGAGTCCAGCAGTAGTTCGGTCATTCCCAAGATGCCATTCATGGGAGTGCGAATCTCATGGCTCATGGTCGCAAGGAACATGCTTTTGGCTTCATTCGCGGATTCGGCACCCTCTTTGGCCTCGATAAGTTCGGAGCGGCTGAGTTCGATTCGGCGTTTTTCGAGTTGTTCGGAAAGAAATGCGCGGTGGTCGGCTTCGCGCGCCCGCAGCACAAAGTAAGAGATGGCAGTGCCCACGATGGAAGTGAAAATAATGGTGATGGAGTGGGACTCCCAAGAAGTGAGTTTAGGGAATGTCAGGGTCTTGACGGTTTCGTATAGAAGCATCATGGCGAAGGTCAGCGAACCTGTGGCAAGCAGAGCCGATCCGAGCCGAAAGCGATTCTGAGTGCTGCTCATCAAGGCCTTTTCTTTGTTAGATTCGCGAACTCATCGGGTGCGGAATCAAGATTCAGGGCGCGATGTCTAGGACCAAACGACCCTGGCCGATCTCCGAAGAGAGGTGTTCGGAACAAACTGCGAATTCCGATTGATGCAAAGGATGCAATTCGTGCGCCATTGCAGGGCTCGACGGGGATCAAAGGCTAGTCGTTTCAGGAACTTGGTGCTGAATTAAGATTCAGGCTGTGAGGCCGGGAGGTGTGGACGTTTCAGAATGGCCGAACCATCCAATTTGAAACGCGGCGCGAAAGCGCCGCTGCTCGGCTGATACGTTAGCGTAACTTTTCGATTTGTTGCTGGACCTGACTGCGAAATTCCAAGGGATGCGCCACTTTTTGGAATGGTTCAGAGGTGCCGCCAGTGCCGATCATCATCACGGTTCCGTAACCGAGCAGCCTGCCAATTGCGGTTTCACTGACTTCGATGCTTTCCACTTTGTTTAGCAGCATTTCGATGGTTTTGCGGCTGGCCAGCCCGGTCTTGATGATTACGCGGCGGTTGGTGACCGCCATTTCGGTGGTGTTGCGGCGGAGCATTCCGGCCAGGATGACCGCGACTCCCGAAAACAGCAGCAAGAAAGCGCCGGCTTCCATCGCGTGCAAAGTGCCGCCGCCAATTTCAGAATGGCTGAGCGCGTAAATCAACAGTGCGACTCCCGGCAAGTCCAGCAGCAAGCTTCCGACAATCAGGTGTGAGAGCATGACAATCCAATGCAAGCGAGTTTGGTAGATTACCGTTTCGCCGGGCACTAAATTCGATTCAACGTAACTCATTTAGAGGTTCACCAGAATCGCGCAGCCGGCCCACGTGACAACGCAGCCGTTTGCGCAGCTCACAGAGGCTATCACAACTTTCGCAGGGTATCGCGTGGAGGGAAGCGCGCGGGAAAAAAGAATTGGCAACGACGGGAGTCAGGTTGCACGGGGAACGGAACGCGAGTATTTGACGCGATCAGGCGGCTTTGGATTTTGGTGAGCGCGGAGATTTGCGCCGTTCGATGGCGCCGGCTTGCGCCAGTTCGCGTTCCGCGCGCAGCCAGTCTTCCACTTCGCTGCCAGCAGCGCCTCGGCGTTCTACAAAGATTTCGTAGGCGCGCTGCTGGATCTGCTCCAGGGTAACCGAAGACTTTGTGGCGCGCGGTTTGCGGGCCGGGCTTATAGGGGCTTCCAGGGTTCTAGCCATTCGATTTTCCTTCCTAACTACATCAGGTTTTTGAGCCGTGTGCGCACGGCGATGACTGGTTGCTCTTAGCCGTCCGCCAACTGCAGCGGGTTCGCAAGCGGCAAATTATCCAGCTCCTATTTTAAAAAGGAAGGATGTGAACCAGATATGAAAAGTTTGCATGGATTGCATTGAAAGTAACGAAGGAACGCTGATAAGGGAGCGGCGATCGACGCAGCCGAATTGGGTCAATCGCGGAATTGCCTGGTCTGTTTGATCAGCGTTTCGGAGATGGCCAGGAAGTTTCGGCGCACTTCGTCGCGGGCGATCTCTTCGGAAGGCAAGCTCAGCAAAGTCGCTGCTCCGTGCGACAGCAGCATCAAGGCGTAAACGCAGCGCGAGTAGTCGTCCGGCTTTCCGCCAAAGCGTTCGGCAAATTTGGTCATGAGCCAGGCGCGACCGGGCCGGGGAAGGTCAGGCCGGAAAATATCGCTCCAGGCGTAGAGCAGCAAGCGGTATTCGTGCGGATGGGCTTCAGCGAAAGTCAGGTAATGGCGGCAAACTTCTTCGAGAGACTTTGAAGCGAAAAGGTATTCATTCAATTGGCTGCGAACGCGATCGGCAAGGGCGGTGCGCAAGGCTTGCTTGTTTCGAAAGCGCTTGTAAACGGTGGGTGTGGTGGTTCCTGCTTCTTTCGCTACCGCGCGGAGGGTCAAGCCGCTTTCGCCGCGGGTACGCCACAGGCGCTGAGCGGCCTTGAGAATTTTTTCTTCCAGCTGCAGATCGGCATGGGGTGGCATCAGGTTAAGTGATTGCTGCTCCGGTCTTTATAGACGTAAAAGCTACAACGTATAAGTAATATCATACAACGCGGCCGGTGGCAATGGTCATTCTCTGAGGAGCATACAAAACAATAACAAAAATGCGGAAAACGAAGAGGAATGGATCCGATAAAGGACGGCCCGAGGTGCGCCGAGGAGATTCAACAGGCGGTAAGATTTAGGTTGACGACGTTAAGCTAACAACGTACAATCATCCAGTCAAAATCCAAAAAACGGCGTGTGCGCTGTTAAGAAGGGGAGAAGTGTGCGGTACAAGAAGGAAGAAGTGGGCCAGGGAATTGGAGCAACACGGAAGTTAACGACCAGCGTAAAAATAGCCAATCGGACGGGAAGTAACGTGACTTTAGGAGTGAGCGGTGCATCGCCAACGGTACAAGACAACATTTTCCATGAATTGGGCGAGCAGCAGCGTCTGCGGGAAGCCACGCAACGATTCCAAATGTACCTAAAGGCGCAACGCGAAGGTCACTACCAAAATGCGGCGCCGCTGCAAGGAGAGTTGCTGCGGACGATGCAGGGCTTTTTCGCGCCGGCGATTCTAGCGAAATTCAGGGCGCTGGAACTGAAGAATCAGCGGCTGGAGAATCCGTGGTTCTACCCGATAGCCAGGAAGAACGGTTTGAACAATCTTCCGGAGCTGTCACACATGGCGGTGGCGACATTTTTGGACGTCAGCGTCTTCAACGATAAGATAACGGCCCGCAACCTGTTTCACGGACTGGTGCACGCGGCACAGATTCATGTGTTGGGAGTGGACGAGTTTTGCAATTTGTTCGTGGGCGGATTCCTGCAGGCCAGATCGTACTTCCTGGTGCCGCTGAAGGCGCACGCGTTTGGGCTGGACGCACGGTTCGCGGCAAATCCCAGCCAACCGTTTTCGGTCGAGCACGAGATTCGCGCCTGGTGGAAAGCTGGACGGTACTCGTAAGCGGGAAGGTTTTGCGAAATCCTTCGCGGTTTGCGACCGGTATTTAGTTGATGGCGTAAAGGTTGCCGTCGGCGGAGCCGAAGAGAATGGTGTCACCGGAAACCGCCGGCGAGGAGAGGATCGCGCCAACGGAAAACATTTGTTGAATGCCGGATACGATGTTGTCGTAGAAGGAGTCTTTCATGGCGGCAGCGTAGTTCGGCGCGCCCTTTTCGTCAGTAAATGCCGGGCCGTTTTTCTTCGCGGCCTCAGTTGCAAAGGCCCATGCTGGTTTTCGTGAGGTGAGATCGATCGCCTGTAACCGCCCTTGGTGCGTTCCAACGTATAACATCTTCCCCGCGATCGCCGGCGAAGAAAACATCGGCCAGTGATTGAAATCAACGGTAAACAAAAGTTCGCCGGACTTTGCGTCCAGCGCGCGAACCAGTGCGGTATCCGACGTTGCAAAATAGACTTTACCGTCCTGGATTGCCGCCGAACCGATAACCCACGAGCCTTTGTTGCTGAAAACCCATTTCTGCTTTCCTGAATTCACATCCAGCGCATAAAAATTGGAATCTCGGCAACCGAAATAGACGGTGCCATCGGCAACGGCGGGAGAAGCCTGAATGCCGGTTTGATTGAAGATTTCACGGTCTTCGCCGGTCTTGAAACGCCATTTCTCGGCTCCGGTTGCGGCATCCAGCGCATAGAAAAACGTGTCCCAACTGCCGACAAAGAGTGTGCCTCCGCTAATGGCGGGAGAAGCGTGCACCACGTCACCGGTCTTGAATTTCCATTTGAGCGCTCCACTCGCGGCATCCAGGGCGTAGATATAGTTGTCGCTGGAGCCGAAATAGATCAGGCCAGCCGAAACTACCGGAGAGGATAGGAAAAAATCGAAAGGATCGGGCATGGTCTCAGCGGCGGGCTCGATCCCGTGAATATGCTTTGCGGAGAATCGATGTTCTCCGCCAGTCTTGAATTTCCACTTGAGCACGCCGGTGGTGGCGTCCAGCGCATAAAAATTGGAATCGTAACTGAGAAAAAAGAGCAAACCGTTGGCGACGGCAGGGGTCGACGGGATACGGCTGCCGGTTTCAAATTTCCATTTTTGCGCTCCGCTGGCCAGATCGACGGCGTAGAGAAAGTGATCGTTGCTGCCGAAATAGACGACGCCGTCCGCGACCACCGGCGAAGAGAGAATCTGGCCGCCAGTGTGGAATTGCCATTTGATTTTGTGGAATTCCGCGGCACCCGAAGCCGGAAAGATTCCGGTATGAGCAGCATCACCGCGAAACGTCGGGGCCCGCTGCGCGAGCGCGGGCGAACAAACAAATAGCAGGGAAATCATCAACAGTCGATTCATTTGAGGGAACTCCGTTCAGCGGATAGACGCGGCGCGGCGCTATTCGTTTCTAACTGCCGGCTAATTTATGCGGAAGGGATGATCGAGCCGGCGGAATCAGGATGCGCAGGAATGTTTCGAAGCGGATGGAGAGAGCAGAGCAGCGGAGCGGCGCGGCTTTCGATTTGAAAACCGCGCGATGGCTGAGCGGAAAGAGGTCTTGAAGAAGGGCAAAATGGCGAGCAGCGGCCAATCTGGCGCGAGGGCTTGGGCGTACACCAGGCAGGCACAGAGCGCGGAGCGGCTGCGGCGCCGGGATATGACGGTCACTCGGAGAAGGCTGCTCATTTTAAACCACCGGTCAAACCACCGGTCAAACCTCCGGCCAGCCTTGAATACGCGGATACATCGGTGCTTGGGGAAGCGTCACTGTCGTTTGCCAACAGCCCGTAGCGGCGGCGCGCTGCTGCGAACCCGCGGCGATTGAAGTGCCGATGGCGTATGGAGATGGTGCGGAACAGCCGGTCGAACAGGAAGAGTCCGATGCCGAAATTGCTGACCATGCGGCCGTCGTCGTTCAAGGCATGATGATGAATGTCGTGCAGCCGGCGGGCCGCAAGAAACCAGCGACGAAAGAAGAGATTTCTGGCCATCCAAAAATCGCTGAGGTGCATGCGGTCGTGCAGATAGCTGAAGGTAATGATTGGCCAGACAATCAGAGTGGCCAGGGCGACGCACTGAAAGAGGAGCGGGACGCGCAGGAGAAACATAATTGCCCACAGTATTGCGAGAATGGCAGCGGAAGGAATGAGCCATTCCAAGCCGATGTTTCCCGCGGAAAAGCGATCCGCAGTCGCGTCGTGGTAGTGGTCACGGCGCATCGGCTGGCCAGGGCCATAGATCAAGAAGTGGTGGATCAAGTGGCCGCGGCTGAGAAGCGGAATTTTGTCGCTGTGCAGCAGGCGATGCAGCCAGTAGCCGAAAAATTCGGCGAGCAGGCAGGAGATTACCAGATCGAGTGGGACTCCGATTAGCGGCGAAATATGGCTTGTGAGCATCATCACTGTCTCCTCTTTACTTGCCCTTCCTGGCAGTCTCATGGTGCTGTTGCATCGATTATTTCTGGCATTTCTGGAGCAAGCCCTCGAAGCCTGCTCCCTGATTCTCACTCATCGCGATTCTGCTCAGCGGGATCCGAAGCGATACACGATGCTCGCCGATGCGCGCACCGAATTGCCGGTGCTTCCGTTAGAGCGAATTCCGATGTAGTCGACCTGTGGCCGAAACGCCAGATGCTGCGAAATTCCGAGCTCAATTCCGCCGCCTCCGCTGAATGCAAATCCGTTCGCCGAACCAGATCCGCCGCCTGCGCTTGCTGTCAGGTGCGCTCCACCGAGCAGAACCTGCGCAAACGGAGTAACCCGGCTGGACTTCCGATATGCAAATCGCGGCCCGACCAGGTAGGTGTAGGTATTGGCACTGATTCCAAAGGGCGAAGCGTGATAGGCCCCGAAGTCGCCGGTGATTCCCAACCAGCGATTGGCGTAACCGGTCAGGGCAACCGAACCGCCGTTGGCGTTGATACCGTTGCTCAGACCTTCGCGAAGATAGGAATAACCAACGGATAAATCGGCGGCAGCTGGATCTTGAGCACGAACTGCTGTTGCCGAGAAACTGAGAATCCCAAGTGCCAGAAATATGAATTTGCGCATGATGAGAACTCCTCAGAAAATTCCGGAAAATCAGGTCCGGTGAGTGAACGGTACGGGAGAGTGAAAACGACAGGCAAGCGACAAGGGACGTCAGTTGAGCGGTGACGTGAGTTGTCGTGCGTCGAGCGGAGCGAAAGCAGGACAGCGCGAAAAGCAAAATCGCAGTTGACTAGTTGGAAGTGACTGAAAACAAAAGAGAAGGACGTGTGAGGGCGAGAAGCCTCAGTGTTTCAGGTTGTTCAGGTGCAGCCGTACTAGCAACGCCTTAAAGCGTGGGTCTGAGTGCATGGGGTCGGCCATCGGTTCGACCGCGAGGTAGGCCAAACGGTCGTCGCGTTCGGCCACGGCACGGTCGAGATAAAGAAAAGCGTTGTTGAAATCGCGCAAGCCGACATAAACGCCGGCAACGTACAGCGCGGGCACGTAGCGCTGACGGGAGAGGGTTTGCAATTGCGCGAGAATCGCCAGTGCGCCTGGGCGATCTCCCGAAACTGCCAGCGCATGGGCAAGAACCGTCAGCAAGGCCGGATTCCCGGGAGCCAGTTCGCAGGCCGCCCTGAAATGCTGCACAGCTTCCAAGTACATTTTTTTCTCGCGGTAGGCCGACGCCAGCCAGTATTCACCGAGCAGGAAGTGGGGTGATTGTTCGAGAGTGAGCTTGGCCTGGGTGATGGTGGTGTCAAAATCGTGCGCGTAGTACGCGGTCTCTGCCAGGGCAGTGGTGAAAATCGGGGAGACCGGGTCCAGGTCAAGAGCCTTGCCGGTTTCGACGCGGGCGTCAGCCAGGCGATTTTGGGTCATGTAATACTGGCCGAGCCACTGATGAGCGGTGGGGTTATTCGGTTCCAGGCGAATGGCTTCGCGCAATTGCTGTTCCGCTTCCGGGAAATTCCAGTCGTAAGACATCAAAATGTTACCGAGCACGTAATGAGCTTCCGCATTTGAGGAATCCAGGGTCAGAGCCTGTTGCACTTCGGCCCTCGCTCTTGGGACGGACACTGATTGCGGGACCGCGTCGTTGGGAGCTTCACCCATCAAAGCATACGAAGCGGCCAGGCCGGCATGGGCCGGTACGAACTGCGTGAGCTTTTGGGCCGCCGCTTCAAACTCCGGGACGCCATGTGCCAGATCACGGTTCGCCAAATAACGGCGGCCGCGGAGGTAGGAATTGTAGCCATCGGGGTCGACGGTGGAGGAAGAGACGGCAGCCGCCGCGGGCGGCAGATTGATCACGAGTTTTTCGGCCACCGCATCGGCGACTTTATCCTGTACCTTCAAGATGTCCGAAACATTTTCGGTGTAGGAGTCTGACCACAGCGGAGTCTGATCCTTTGCCGAGATCAGTGAAATATCGATGCGCACTTTTTCGTTAGCGCGGCGCACGCTGCCTTCCAGAACGTAGTTCAACTTCAGCAGCTGCTCCAGCTCCGAGATGGGCTTATCACCCAGCCGCTTCGAAGAAGTGGGTGCAATTACGCCCAGCCGCGCTGGATCGAGCTTGCCCAGGCGTGTGTTTATTTCGCTGGTCAGACCGTCGGTAAAGTCGATTTGCCCCTGGTCCCCGGCTACCGTCTGAAATGGCCGGACGAACAGACGAAGCTTTCCGCTGGCTACGGTGGGGTTTGTCAGATGGAACGGAATAAGCGATACCAGCAAATCGAAACGCACAGCCAGCAAGAAAACAAGAATGAGAAGGGCCATCGCTGCCAACCAAGTAGACCGCCGTTTGTAGAACGGAATGGTGGCTGGCGATTTTGCATCGCCAACTTTGCTCTCATCAGGTGCGGGGGAAATGTCCGGCGCAGCCGGCTCTGGCACCAGAGAAGACGAAGAGATGTCGCTTGGCTCGTCGTCTTTAAGTTCTTTCGGTTCGCGCTCCAGGTACCACTTATCAAGTTCTGAAGGATAGGCGTACACCGAACTGTTTTTTCCTACTCTCAGGCGGTGAATCGGCAGGCCGAGAGTTTTTTCCCATCGCTGCACGGTGCGAATTTCACGCCGCAAGTACGACGCGATTTCTCCCCAGGACTCCAGACGGCGTTCTTTACCGCTTGCGGACTCGGGAGCTGCTCCGAATTGTGATGACCCTGGCATGAACTGGCGGCGAGATGTTCAACTTGCGCCGGAGTATATAACGCAAACGCAATCTGGGGAAGGACTGGAATACGGATATCGTCGGCAAGCAAATCAGGACGACAGAAAACGGCGAATCAAACTGAAAATCAGAAGCAGAAACGCAAATCCCGAAAAGAGCAAAGCGAGGGCGGGCGGATCAGGTGTAGAGGCAAGCGGTGGGGGAATGACCGGAGAGCCCAGCAGAATGGGCGGAGTACCGGGGAAAAGAATCGGCGGAAAAGACGGCGTGCCTGGACCGGAAGGTGAGCCACCAGGCCCGGCGAGCGGATCGGCTGAAAGCGGGTCCGGGAAAAGTCCAGTGCTATCGGCAGGCAAAAACGTGACGGTGAGCGGCGGAACAAAGATTGGTTCGGTTAACTCTTCGTTGGTCGGGTCGGCGGCCGCGGGCGGCTTCATCGCTACGGGTGACAGCCGGTTAGCGCAGCGGACGCGTGAAAGATTTTCGCCGTCGCTAAGGAGAGTCTCCCCGGCGGGAATCAGCATGCGTTTTTTGGTCCAGAATACCCGGTTGGCGCGGCGATAGGAGACGAACATCGACTGTGGCCGACTGAATCGGATTTGGTGGGCCAGTGGAATTCGAAAATCGGCGTAATGTTGTGCCACCACGGGATCTGCAGCTGCGGCGGATTGAAGTTCCTGGGCATTGCGCACACCGCCGGGAACGATGGAGTACGGGAAGACCGGCCGGGTAGCGGGGTCCGTAGGCAAATCGATCGGCGAAGCCGGAGGCTCCGTCGCGGCTGCGGAAATATTTGTCGATGCTGGTTCAGACGATTGCGAATGCCGATAACGAACCGCGAAGAATGTTACCAGTAGT
>Ga0137418_10004766_pt1 | contig 12422 bp, 7 predicted proteins | sample CZODoug3_1_2_16f_FD_122242 | JGI IMG/M metagenome (GOLD analysis project Ga0137418, IMG submission 122242) | Vadose zone soil fungal communities from Angelo Coast Range Reserve, California, USA - CZODoug3_1_2_16fungal (Hybrid Assembly) | ecosystem: Environmental > Terrestrial > Soil > Vadose... | reverse complement strand
TGCGATGGCAAACGCAGGAGCGGAAAGCATAGACGCAGCGCGCGAGAGTTGGTGGCTGGCTCTGCGCGACGCTGAAGCCGCGCATTATGAAACGACTGGCAAACAATTTGACCGCGATGAGCCCAGCTACCGGCGTGGTTTTGAAACTGCGTTGCGGAATCGTGGTGACCTTGCCAGGTTATCTGTTTCAGGCGACGATCCTTTTAAGCGCGGTTATGAACGCGGTTGCGCTTATCACAAGAGCGTGCGGGAGAACTACAAAGCTTGAAAGATTTGCTCTTGAACCTGCTGGTGCTGGTAGCGATACTTGGTCTAAGCGCTATTGTCACCGGCTGGTTCGCGCGCACGATGTACATTCGTTGCCTGGGATGTGGCACGCTTAACGCGCGGCGGCGTTCGCAGTGTCGTTCCTGTCAACAAGATCTTTTTCGCGCGTAGCTTTTTCGCTGTGGTCGGACCTGAATCAGACGAAACTGAAATTCCTGCCTGAATCCGAGTGCATAATAATTCAATGGTGAGCGCGAAGTTTGTTTCGTTGGTTTTTGTCTTCGTCTCATTCTTCTTAGCCTTACAAATCATCGCCATGTCACAACATCAAACTCCAACCGTTCCGCCTGAATGGCGTACTTATGCCGAGCAAACCGACTATCGAGAGACGCCACGCTACGATGCAACAATCGCTTACGCGAAACGACTCGATCGCGCTTCATCGCTAATCAGATTTGAGACTTTCGGCAAAAGCGGCGAAGGACGCGACCTGCCCTTGCTGATGGCGACCGAAGGAGAAACATTCACGCCGGAAGCGGCGAAGCGCGCGCACAAGGCGGTGATCCTGATTCAAGCGTGCATCCACGCAGGTGAACCAGACGGCAAAGATGCAGGTCTGGCGTTGTTGCGGGACATCGCAATTACAAAGACGCGTGCCGGACTATTGCAGAATGTCGTAGTGCTTTTTATCCCGATCTATAGTCCCGACGGCCACGAACGTGTCAGTCCTTACAATCGCATCAATCAAAATGGCCCGGCGGAAATGGGTTGGCGCACAACCAGCACTTACCAGAATCTCAATCGTGATTACATGAAGGCCGACACGCCGGAAACACGCGCGTGGCTGGCGCTCTGGAACAAATGGCAACCCGATCTATTTATCGACTGTCACGTTACGGACGGCGCGGACTACCAGTACAACATTACCTTTCAACACGAACATCACGCCGGTGTTGACCCAGGCGTGCTTGCCTGGGAACGGACAGTGTTCGACCAAGGTGTTGCCGCTAAGACTGAAGCCGCTGGCAACATTGTGTCGTGGTATCTGGAGTTCATCGACAATCGCGATCTGGCGAAAGGCATCAGGGACTTCAACGGTAGCCCGAGGTTCTCGACGGGTTACGTGCCGCTCAGAAACCGTCCGGCAATCCTAATCGAAACACACATGCTGAAAGACTATCGCTCGCGCGTAGTCGGCACTTATGATTTTCTCCGCTCGGCTTTGGAAGAAGTAAGTAACAATCCACAGTCTTTGCTCAAGGTGGTAAGAGAAGCAGACGAGAAAATCACTGCAGCCGGACGTACCTATGATCCTCTCGCTCAGTACCCACTGGATTTTGAGTTAACTGACAAGTCGACTCCTTACCACTTGCGCGCCGGTTGAATCGCGTACGGAAATGAGCGATGTTTCAGGCGCGCCGTACGTCACGTTTGGAACAAAACCGATCGAACTGACGGTGCCCCTCTACAACGACTTTCGGGTGAAGGTGGCTGTTGCTCCGCCGCTCTACTACATCGTGCCGGTGCAATGGAAAGAAGCCATCGACGTAATTAAGGCTCACGGTCTTAACTTCGTTGCGATGCCACAGGCAACCACGCTGGATATCGAGAGCTACCGGTTCACCGAAGTGAAATGGCCGGCCGGCCCGTTTGAAGGGAGACTGATGCCTTCTTTCAAGGCAGAAGCGGTGCGCGAGCGCCGGACATTTCCAGCAGGTTCAATTGTTGTTCCTCTCGCGCAGCCATCCGCAAGAGTGGCGATCAATCTGCTCGAGCCGGAAGCGCCCGTCTCGTTGGTCCATTGGGGTTTTTTCTATGCGATTTTCGAGCAGAAGGAATATGGCGAGAATTATGTCCTGGAGAAGCTGGCGCGCGAGATGCTCGCGAAAGATCCAAAACTGCGCGACGAGTATCAGCAGAAACTAACGAGCGATCCAAAGTTTGCCGGCAGTCCGCGCGCGCGGCTCGAATTCTTCTATCGCCGCTCACCATATTGGGATCGGCAGATGAATCTTTATCCGGTTGGGCGGATTACCACGCCGCTTAATGCGCCTTGATAGCTTCAAGAAGTTCAGAGTACAGACTTTAGCTTGCTGATTTCCACAGACGGCAACCTAAAGGTTGGACTCTGAGCTGCTAGTGTGACATCGCCTCAGGATCCTCTGACACCTCTTCCACTGCCCGGCTGCGATTCTTGATCGTCACTACCGCGACCCCGGCAAAGATCAAAACGCACGACAACAACGTTCGCGAGTTCAATGTTTCTCCCAGGATTGCGGGCGCCAGGCCAAAGGCAACCAGCGGTTGCAGGTAAATGTAAACCGCTACGATGGTGGGTGCGACTTTCGTGAGCGCCCAGGCGTTGAGGTAGTAAACAAACACCGTGGGCACCAGCACGATGTAGATGACTGCCAGCCAGGCACTGCCGGGAACATTTCCCAGTCCATCAGTGCTCCAGGCATAGACTGAAAGCGGCAGCGTAATTATCGCGCTTACCAGAAACAGCCAGGTGATGACGTTGAAGGCGCCATACCGCTTCACCAGATCTCTCGAGACGGCAATGTAGGCGCCATACGAAAACGAGTTGGCGACGATTAGCAGGTTGCCGCGCGTCGTTGAGGCTGAGAAAGTAGCCCGGAATGGATCGACGAGATAGATTACGCCGACTGCCGCGAGCGCAATTCCCAATACATGCCGCAGTGAGGCGCGATCATGGCCCAATGCAATGCTAATGAGCAGCGTGAAAACCGGAATCGTCGTCGACAACAGCGTCGCATTGATGACCGTTGTATATGACAAGCCCTTAACAAACAGAAGTTGATTTACAACCACGCCGAGTAAAGCTGAGAGTACAACCCAGGCAAGCACGCGCTTTGGCAGATGGCGAAGTGGTCCGAATCGTCTGCGCAGCAGAGCAAAGATGAGAGCGGCGCCTACTATGCGAAAGCCCACCAGGCTGGTGCTGGAGATCGAGCGCAAGGCGATCTTTCCAAAGATGGGCCAGGTGCCAAAAAATATTTGCACGATCACCAGCGCGACGTGAGGCGCAATGCCGCGGTCTTTGAATGAAGTATCAAATTGCATTAGTGGCACAGACTTAAGTCTGTGGTACTGTCCGTCACAGACTTTAAGTCTGTGCTACAACGAAAAAGGATCGGGTTGCCCCGATCCATGTCTTAAGTCGACGCTGTTCGCAAGCTCAAACAATCAGGAGCAGCGGGTTCTCGAGGATCTTCTTAAAAGTCTGTAGGAACTTTGCGCCCGTGGCGCCATCGATCACGCGATGGTCGCAGGACATCGTCACTCGCATCATCTGACGCACCACCACGGCATTGTCTCGAACGACGGGTTTCGGAGACATGGCGCCGACGGCGAGGATCGCTCCTTCCGGTGGATTGATCACGGCGGTGAATTCATCGATGCCAAACATGCCCAGGTTGCTGATGGAAAAACTTGCACCCATGTATTCTTCAGGTTTCAGCTTCCGTTCGCGCGCGCGGCCGGCGAGGTCTCGCACCTCGCTGGCAATCTCGCTTAGCGACTTTTGTTCTGCGGCCCGAACGATCGGCGTAATTAAGCCTTCTTGAATCGCAACCGCGATGCCAATATCAGCGTGCTCGTAATAGCGAACAACCTTATCCTGAAAAGAAGCATTGACCTGTGGATGCTGCAACAGCGCTGCCGCGGCCACTTTGATAATGATGTCATTGATGCTGATCTTGAGTTCTTCATCGAGCGCGTTGATGCCGCTGCGCATTTCCGCGGCTCGATCCATCTCAATCTCAGTTGTCAGGAAGAAGTGGGGAACCGGTCCCAGCGAAGTCACCAAACGTTTGGCGATTGTGCGGCGCATTTCGCTTGCCGGCTCGTCGTGATAAGACGATGCAGTTGCGATCGTTGACGTCTGGGCAACGCCGCCGACAACGCGCAGGTGCGGTTGTTTTGCAGTAGCAGCAGGTTGCGTGGCCGAGCTTTGTTGACTAATCAATCCCTCGACATCGCGTTTGATGATCCTGCCGCCAGGCCCGCTGCCGTTCACTGAACGCAGATCAATGCCGGATTCCGCTGCCATGCGCGCAGCCAACGGCGAGACAATCAAACGGCCAGTTGCAGGAGTTGCAGGTTGCGCGACTGGCGCTGAAGCCTGGCGACCATTGCCGCCCACATGTCCTTCGGTTCCGGCAGCCTTCGCTTGTTTAGGTTCTTCGGCTTCTTCTTTCTTTTCTGCGAAGGGCGCGGCCGCCTTCGCAGGCGCACTTGCCGGTGCCTGGCTCGCAATTGATGAAATGTCCTCGTCGGGCTCGCCGATGATGGCTATCAACTGGCCGAGCGGCGCTGACTCACCCTCCTGGATCAAAATCTTGCGCAGCACGCCATCGCCGAGCGCCTGCATTTCCATGGTGGCCTTGTCGGTGTCAATTTCCGCCAGCGGCTCGCCCATCGACACCTTGTCGCCCTCTTTTTTGAGCCAGCGAGAAAGTTGGCCCTCTTCCATGGTCGGAGAGAGCTTGGGCATGATTACCTGAGTTGCCATTCAAACCTCGTGAATCGTAAATCGTGAATCGTAAACGGAAGTAAATGGTAAATGGTGAATGGTAAATAGAATTACAAGTCTGACGATGAGTTGAAACGCTCTTTCTACAAACTCCTATTTACGATTTACGATTCACGATTTACTCGATATAAGCGACCTCTTTAACGGCTGCCACGATCTGTTCGACATTTGGTATCGCCGCGTCCTCGAGATTCTTGGCGTAGGGCATCGGCACGTCGGCGCCGGAAACGCGTTTGACTGGAGCATCGAGATAATCGAAAGCGCGCTCCATAATTTCGGAAGCGATCTCGGCCGCGACGCCGCAAAACGGATGCGACTCTTCGGCAATGACGACGCGATTAGTTTTCTTTACTGATTCCACGATAGTGTTGATATCGAGAGGTCGAATCGTTCGCGGATCAATCACTTCGCAAGAAAGGCCTTGTTTCTCGAGCGCATCCGCGGCCTTAAGGGCCACCGGAACCATCAGCGATCGGGCCACGATCGTGGCATCTTTCCCTTCGCGCTTGATGTCGGCGACGCCGAGCGGAATTGTGAAATCAGGATCGTCTGAAACTTCGCCCTTGAGGCCGTACATTCGTTCCTGTTCGATGAAGATCACGGGATCGTTGTCGCGAATGGACGATTTCAGCAATCCCTTAGCGTCTGCAGGTGTTGACGGCATAACAACTTTCAAGCCGGGAAAATAAGCGAACCATGATTCGAGCGCTTGCGAGTGCTGCGACGAAACCTGAAAGGCCGAGCCGCCCGGTCCACGAAAGACAATGGGAACATTGAACTGCCCGCCGGACATGTAAAGCATCTTGGCGGCCGAGTTGATGATCTGATCAGTTGCCAGGATCGAGAAGTTAAAAGTCATAAACTCGACGATTGGCCGCAAGCCAACCATTGCCGCGCCCACACCCAGGCCGGCAAAACCCAGTTCTGTAATGGGCGTATCGATGACACGCTTTGGTCCCAACTCTTCAAGCAGGCCTTTGGTAACTTTGTAAGCGCCCTGATAGGCTGCCACTTCTTCGCCCATCAGAAATACATTTTCATCGCGCTGCATCTCTTCTCGAATTGCCTGGTTGAGCGCCTCGCGCATCGTTACTATGGCCATTGAACTATTTCCTATTTGATTGTCCGGACTAAATCGCTATTCGTTTTCTGGTATAGGATTGGCGTAAACATTCGTGAACAATTCTTCCGGTGCCGGTTGTGGACTCTCCTCCGCGAAGCGGACTGCCTGCTCAACTTCGGCACGCACTTCAGTATCTACTTGTTTCAGTTCTGACTCGCTGATGACGCCTTCTTCTTTCAAGCTCGCCGAAAAAAGCTTGAGCGGATCGCGCTCCTGATGGCGTTCGATCTCGGCGCGCGTTCGATAGTTTCCCGGGTCGGACATTGAGTGGCCCATGAACCGATAGGTGCGCACTTCGAGCAACGTTGGCAGATAATTCTTGCGTGCTCGCCCGACGGCCCTTAGGGTCGCTTCACGAACGGCCAAAACGTCCATGCCGTCAACAAACTCAGAAGCTATTTCGTAAGCGCAGGCCTTTTGCGAAATGTCCTGCAAAGACATCGCGCGCTCGAGCGATGTGCCCATGCCATACTGATTGTTTTCGCAGATGTAGATGCAGGGGAGCTTCCAAAGCTGGGCCATATTCAACGACTCGTGAAATGCGCCCTGATTCACGGCTGCTTCACCAAAAAAGCAGAGTGTCACCTGATCGGTTTGCTTGTATTTGGTAGCAAAGGCCACACCGGTGGCTAAGGGAATTTGCCCGCCGACGATTGCGTGCCCACCAAGAAAATTCACTTCCTTGTCGAACATATGCATCGAACCACCCTTGCCGTGAGAACAGCCGCCGGCTTTGCCATACAACTCGGCCATCACGGCTTCAGGAGAGATTCCCTTCGCAATCGCGTGGGCATGTTCGCGATAGCTTGTCAGCACGTAGTCGTCCTTACGAATCGCTGAAATGGCGCCGATGGCGACTGCTTCCTGCCCGATGTAGAGGTGGCAAAAGCCGCCGATCTTGCCTGCGCTGTAAGCTTCGGCGGATTTCTCTTCGAAGCGGCGCACCAGCAGCATTTGGCGGTAAATACCCTTTAGCGTTGAACGATCAAGTTCCGCAAAGCGACGCTTCTGAGCAGCCTTCACTGCTTGAGCAGGATCGAGACGCGAGTCGACTTCCTCGGGCGATTCCTGGTCCAGCAGTCCGGTCGCGCTGGCATCCTCCGCGCCCGCACGTGCAGGCTCTGGCGTTCGCTTTCTAATATCCTGGGTTGACTTTGCCATTGATCGGCACTTTCATGCTTGGATTGATTAGCCGCAATCACGGCGCTCATAAACTGCGCAAATTAAGGGAAGTGGATTATACGCGAGGATTGTGAGAGCGCGCAAAACCAGTTCATTAACAAAAAAGCACGCCGCATAACGCGACGTGCAGGAGTTTCGTGGATGGTGTCTATGACTAGCGCATGGCATCGAGGTTGCTGACCGGCATGTTTGCCATACTTATGACTGTCTTGCGTGAATGTTTGTCGGTCTGCATTTTTCTCGCCGCCGCAGTCAGCAATTCTTCAGTGGTCTCACCTTGATCGGGAAAGCAAGCGACACCAATGCTGATGCCTACCTGAACAACCGTTCCGGTGCGCACCGAAAACCTCTGAGACTGTACCGCGGTGCGCATTCGCTCACCGACGGACTGGGCCATACTGCTCGATGCCATCGGCATGATCGCGACAAATTCGTCGCCGGCATAGCGAGTAAGAATATCCATTTGCCTTAGCTCTTTGCGAATAACGGCGGCCACGTTCGCCAGCACCCGATCGCCGATCGCGTGTCCATATTGGTCGTTGATCACTTTGAAATCGTCCACGTCCATGCTGAGTACGGCCAGCGACTCATTGCCCATACGCTGGCACTCGGCCAGTCTCTGCTCCAGCATCATGTAAAAAGCGCGCGCATTTGGCAGGTTTGTGAGCGCATCGACTAGCGCACTCTCCTTCGTCTTCTCGAAGGTCAGAGCATTGTTGAGCGCGGTCGAGGCGTGCTGGCAGACTGATTCCAGCAGCCGAACGTGTTCCGTTGTGTATGAGGTGCGACTCTTTGAATAGAGAGTGAGAGCGCCGAACGCGCCGTCTTCACGCAGCAGAGGCGATACCAGCACTCCTTTGTAACTCTTCGATAATTCCTCAGCGAGGCCAACCAGGTCGAGCTCCGGGGATGCGTTGCACATCGATCGCGCATTTGCTATGACCCAACCGGTTATGCCGTCGCCAACGCTCATGCGTCGATCTCCGAACGCAGCTGCATCCTCGCCGACAGCGTGCGCGGCTACGGCTTTACCCGACTTCTCATCGACAATAAAAATAATGCAGGTATCAAAAGGAACGATCGCTCGCAATTTGTTAGAGATAAGCGTGACCGTGTCGTTGAGATTTAGCGAAGAGCCGATAGTCTGGGCAATCTCGTGGAGTGCAAATACTTCGCGCTGGGCTTCGGTGATTGAGCGAAAACCAGCCTGGTTGTCGTCGGGCGTTCCCACCAGTGTAGGGGCGAGTCCAGCATCAGGTTTCGTTTTCGTCTCGTAGTCATGGGCGGCGTTTTCGGCAGGCACTTGCTCCTGAATATCTTCAGCATCGATTAGCCGGTCGAATTCCTCTACGTGCTCGATGAATTTGTCGACGACTCTGGGATCGAAAGCGCTTCCGGACATGCCTCCTAACAGGCTGAGGGAGTCTTCGCGCCTCATACCTTTGCGATAGGGTCGATCACAGCGAGTGGCGTCGTAAAAGTCGACTACTGAAATGATCCTGGCCACCAGCGGGATCGCCTCGCCCTTGAGACCTTTTGGATATCCACTGCCATCCCATTTTTCATGGTGGTAACGAACAATGTCTTCCACCGGATAGGGAAAGTTAACGCGCCGCAGAATGTCGCCACCCACGGTCGGATGGATCTTCATCTTTGCGAATTCGGCTTCGGTAAGTTTCCCCGGCTTATTGAGAATGTATTCGGGCACTGCGAGCTTGCCGATGTCGTGCAGCAGTGCACCGGCAAAAAGTGCCTGCAGCTCTTGCCCGCCGACCTTGAAAATCTTGCCCATTTCAGAGGCGTAAATCTGCGTGCGCCGCACGTGCCCATGAGTAGTTTGATCCTTCGCATCTATCGCAATGGCGAGCGACTCGATCGTGTTCATGTGAATGCTCGCCATCTCCTCAACGTGCTTGCGATTCTCGGCCTCAGCGCGCCGCACTTCATTCAATCGCTTTTCGTTGAAGCGGTACAGCAAATGAACCATCGCCGTTATCAACAGTCCCAGCAGAATAAACGCAAACCCACCGCCGGTTAGGGCGGCATAGAAGAGAACTGCTGAAGCCGCTCCGGCGACTTGCGTGGTGAGAGTCCAAACAAGGCTTTCCTGTGAAGGAAGCACTCGCGGTTTATCGTCGAGCAGGTGTAGAAACTGAAGTGTAGCCAGCGTGCTGAAGAAGTATTGAAGAACCGCCAATACGCACAAAGGCACGAGAAAGACGCTGATTGGCAACCCCTGCCCTGAGGTCATTGAAGTATCGCCCGCAAAAACTGTGGCGAGAAATCCATAACATGACGCGGACAAAAATGTGGAGATAACGGCGATCGCGGTGGTCGCAATTGACTCGCGGCGGCTCGCCAATCCATAGGTGGAGATGAATGCGACGATTGCAGCAAGTAAGGTTGCCGGGCCCGCAGTGTCCGCCGGAGGAACGGCGTAAAGAATGACCGCAAGGAAAACCAGCGAATCAGCGACCGATTTGCGGCTTTGGTGCGCGCCGAGATTTGTTGTTATCGAAACTGTGAAGCGACTGGCAACGACAGTTAGGACAAGCAACACCAACCATGAAAGAAGACCGGCGCGGGTGAGAAAGGAAAGCTTTACAGTCGAAATCAAAGCCGAACATAACAGCAACAGACCCAAGCCCGAGATGCTGCCTAACAGCATTGTGCTTTTCCAGTTCCGTGGAGTATCCATTTTGGTTGGGCCGGCCCGCGAGCCGAAGCAGCGGCAACGTTTCTGTTTCTGAAGTTGTTTAGCAGGGCACCCGAGCAGGAAAAGGCAGGATGCACCGGATAGGTTACAGTTGCCAAACAATGTTTGGCAGGCTCTAAAGATAAACCAGTCAGATGGTTGGCGTCAATAGGGAATTACCCTGATAGTTGTCTGGGTGGGTCCGAAATTGTCGCGAAGAAGGCGCAATTAGGAGGCGGTGGCAGCGTTTCTTGTGAGTTGGGCGGCGAGTTCATGGGGAGTTATTACTGGGTTTTTGCAGGCGAAATGCTCGCAGACATATGCGGTCGCCTTTCCCGCGATTTCGCCGCGCCCCTGGAGCAGCGGAATAGCCTCAAAGGCCTCAGCCTGGTTAGGGAACGCTTGCGCAACGACCTTATTCGGCAAGTAGTGTGACCAGATTTCTCGCGCGAGGGCAATGGTTTGAGGAGAATCCGCAGCGCCAACGAGCGCAATTTCTTTTGGAGAATCGAGATAGAAATCCAGCGCACAAAGCAGCCTGCCAAAGCCCGACGGATAACTTAGCATGCCATTGGCTGTGAGACGAAGAATGCTAATAGCCCGTCGCTGATAGTCCTGATTACTGGTGAGTAAGCCTAAGCGCAACAGAACTTCTGTCGCCACCGAGTTTCCAGATGGAGTTGCGTTATCAAAAAAATCTTTGGCGCGCACAATCAATTGTTCGTGACTGTCACCGGTGAAGAAAAATCCGCCTTCCTCATTGTCCCAAAACTCTGTGATCATCACTTCGCAAAGCTCGCGGGCGGCGATGAACCATTCGAGCTCACCAGTCGTCTCAAACAGAGTTAGCAAGCCATCGATATAGAATGAGTAGTCCTCCAGATAGGCATTCAGCTTCGACTCGCCGTCCTTGCTACTTCTGAGTAGTAATCCGTCGCGGCGGAGATTGTTCAATACAAACTGTGCGTTCTTTTTAGCAATTGCAAAATAATCCGGACGATCAAGAATAGCCCCCGCCTCAGCGAAGCTTGCGAGCATCAAACCATTCCATGCGGTCAGCACTTTTTCATCGCGCGCAGGCTTTACTCGTTTCTCACGAGCTGCAAACAAAATCTGGCGGGCCTTAACAAGCGTGGCCTCAAGTTCGTCGACGGTTAGCTTTTCGCGAGCGGCGACCTCGGCAAGGTCCTGTTTAATATTCAGGATGTTGGCGCCTTCGAAGTTTCCGTCCGCCGTTATGTCGTAATACGCAGCGAACAGCACTGCATCGCGTTTGCCAAGCAGAGTTTCAATTTCGGCCAGACTCCAAACAAAGAACTTTCCTTCCACTCCTTCCGAGTCTGCGTCCTGAGTGGAATAGAACCCGCCCCGTGAATCCGTCATTTCGCGCGCGACATAATCCAGAATCCCTTCCGCGACCTTCCGCGCCCAATCTTCGTGCGTGAGTTGGTAATAGTGGAGATAGAGGCGCGAGAGAAGGGCATTGTCATACAGCATTTTTTCAAAGTGGGGCACCAACCAGCGGGCATCGGTTGAATAGCGATGAAAGCCGCCGCCGAGGTGATCGTAAATGCCGCCCTCGGCCATCTTGCGACAAGTGTGCTGCACGATCTCCAGCGCCTGGGGATTGCCAGTGCGATAAAAAGTATGCAGCAGAAACTCAAGCGTCATTGCCGGTGGAAATTTCGGCGCGCCGCCAAACCCTCCATTTGTGGAATCGTAGTTTTTAATTGTTCCCCGGTATGCGGCCTCAAGCAGCTCAGCTGTCAATACTTCGTTTGACTCAACCAGCGCCGTCGCGCGCTTCAGTTCAGCCAGCACCGACTCCGCCGTCTGACTGACATCGTCAGGTCGCTCGCGAAAGGCATCCGCAACGCTAATCAGAACGCGCGGAAATCCTGGCACGTTGTAACGATCTGCTGGTGGAAAATATGTGCCGGCGTAGAAAGGAACTGCATCCGGCGTTAAGAACACGGTCATGGGCCAGCCGCCGTGTTGCGTCATCATCTGTACGGCGTTCATGTAAATCTGATCCAAATCAGGCCGCTCTTCGCGATCAACTTTGATATTGACGAAGTTATCGTTCATCAATTTTGCAATCGCTTCGTTTTCAAATGATTCGTGTTCCATCACATGGCACCAATGGCAGGCTGAGTAGCCGATGCTCAGCAGCACCGGTTTTTGATCGCGACGCGCGATAGCAAAGGCCTCTTCGCCCCACGGAAACCAATCGACAGGATTGTGCGCGTGTTGCAGTAGATAAGGGCTCGTCTCGTGGATCAGGCGATTTGTGTGGGCGTGTTCAGTCAAGCTCAAAAATTCCTATGTTGGATTGGTTTACATTCTACAGTTCAGCGATAAGAACGCGAACCGTGCGCGCAGACGTGTAGTGGGTCAGTTTGATGTCCGATAAGCTTTAGCTTGTCGTAACGCCGCGGCAGACTTGAAGTTTATCGGACATGTTCAAAGATATCGCAGACGTGGTGGTCTTAAGTCTTTGAGAAGGGAACGTGACGTCTTGTGATTAGTCTTTAAACCAATACGGCGTTTTTTTGGCCCAGAAGCTATTTGGATAGCGCCGGTGAAGAAAATCGTAGGCG
>Ga0137418_10004764_pt1 | contig 12423 bp, 15 predicted proteins | sample CZODoug3_1_2_16f_FD_122242 | JGI IMG/M metagenome (GOLD analysis project Ga0137418, IMG submission 122242) | Vadose zone soil fungal communities from Angelo Coast Range Reserve, California, USA - CZODoug3_1_2_16fungal (Hybrid Assembly) | ecosystem: Environmental > Terrestrial > Soil > Vadose... | reverse complement strand
CCGACCCTGGCGGTCTTCGCCTGGGACTGGATCGCCTCCGCGTCGCGCTCAAGCAGGAGGCCCCGCTGCACCATCGCGCGTCCTAGGCCGGACAGCGTGCCTTCTAGCGTTGCTGCAACCATCTATGTAGCCAGCGGTGGAAAACACCCGAATGATGCACCCAGTGCTCCTTAAAGTAAAGGCGGAAGTCTTTGATTAATAGTCCTGATTAATTGTTCATTTCGGGTGGTAGCAGGCGCACCGAGCGGATCACCCGGTCTTGGGTTTGCAGTACCTCCAGAGGGTATCCAGCCAGCTTGAGGCTGGTCCCCGGCTCCGGGATGTCCTGCAAATGCTCGAGGATCAGGCCGTTCAGGGTCTTGGGACCGTCGAGGGGGAAACGGTAGCCGAGCTTGCGGTTCAGCTCCCGCAGCAGGCTGCCACCTTCAACGATGATGCTGCCGTCTTCCATGCGGCGGAAGCGCGCGGTTTGCAGCGGAGAATGCGTGGTGAACTCGCCGATGATCTCCTCGAGGATGTCCTCGAGCGTGAGCAACCCCTTTAGTTCCCCATACTCGTCCACCACCAGCGCCATCCGGTCCTGCTGTTCCTGGAAATTCTGCAACTGGGTGAGCAGCGGCGTATCCAGAGGAATGAAATACGGTTCGCGCATGATTTCCTTGAGAGTGTCGGCGCCAATCTGTTCGCCCTCGGAAAGGTTCAGCACTTTGCGCACGTGCACGATGCCGACAATGTCGTCCAGCCGCCCGCGATAGACCGGCAGCCGCGTGTGGTTGCTGGTAGCGATCTGGCGGCGGATCTCGTCGAGAGACGATTCGATGTCGACGGCTTCGATCTGATTGCGCGGAGTCATCGCGTCCTCGACGGTGATCGACTCGAGGTCGAACAGGTTGAGGAGGATGTTCTGGTGCTTTTGCGGCAGGAAGTTGGCGCCTTCCAGCACGAGGGTGCGCAATTCCTCCATGCTCAGCGTATGCGTCTGGGTGTTCTGCGGCTTCAGCCGCAGCAGCCATAGCAGCCCGCTGACGAACAGGTTGATGAACCAGACGATCGGATAAACCAGCTTGAGCAGCGGTGAGAGGACATAAGCCGCTGGAAAGGCGATGCGCTCGGGGTAGGTCGCCCCGATCACCTTGGGCGTGATTTCGCTGAACACCAAGATGAAAAACGTGACTATGCCGGTGGCGACGATAAACGCGTACTCGTCCTGGCCGAAATAACGCAGTGCGATCGTGGTGGCGATGCCGGCGGCCGCTGCGTTCACCAAATTGTTTCCGAGCAAGATGACGCCGAGCAGCTTGTCTGTTCGTGCGAGCAGTTGACCGGTCAATCGGGCGCCGCGATGCCCGGTCTTGGCGAGATGCCTCAACCGGTAGCGGTTGAGCGCCATCATGCTGATTTCGGAAATTGAAAAGAACGCGGAAACGACGAGCAGGACCACAAATGCGGTCAGCAACGTATGGAGCGGAATTTCGTCCAAGTGCGGTCACCACCGGGTCGTGAAGTCGAAATCAGTATCGGCAGCGGGACAAACAGTGTCAAGGCAGTCGCCGCCTCGACTACCTCCGTCACCGTGCAGTTACCGCTCAGCGTTGCAACAGCACTTCGAGCACGAATTTACTGCCGATATAGGCGAGCACCAGCGACAGGAAACCGGCGAGCGTCCAGCGCATTGCCACGCGCCCGCGCCAGCCGTAGAGCGCGCGCCCGGCGAGCAGCGCCGCGAAGATGATCCAGGAGAGGATGCCGAACACCGTCTTGTGGGTGAATGACATCGGCTTGCCGAACAAGGATTCCGAAAACAGGATGCCGCTGCCGAGCGTGAGCGTGAGCAGTACGAAGCCGGCGGCGATGATGCGGAACAGTAACTGCTCCATGGTCAGCAATGGCGGGAGCCCCTGAAGGAATCGCGGCAGGTTTCCGCGGTGCAGGCGACGCTCCATCATCGCCATCATCAGCACGTGCAGCGAGGCGATAGTGAACAGGCTGTACGCCAGCAGCGCAATGACAAGGTGCACCTTGAACGCGGCGAACTGGGTGTTTGCAAGCGGATGCACCGGCGGCAACGCGAGCGGCAGCAGGGACAGTGTCGCCGCGGCAGGCACCACCAGCACCTGCAGGCCTTCGAGTCGGTAGAAGAAACTGCCGGCCCAGTAGATCAGCACCGTCAGCCAGATGATCACCGAAACCGCGTTGCCGACACCGAGATAAAGGCCCTCCGGTCCAAACGCGGCGCGCGCCAGCAGCCACGCATGCAGCGACAAAGGCACGATCAACGCCGCATGCGCCCAGCGTGCCCTCGAGTGCACGCCTTGCGGCGGTGACGGCAGCAGCGCATCGCGCCAGAGGAAGAAGGCCAGCGCGGCGTAGCCGAGACTCACCAGAAGATGAAGTAAAATGTTGCCCATCTAGTGTCCTGTTCCGCTAATTCGTGGCTGAAAACCCGACGAGAATCGGCGCCATGCTGTGTTACGAGTCCTCGCCGTGGTGCCCGCCACTGTCAAGGACTCGCGCCTTGCCTGACACCGATTTCGCGGGTTTTCCGATCGATGATGGAATGCTGTCAAATGGATCATGGGACTGGCTGCGAAGCTTGGAGACTTTTCCTACGAATTAGCGGAACAGGACACTAGCAGATATGTGGACCTGGCTTGCTCAGTCTACATTATCCCCATCTGCTCCACATTCCAGGAACATCGCGGATGCTCGACAGCCTCACCAGCCGGCTCGCCGGCGTCGTCAAGACGCTGCGTGGTCAGGCACGCCTGACCGAAGCCAACATCCAGGACGCGTTGCGCGAGGTTCGCGTCGCGCTGCTCGAAGCGGATGTGGCACTCCCGGTAGTCAGGGATTTCATCGCGCGGGTGAAGGAGAAGGCGGTAGGCGAGGAAGTGATCGGCAGCCTCACGCCCGGGCAGGCGCTGGTGGGCGTGGTGCAGCGCGAGTTGGCCGAGCTGATGGGCAGCCGCAACGACGCTCTCAACCTGGCGGTTGTTCCTCCTGCGGTGATCCTGCTGGCCGGCCTGCAGGGATCGGGCAAGACCACGACCGCCGGCAAACTGGCGAAGCTGCTCGGTGAGCAGAAGAAGAAAACACTGCTGGCCAGTTGCGACGTCTATAGACCTGCCGCGATCGAACAGCTTGCAACCTTGGCGCGCCAGCTCGGTGCCGAAATGTTTGCGTCCAACCCTGCGCAAAAGCCCGGGGAGATTGCCGCTGGCGCGCTCGATTACGCGCGCAAGCACTATCACGACGTGTTGATCGTGGACACGGCCGGTCGCCTGACGATCGACGTGGCCATGATGCAGGAGATCCGCCAGCTTCACGCCGTGCTCAATCCGGTGGAAACTCTGTTCGTGGTGGACTCGATGCAGGGCCAGGACGCGGTCAACGTGGCCAAGGTCTTTGCCGATGCGCTGCCGCTCACCGGCGTGGTACTCACCAAGCTCGACGGCGACGCGCGCGGCGGTGCGGCGCTTTCGGTCCGTCAGGTGACCGGCAGGCCGATCAAGTTCATCGGCGTATCGGAGAAGCCGGGCGGGCTGGAACCGTTCTTTCCCGAGCGCCTGGCCGCGCGCATCCTCGGCATGGGCGACGTGCTGGCGCTGGTTGAGGAGGCGCGCAGAAACGTCGACGTCGAGGAAGCCGAAAAACTTGCCAGGAAAGTGAAGACTGGCATGGGCTTCGATCTCGAGGATTTCAAGAACCAGATGCAGCAGATGAAAAAGATGGGCGGGCTGTCGGCGCTGATCGACAAGTTGCCCGCGCAACTCGCGCAGGCGGCGCAGGGCGCGCCCATGGACGAGCGCGTTATCGGCCGCACTGTAGGTATCATCGAATCGATGACGCCGCAGGAACGCGCCAAACCCGGGATCATCAAGGCCTCCCGCAAGCGCCGCATCGCCGCGGGCGCCGGGGTGTCGATTCAGGAGGTCAACCGCCTGCTGGGCCAGTTCGAGCAGATGCAGAAAATGATGAAAATGATGGGCAAGGGCGGGCTGCAGAAGATGATGCGGGGGATGAAGGGCGGGTTGCCCGGGATGCGCTAGCGCCTCGCCTGCGTTTCCGACGCTTATCGTCGGTGCCGGAACCCCCTCTGATTCCCGCTGGTCTTAGCTCACACATGCCCTCCGGTACAATGCCGGCCCCCGCCAAAGAAAGCCGCTCCCGATGAATCGAAGGTTGATTGCCGTTGTCATGCTGTTCTCGTACTGTTCCGCCGTCCTGGCGATGGACTACGAGCGCGAGAAACGCTGGTCGGACCAGATTCTGCCCGCGATCCTGATCGGCGAGCCGGTCTGGCTGAAGCAAAAAAACGGTCACGAATTCCTGGCGCTGTACACCGAGGCAGAGAAGCCGCGCGGTGCCGTCATCGTCGGTCACGGCCGCGGCTGGAACCCGGACTTCGAGCTCTACGGCACCTTGCGCGTCAAGCTCGCGGAGGCCGGCTACACCACGCTTTCGATCCAGTTGCCGGTGCTTGGGCCGGGCGCAAAGGTCGGCGATTACCTTCCCACCTATGCTGACGGGGCGGAACGCTACGAATTGGCGGCCAAATTCCTGCGCGAGAAGGGCTACCGCAACGTTGCCATCGTTTCGCACAGCCTGGGCGCGACCATGGCCAACCAGTATCTGATCAAGGCCGACGAAACCACGGTCAAGGCCTGGGTGTTCGTCGGCATCATCAACGGCCTGGAAGAAATGTTCCGCATCAAGATCCCGGTGTTAGACGTGTTTGGCAGCAAGGACTGGGAGATCACCCAGGTCGGCGCCTACGAACGCAAACGCCAGATCGACAAGGTACCCGGTTCGCAGCAGGTCATGGTCCCAGACGCACTGCATTTCTTCGAGGGCAAGGAAGACGAACTGGTCAAAGTGGTCGTGAGTTTCCTCGATCAGGTGTTCCATTCTGGAAAGCCCGGAGAAGCCGGGAAATAGCCCTCGGGGCGTGACGGCTGGAGCCCTTCCAGGGGCCGGCGCTTGCAACCCCTTACAGCGCCTGGCGGAGCCGCTTCGCGGGCCCAAACTTCCCTTGCAAATCACGGAATAACCGGCGTAAAATCGCGCGCTTCGCTTTTGAGGATAGACGTCATGGTAGTGATTCGACTTGCGCGCGGGGGTGCCAGGAAGCGCCCGTTCTTCAATATGGTGGTGGCCGACTCGCGCTTCGCCCGCGACGGCCGTTTCATCGAGCGCGTCGGCTTCTACAATCCGAAAGCGCCCGAGGGCCAGGAGTCCTTGCGCATCCAGCTGGACCGTGTGGTGTTCTGGCAGGGCAAAGGCGCCAAGCTGTCGGACACGGCGGTGCGCCTGGTAAAGCAGTTCAGTGAGTCGGCCAAAACCTGAGCCGATGGTGGTAATGGGTCGCGTGAGCGTCCCGCACGGAGTCAAGGGCTGGATCAAGGTCCAGCCGTTTACCCAGGAAATTGAGGGCCTGCTTGGCTACCCCCACTGGTGGCTGGGCAGCGACCGCGAGTGGTGGCAGCACCGGATTGCCGAATCGGCGGTGCACGGTGCGCTGGTGCTCGCCAGACTTGAAGGCTGCACCGACCGCGAAGCGGCGGTGGCGCTGAAGGGCGCCGAGGTTGCAATACCGCGCCGTCTGCTGCCCGAGAACAGGGAAGGCGAGTATTACTGGAGCGACCTTCTCGGAATGGAAGTGTTGAACCAGCGCGGTGAGCGTCTTGGTCGCGTGGCGAAGGTGCTGAAAACCGGCGCCAACGATGTTCTGGTGCTCGAAGGTGAAAAGGAACGGCTGGTCCCGTTTGTCGGCAGCGTGATCCTCAACGTGGACCTGGCCGACAGACGCCTGTCGGTGGACTGGGAACTCGATTACTGAGCGTGCGGCAATGATCCACTTTGACGTCGTCACCCTGTTCCCCGAAATGTTCGAGGCCATCACCGGCAGCGGCATCACCCAGCGGGCGCGCGACAGGGGGTTCTACCAACTGGTGCTGTGGAATCCGCGCGATTTCAGCACCAACGCCTATCGCAGTGTCGACGACCGCCCTTACGGCGGCGGTCCCGGCATGGTGATGATGGCGCAGCCGTTGTCGAAAGCCATGGCTTCGGCAAGGCAGCGGCAACTCAGTTGTGGCGCAAGGCGTACGCGAACCATTTATCTGTCGCCGCAGGGCAGGCCGCTGACGCAAAAGATCGTGGAAGAGCTGGGCCAGCTGGAAGGCCTGGTGTTGCTGGCGGGGCGCTACGAAGGCGTGGACGAGCGCTTGCTGCAAGCCGAAGTGCAGGACCAGATCTCCATCGGGGATTACGTGGTTTCCGGCGGGGAACTGCCGGCGATGGTGCTGATGGATGCGCTGATCCGGCGCATTCCGGGCGTCCTGAACGATGCCGAGTCAGCGCAGCAGGATTCCTTCGAAGAGGGCCTGCTCGATTGTCCGCAATATACGAGGCCGGAGCTGTACCAGGGCGAGCCGGTTCCTGCGGTGCTATTGTCGGGGCATCACGTGGAGATCGCCAGGTGGCGCATGAAGCAGGCGCTGGGACGCACCTGGGAACGGCGGCCTGATTTGTTGGCGAAGGTTAAGCTGAGCACCGATCAGACGGCGCTGTTGGAGGAATTCAAGGCGGAACGCAATGAAACGCAGGAGCTGATCAAATGAACCTCATTAAAAAAATCGAACAGGAAGAGATCGCCCGGCTGGGCAAGAACGTGCCCGCCTTTGCGCCGGGTGACACCGTGGTGGTCAATGTGAACGTGGTCGAAGGCGACCGCAAGCGCGTTCAGGCCTACGAGGGCGTAGTCGTGGCCAAACGCAACCGCGGCCTGAATTCCTCTTTCATCGTGCGCAAGATTTCCTCTGGCGAAGGCGTGGAGCGCACGTTCCAGACTTACTCGCCGTTGATCGCCAGCATCGAGCTGAAGCGCCGCGGCGAGGTGCGCCGCGCCAAGCTCTACTATTTGCGCGACCGCTCCGGCAAGTCTGCGCGCATCCGCGAAAAACTGGAAGGCGGTCCTGCTGACCCGCAGTAAGAGTTTCCGAAGATACGCAAGTCAAGGGCGGCCATTGGCCGCCTTTGTCGTTCTCCGGATCGCGTTCCAGCTGCGCTGCGTTGATTGTGCGGACAGAAATTTTCACACCACGCGAGTGCGGTCGTCGAGCAGCACCTGCTGAATGTAGCTTTGCAACAGCAGGCCTTCGGTTGAGCGCAGTTTGGCAAAGCGCACGCCATGCGTGAACACTTCGTCCAGTCGGCGCTCCCTCCTGGTCTTGCGCACGCTCTGGATCTTCACCGGTGTCGCCAGCTTCACTTCGTAATTGTTCGGCTGCACCAGGAATTTGAACGCAAGCTCCAGCGTCTCGCCCACCTCGCCCAGGCTCTTCTCAGCCTCCAGGAGTGCGCCCGAGATGCTTAGGTCGGCGATCGTCAACGCCGACGGCAGTGCCTCGCCCTGTGTTGCCGCATTCAATGCAGTCGCGGTCAGGTTCACCCGCACCCGAAGCGCCCCGCGAATCAGCGTCTGCTGGACCTGTGCGGGGTAGGCAAGATGAAGGTAGGGATACGGCGTGCGACAGACACGGTCCACGGTGGATTCGAAGGTGTAAGCGTGACGGCCGGAGAAAGTTCGCACCAGAACCGGCTCGCCCTCGCGTACCGGGATCGGCAGGCTCTGGACCTGTGGCGTGCGCATCAGCACGCTGTGACCGGACACGTAGCCGATCAGCGTGGTGTAGTAGTGGCTGCGCGTGCTGTCGGTCAGCAACTCCAGTTGCAGCCGGTCTCCCACATGCAACTGGACGCTCTCCAGGCTGCAAGTGGAGATCTTGGACGGATCGGGAGTGGTCACGTGGGCCTGTTGTTGTATGGATCGCTGCAACGCAGAGTATAGCCAAGTCGAGCCGCGGCCTGCAGCCGGCATCGTTGCTACAATGCCGGGGGCCAACACAGATCACCTGCCTCCCCAGTGGATTCAGTTCGATGAACCCGATGCTCGAATCTCATCAGGCCAAGATGCCCGCGCCGTTCGCGGTGCTCGGCATCCGTGTCATTGGCGAGCGTCTGACCGATGTCGAGTACCTGCCGCGCGGCGCGGCGACGCTGAAGCCGCAGACGCCGTTCGCTAAGGAAGTGTGCCGCCAGCTCGCCGCGTACCTGAAGGATCCCAATTTCGATTTCGACCTGCCATTCGAATACAACGGCACGGAGTACCAGCGCAAGGTCTGGCAGACGGTGCATGCGATCCCGCCCGGCAAGGTGCTGTCATATCTTCAGGTAGCCAAGCGCATCGGCTCGGCACCGCGGGCGGTGGGTAGCGCCTGCGGCGCGAACCGCATCCCAATCCTGATTCCCTGCCACCGCGTCATCGCCAGCAACGGCATCGGCGGCTTCATGCACACCCGCCGCGGCTCGCCGATCGAGATCAAGCGCTGGCTGCTGCATCACGAGAATCCGGGCGCCTACTGATGGCCGCGGACGACGGTCTCCTGGACGAATTCTGCGACGCGCTCTGGCTCGAGGACGGCCTGTCGCGCAACACGCTGGAAAGTTACCGTCGCGACCTGCGGCTGTTCGCCGTGTGGCTGGCATCGGAGCGCGGCAAGACCCTGCTGGAAGCCGAACGCGTCGACCTGCTTGGTTATCTCGCCCACAAGTTCCAGCGCCATGCCAAGCCGCGTTCCGCGGCACGGCTGCTCTCCAGCCTCAAACGTCTTTACCAGTTTCTGTTGCGCGAGGGTAGGATCAGGGCCGATCCGACGCTGCAGGTGGAAGCGCCGAAACTGCCGCCTAGCCTGCCCAAGAGCCTGACCGAGGAAGATATCGAACGGTTGCTCGCTGCGCCCGACGTAGACACGCCGCTGGGCCTGCGCGACAAGGCGATGCTGGAGGCGCTTTACGCGAGCGGGTTGCGGGTCTCCGAATTGGTGTCCGTAGGTGTTGTGCAAGTAAGCCAGGACATGGGTGTGGTGCGCATAGTCGGCAAGGGATCGAAAGAGCGGCTGGTACCGCTGGGTGAGGAGGCGCTGGCGTGGATCCGCCGCTATGTTGCGCAGGCGCGCCCGGAGATCCTTGACGGGAAACGCACCGATGCACTGTTCGTCACTGCGCGCGGCGATTCGATGACGCGCCAGGCGTTCTGGCATCTGATCCGTCGCTATGCCGCCAAAGCGGGCTTGAGCAAGCTGGTTTCGCCGCACACCCTGCGCCATGCGTTCGCGACCCATCTGCTCAACCACGGCGCCGACCTGCGCGTGGTGCAATTGCTGCTCGGCCACGCCGACATTTCCACCACGCAGATTTACACTCACGTCGCGCGCGAACGGCTGAAGCAGCTGCACGCGAAACATCACCCCCGCGGCTGATACTCAAGGAGAACCCAATTCCATGGCCTCCGCGCTGTTCGTCCTGGCTGCCTATCTCATCGGCTCGATTTCCTTCGCGGTGGTGGTGAGCAGGTTCTTCGGGCTGCCGGATCCCCACACTTACGGCTCGGGCAACCCGGGGGCGACCAACGTGTTGCGCACCGGGAAGAGAGCCGCGGCGGTGCTGACGCTGATCGGCGATGCGGCGAAGGGCGCAGTCGCGCTGTGGCTGGCGCAGCAGTTTGCACCACGGTTCGGTGTCGGCGAATCGGCGCTTGCCGCAGTGGCGCTCGCGGTGTTTCTCGGGCACCTGTTCCCGCTCTATTTCCGCTTCCGCGGTGGCAAAGGGGTCGCCACTGCGGCGGGGATTCTGCTGGCGATGGACTGGCGCATCGCACTCACGCTGCTGGTAATGTGGGTGCTGGTCGCGGGGTTCTCGCGCTATTCGTCGCTGGCGTCGGTCGTCGCGGCGGCGCTGTCTCCACTCGCAGCTTTCCACTTTCTCGGCTGGGGGCCGATGACCTGGGCGGTGTTGGTTATTGCGGTTCTGCTGGTATGGCGCCACCGCGGCAACATCGAAAGGTTGCTCGCAGGCAACGAAAGCAGGATCAGGCTGTTGAGACGGTCTTGAGGTCTTCCAAATCCCAGCGTGCCCGTACCGTGAAGCCCATTGCGCCAGGTGCGCCGGCCGCGAAACGCAGCGCACCGGCGAAAGCGATCATTGCCCCGTTGTCGGTGCACAGATCCTGCGCCGGGTAGAACACCTCGAAGCCCTCGCGTTCGGCTTTCTTTGACATGGCCTCGCGTAACGGGCGATTGGCGCCGACGCCGCCAGCGACCACCAGTTGATCCAGTCCTTCCCGGGCGACGGCGCTGATCGACTTGGCCACCAGGACTTCGACGATCGCCTGCTGAAACGATGCGGCAATGTCGGCTTTGGTGCGACTGTCCGGATCGGCCCCGCGCACCAGCGTCAGTACCGCGGTTTTCAGTCCGGAGAAACTGAAATTCAGATCGCCGCTGGCAGCCATTGGCCGCGGCAGCTTGAAACGCTTGGGATTGCCGGACCGCGCCATTTGTGACAGCGCGGGACCCCCGGGGTAGGGCAAGCCCAGCAGCTTGGCAGTCTTGTCGAAGGCCTCGCCGGCGGCGTCGTCCACCGTTTCGCCAAGCAACTGGTACTCGCCCACAGCGTCCACCCGCATCAGCTGTGTGTGGCCGCCGGAAACCAGCAGAGCGATGAAAGGAAAACGCGGCGCAGGGCTAGTGAGCAGCGGCGAGAGCAGGTGGCCTTCGAGATGGTGCAGTCCGACCACCGGCACCTTGAGCGCATAACCCAGGCTCGCTGCCACGGCCGCGCCCACCAGCAGCGCGCCTGCCAGCCCCGGTCCCTGGGTGTAGGCGATCGCGTCGATATCGACAAGCCGGCGTCCGCAGCGCTCCAGCAGCTGCCGGGTCAAAGGCAAAAGTCTGCGCACGTGATCTCGGGACGCGAGTTCCGGCACCACTCCGCCGTACTCGGCGTGCATCGTCACCTGCGAGAAAAGCGTGTGACCGAGCAGCCCGGTCCCGGTGTCGTAGAGGGCGACCCCGGTTTCATCGCAAGACGTTTCGATCCCGAGAACCAGCATAAGGCATTGAGTTATAGGGGAATGGTTGAGCGCAACAGGCGTACGCGGGCGCTGCGCGGCGCTGGCCGCAAGGCCGGTCAGTCGCCTGGTTGTATTTGCAAATCAGGGGATTATTGCTAGAATGCGCCCCTTTGTTTTGACCGACAACTTTCAGGACTGCTTTACTTTCTATGCCGACGATTCGAGTCAAGGAAAACGAGCCGTTTGAAGTGGCCATGCGCCGCTTCAAGCGCACGGTGGAAAAGACCGGTCTGCTGACCGAACTGCGGGCGCGCGAATTCTACGAGAAGCCCACTGCCGAGCGCAAACGCAAACTCGCTGCGGCCATCAAGCGCCATCACAAGCGCCTGCGTAACCAACTCCTTCCGCCCAAGCTCTATTGAGCAATCCTGCGAAGGGTGAACAGTGAAGGGTGAAGGGTAAGACCTTCACCCTTTTCGCTTCTACTCTTCACGCATTCACCATTTATCCTTCACATGACTTTAAAGGCCCGCATAACCGACGACATGAAAACCGCGATGCGCGCGAAGGATGCGCAGCGCCTGTCCGCCATTCGCTTGCTGCTCGCCGCGATCAAGCAGCGCGAGGTGGACGAGAGAAAAGAGCTGTCGGACGCTGAAATCGTCTCTGTCATCGAAAAGATGATCAAGCAGCGGCGCGACTCGATCTCGCAGTTCCAAGCCGCGAACCGCCGGGACCTCGTCGATGTCGAGACCTTCGAATTGAACCTCCTGTCGGGCTATCTGCCCAAGCAATTGACCGACGCCGAGATCGCGGAAGAAGTTTCCGCGGCCATTGCGCAGACTGGCGCGAAGGGTGCTGCCGACATGGGCAAGGTGATGGGGCTGTTGAAAGGCAAGCTGGCGGGACGTGCCGACCTGGGAAAGGTATCGGCGCTGGTGAAATCCAAGCTCGCGGGCTAGTACGGTCGTGCGACTTGCGTTTTTGGAGATTTCGCCTATAAAGAGCACATGGTGAGGAGGGACGGGCCTGCGCGGCCCATTCTGCACGGCGCGCTCGGACAGGCGGTGTACCGTATCGCGTTCCCTACGTGATTCCCGATTCTTTCAAGCAAGAACTGCTCCATCGCGTCGATATCGTCGACGTCATCGAGCGCTACGTGCCGCTGAAGAAAGGCGGCGCGAACTATTCTGCTTGCTGCCCGTTTCACTCCGAGAAGACGCCTTCGTTCACCGTCAGTCCCGCCAAGCAGTTCTACCACTGCTTCGGCTGCGGCGTGCACGGCAATGCCATCTCCTTCTTGATGGAGTACCAGGGCCTCGGCTATGTCGAGGCGGTAAAGGACCTCGCCGAATCGGTCGGGATGAAGATGCCCGAATTCGAGCCGAGGACCAGGAAATCCGAATCCGGGCCCGACCTGTACGCGATCATGGAGCAGGCGTGCGAGTACTACCGCGAGCAGCTCAAGACATCGCAGCGCGCCATCGAATACCTCAAAGGCCGGGGGC
>Ga0137418_10004763_pt1 | contig 12424 bp, 8 predicted proteins | sample CZODoug3_1_2_16f_FD_122242 | JGI IMG/M metagenome (GOLD analysis project Ga0137418, IMG submission 122242) | Vadose zone soil fungal communities from Angelo Coast Range Reserve, California, USA - CZODoug3_1_2_16fungal (Hybrid Assembly) | ecosystem: Environmental > Terrestrial > Soil > Vadose... | reverse complement strand
TTTTGAATTACCGATTCATCGCCGTTCAGGCCCGATAGGATTTCGATTTGATCCCCGAAATCGTGACCAGGCGTTACGTGTGTGAGCGCCACTTTGCCGTCTTTCACGACAGCGACCTGCAGACCTTCGGATCGAAACAACAGAGTGTTAACGGGCAAAAGGTGAGTGGAGGCAAGCCCCGGCAGATTCAAATGGACCTCGGCATAGGAACCGGACAGCAACTTGCCGGTAGGATTGTCGACGTCAACTTCCGCCTGCAAGGTGCGGGTTACGTTGTTGATGGCATTGGCGGTGCGCACCAGCTTCCCCGGGAAGCGCCGCCCGGGAAACTCGGCAAGCGTCAGCTCTGCCGTCAGCCCAGGCGTGGCAGCTTGTGAGTACTCCTGGGGAACATAGACATACACGCGCAATTTCTCGGGCTGCGCGATATGGAAGAGGTCGGTCCTTGTGCCTGGGGCGCTACCTGAGTTGATGAGATCGCCCACATCGACGTTACGCACGGTAACAATGCCGTCGAAAGGAGCATAGATCCTCTCGAAGGATTGCAACGTCTCGAGTTGCTTTACATTCGCCTGATTGGCCTGGACGATGGAGTTGTTGGCGTTGTAAGTGCCGGCGGCGTTGTCGGCATCTTGCTGAGAAACTGCATTGGTCTTCAGCAACTCCAGGTAGCGATTCTTGGTGATCGCCGCGAGCTTGAGATTGGCCTCCGCTGTGGCGAGATTGCTGCGTGATTGCTGGAGCTGCTGGTCGACTTCTGGTGTGTCGATCTCGGCGAGAAGCTGACCCTTCTTCACGCGAGCCCCAATGTCGACGTACCACTTCTTCACATAACCGCTGGTGCGCGAGTAAATCGGAGCGGTCATGTAGGGTTCCACGTTGCCGGGCAACACAAGCTCGTGCGAGGGTGCGCTATGCTGTGGAAAAACGACGTTGACCACGGGCACGGCCATTGCAGCAGTTTCGGCAGTTACGGCGGCGCGCGCCCGAACGCGCCGAAGAATGCCGGAAGCCAAAATCCCTGCGACCGCCAGAAAAACTACCACGGCCGCGAGCCACCCACGTCTCGCGCGATGTTTTCCGCTGGAGGCGCCTTGAATTGGCGGCCCATTCGCAACCACTTTTGCTTCTGTTTCTGACTGCATTGGCATACCTTTCTGCTTCTAATGAGCTCTATTGTTGAATTCCAGTTTCAGCCGGGCGATGACGGAGGCCATGCACCATGCTGAATACCGTAGGAACGAAAAACAGCGTAGACACCGTGGCGAAAAGCAATCCGCCAATAACGGCGCGGCCGAGAGGCGCATTCTGTTCTCCACCTTCGCCCAGCCCGATGGCCATAGGCAGCATTCCGATGATCATGGCCAGAGCGGTCATCAGCACCGGCCGGAATCGCGCGAACCCTGCCTGCACGGCCGCTTCGGTCGGAGAGCGTCCTGCAGCTAATTGTTCTTTCGCGAAGCTAATTACTAGGATGCTGTTGGCAGTGGCCACTCCAACGCACATGATCGAACCCGTAAGCGCGGGCACGCTGACCGTCGTGCCAGTCACAAACAAGAACCACACGATCCCCGCGAGCGTCGCAGGAAGGGCGGTCAGAATAATGAATGGGTCGAGCCAAGATTGAAAATTCACGACAATCAGGAGGTAAACCAGGACGATGGCGAATAGGAGACCGGTCAACAATCCCAAGAAAGAGGACTTCATCGTCTGGATCTGGCCGCGTACGATGATCTTTGAACCCCGGGGAAGATCCTTTTGACTCGTGCTCAGAATCGAGAAGATATCCTTCGAAACGGCTCCGAGGTCACGGCCTTGGACGGAACCGAATATGTCGATGACCGGGGACACATTGTAATGAGAGACCACACTCAACTCGGAATTGCGGCTGAATGAGGCGAGACTCGCGAGTATGGAGGGCGGAGCGGTACCTGTGCCCGTAACCGGAATGTTCTCCAGATCCTGCAGGGACTGAACCCGGTACTGCGGAGTTTGCGTCGCGATCTGGTAACTCACGCTATTCTTGGGATCCAGCCAGAAAGTCGGCGAAGTCTGGAAGCTACCGCTCAGGGTAATCAAGAGATTGCTTGCAACTTCTCGCTGGGTGAAACCGATTTCCCGAGCTTTCGTCCGATCCACATCGACGTGAAACTTCGGCTGGTCAAAGGTTTGCTGAATGCGGAGATCCGTTGTTCCCGAAACGTACTTGACCCTCTCCAGTAGCTGGTCCGCGAATTGCCGGTTGGCCTGCAGATCATTTCCGATAATTTGAATATCGATTGGGGCAGGCAGGCCAAAGTTCAAGATTTGAGTGACCATATCCGATGGCAGGAAATAGAAAGTAACGCCAGGAAAATCCCGTAACAGCTTCAACCTTAGGTCGTGCACGTAACCTGCTGTTGGCCGATGCTTGGGGGAGAGAGCGACCATAATATCCGCATCTTCCGTTCCGATTGGCGCCGAACTGCTGTAGGAAAGATTGATGCCGCTATAAGGTAGCCCGATGTTGTCGATAATCCCGCCGAACTCGGCAGGTGGTATTTGGTTGCGAATCTCGGCTTCCACGCGGTCACAAAGGGCGGCCGTCTCTTCAATGCGCATACCGGTAGGGGCACGAAGATGCAGCGTGAATTCGCCACTGTCCACAGATGGGAAGAAATCTTGCCCCAACCACGGATAGAGCCCAAAGGAGAGCACGCATGCGGCGAGAAATGCGCCGGCAAAAATATGGCGGTGACGGACACCGGCCTCGAGCAATCCGCGATACGCGTTACGAATCCTCTCAAAGCTGCGTTCAAACCAGGCTTGAAACAGCACAAGAGGGTTGTTGCTCGGCGCGTGCGAGCCTTCTTCCGCATGAGCTTTGAGAAGATATTTGGCCATGGTTGGTATGAGGGTCCGTGAGAGCACGTAGGAAGCCAACATCGCGAAGACCACCGCCTCCGCCATGGGTACGAAGAGATAACGGGCAACGCCGGTGAGCAAAAACATGGGCACAAAAACGATACAGATGCTAAGTGTTGAAACCAGTGCCGGCACAGCGATCTGCTCTGCCCCAAGAAGAATCGCTTCTTCTGTCTCCTTGCCGCTACCTAGAAAACCATGAATGTTCTCGATGGTGACCGTCGCATCGTCCACCAGGATGCCGACAGCCAGCGCCAGACCCCCAAGAGTCATGATGTTGATGGTCTCTCCCAGCACGCTGAGAAAAATGATCGAAGTCAAAATGGAAAGAGGAATCGAAATAGCGATGATGAGCGTGCTGCGCCAACTTCCAAGAAACAGCAGAATCATGGCAGCCGTAAGGCAGGCGGCGATGAGCGCCTCGCGCAAAACGCCGGAAATGGCACCACGGACGAAAACAGATTGGTCACCGAGGAGCCGGATTTGAAGGTCTGCGGGAAGCGTCGTCTTGACACTTGGCAACAGCTTCTTGATTGCTGTGATGATGTCTAAGGTGGACGCGTTTCCAATCTTTTGAATGGTCATTAGAGTTGATCGCCGCCCGTCGACGCGGACGATATTGGTCTGCGGAGGAAATCCGTCGCGAACGTTAGCGACGTCGCGAATGTAAATTGTCGTACCTCCCGCGGCTTTGATAGGAAGGTTGTTCAGCCCTGCGATAGTCGTGGGGCTCCCATTCATGTCCACGTTATATTCAACTTTTCCGATTTTGGCCGTTCCGGAAGGGAGAATGAGGTTCTGGGCGCTGATGGCATTCACTACGTCAAGTGGAGACAAACCTTTTGATTGGAGTGCCGCGGTGTTTAAGTCCACTTGAACCTGGCGCTGTTTTCCACCGTACGGATACGGGATAGCCGTGCCTGGTACCGATGTGAGCTGGGGCCGGATGAAATTCAAACCAAGATCATTTAACTGTTGCTCCGAAAGCGTGGGTCCGGAGAGAGCCATCTGAAGAATGGGCACGCTGGAAGCGCTGTAGGTGATGATCAGCGGCGGCGTCGTACCCGCTGGCAACTGCTTGAGCTGCGTTTGGGATTGTCCGGCGATCTGCGCAATGGCCATGCTGATATTGACGCCTGGATGGAAAAACACTTTTATGACAGCGATTCCATTCAATGACTGCGACTCGATGTGCTCAATATCACTCACAATGGTCGTCAAGTTACGCTCTTGAAGGGTGATGATGCGGTTGGACATCTCCGTCGGGGAGAGCCCGGTGTAGTTCCAAATGATGCTCACGACAGGAATGTTGATGTTTGGAAAGATGTCTGTTGGGGTGCGAAAAATCGACAACGTTCCAAGAATTAAAATCAGGATAGCCAGCACTACGAACGTGTACGGCCGTTTCAGTGCGACTCTAACAATCCACATAGTTCGCGCCCCCAAACCCTCGGCTAGTTTTTCTTGCCTCGGAAACTAGATGATGCAGCCTGGATGCCACCGTGAAGAGTGAGCAAGAGTTTCCGGAAGTGGTTGAAAACACAATCCTTAAGAAGATAAGCCTGGAATTAGGCGCAGGCGCTGAGGAGCGAAGAATCCAGCGCATTGGATGATTGTCTAACCCGCTGGCAGCGTGTCTTTCAGGATGGCGAGCAACTTCCGAAAGGGGAAGAACGAATGTGGACGGAGGCGTCAGCTCCAGCCTAAGGTGCCGCAGGACTCAAAGTGCTCCTGTCGCGGAATGTTTTACGAGCTCACAGTCGAAGAGCCGTCGAAATCGCATTTGACCACGAGAATGGTTACATCATCGTTGAAGGTATCGCCGCAAAAATCTGCTGCGGCGTTATAGATATTGGTCATGAGGTCCACGGCGGACAGCGAAGAACCACTGCGCACTGTCGCGGAAAGGCGCTCCATGCCGAATTCTTCGTCGATGCGGTTTTCTGCCTCAATGACGCCATCGGTATAGAAAACCAATACATCGCCGGTCATGAGGTCTTCCGCAGTCTGTTCACAAATCTCTTCCGGAGATAATCCGATGGGTGGACAAGAAGAGTTCATGAGCGTGAGGGCGCCTGTCTTTGCTCGAAATAAAAGGGCGGGATTGTGGCCACAGTTGACATAGCGAAGCGTCCGTTTCTGAACGTCGATCTCGGCAACGAGTAGTGTCACGTAGCGGTCGGAGTCCGACACGGAGTGGATTCCCGTGTTCAATCGTTCCACTTGCTCGAGCATGTTTCGATCATGGTTTGCCTCAAGCCGCATGACTGCCGCCGTCGCGGACATTAAGAGGGCCGCGGGAACACCTTTTCCGGCCACGTCGGCAATGACGATCTGAGTGGTGTGCGCGTCGATGGGGAGATAGTCGTAGTAATCGCCACCGACGCCCTGCGCGGGGAGCATCATGCCAGCTAATTCGAGTCCGGCAATGGTTTGCTTGTCCGAGGGAAGAAACAGGCGCTGGACCTGCGCAGCTAGCTCTACGTCCTTGAGGAGGTCATCACGCTGCCGCTGAATGGTCTTTGCAAGCGCTTCCTTCTGTTCCATATAGCGCTGGATGACATAGACAACAAAGACGAAGCACAACATCGCGGAGAGATTGTGGAAGATTCGAAGTCCCGGATTCATAACTCTTGGAGAGTAATAATCGTGGAACAAGACACAAACGACGATAAGGCTGTAGCTGATTTCCTTACGCAGGAAAATCGCGCCGAGAACAAGCGGGAGCAAATAGAGGTAGACAAGCGAAATCGAAACAACGAGGTGGTCGGCATACGCGACTGCGCTAACGGCCCCCAAGACCAGTGAGAGGGGCAGCCACGCCGGCCCACTTAAAGCCACATCCTTTCGCAAAAAAGACAGCAACGGAACTCCTTCGTGAAGACCGCGCAATACTGCGGGCTTCGATTCTCGGATGGCAGAATGCACGAGCTCATTCATTCGAAGAGGACCTTCGCCATCATTCCCTTATCTTCGTGATTGAGAAGATGGCAGTGAAAGACGGACATCCCCCTGATTACGGGGTCAGTGAAATCCATAATGACGTCGACGGAACCGCCGAATGGAACATTCACTGTGTCCAGCCACATTGGTTCGGCAACTGGCCGGCCGTTTTCGGCGTATGCCAGGAAATGGACTTGGTGAATGTGCATGGGATGCAGTTCCCGCGTGGCATTGACAACCCTCCAATGCTGAAAAGTGCCAACCTTTGCGCGCACCATGGGAGCCGCAGACGGCGTGAATTTTTCTCCGTTGATGTAAAAGCCGTTTTTGTCCTCCGTGAACGTCACGATGAATCGAGGAGGCACTTTTTCTTCTGCCGCGAAGTCCAGCGGATTGAGAGCAGGTTTGAGTGGGCTTTCAGAAATTCTACTTATGGCATCCGCTGAGGAGCGCGAAACGATGTCGGCTAATACCATCGCAGGATTCGGATCGCCGTCTGGACCGGTATCCACGCAACGTGAGATTAAACGCCTCGGCATGCCAGCTGCTGGACCTGTGACAATGGCCTCAAGCCTGCCTGCCGGTGGCAGAAGGACGCGATCAGTGATGCGCGTTGGGTGATTTGGATCGTGCAGGGCGATGGGCATCCCGTCCATGGCAACGATTTCAAACGTTTGCCCCTCAACCTGCAGGGTGAGGTAGCGATCCGCGGAAGCATTCACGAGACGCCAAAACTGGCGCTCACCAGGAGCGATTTCAATTTGCGGCCGCACGGATCCGTTCACCGTGAAGATCTCTTCAGGCGTCTCTGGCTCCGCGCCACAAATATCCGAACTGAGTTCAACGCGGTGCTTCAAATCAGCGGACTGAGGATCGTTCACAATGGAGCGGCCACGCACAACTAGGACGCGTTCGGGCAGGCCGACCAGGGGCGGAAAGTAAGATTCAATCCCTTCGATCACGAGCGCTCCGGACATGCCGTCAAGCGCTTGTCGGTGGCTCTCTCCATGAGGATGCGTGTGATACCAATACAAGCCAGGCGGATGGTCTTGCGGAATCTGCACGGTGTAGCGGAGTGATTGTCCAGGCATGGCCATCATGTCCAAGACGTCGTCCTGAGGAGCGTCGGGAGAAACCGTAAGGCCGTGAAAATGTAGATTTGTCATGTCCATGCACGGAGGAATCGCGCAACTCTCCTTCGGTTTGGCGGGAAGATCATTGATGTAGTTAATCTTCAGCTGGTCTCCCGGTGAAAGGCGTAGGGTTGGAGCGTTTGGCTGACCGTCAAAGTAGAAGGAGTTCTTTCCACCCTTTGTGATCCCGGCGTGCAGCGTGAGCGACAGTGTGTGGTTCTTCGGGCGAAGCTCCGGAGGATTCGAAAGCATGCCTGGCGGCTTCCCCGACAGTTCGAGCAAACAGAAAACCGCTGCCGCCGCCATGGCAGCGGCAGCGATTCGTGGCAGGGATGCGAGGCGGGACATTGAAAGCTTCCAAGCCATCGCTCATTCCACCTTGTGCCAGGTAGAATCCGGGTCATAGGCGGTCATTGTCTGGGCGAGCTTTGTTGTGTCGGGGCCAAGGTCCTTTTCGTAAATTGTTCCGGATTTGTCGACGATAAAAGTCATCACGCCCGAGGAACGATACTCAACGGGGTAGGCGACGAAGGCGAATCCTGCGCTCATCTTCCCATCGACGATGTAGTCCTTGGCTCCGCCCGGCGCATGTGGTCCTTGGCTCGTGAGGACCCGGAACATATACCCATTGAACGGAACATGCTCGCCAACTTGGTCCGTTGGGAGATTTTGTCGCGCGTAAGCGATGAGAGGATTGATCGGGCTATCGAACTCATCTTCAGCACCGTGCCAGTACAGACCATCGTGTCGCCCTTCATCGCTAACCAGTTTCTGGGCGAATTGTTTAGGGAGGTCACTTGGCGGGCGCGCAAAATACTGTTTTTGCGCGTCGACCAAATCGCGGCATGCATCCGTGGCGGCTAGTTCATTCTTGCCGATGCGCCGGAATACGATCTCGTCTTTGCCCGCAGCCGTGTCGAAAGACCACGAGCCGTGGCCGTTAACCAGGGGAATCGGGAACGGCCAGTTTTCGGCCCCGACAACCAGGGTTACGCTCCCGTTCGCCTCTGTGACGAACCGATGCATCTCCTGGTATTTGACGACGAAGCTGACCCGAGCATCCAAATCTTCCTCTGGGTCGCCGGACGAGAGGACATCCTTTCCTGCTGGTCCGAGGATGCTCAGTGGAGCCTGTTCGTCCTCTGCCTGCATTGCGTCATAGAGAGCCCGACTGGCATCTTCGGCGGAGGCAAAGGTGCGCTGTCCCGCCTCTTGGGCAAAAATTGGCGCTGACGAGCACGCCAAGGTAAGCGCGAACAGCACAGACACTGCAAATCGAACAAAGCTCTTGCATTCGAATTGAACAAAAATCGAAATCTTGTGCAGCATGGTATTCCTTTCTATTCTTGAATTCTCGCTACTCCCTACAGCCGGTGCATGCGATCAGTGATGTCGCCCACCACCGCCACCATGGAAACCACCCCCGCGGGAGCCACCTCCAAAACTCGACCGCCCGCGGGAGGAAAAGCCTCGGACATTGCCACCGTGATCAAAGCCACTGAACGCCCCGGAGCGCGTTCCCGGCTGAAAGTGAGGAGCCGAAGATCCGTGGAACCCCGGACGTCCTCCGCCGGGCCTGCTTCCGTGGAACGAGTTGCCATGGTTGAGGTTGCCGTGGTTGAAGTTGTTGTGACTGAAATTGTTGCGATTAATGATCGTCCGGCTGTGGGAGATGTAGGTGTTGTGGTTGTAAATCACCCGATGGCCATGCCAGTCGCATCCCCAGTGATGCCAGCCCCAACCATATCCTCCGAAGAAACCGACGCCGAACCCGATTCCAAATCCGATCCCCGCTCCGGCAAGGAAGATTCCCGGCACAGGGTACCAGCCTGGATACGCGATGATCGGCTCGCCATACACGAGCCAGGGATCATAGGCAGGTACATACATGACCTCAGGATTGGCCGGTTCGATGATGATGGTGTTCCCTTGAGTCGTTACCTTCTCCTGCTCATTGCTATTGAGGTGGCCGGCCTTGTGAGCCTGCTGACGCATTGCCTGGACGGCATTTATAAGATCCTGCTGTTGGTTGGCGTATGCGTCGCCAAGAGACGAAGTCCAAGAGAGGTTCTTGTCCATGTTTTCAAGAACCGAGGGAAATTGGGTGAGGGCCTTAACGCTCGGGTCCCAGGGCTGCTTGTCGACTTCCTTTGCCAGCTCTTCACCCTTGAGTTTGGAATGGCCCTGCATCCACCGGTCCGCCTCGACAATCTCAGTGGGATAGGTGGAAGCGGCGAGAATCTGCGCAACGAGTGCGTCCGGGTATAAGGCGATCGGGGCGACCAGTTGCTGCAGCTCTTGAGGGGAATGTTGCACGGGCGGCTGCTGCTGCTCGTTGGATTGGCCCGTAGGACCGAAAGATTCGGCTTGCGCAGTGAATCGCACAAGCGAACAACAGAGAAGTAGGATTAAAACCTGCTTGGACAACTTCATGGCATATTCTCCAGTACAAAATTGAAATCATTCCCTTGATGTCAAACCAATGCTCCAAGAACTTCATAAGCCCTCGACAACAGCGCCGGCTAAGCTCAGTGGCCCCGCAGGATGCCTGGCGGGATGTCATTGCGGCGGGCTAAGTCTTCGAGTGCGTCGAGCTCCGATTGTGTTTCACTCACGCGCTGCTGAAGGATTTCAATTCCGGCTTCGGGAGTGATCCCTATGTCCCCGTCATCGAGATTTATGCCGCCTGTCATCGTCTTAAGGCTCCTTGCATCTTCGATCGCTTGACGGTACCCGCCGAGCTGAGCCTTTCTGCGTTCGAGTTCATCGCCCAGTCTCGCCGCCTGCTCGGCATACCACTCAGGATCCTGTGTCTTCACGTAAAGCGGAGGCAGTGCAGCGGAGGTTGAGTCTTCTGGGGTGTTTGGTTGACCGACGATTGAAATGACGCCCAGAGGTCTGAGTTTCTCAAGGCCTTCGTTCGTCCATAGCACCGTGGTTTTTTCTGTCTTCCCCGCGCGCGGCTTGTTTGCCGCGCGCAGAGGAATGGCCAGGGTACTCAGGGTTATTGAGATAGCGAGTGAAGACGTCAGATAGCGATTCATCTCGCTCCCCTTAGTGTTTCTTCGACGGGGCGGGAGGAAAATGCTGGAACATTTTATTCACGCCCTTGTCGAGGTTCTTTGTGTTCTTGTCCGCCTTGTCGGAGAGCGTATCGCTCGATGAGCTTCGCCAGATCACTTTCTCCGTTTTTGCATCGAAGAGATCGACGACTAAGGTTCCCACTTTGTAGGTTTCGACGGTCGTGGTTGCGTCGCCAAATCCACCGAATCCTCCCCAACGGCGACCTCCTCCGAACCCGTTATAGAAGGTGTCCAAGGTTTGTTGATTCTGAGTCGTTTCAATGGCGAAGACCTCGACGTCGCCTCCCGAAGGAACTTCCGTCAAGCCTTTTGCCGCCAGAGCGCTGTTCACCGCGCTCTTGATGCGGTCGACTAGGAGCGGGTCTTTTGCCTGGACCTTTTCCCAAGAGTAGGTCTTGTATTGGCCAAAGTTTGCATTGTGGTCGTAGTCGGTTTTAACGTGTTGAGCGAATGAAACAGTCGCCAAAACTAGCGTTAATCCGACTGTGGTTGCGATTTTTGATATGAACTTCATACTTCCTCCTAATTATTCGTTTGATTTGTTGGTGTTTTTCCGAATGCTTTACTACCGACCATGCCAGCGACGGGCGCTTCACTGTGCGTTTGCCTGGAATTCGATTCGCCCCCAAGCGCGTTACTCGCCGCCTTCACATCCTTGTTGCGCTCCGCAGCCGTGGTTAGCCTGATCACGGCGGCAGCGGCGGTACAGCGCACAACTCCGTTTTTGTCAGATAATGCCGGGACAATCGCGTTAAGGAACTCGGGATCTCCCCGTTTGGCAATGGCGAGAAGTGCCGATGCTCGGACAATCCAATTCTTGTCCGAGGCGGCTCGGACCAGCGCTTGACCAACGCGTGGGTCTTGATCGTTGATGAGGGCCCTGGCCGCCGCTGCGCGCACAGGCGAGGTATCGTCCTTCCTTACGGCCTTTACCGCGGAGAAACCGATGTCTGCATAAGGTATGAACCCGAGGCCTTCCTCGAGGCCAAGCTCCGCCATCTTTTTCCCATCTTTCAGTGTTTGCATCTGTTGGGCGACTAGACCGTCCGCAGACTTGCGCTCGCCAGTGAGCACGTCGTAATAAACTTGATAGCCTGCCGGGTCGCTAAGAACCTGCAGGGCATGGGCTGCAGCCAGCGCCACCGCGGGTTTTTTGTCTGCGAGCGCCTTCTTCAATTCTGGAGTGGACTCTTTCGATCCCATCAGCCCCAATGCGGTTGCGGCGGCGGCCCGGACTTCGGGCTTGCGATCTTGCAAAGCCGTCTGCGCCGTTTTCGTAGCTTCGAGGTTGCCCGGGAGAAGTCGTAGCGCGCGGACAGCTTGGGTTCGCTTGCCGGTGTTCTTCTGATTCACGCCTATTCGCAGGATGTCCCAGGCCTGCTGCTGGGGAGTCTGGGCAAGCAACGCCCCAGCGTGGGCCATGAGAACCAAGAGCACCGCAGACCTCGTATAAGTCTTGGTAATCACTTCAATGAACGAGGTCATTTGTCCCCGTTTCTGTCGCCACGAAGTTTCAGTGCGTTGAACCACACGACTGGAAGAGGCAAAACGGTTGCCAAAACAATCATTGTGTAAGTGACTGAAAGTAGAGGCCGACATAGACAGAAGCGCGGCGCGCGATGCCAGCCCGCTAGACGCGACTCCGCATGCTGACAGGCCAGTGTGGTTATTTATTTGATTATGTGTCAGACAGCTTCGGATTGAGGTCGACTGGAGATGTGATCGCTGGTACGTCTGATGACTAATGTGTGGGCTGTATCAATCGAGTGGAGGATTTATCCCCACAAGATAGCGACTCTGTTACGAAAGAAGTGGATTCTTGTTGGTACGAGAGATGCCAAGCTTTTGCATCCTGAAGTAAAGGGTGGACCTCTTGATTCCCAAACGTGCGGCGGCCCCGTTGGGACCGGAGACAACCCACCGAGTCTGCTCGAGAGTCTTGCGAATGTGGTCTCGCTCCGCATCCTCCATGGTAATTGGTCCAAGGGATTGCGCTTCGGCGGCATTCCTCAAGCTCGCGAGAGGGGACTCCAGGACGTTGCCCGAAGTAAGGATCACGCTCCGCTCAATGAAATTCTGAAGTTCGCGAATGTTGCCCGGCCACGGGTACGACGTCAGTTCAGACATCGTTTCCGGGGAAATCCGGTCGATTTGTCTACCCATCCGGCGGGAATAGATCTCCACAAAGTGTTCCACCAACGGCGGAATGTCTTCACGGCGCGCCCGCAGCGGCGGCAGCGGGACCGGAAATACATTCAAACGATAGTAGAGATCGCTGCGAAATTCGTTTCGCTTCACCATTTCAACCAAATTTCGATGGGTCGCAGCTACGAGGCGAACGTCCACTTGGTGAGTCCGGCC
>Ga0137418_10004762_pt1 | contig 12424 bp, 9 predicted proteins | sample CZODoug3_1_2_16f_FD_122242 | JGI IMG/M metagenome (GOLD analysis project Ga0137418, IMG submission 122242) | Vadose zone soil fungal communities from Angelo Coast Range Reserve, California, USA - CZODoug3_1_2_16fungal (Hybrid Assembly) | ecosystem: Environmental > Terrestrial > Soil > Vadose... | reverse complement strand
CGCCCTCGTAGGTCGACGCAAGGACCTCCTGGACACGGTGGCGCAAGAAGCCGGCGGCTCGACCCTCGTGCTGGCGGCGGATGTTTCTCAGGGGCGCGATATTGATCGCGTCCTCGGTGAAACCTCAGCGCGCTTTGGTGGACCCAACGTCCTGGTAAATAACGCCGGCATTCTCCATATCGGCACCGCCGAAGAAATCACGGAAGAACAGTGGGACGAGACTTTCAACATCAACGTTCGAGGTCTGTGGTTGCTCTCGCGTTCGGTGTTGCCTTACATGCGCAAAGCGGGCGGAGGTTCCATCATCAACGTAGCCTCGGTGCTGGGCATCAACGGTGCGCGCAAGCGGGCCGCCTATGCTCCGTCGAAGGGTGCGGTGGTCTTGCTGACCAAATGCATGGCAGTGGACTACGGACACGAAAATATTCGCGTCAACGCGCTCTGTCCGTCGTTCGTGGAGACCGACCTGACCGCGGAAGTCATCCGCAAGGCACCCGATCCGAATGCTGTGCGCACGGAGCGCGTCTCGGTCCATCCCATCGGTCGTCTGGGCCAACCGAAGGACATGGCCGGCCTCGCGGTCTTTCTCGCGAGTGATGAGTCGTCTTGGATGACGGGCGCCGCACTGCCGGTCGATGGCGGATACTTGGCGGTATAGACCACAATCTTCATTATTCCCAAATTATTCCCAAATTATTCCCAATTCCCAAAGCCCGCTAGCGTCCGTGCCACGCTTGTATAATCAAGGTTTCGGCCGTCTTCTCCGGCCGACCTGGAGCGTGAACCCGTGAGCCACATGCATCAGCCCGGTCAGCAACCGCCCGCCCCGCAGCCCTTGCCCGGCGTTACCAACATCATCGCCGTCGGTTCGGGAAAGGGTGGAGTCGGGAAAACCACGCTCTCGGTCAATCTTGCGGTTGCCCTGGCGAAGTTGGGCTACAAGGTCGGCCTATTGGACGCTGACATCTACGGTCCCAACGTTCCCCTGATGCTCGGCACCAGTGCCCAGCCCAAAGCGGTCAGCAACGAGCGTATCGAGCCCATTCTGGCGTTCGGCCTGAAGGTGATCTCGGTGGGTTTTCTGAATCCCGGCGACAAGCCGATTATTTGGCGCGGTCCCATGCTGCACCAGATCATTCGCCAGTTCCTGGGTTCGGTGGAATGGGGGGAGCTCGACTACCTGGTTATCGATTTGCCTCCAGGAACGGGCGACGTTGCCTTATCCCTCATCCAGACGGTGCCTCTTACGGGTGCGATTGTCGTTTCCACTCCGTCGGACGTGTCGCTTCAGGACGGCCGTAAAGCGATCGAGATGTTCCGCCAGATGAAGGTGGATCTGATCGGCATGGTTGAGAACATGAGCTACTTCGTCTGCCCGCACTGCAACCATGAAATCGACATCTTCTCGCGCGGCGGTGTGGAGAGAACGGCTCAGCAGTTCGGTGTGGCATCTCTAGGGAGTATCCAGCTCGACCCCGAACTCCGCAAGGCTGGCGATACCGGAAAGCCTGCGGTTCTCGAGGGCGAGAACGGACCGCATGCCAAGTCGTTATACGACTTCACCCGTAAGGTCATTGCGCGCGTAGATGAGATTCGCGCCAATGCTCCGGAGAATGTGATTCAGATTCAGTGAGAGAGATGTCTTTGCGGGGCCCCGAGCGATCCTAGCTGGCTCCTTTACTGCCCAAACCGGCTGAGCCTCCAGCAAGGCTCTGCCTCTTTCTCCTCTAGGACGAGCTTTGCGACCATCTCACCAAGGGCAGGCCCGTGCTTGAATCCGTGGCCCGAACCTCCCCCAACCAGCCATACATGTTCCGCCGCCGGGTGACGATCGATGATGAAGTGACTGTCCGGCGTCTGCTCGTACTGGCAGACTCGTGTTTCCAGAAGGGGCGCATCTTTCATGCTGGGGAAACGGAATGCCAGATACTTACGAGCCAGACTTAGGCGCTGCTCGCTCACTGCGCGCTCGCCAGAAGTCGGATCAAACGCCGGCCCGCGCGTATCGTCGGCGACCTTGAACCCTCGCCCTTGATTGCCCGGAATGCCATACATAAACCGTCCCCGATGATCGGCCCACACCGGCAGGTGTTGGTCGTCGAAGCGAGGGTCACCCGACGGCGGTCCGAAGAAAAATACGTCCTGTTTGGTGGATTGAATTTTTCTCCCGATCGTTTGATGAAAGAGCTTTCCCATCCAGGGTCCGCACGTAAACACGAAGCGATCAGCCTTGAGCTTCGACCCATCGGAAAGCCGCACGCCTTCATGAAAGCCAGACTCCAACTCATTCGCGAGCACAGCAGCTTCCCGGTATAACCCGCCTTCGGCCACGAAGCCCTCCACTACACCCTGACACGCGGCGCGCGCTGTCAGAAATCCGCCTTCGGGCTCGAAGATACCCCACTGCACCTCCTCAAAATTGATCTGCGGCCATCGTTTCGCCAGTTCGCGCACGGACAGCCGCTCGTACGGAATTCTGGCTTCCTTTAACGCCGCCAGTGATCCGTGCTCCCAAGCGTCGTCGTCGCCCGCCATCCAGAGCACGCCGATACGATGCAAAATCTGCCGCTTCCACTTACGCTCATGCTCGCGCCATAGCTGCAAAGCGCGCGCAGCCATCAACGTGTATGGCTGATTGGGACCGTAAGTGCCGCGGATGACGCGTGTCTCCCCGCCGGAAGATGCCCGCGAATTTCCTGGGCCCCAGGCATCGATGAGGGTCACGCGCGTCCCACGACGTAACAGATAGAGAGCCGTCCACCCGCCGAATGCGCCCGCACCGATCACCGCCACATGGAGTTTTCGCTTCATGACGAAGTTCGCGCCTCATATATCCAGCGTCAACCCGACGGGAGCATACCGCAAACGTGGCCGGATAAAGATAAAGAGGATCGGAACCCAAGCGCAAGCACTCGCCACCATTGAGTGCTAAGGCTTGACAATACTTCGCTCAGGTTCCTAGAATCAAACCGGGAGCTGCTTCTGAATCCGAATCTAAGTTTAAGCATCTAAACAATTTAACTGGGAACTGGATGAGGCGACGTTTGTCACTTCCGGTGTCCCGCTCAAGATGATACAAGGGAGATATGGCACCGTCGGGCTCTATCGGTGATCGAGAACGAGAAATTCTGACCGCCATCGTCGAGACATTTATCGCCACCGGTGAACCCGTGGGTTCGCGCTCGCTCTCCCGTTCCAACCGGGAGGGGCTGAGTCCGGCGACGATTCGTAACGTGATGGCGGATCTCTCCGACGCAGGCTACCTCGATCAGCCGCACACGTCGGCGGGACGTATTCCGACCACCGAGGCATATCGCTATTACGTCGAGCAAATCAGCGGCGAGGCGCACCTGTCGCACGACGACGAGCACATTATCCGTGACTCTCTAGCCGGAATTACCGATGTACAGGAGTTCATGGAGCGGACCTCGCGGGTGCTTTCGCTGGTTTCGAAGAACGTCGGCGTAGCGGTGGCCGTGTCGGGTCCCAAGAACGCTCTGGAGCACGTATATTTCTCGCGCTTGGGCGATCAGAAAGTGCTGGCGGTCGTGGTGACGCGATCCGGCCTGGTTCGGGACCGAGTGTTGCGCCTGGATATTTCCCAGGCCGATCTGGACCTGGCGGCACGCTACATCAATGAAAACTTCCGCGGCTGGACCATGGACGACATGCACGCCGAATTGCAGCACCGCATCGAGCACGAGCGCAGCGAATACGATCGACTGATGCAGTCGCTCGAGCAGCTCTACAAGCAGGGGGCGCTCGCCGCCGAGCCGGGTGCCGAAGCGGTCTTTGTGGAAGGTGCATCCAATCTGGTGGCCAACGAACAGGACCGGCAGCGCCTCCAGGAGATGCTGAAGACACTTGAAGAGAAGGGCAAGATCGTTCGGCTGTTGAATGCTTACCTCAATACCAAGCAGGAAGCGGTGCGCGTGGTCATTGGCCTGGACGAAGCCCTGCCCTCGATGAGCAACTTTGTGCTGATTGGCGCCCCTGCTCGCGTGGGGAATGAGGTGATGGGATCGCTGGCCGTGATAGGGCCAACCCGCATCGACTATCAGCACACCATGACCGCGGTCTCCTACATAGCGCGCCTCTTCGACAAGATTTTGAACGAATCGGAATAGTTTTTTATGGTAAAGACAAACGGAAAGTCGCAAGTCGATCCGCAGGAACTTGACCTCGAGCACGAACTGCCCGCCGCGGACGAAGGAGACGAAAGCGGAAAGTCGTCTGCCGCTGAGGCCGTGTCTCCTGCGCCCGAATCGGAATTGCAGAAACTGAAGGCCGAGCGCGATACGCTGCTCGACCGTCTCGCCCGGTTGCAGGCGGAGTTCGAGAACGCCCGCAAGCGCACTGCCCGCGAGCAACAGGAGTTCCGGGATTTCGCCGCGGCCGAAGCCATCAAGACCTTGCTGCCGGTTTTCGACAGCTTCGAGCGCGCCTTGCAGGCTCCGGCCAGTCAGGCGAGCGAGTTTCGCGGCGGCATCGAACTCATCTACAAGCAGCTGCAGGACGCCTTGGCAAAGCTCGGAGTTCGTCCAGTGCCTGCTAAGGGTGAGGTCTTCGATCCTCATGTGCATGAAGCAATCGAGATGGTCGAGACTACCGAAGCCCCCGACCACCAGGTCATCGACGAACTGCAACGTGGTTACAAGCTGAAAGATCGCCTGCTTCGCCCCGCGATGGTGAGAGTGGCGAAAAACTCCAAGCACTAAATTTTCAGGGTTCTTCGCAGATCGGAGAGGGCCATTCTGACCAGTAACGGCAAGCGCGACTATTACGAGGTGTTGGGTGTCTCGCGTACCTGCGCGGAGCAGGAACTCAAGAGCGCCTATCGCAAGCTCGCCATGCAATACCATCCAGACCGCAATCCCAACAATCCGGATGCGGAAGAAAAATTCAAGGAACTTACGGAAGCTTACGCCGTACTGATCGACGGTGAAAAGCGCTCGCTGTATGACCGCTTTGGGCACGCAGGCGTCTCAAGTGCGGGCGCGGGTGGGGCTGGCGGTTTCGACCCCAGCGCTTTCCAGGATCTCAGCGATATCTTTGGCGAGTTCTTTGGATTCGGTGACATCTTTGGCGGTGGCGCAGGCGGTCGTCGTCGCACACGGGCGCAGCGCGGTCCGGATTTGCGCGAGGATCTCACCCTCGAGTTTGAGGAAGCGGTGTTCGGCACCGAGGCGAAGGTTGTGGTCCGTCGCCACGAAGCCTGCGAAGATTGCTCGGGATCGGGCGCGGCTCCCGGCAAGTCTCCCGTGACCTGCCGTTCCTGCCAAGGCAAGGGCCAGGTACGCTATCAACAAGGATTCTTCTCCATGGCGCGCACCTGTCCGACCTGCCAGGGAGTGGGTAGCGTCATTACCGATCCTTGCCCCAAGTGCAAGGGCGAAGGACGCGTGCTGCATCAACGCACTGTGGACGCGAAAGTTCCGGCCGGTGTGGAAGACGGGACACGTATTCGCTTTACCGGATACGGCGAGGCGGGAGCGTTCGGAGGCCCCGCAGGCGACCTGTATGTCGTTTTGCACGTGAAAGAACATGCGTTTTTTGCGCGCCAAGGAAACGATCTCCACTGCGTGATTCCTATTTCCTTTACGCAAGCTGCCTTGGGGACCGAGCTTCGCGTGCCCACGCTGGAAGGTGAACAAACCCTGAAGATTCCGGAAGGCACGCAGTCGGGAACGACCTTCCGTCTCAAGAATAAGGGCGTGCCGGTTCTCAACGGTCGTGGCAAAGGGGATCTATTCGTTGAGATCCACGCCCAGACGCCCAGCAAGCTGACCAAGCGCCAGCGCGAACTGCTGCAGGAACTCGACGGTCTAACCCGCGTCGAGAACAAGCCCCAGCGCAGCACGCTGGTAGAAAAGATGAAAGACATCTTCGGATAGACGGCGTAGCATCGGCCGTTAAGAGTAACGGCGGCGTCCCGCCGGCTGTCGAGGCGGCGTTTTCGCCGCCTCCTCCAGAACGAATGACCCGTCGCCGCTGGATCGCCGACGAATTTTCCGGAAATCAAGCATCCCTGCTTGGCGAGCATGCCCAACACCTCGTGCGAGTCCTTCGCGTGCGAGTTGGGGAGGAATTCGACATCGCAACCGGTGTTAGCGTCCGCCGAGGCCGCGTCACTAGAGTGACCGACCAACGCGTCGAATTCGATCTGGAAGACGAAGTACCCTCCCGCCAGATCCCTAACATCACCCTGCTGCTCGCCATCTTCAAGTTCGACCGCATGGAGTGGGCGATCGAGAAGTGCACGGAACTGGGGGTGGCGCGCTTCATCCCGGTCATCGCCACCCGCACCGACGTTCACCTTGTCTCGGCGGCCTCCAAACGAGTTGAGCGCTGGGAGAGAATCGCGCGCCAGGCCTCCGAGCAATCCCGCCGGTCCACAGCCCCTGAATTGCGGCAACCTGTGAAACTCAAAGAAGCGGTTAAGTTAACCGCTCCGCTCCGAATTGTGCTCTCTGAGTCCGAACGTCAGGTCACGCTCAAGAATGCACTGGCTTCGCGCCCATCTGAGGGCGAGCTGTGGCTGGCGGTTGGCCCGGAAGGCGGCTGGACGGAAGACGAACTGGTTTTGTTCTCGCAAGCTGGATGGATCCCCGCATCGCTAGGCAACACGATCCTGCGAGCCGAAACGACTGCGATTGCCTCCACCGCCATCGTGGTTTCCGAACTGACCTGAGCAGGGCCGATTCGCACGGGAACGTCCACACCTTCCTCTGCTATGCTGCGAACAATGCCGTCTTCGAAGTCCACCAACCGCCCCGCTGCCATTGTTCCGGACGAGCGCCAACGGGAGGCCATTGAACACGTTCGCGGGCCGATGCTCGTCGTCGCTGGAGCTGGCACAGGCAAAACCACGGTACTGACCCGTCGCCTCGCGCGGCTCATCCGCGATGGACATGCCCGCCCCAACGAGATCCTCGCGCTGACGTATGCCGACAACTCCGCCACTGAAATGCGAGAGCGGGTGCAGGCTGAACTGCGCGGAACGGACATCTCCGGCCTTCGCACGACTACCTTTCACGCGTACGGCAACGAGTTGCTCAAGAGCAGCGCCAGGGGATTCGGTGTACTTGACGACAAGGATCTGTGGATCTACTTGCGCAAGCGCCTCCCGGATCTTCACCTAAACTATTTCGTGCGAGCTGCTAAGGTCGCGCAATTCCTCGATGATCTGCTCGACTTCATGCGGCGCTGCCACGACGAACTCGTCGGCCCCGAGAAATACGAGGAATATGTTCATCGGCTTGAGCGTGGGGAACTGCCCATCCCACGCGTGACCAAGTCCAAGGATGCGGATGCCATCACCGATGAGGAAGTCCTGGGTCGGTGCAGGGAGATAGCCTCGGTCTTCAAGACAGTTGAGGGCATGCTACAAGCAGAGAACCTGGGTACGTTCAGCCACATGATTACGCGCGCGTACGAACTCCTGCGACAGGATTCAGAGTTGCTCGCTCGTGAACGGGCCCGGGCGCGCTTGATCCTGGTCGATGAGTTTCAGGACGCGAACTTCGCGCAGGTGAAGATCCTCTCCGCGTTGGCCGGAGAGGAGCGGAACGTCTTCGCCGTGGGCGATCCGGACCAGGCGATCTACCGTTTTCGGGGTGCTTCAAGCGCAGCCTTCGGGTTGTTTCATCGGCATTTCGGGGGCTCGCGCCTGGTGGTGCTGGAAAAGAACCAGCGGTCCACAGACCCGATCCTGCGCTGCTCGTTCGCGCTGATCGATAGAAATCCACCCGTCTTCGCCGGTTCCGGATTGGGCAATCCGTCCGCTCAGCCCGTGTATCGGCGCTCGGCGCTTAAGTCCGCACGCGAAGAGAGAGCTCTCGAAGAAGGCAAGCAGTTTCTCAGCCTTCCGATTGACATTGTTCCTCTGAGCGCCCGCGATTTTGAGGCCGCCGATATCGTGGCGATGATCGAGGGGAAACATCGCCAGCGCTGCCGCTGGGCCGACTTCGCCGTCCTGTATCGTTCTCACCTGCATCGTGACGAACTCGCTGCGGAACTTGGCGAGCGCGGCATTCCCTTCACGATTGAGAACATGGATGTGATGGATACATCCGAGGTGCGCGATCTGCTCGCCTGCCTGGGAGCCGTGGATTCCAGCGCGGACGCGGCCAGCCTCCTGCGAGTTGCCGCCCTCCCGCAATTCCAGATGGACCCAGAAAAAATTCAAGCTGCCATGCGAGCCGTGCCGCGTGAGCAGAGGGACACCCGCCAGGTCACCTTGGCATCGCTGCTAAGTGAGATCGAAGGCGGTCCCGCCGTTCTCGATGCCCTGAGAAAGACTCGCGAGGAGATCACTCGGGTCGGCGCTAAAAGTCGCGCTGCGCTCGGTATCATCCTGCGCAATTTCGGTCTCGATCTCGATTCGCTCCCCCTGAAAGCTCTTCTGAAATTTGTCGAAGATTGGGAAAACAAGCCCGTCACGAAGACTGGGGAAATCGGGGAGTTGCTGGACTACCTGCTGTACTTCCGCGAAGCGCGCGGAGCGATTTGCCTGCAGTCTGAGGAGCGGGATGCGGTTCGTCTCATGACCGCCCACTCGGCCAAGGGGCTCGAGTTTTGCCACGTCTTCATCATTCGGGCGACTTCGGGTTCCTTTCCATCCGGCTACAAGGAGCCGCTAGTTGAGTTTCCGCAAGAGTTGCGGGACACCGATTCAGTTGGAGAAGGGGATGCCAAAGCATTGCACGACCAGGAAGAGCGGAGGCTCTTCTACGTGGCTATGACCCGTGCACGCGATTCTCTGGTCCTGTATGGCAAGCAAGGGATCGGGAAAGACAAAACGCCACCCGGCTTCCTGCGGGAGATGTTGCGAGACGCGACATTGAACCACGTGCGGATACAACGTGCGCCGCGAGAATTCCAGACCGACCTGTTCGGCCAGGCGGCGCTTCCAGCCGCATTCGTGTCCCGTACAGCGGAGTGGTTGTCGCTGCCCCCAGCTTTCCCCCTCAATCGCCTGAGCGCTACTGCGGTTGAGAACTATGAGGTGTGTCCGCTGCAATTCAAGCTGGAACGGGAATGGAGAATTCCCCGTGACGTTCCCGCCGCCATGCAATACGGAGCAGCGATTCACCGAGTGCTACGCACCTACTTTGATTCGGTGCGGCTGGAGCGGACCCTCTCAGAGGAGGAACTCATCAACCTCTTCCAGGCCGACCTCGGCCAGTTGGTGATTGAGGATCCCTATCAGAGACGGCTTTACCATGACCAGGGAGTACGGCAGTTACGTGACTTCTTGGCTGCTGTGAAACGATCCCACGCGCCCAAGGTCCTGCACACCGAGCAACACTTCGAGGTGCGCGTAGGGAATGCGACGGTGGCCGGGCGCATCGACCGCATCGACGATCTCGGCGATGGCCGGGTGGCAATTGTCGACTACAAGACCGGTAAGCCCCGCGCGCAGGAAGATGCCGATGGCAGCCTACAGCTTTCCATCTACGCGATCGCTGCACGAGAGAAATGGGGATACCAGGCGGATCGCCTAGTCTTCTACAACCTGGAAGAGAATAGCGCGGTCACGACCGTACGCGGCAAACTGGAACTGGAAGCCGCAAAAGCCAAGGTGCAAGACGTCGCCAGTCGGATCGATGCCGGGCAGTTCGATCCCAAGACCGGGTATCACTGCCGGCTGTGCCCCTATCGGAACCTGTGCCCCGCGACCGAGAAGCAAGTGCACAGCCTATCTCCAGCGAAAAAAGCTGCGACCAAATAGCCTGCCGTTGTTCCAGCAGGTGATTTCTGGGGATTCGTTTTGATCGTACGATCGGCGACGATTGGAATCGCGGACTCGAAGGGAGCCATGGCCATGGCGTCCGCGCGAAGATAAACCCACCCGCCAAAAAACTTAGGGGACGCTTAACGCGTCCCCCGTTTGCCTTTTTTGAATCCGACTTCTAGTGTTTCTTTTTCTTCTTTGCTGCCTTCTTCTTGGTTGCCATTGATCTATTCTCCCTTTCCATTGTTCATGGACTATGCAACGGTCTTCAGTTGCAACTGATTGAATGTATAGAGTCAATGAAAAATGAAGTCAAGAGAAAAATGATGTTGCACATGCACCCGAATCGTGCACTAAAGTCACCTCACGTCACTTCACAACGAAAATTCTTCGAGCACTACTTCACCGCACGATGTCGGAGTGCCGATGGATTCTAGCGAAAACGCATTTCTGTTCGAGAAGATTCGAGCGTGTGCGATCCGGCGCTCGCACGTCGCATGCGATCTAGGTGCCGTCGGGATTTCGAACTTTTCTTCATTTCACACATCTATAATTGAGGATCGGAACTCATAAAGGAGCAGATTTATGGCGGGTTTTGACAAGGTTGTCATCATTTCTGGATGTCGCACTCCGGTTGGCAAATTCCAGGGAAGCTTGTCCGATCTCACTGCTCCCCAGCTCGGAGCCATTGTCGTTCGCGAAGCTGTGAAGCGTGCCAACATCGAATCCAGCCAGGTCGACGAATGCATCATGGGCAACGTTATCTCTGCGGGACTCGGTCAGAACCCGGCGCGTCAGGCAGCGATCCTCGGCGGACTGCCGCCTGAGGTAGGTGCCATGACAATCAACAAGGTGTGTGGCTCGGGACTCAAAGCAGTCGCGCTTGCAGCCCAGGCAGTACAGACCGGCAACAGTACCATCGTCGTTGCGGGCGGCATGGAATCGATGACCAATGCGCCTTATCTGTTGCCGCAAGCTCGCAAAGGTTATCGTCTCGGCAATGCAACCATCGTGGACTCCATGGTCCACGACGGATTATGGGAGGTATACAACGACTACCACATGGGGATCACCGGCGAGAACGTCGCCGAGAAGTACGCCATCACCCGCGAAGAGCAGGACCAGTTCGCGGTGAACTCACACCGCAAAGCGGTTGCCGCCATTAACGAGTGCCGCTTCAAGTCGCAGGTGGTTCTAGTCGAGCTGCCGGCGAAAAAGAAGGGTGCGGCTCCCATGATCTTCGACAAAGACGAAGGCCCGCGTGAGGACACAACCATCGAAGTCCTGCGTTCCCTCAAACCCGCATTCAGAAAAGATGGGACTGTGACCGCAGGGAACGCGCCCGGAGTGAATGATGGAGCCTCGGCAGTTGTTGTGACCTCGGTTGATCGAGCGAAATCACTCGATGTTGAACCGATGGCGCGAATTGTGGCGCAAGCTGTGAGCGGCGTGGAACCGAAGTGGGTGATGATGGCGCCGGTGGAGGCTGTGGAGAAATTGCTGGCGAAGACCGGATGGGACCGCGACAAGGACGTGGATTTGGTGGAATTGAATGAAGCGTTCGCGGTGGCGGCGATTGCTGTTACGCGGCAACTGCGGCTGAATCCCGAGAAAGTGAATGTGAACGGCGGCGCGGTGGCACTGGGGCATCCGATTGGAGCGAGCGGGGCGCGCGTGCTGGTTACGCTGCTCTACGAATTGCAGCGACGAAATTTGAAGCGCGGTATCGCGGCGCTGTGTCTCGGCGGCGGCAATGCGGTAGCGCTTGCCGTCGAGCGCCTTTAGCTAGAAGGCATTCCGTCAGGGTTTCGCGGAATGACCGTGTTCTTCCCATGTATTTCCGCAAGAATTGCATTTCCAATACTCATTGAGTGTTTGCACCGGGACACCGGCGAAGAGGACACCTCCATAAGCGACACGCTTGTCCAGCTCGTCGAAAGAAGCGTCCAATGAGTGACATCGGGGACAGCGGGGCTGTTGATCTTCGCCGACGCCATCCACGTCGAACTTCTCCAGTGTTTCCTGGCCAAGCAGTTGCTTGGCTGTTTCCGCATCTTCGCCGCGAACCAGAAGCCTCATGCCACCAATGACTCTGGAGTAGAACGAATTGATCCTTACCAAGTTTTCGTCGGTCAAGAAACTTTCTATACCGGCCGAGTCGAGAATGCTTTTTGAAAGCATAGCCTCTGACAGGTCCTGACATCTCCGAATCATCACAGGCGGATCCGCTTGTTTCGCGCTCGAGATGCTTGTCTCAAGGATCGGGCCCATTCCTCTTCGAGATGCCTCGGATCGCAAAACCTGTCTCGCTACATCTGTCAGTAGTTCGGGATGTGCGGCAATGTCCTGTAGCTCGCCGGTTTCCATGGCAGCGTACAAAGCAGTAAGGCGCTGATGTTCTTTCGCCCAGTCAATGTGTGCCATAACTTGTGCATCATACCGTACGGGCGGCGCCGTCCCAACGGTCTGGGTTCCCGTTTGACGTTCTTCTCAATAGCGTTTTTCTGCTTCACAATGCAGCTCGGAGCGTTTTGTGCAGACTGCAGCGGTTGGCTTTCGCGTTCATTCAGGATGGGCCGCTGCGGTTGTTGTGTGTGGGCCGCTCGACAGGCCTGTTGTCGTGGACCGCAGAAAAATTCAGCTCGTAAAGACATTCAGCTATACGTTCCGGCAGCCGTATCACACGGC
>Ga0137418_10004761_pt1 | contig 12425 bp, 11 predicted proteins | sample CZODoug3_1_2_16f_FD_122242 | JGI IMG/M metagenome (GOLD analysis project Ga0137418, IMG submission 122242) | Vadose zone soil fungal communities from Angelo Coast Range Reserve, California, USA - CZODoug3_1_2_16fungal (Hybrid Assembly) | ecosystem: Environmental > Terrestrial > Soil > Vadose... | reverse complement strand
ACCGTCGGGGCCTGCAACTCGCCCGTTTGTGACCTTCAGGATGCGTACGATCTCATCGCGTTCATTGGCTTCGCGCGTGCCCGCTACCGGAGCGCTCCTGCCGTTGTTGCTGAGTTCGGCGATCGGGGCTTGCAGCGCCGTCCCATGCGTAAGGATCACCGAACGCTCGATGAAATTTTCCAACTCGCGAATATTTCCCGGCCAATGCCAACTCGAGAGCTTCCTCAGTGCCGCAGCGGGAATCGATTCGATCTGCTTCTGCATGCGGCGGCCGTACTTCTGTGTGAAGTAGCGGACCAGCAGCGGAATATCATCCGGACGTTCGCGCAAAGGTGGGATGCGGATTGGAAACACGTTCAGGCGATAGTACAAGTCGCTGCGGAACTCGCGCTTCTCCATCATTTTTTCGAGATCGCGATTGGTCGCCGCTACCAGTCGCACATCCACCTTCTTGGTCCGATTGCTGCCCAGCCGTTCAAACTCACGTTCCTGCAAAGCGCGCAGCAACTTGGGCTGGATCTCCAGAGGAATATCTCCGACCTCGTCGAGAAACAGCGTGCCTTGGTCGGCGAGTTCAAGCCTCCCAATCTTCTGTGCAATCGCGCCCGTGAAGGCGCCACGCTCATGTCCAAAGAGTTCGCTCTCAAGCAGTCCAGTCGGAATCGCGGCGCAGTTGAGCTTTACAAGGGTCCGCTCCTTACGTTGGCTGCGTTCATGGATGGCGCGCGCAATCAATTCCTTCCCCGTGCCGGTTTCGCCCAGAAGCAATACTGTCGAGTCGCTGGGAGCCACGGTTTCCACGAGATTTAAAACATGGCGGAGCACTGAACTCTGTCCCACAATTCCTTCGAAGTCCATCTCGCCACGAATTTCATCCTCCAAATACAATTTCTCCTGAGCGAGCTTGTTTTTCAATTCGGCGATCTCGCGATAGGCCAAGCCATTCTCGATGGCGATTGCCACTTGCCCCGCCGCGCGCATCAGGAACTCAACGTCATCCGGACTGATGGAGTTCTGGACTCGGCTGGCGAGTGTCAGCACACCGAGCGTCCGGCCTCGGCTAATCAGGGGGAGAGCGCAACCAGACTCGAGGGCTTCAGCACGCGCTTCAGGAGACTCCTCGGGAGCCATCTGCTCGCTCATGACATCCACAACGAGAGGCTTGCCAGTCTTGAATACCCTGCCTAACAAGGACCCCTGGACCGGGAGCAGCAAATCCTCGCGCACGAATCCCTTGCTTTCCGGGAAGTCCATAGCAAGTTGGCGCAAATAGACCTGCTCCCCATCCGGCAACCACACGCCAACGGTGTCGCAGTGCATAACTTGCCGAATGCTCGCCGAGACCGTGCGAAGGAGATCGCGACACTCCAAATTCGAAACTAGGGTATTCGTCAGGTCCAGGAGCAGATTCAGTCGGTCGCTTTCGGTCTGCAGTTCCGGTCTCGCGCTCGGCGACTTCTGGGGATTCATGGAGGTGAATAAGTGGTTGGATATCGGCGAAGAGGTGCTCATCCTTTAATAACCTCCCGAACTTCAATGTCGCAATCGCTACGTGTCAATCGCATTGGCCGCGCGCTGCCCAGCTTCATAGCATGGCGCTTACGCCTATGAGATTGTTATCGACGAAGTATTCGTAGACTTCGGTTGTCACGACAGATTACGGACGTATCCACTCAAGCCGCCGCGATGACTGCCCGATGCGTGCGTACGTTTGGTGAGATGTGACGAAGTGGCAGAAGGCTTCTAAAAAATGACGGGAAACTTCGTCACATGTCGAATCGCGCGTTGAGCGCTCGACAGATCCTCTCCTCGGTTTCGCCCTCCCAGTGCGTAACCTTCGTTCGCCCAAGTATTTGACGACGGCGCAAGGCCCCCAACCTTGGCAGCTCACGTGCGTGCATTGAACGTGATACCGATTCGTGCAGCCTGCCCCTCGCGGCTGGAATCGTAGACACACATTCAAGTATGGAGGAATCACACGATGCGACGAACTGCAGTTATGCTTACAGGTTTAGTCTTTCTCTTAACTCTTAGCGCCGCCGCTCAGGAAAGCCGCTCGGACATTAGTCTGCAAGGCACAGGCTTTTTCACAAGGGATACTAGCGGTCAGGGAATCTCGCGCACTACCTCAGACGCCGGTGGATTCATGGTGGGATACCGTTATCACATCAACCGTTGGCTCGCAGCGGAAGGGGATTATGGTTTCGACCGAAATACTCAAAAATACTTTGGTAGTTTCGGCGAATCCAGAGTCCAGACCGACGTGCACACGGTCACTGCGGATTTGGTGGTGAACCTTCCACTTCGCATCAGAAGGATTAGTACTTACGCGCTCGCTGGAGGCGGTTCTCGCAGTCGAAATACCGGGATTGAGATGAGCATGAGCGTCGGGCGTAGTCGCACGCAACACGGGGACGCAGCATTGACCTGATAGTTCTCAATGAGTATAACCCCTGATTGCGACAGTTAGCCTCTCTCGACCTTGGTAAACGGATAGAATTCCGGCAGGTCATGAGAGAAGAAACATTTGATTACATTCCTTTGCATGTTCCTAACCGTACCACTGTATGCCGATGTGGTATGGCCAGCTCTTGTGTTGGAACAGCGCATTCTCAGCGTCATTCCAATTACGGCAGGACTCATAGTTGAGTGGGCAGCCCTGTGCTTTGGCGGTTTCGGCTTGTCTTGGAAGAAGGCTGCTGTGGTTGATGTAGTGATGAATGCGGTCTCGACCGGAGCCGGGATCGTCCTAATACCAGCTCTAGGATTCGCATGGGAATTCTTCCCGGGTCTCGTGCTATACAAAGTCTTTAAAGTTGGAACATTCAATCCCGGAACTTGGGCAGCAACCTTTGTCATGGCAGTTCTCGCCACCACAGCAATTGAGGCCTCTGTAGTCAGATGGGTATTTAAAGTGCCTTTGGGTCGTCGGCGATTTTGGATTCTATGCGCTGCAAATTGCGTTAGCGTTGCTATTGCATTCGCCAGCATTTGGATTCATCCACCGAAATTGTAAGCAAGAACAGGCACCAAAGATCCTCGGGTGATTGGCATAACATCGCGTCTCAATGACCAGCAGTCAAAACGTGATATCGCCTGGTTACGTAAACTATCGGTAGGCGATGAGGAAGCACCCGCTACTGCAGTCTTCGCGTACTCGCAGCCTTGGTCGATCAGCTCCGGGCTGAGGTCGGGCTGTACGGCTGCAACTTTGCCATCGGGAGCCACGAGAACGAGACGAGGCAAACCGATCCTGTCAACCTCGTAGTCCTTTGCGGTTTGACTGGTAGTGCCTTGGGGCAAAAATGCATGTCGCCACGGCATGCTCCAGCGACTCTTTCGGAAGCTGACGACCTTATCCGGATCTTGTCGAGCGAGATGCTAACTATGGTGAAGCTTTTGCTCTTGAATTTGTTATAGGCTTCCTGTAAGGCAGCTCGTTCTCCCAGACAGGGGCCGCACCAGGTCGCCCAAAAGTCAAGCAGGTACCACCTTCCCGATATCTGGTCCGTGATCTCTCCGCTGTCGTCTATCGGGCAGATGAAAGATGAGCGCTGCCTTACCCGGCACGATCTTGCCCTGTGGATTCAGCAGCAAGATATCGACCTTCGTGTCCTTCAGATCCTTAGGTATTGCTCCAATGGTATTGCTCCAAGGTATTGCTCCAATTTCGAGTAAGGTAGGCGTCTGGATCGTGCTGGCGCGACGTCAGTTTTACAAGAGCCCTTTGTGCACGCGCCTGGACGTGGCGGTTCGGATTATGGCTAACGATTTCCTGGAGGAACGTCTTTGCGTCTTCGGGGTCGAGACCTTCGGACTCATACTGGATGGCTTCGTCTTCCTTGCTCCACAACTCAGAGTCAGGAGGGACAACGTGCCAGATTTGTTTGTACAGAGAGGACGAGAGGGGATCCCCGTCACCGGCCAGTTCCCCCAAAAAGACGGCTGCCGTCTGTCGAGCGGCGGGATCGCTGGCAGACGTCATTTGCGATTGGAGGAACTCTGGCCGACAAATCATAGTGGAACGGCTGATCGAGAGCCATGCTCTTAGAGAGGCCTGATTACATCAGTTACCCTTGATGGGGAGCACCGTGCTCGACGTGCCATTGATGACCAGTCTCTTACAATTCTCTTACAAAGGGTTGACAACTCTCTTAAGCATCCGTGGTAGTTTAGTGCTCGCTATTTGCGGGAGGAATAACCATGCGCAACATTGTGAGTAAGACGTGCACCAAGATTGCAGCCGCCGCGATCGTCACCCTCAGCCTGCTGTTGGGTAACTCAGCATTCGCGCAACAGTACCAGCGGACAAACCTCACGGTCGATAGCACCTCAATCTCATTCACGGCAACCCTCGATCCCAACCTGGTGAACCCGTGGGGACTCTCTCGTGCGACGGGTTCGCCCTTCTGGATTTCGGACAACGGTACGGGCCTTGCCACGCTCTACGACAGCACTGGTTCAATTGTTCCGCTGGTTGTGACGATCCCGACAGCGAAGGGCGGCACTCCGCCTTCTGCTCCCACCGGCACAGTCTTCAACTTCACCACAGGCTTTAACGTCGTCCAGGGAGTCCCAGCCGTCTTCATCTTCGTCACCGAGAATGGTACGATCGCGGCCTGGAGTCCCACGGTTAACCTGAATAAAGCAGTGAAAAAGGTTGATCATTCCACGTCGGGGGCCATCTTCAAAGGTTGCGCCATCGCGATGACGGCTGCCGGCCCGCAACTCTACGTGAACAACTTCTCAACGGGGAGAGTGGAGGTCTATGACAGCACTTTCACCCTCGTCCCGAGCACAGGTTTCGTAGACGCACAACTTCCGCCTGACTATGCTCCGTTCGGAATCCAAAATGTCGGCGGCAATATCGTTGTGACCTTTGCGCACCGCCTCCCCGGTTCTACGGACGAGGACCACGGACCTGGCATTGGATACGTGGACATTTTTGACGACCAGGGAGCACTGCTCCTCCGTCTGGAACACGGTCCATTCATGAACGCTCCCTGGGGCATCGCCCTGGCGCCAAGTGACTTTGGCCCGTTCAGCCATCGCTTGCTAATTGGCAATTTCGGCAACGGAAGGATCCGCGCTTTCAATGCCGTGAGCGGCAAGCACGTCGGCATATTGCTCAATACGAACGGCACTCCGATCGTCATCCCAGGCCTCTGGGCTCTTAGCTTCGGTTCCGATGCCGGCAAGTCCGGGTTGGCCACCGAACTCTTTTTCACTGCCGGCCCCAACGATGAAAGCGACGGACTCTTCGGCAAGCTGACCGCAACAGCCAGCGAGCAGCGAGGCAACTCGGAATAGTCACTCAGCGCGACGCAAAAGCCCGGCGAATGGTGTACTCCGTTCGCCGAGCAATGCTTTCCCTTCGCTGAACGGCGCTGGAGTTCGTCCAGCATCTTTTGGCGTAGTTGGGTCACAGGGACCTCCTTTTCTGCGACCCAACTTACTTCAATCCCTCACCAACTGCCGATCCTCGAACACGCGGTAGCGTCCGCCGCGCCAGCGGCTTCGTACAAATCGCCATTACACTCATCGACTTTGGCGGCGCAACTGCCGGACACACTCCGGCGTGCCTGACGCTGTAGAAAGTGAACGCCTCACAACGGGCGGACTGATGCTTTTGCCTACCCCGCTCCGATCTGTCTCCGTGGCCCGTGCCTTGGTGTGCCGATTTGCCCGATTCGTCCTGTGTCACACCGCACACTTTATAAATACACGATTCGACGGTCAGGGTTGGGCGGTCGTTTCAAGCGATCCGAGCCACGCAAGAACTGAGGACTTCCTGAACCTCAGACCCATAGGCAATCGGAGCACGGGGACGGGATTGTCGTATCTCGCCCGACCTCGACGCCTCGTTAAATTGTAGACGCTGGATTCCTTGCACTTCAGGATGACAGCAAGGTCGCTGACGGTGAGAAGTTCGTCACTTTGCGGAACGGTTTGATTCGAAGGCATTCATGTGCCCTCCAGTTTGGTGACTTTCACACCGACCACGAGTCAGGCGTCAGGGTTTGATCGTGCTACCTGAGCCTCATCGTGGACGCCCGTGATAACCGGGTCTTGCATCGCACAAAGAGCAGTGGCAGTGTTCCGCCAAGTTTTAGACTCGATCTGCGGCGATCCCGATTGAACCGCCGCGTCGTGAAGTACGTTACTTTCGCTTTGCCGCTCCGACCGCCACCGCGTACTGTCGGGCTTCGGCTTTGGCAGCCTGCATCGACGTGACATATTCAATGAAGGCATCCTCTCCGAACAACTTCGGTTCGGTGACCGCGAGAACCGCCAACTTGCCACCCAGTTCAGACACTGTGTCGTAGAACGTCTTGGCAAGGTGGTCATTGCTGCGCAGCGTGTTGTGAGCCAGTTCGTGCAACATCAAGTCGAAGTTGTTCGATAGGCTCTTGCGCCCAGTCACGCTGTGGTACGCGAGGTTGATCCTCATCAATCCGAACTCCCGATTGACACGTCGCCCGCGACCTGAAGTGGTCCAGAGTGTTGTAGCAGCCTTCGATCAGGACATCTTCATCGTTGATGTAGCGAACGATGACTGGCTTGCCGATCAGTTTCGGTGCGAGAGCAGCCACGACGCCCGCGAAATTCCCCATCGCATCAGTCCAATCGGATGGCTTGATGTATTCGCTGTCCGCGACTTCGCCCGTGATATTCGTTGGGTGTTGTTCGTGGTTGCTGGGAATAAGTTTGGTCCCAGTGCGCTCGTTATACTGCTTGAGCCGCGTCCATTCCTCTTTGGACATCGAGCCGCCCTCGACGATTTTCTTGCCGTGGGAGACCGCTTCCTTCGCACTCCCGATGTCGGAGACGGAACGAGTGACGATATCTTCACCGAACCGCTCTTTGATGACATGCTGGACGGCATCATCGCTACTCTTCTCATTGCTCATTGCATCGCGAACCCAGCCCGCCGTTGCGGCTTCTTCGCCCTTCAATTCCGCGAACTTCGCGTTCAGGACTCCGACGCGAACCTTGCGGATGTAGGATGGGTTGACGTTATCGCGGTCCCGTGAGACTGGAACTTTCTGGTTGACGTTGACGTGCCACTTGTCGTCGCCCAGTTCCACAATCGGAACGCCCAACTCGAAGATCATTGCCTGCTCACCTGCCAGAGTGTCGTAGAGTTGGACATCCGTGAGCCGTTCCGTCTTACGCAACATGCCTTCCTTGTCCCCAAATACGGACGGCAAGGTTTCAGTGAATTGACCTACGGGTGTGCGCTGCTGAATCTCCTCCCCATTGAAGACGGTCACTATGCCAGTTGGCGGGATAAAGAGTCTCGCCTGTGCGCAGATCGAAAGCCACTCGGCTTCCGTCATCTCATACAGCCCCGTGAATTCCGAACCGCGTTCGCGTGTTGCCGTGCCCTTGCGCTTCTCGCCATCGCGGGGGAATATCACTTCTCCCGTCACCGTGGTCAGCCGCGCTTCCAGTGCCAGTGCAAGGACATCCTTGCAGCCCGCATTGAACCGACCGCGTTTCGTCGCCTCGTCCTTTCGAGTTGACTCCGCGAACATTGTGTATGAGTCCGACAATCTGCTCCACCCAGTCGCGCTGTCGTCGGTGACGGTCAATCGCGTGACCCCATTCTCTGGACGAGTCAGGGTGACTTCGACGCGGGAGACATTTGCATCCCACGCGTTCGCGACCATTTCGGTCAGTAAGAAAAATTTATCTTTCTGCGCAAGCGATTTGCGCAGTCCATCGCGGTCAATCTCCAACCAGTTGTTCTTTGTCATCATGATGTTCCCCCTTGGGTTTGGTCGTATTGCTGGATCGTTAGCCCAGCGTTGCGTCGTCGTGCTTACATCACTCGGCGGCTCAGGAACGCACGACGAAATAAGTCGCACGATGCTGCCGCGAAAGCCTGCTCACTAAATTGTTTGGGTGTTGCAGAACGCTGGCGACCGCACCAGAAACGGAGTTGAACCGTTCGCGTTCGGTACTCGATCAGGCTCTCAACGTAGGGTGCGGAGAGCCGGTACTACAATGGAAGGAGGCTCATAGACTTGGTCATCAATCGGGTCATAATCTGTAAGCCCCCATATATAGGCAAACTTCGTTACATCCCGTCCAGCTTTTTCCGAAGGCGGCAGTAGCGGACTCTCTCGGCAGACGTCTTCGCAGAGTCGTAGCGATGGTTTTCATAGTCGAGCATCCAGTCAGCTTTCTGGGCACCAAGAAGTCTATGCATACGCTCGTACTTGGTTTCTGTTTGCTCCTCCGGCGGTGTGGCTGCCCGTTGCCGGTCGATTCGTTCGATAAGTTCCGACTCCAGGCTGCTACCTTCGCTGCCAGCTCGGTCTCGGTCTAGGGGCACCTCAAATTTCATGCGGTACACTTCCTTCCAAGCGATACTCTTGGCTAGCTTTTCAACGTATTCCGTTTGTTCTTCCGGGGTAACTGCGGCGAACTTTTCAGCGTGATGTTCTAGCAGTGCTAAGTATGTTGCCTGCTCGAAGTCGGAGGTGTACTCGCACACCCCGTCCCTTCCGCTCTTGGTGACAGCGGAGTATTTCCTTACCTGTGCTTTGCGGGTTCCTCGTTGGATGGCTTCCCTGACTGCTGGCTCTTCCAAAGCGACCGCGACAGTGACGGCTGGTGGTTGTACGGTGAGAAGTTCGTCGTGGAATGGTGGCGTAAGTGTAGGTATAGGCGGTGAACTACCCGACCGCAGGTTAGGATTTGTTGCCATGGATTTCCCCCTTTTGCCCGTTTTCTGGGCCGCATCTGGCTTAGTTGCCGAACCACCGTGGACTAGTCAAGTCCCGTCTTGTCTCGGTTGGTAGGTCTGACGCTTGGTCAGACCGCTCTTGATGCACATTCAATTTATCAAAACGCACGGCGGCCTGCTATTGGATTGTTGCCAGGCAAATACCGTGTTTCACAGGCCGATTTGGAATGCTGCTGCTGTGTTTAGGCTCATTTTCGCATGGGATGACTTCAATTCTCTTAACGACCCTTCTTGGCAGCGAGTTCCCGCCTCATGCCTGCACTCAACGTTTGCGGACCGACCGCCTTCTTGTAGAACGTCGCGGTCGTGATTTGGGTCAACGACAAAGATTGTCACTCGCTCGAATCGTAATGTAACAGCGGCAAGTCTTTCGGCTGCTGAGACCTGCGTCGAAACTGGCGATCCGCCGTCGTAATGTAACACTACAATATTTTGGAAAGCCTCACTTCCCGTCTGCCGTGTCGCCCCTTGCAGCGGCTTCGAGGAGCTTGATACCCTTCAACAGAGCCTCGGGAATCGCCTTGACGTACTTGTCGGTAGTGACAGCGATGTTCTTGTGGCGGAGCAGTTCCTTCGCTGCGAGAGCGTCCCCGGTCAACTGCGTCAGTATCGTCGCCGCCCCACGTCGGCCTGCATAGAGCGTTTTCCATTCAATCTTTTTCGCCGCGAGTGTCGGAACAATCGTTCGCCCGATGATGCTCCTCAAATCGACGGGTTTGCCCTTGCCGTTCGGGAAAATCCATCCTTCGACGGGATTGCCACGCTTCGCACGCCACAGATTGAGCGGGATGAGCACGGGTGCAATGAGCGGGAGTGATGCGACCGATGATGTCGTCTTGGTCTCACCGATGACGTTGCGGGCGACAGCACGGCGTATGTGGATCCACCGCAAGCCTTGCTCATCTGGGTCGGAGTCAATATCTTCCCAGCGGAGACCTTGGATCTCTCCGGGCCGGAGTCCGAGGAAGAATGCGAGAGCGACGATCAACTGACAATCGACGTGTTCGACCAACGCACTGATGATGTCTTCAGCTTCTTGAAGGGTGTAGTGAGCCGTCTCGCCAGGTTCCTTGGTCTTCCCGAGCACCTTGACATCGTGCCACGGGTTGGACTCGATGACACCGACGTTGACCGCATGGGCGAAGATGCCTGATGCAAGAGACCGGATGTGCTGAATCGTCGCCCGACCGAGCTTCTTCGAAAGGGACGTGAGAAACAGACTGCCCATGTGCGTTTTGTAATCCCTCAACGCTGTCGTGCCGAACTGCGTGCTCAAATGCTGGCCCCAAATTTGTTTGTAGCCGTGAACCGTCGAGGCTCGGAGATTTTCTTCGGCGAAGGGCAGGTACGTCTTCTCCCAGAAGGCTGCAATGGTCTGGTCGTTGACTGGAGCAGCGTTCGCATTCACGGTGTCCATGTGCTCCGCAGCTTTCTGCTTCACCGCTTTGCACGTGCGGCTGTGGTATTTGTCGTCCTTGCCGCAGAGACGATAAGAGCGTTGCACCCGAGTCGCCTTACCGTCTACAATCGCGGAGACATAGTACCGAACGAAAAATGCACCTGATGCTTCATAGATGTGACCCGACTGGTATCTGCCCATGTGCCCTCCCAAGGACATCGTCAGAATACCAATCATGCAGCAAAAATGCAGTAAATCTTAGGTAACCACAGTAAGTTGTTTGTTTTCAGTCGGAGAGGTGGCAGAGTGGCCGAATGCGGCGGTTTGCTAAACCGTTGTACGGGCTAATACCTGTACCGAGGGTTCGAATCCCTCCCTCTCCGCCAGTCCTTTTAGTTACAATGGGTTGTGAGCACTCGCAATGAGTGGAAAGAGCCTTCGCAAAATACCCCAAAACGTCAGCCTGTCATGAAATTGTAATGGTTGCTACTGGACAGAACCGTTAGACGGCTTGGTAGATTGTTCCACCCGGGACACGTGATCGCCTCGCAGGGTTTCCAGCTTGTGAATTGCGTCCCTTCGGTATTCGTCGATGGCGCGCGCGTAGGGCTCAAAATGCTCGTGCCAGAGTGACCGATGATCTGTGCCACGAAGACCGGTGATACCCCTGCCTGGGTCAATCTCGAAGCCAGAGTGTGGCGCAAGTCGTACCGTTATCCTCGGCACAACTGCGGCGTGTGCAAAATGTCGATCTCTATGAATGTAGATTTTCAAGGGCCAGTCTGGATGTGGGAACCTGCTCTACAACGGGTGTCCGTCCATTGGTCACTCGACTCTTGTCTTCCGCATAGGTGATGTAGTTTTCGGTCACATCATAGACGCTAAATCACGGACGTAGTCCACATCCAGGCAGATCGGGCTTGGAAAGCCCTCTTCGGTGGGGTATTTTTAGGAAGCCCCCAAACAGCGGGCAACGCCAAGTGCACGAACAGATTCCTAAGGCGGGAGTATCCCCAGTATGCAATCGGCTCCTGCGGAAGTGACCACCGACTCCGAATCTCGATCAGAGCAGCCGGAGACGCAACCGGCACAACCCAATGGCAGCCGCGCACGATTGAAGTGGACCTTGCGCGCGTGGCTCATAGTAGTGGTGCTTGCGGTATCCTTGGGCATTATTCTGCGGGTGTCGACGCGGAGCAGAGGCCCCACCGTCCGGGATATCGCGCACCCTTCGAGTCACGAAACCCTCAATCCAATCTTACGACTCAAGGGCACAACAGAGGCTGTTCAGTCCCGTGCCGTGCTCGCTCCTCTGCTGGCGGGGCAGCAAGTAAGCACGCTGACCATCATCCGGCTTGCGCCGGCGGGAGCCCGTGTGAAGCCGGGCGACTTGCTTGTGGAATTCGACCGCCAGGCTCAGATGCGGGATTTCATTGATAAGCAGGCGGAGTATTCCAAGTTAGCCAATCAGGTGTTGGGGGAACAGGCGAAAGAGAATGCGGCGCGCGCGAAGGACGAAACCGAGCTCAAGCAAGCGGAAGACAATCTGCGCAAGGCCGAGCTCGAAATGCAGAAGGCGGAAATCGTCTCGCGCATCGACGCGGAAAAGAATCAAGAGAATCTCGAGGAAGCGAGGGCTACCTTCGAGCAACTCGGCGACACGTTCGGTTTGAAACGAAAGGCGGCGACAGCAGCCATCCGCATCCTCGAAATTCAGCGCGACCGTATTCACGAAACCATGCTCCATGCTCAGGCGAATGCACAGCTGATGCAGATTCACTCGCCCATAGAAGGTGTGGTGGTACTGAACACAATCTGGAAGCAAGGAACCATGGGAGAGGTTCAGGAGGGCGACCAGGTGCGGCCAGGAGTGCCGTTTTTGCAGGTGGTGAATCCCTCCCTCATGCAGGTCCGCGTGCTCGCGAATCAGCAGGATTTCCTGAGCTTGCGGATTGGCCAGACGGCGAAGGTCCACCTTGATGCCTATCCCGAACTCGTGTTGCCGGCCAAGATCGAACAACTCGCTCCCATTGGCGACGGGGGAAGCTTCTCGGCCAAGCTCCGCTCGTTCGTGGTGATCGTCTCCATCGAAGGGAACAACCCTAAGTTGATGCCGGATCTGTCCGCCGCCGTAGATGTTGACGTGTCAGCACAGATTGACACAAGAGTGAGCCCGTAATGATTAAGCGCCTTCACCATCTTTGGAGGCAGCGCAAGGTGTTGGTCGTCGCCATTCTCGTGGCGGCGGGCAGCGGTGTGGTGCTGGGGGCA
>Ga0137418_10004760_pt1 | contig 12428 bp, 8 predicted proteins | sample CZODoug3_1_2_16f_FD_122242 | JGI IMG/M metagenome (GOLD analysis project Ga0137418, IMG submission 122242) | Vadose zone soil fungal communities from Angelo Coast Range Reserve, California, USA - CZODoug3_1_2_16fungal (Hybrid Assembly) | ecosystem: Environmental > Terrestrial > Soil > Vadose... | reverse complement strand
TCGATGCCCCAGTTCAATCCGTTGTCGTCGTTCTCAAACATGCGGGACGAAGTTTGGAAGACACCGGCCTTCACGTTGAACTCCGGCGTCGGATCGTAAAGCAAGACAGCGGACCAGACCGCGAACGGATACGCCGAGAAGCGCGTGTCGAAGAGAACGTTACGGATGTCGCCATCGATCCCGTTGTTCACCGAATAACCGTAAAGCGGTGAGCCGTTGAAATCGTCGGACGCGGAGAAGCGCCCGAGCTTCAACCTCACGCGGCCGTCCGCGAATTTCTGTTGCAGGTAAACCTGGTAGAGGAACGGCCGCTGGCCGCCGACGGATTGCTGCGTGGAGAAAATGCTGCCGATATATTTCGTGGTGAGATCGTCGCCGTTCCGGTTGATCCCGCTGACGACGAAGAGACCGCCCCGCCAGCCGACGAGTTTGTCGAGATCGAACTTAAATCCCACAAAGGCGTCATCGACAAAGACAGCAGCTCTCTCCGGAGTGACATGCAGCTTGATCTGCGCAGTGACTTTTGGAAACTGGGTTCGAGGATCCTTGAGCATGATCACTTGCAGGATGGTTTTCTTGCCCGGTTCGACAAGCACCTTCTGAGCGAAATCGGTGTACCCCGACTGGCGCACGGCGATTTCATGTTCACCGGGCAGAAGCAGGATTTTCTTGTCGTCCTTAAGCTCGTCGACGTAGCCTATGTACTGGCCATCGACCCAAACGCCGGACGTCTTGTCTGCTTTGGTCTTGCCGACCAGTTGCACTTCTCCCAGGACCTGGTTCTGAGCAATGGATGTAATACAAGACATCATGCTGCAGAAAACCAAGCAGAAAAGCGTTCTGTTGAATGCGCTAAACGTTCTCATGATCAACCCCCAGTCAGGCAATTCTCAGAGTACGGGATCGCCTGGGAACGATCCGCGCTCGGCGGGCGCAGGTACCGTTTTATTCTAACCGGAATAGCCAACATCCGGGTAAAGATACGGTCCCACAGGCAAAGCCACTGGATTCCGCGGAGAAGAGCGAAGGCAAAGCAAAATCGAATCCAGTCTACGCAGACCTTAGTCTCAAATCTCAGTTCAAAGGCTATGAGACAACGCGAACTGACGACTCAAAGGTCGTGGCTTTGATTAAGGGGAGTGCCGTCCAGTCATTGAACGACGGAGACGAAGGCGAAGTCGTTCTGGATCAGACTCCATTCTACGCGGAAAGCGGCGGACAAGTCGGCGACGTTGGTAGGCTAAGCAACCTATCCGCTACCCCGGACGGTACTGACCTTACGGCGGCGGTTGTTGATACCTATTCGCCTGCGCAGGGTTTGATTGTACATAAAGTTAGAGTTGAAAAAGGCACGCTGAAAGTCGGTGACACGGTCACAGCTGAAGTCGACGTTGAAAAGCGCGACGCCACGCGACGCAATCACACGGCTACGCACCTGATGCATGCGGCGTTGCGTGAAGTGTTAGGTTCGCACGTCAAACAGGCTGGCTCCGTTGTTGCGCCTACTTATCTGCGTTTCGATTTCACTCATTATCAACCGTTGACGCAGAGCGAGATCGAAGAGATCGAGCGCCTGGTCAACTATCACATTCTGAGAAACGAGCCGGTGCACACCGACGAGATGGCCACTGAAGAAGCAATGCGCTCGGGCGCCATGGCTCTGTTTGGCGAGAAGTATGGTGAGAAAGTGCGCGTGCTTTCAATCAAAGGCACTGAAGGAATTTTTTCTCGCGAGCTTTGCGGCGGCACACACGTGCGCGCGACCGGCGACATTGGCTTGTTCAAAATTACCAGCGACGAATCGATCGCTTCCGGCGTCAGGCGCATTCGCGCCATCACCGGCTTTGATTCCTATGAACGCTTTCGCGAAGACGAATTGTTAATCGATGAGGCTGCCAGTGGCTTGAAAACTTCGCGCGCGGAATTGCCCGCGGTCATCAGCAAGTTACAAAACGAATTGAAGAAAGCGCGCCGCGAAGCCGATGAGCTGCGCCTGAAGATCGCCACCGGCGCTTCCGGCAGTTCCTCCGCGAATGGCGACGATGCGCGCGACGTCAAAGGCGTGCGCGTGCTGGCGCGCGAAGCAAGCGATTTGGACGCTGCCGGCATGCGCCAACTTTCCGATACCTTGCTGGCGCGAATAAAGTCGGGCGTGGTCGTGCTGGGCCGCAGCAGCGACGGAAAAGTTTCACTGATTGTGCGTACTTCAGCTGATCTGACTAAAAAAGTTCCCGCCGGTCAGGTGATTAAAGAACTGACGCTGATTGTTGGCGGCAAAGGCGGCGGCAAGGCCGACATGGCTGAAGGCGGCGGCGCGCAACCGGAAAAATTGAGTGAAGCGCTCGAGGCAAGTTATGCAATCGTCGAAAAGATACTCGGTTAGGAAGAAAAGAGCGGGGGCAAGCCCACCTTCCCAACCCTGAGCTTCTCTAATTGTTGTTTGATCCAAACATTGAAAGGCTGCCAACTTAGTGATCCGAAACTCAATTGAAGAGCTCGGGGTTGGGAAGGTGGGCTTGCCCCCGCTCTTAATTAGAGGCATCACGACAAACTGACGTTTATCGGACATCAAGACAACAAAGGCGCGAGCAGCGTTTCTGAGCGAACGCACTCGCGCCTTTGCTTTCCGGGGCGTTGCCACTCACAGCCGCGCCCCGTTCCCCCTCGCATCTACATCGCTTTCTGCTTGTCGGTTAATGTTATCCCCATCTTTTCCAGGCTTACTTTGTTTAGGGTGCCGGTCACCTTCAGACTCTCCGCCGCTTGATATTTTTTCAAACCGGCGCGTGTGTCCGCATCAAGCTTGCCGGTCTGTTCGCCCGCATAGAAGCCTCGCGTCTTCAGGATCGCTTGCGCCTGCTTGATCTGATCTTTATTCGCGCGAAAGATCGGACCACGCTTCCTGGCAGTTTTGGTGGTGGAAGTGTTTGTCGTTGTCGAGCTGTTGGTGTTTTGCGCCGCAGTCGCGATTGCAGAAACAACAATCAGCGACAAGATCGTCGAAAGTATTTTTTTCATGTGTCCCTCTTTGTGAGGCGCGACAAGCGCGCGGATTCACTGACGAAATTTGGTAAGAGCGCGCGTATCATTACCAACGTCGTCAATGATGTCGAGGGCGCGCCGAAAAACCTCGATCTCAAATCTTTGCAAGACCTCTTGCACTAGAGAAATTGGCGTTGGGGGGTTCGGGTCACTCCGATAGACTAACCGGCAAATTCCAGATTAGGATTTTGCGCCCGCACGCTGCCCGCCTAAAAACCCACTCGCAAATATCCTCCAAATACTTCAAAAAAGCTGGGAAATATCGTCTGTTTTGGCAATGTTGGCAATCGTTTAACTCGTTATGCTATTATGGCTGCGGTCTTATTTAAGGCTATGGCAAGTAGCTGAATTTGCCCGCGACAATCTCACCGAAATCTTCCTGGCTTGATCCTGAAAACAGTTTCTCGAATTCTCCTTCATGAAAAATTTTCCCCTCGCATTCGCTACGCTTCTTCTTTCGGCCTTATCTGTGTTCGCTCAAAGCGGATCGTACCGCGTCGACAATTTTGATTTCACGAATGCGGTGAGGATCGAAGCGCCACCGCCCGCCGCTAGACCTTTGGTGAAGCTGCGCGGAAAACGATTGGTGACCGCCAGGAACTTTGACTACGCTCCCTCGAACTTGCCTCTCATGCGTACGACAAGCATGAACGTGTCTTCGTTGAGCGGCTTTACAACTGGCGACGAGAACATCGATAGCTACATTGTTGAATCAGGCCATCGCAACGCAGTTGATCCGCTCTTGCTCTACGCTATCATGCATCAGGAATCGACCTTCAAAACGCGCGCTATGTCGAACAAGGGCGCGCGCGGCTTAATGCAATTGATGCCGGGCACGGCCTTGCGTTTTGGCGTCAGCAGCATTTGGGATCCGCGGCAGAACATCGAAGGCGGCGCCCGCTACATGCGTTTTCTGCTGGATCAGTTTGAAGACGATGTGCAATTGGCATTGGCAGGGTACAACGCGGGCGAAGGCGCCGTGATGAAATATGGTAATCGCATTCCACCTTATAGTGAGACGCAGGAGTATGTGCGACGCATTAGCCGGCGCTATAACTTAATTCGCGATCCAATGGCAGCGCGTTCCGCAAACAGCCTCTCGCGTGGACAACTCGCGCTGGCGCAAAGTAAAGATCCCACGCCACTGAATATGTATGAAAGAAGTGTGTTTGCTGTGCGCTTGCCGGATGGACGACTGCAACTGATTACGCAGTAACTGACAAGCAACCGAGTAATAGAGAAAGCGAGACGGAATTTCCGCCTCGCTTTTTTGTTTTTGTTTTGTGGGCCGAAAGGCGAATTCAAGTTAGAAGTGCAACAAAAGATTGTCTGTTAAGTCGCCCCAGAGGGGCCGGATGTTTATAGCCTGGTGGTCCTTTCTCTACTCGAAAGCTCCGTAGGAGCGCACTCGTAGCAATAAACATCTCGCTCTTCTGGAGCGAAAACGAATTCCCCTGTTGCATTTGTACGTTGAATTCACCAAATACTTTTAACTCACCGGCTGTGTGACCAGCGCCGGAAGTGGGGTCATCACTCTTGCGGCCGGTACGCATAGAACTGGGCAGGGCGCATTTCTTACGACCCGCTCAATTTCAGATCCGAGCACCGGCGTGCCGCCAAACAGTGATGCATGCAAGTTCGTACCAATCACGATTAGATCCGCATCGGTTTCAGAAGCGATGCGAACGATCTCTGCATACGGGCGTCCTTCAGCGATGTGTGTTACAGCGCGCGCGCCGTCGCCGCGCGAGAGCTGTGTCATGCGCTCCTGCACGTAATTTCGCAGGCGGGAAATCGCATTAAGACCACCTTCGGGAAACATCACAGAAATTTGCTCAAGATAGTCGCCGATAACATAAACCGCGTGCAGTTCAGCGCCTGCCTGATTGGCGAGTTGTGTCGCGACCTGCGTGGCGGCTGCTGACGACGGCCGAAAGTTTGTCGCCAGCAGTACGCGATTCAGGCGCACCTCGCTGCGATCGCCTTTGTGCTCGACGAAATCGTGTTGCGGCGGGCGAATGGTGAGCACCGGGCAGGGCGCCTCAGCAATAATCTCTTCAGCAGTAGAACCCCAAAGAGCACGCGACAGTCCCTTGCGCCCGTGTGTAACTACAGTCACCAGATCAATATTGTAATGGCGTACAGCCTTTGCAATTGCAGGCGCGGGCTCTCCTTCTACGATGACCGGCTCGACCTCAATACCGTCAAACATTGGATCAGCGAGAAGATTGCGAACCTGGGAGCGGACCTGCAGCAACCAGCGATTCTGCTCTTCTTCAAAAATGCGTTCGGGCAAGGTCAATAGATTCGCCGGGACGCTGGCGCTTTGCACGCTAAACAGCACCACGCGCCCGCCTCCTTGACGCGCAAATGCCGCGGCATACTTCAGCGCCGCGCGCGCATGCGACGTAAAGTCTGTTGGGAATAAAATGTTTCGGAACGGATACATAACGAATTTCGGATCTTCGGAATTCGGCTTTCGCAATTTTGATTTCTTTTCGCCAATCTATACACGATCCGGCTGTGACTTGCCAACAACACTATAAAGTTGACTATCAGCCTGTTGTTTTAGCGCTGGATTTTTTTCGCCGTTCCGTGCCAAACTCCGCAAGCATTCCTTCAGCCCGAGACAGCAACGAAAGAGCGGCACCACAATTCACTTCCGGAGGCGAACCTCTTGCTTAAAGGAATCTTTCGCACCAAGAACCTCAACGACATTCTGTCAGCACTGGGCGATGAAACGCATCAACTGAAACGAAGTCTCGGGCCGCTCAGTATCACTTTGCTGGGAATCGGCGCGATTATCGGCGCCGGCATCTTTGCCACGGTCGGCACCGCCGCCGCCGGCGATGCTTCGCGACCCGGCGCTGGTCCATCGTTGATGCTTTCGTTTGCCATCACCGCCGTTGTCTGCGCTTTTACCGCGCTGTGTTATGCGGAAATGGCGGCGATGGTCCCAATCTCCGGCTCGGCTTATACCTATTCTTACGCAACGCTTGGGGAGCTGGTAGCCTGGATTATCGGCTGGGATTTAATTCTGGAATACGCGATCGGCAACGTTGCGGTCGCGATCAGTTGGGCCAACTATTTCAGATCGTTCATGCACGATGCTCTGGGAGTGAATATTCCCCAATGGCTCTCAACGGATTTTCGCACGGCCCGAAAAATACCCGGCTTGATCGAGAGTGCTCCTCATGTTCTTGGCGTGCCGATCGTTTTCAATTTGCTCGCCCTCGGCATCGTCGCCCTGATCACAATCGTGCTCGTGTGGGGTATTAAAGAGTCATCGGAATTTAATGCGGTGATGGTGGGCGTGAAGATCATTGTGCTGACGTTTTTCATCGGCTTCCTGCTTTACATGGTGACACCGGCAAAGATGGCAACGAACTGGCACCCGTTTCAACCGGCTGGCTGGGGGGGAACACTCGCCGGCGCTGCGGTCGTTTTCTTTGCTTACATCGGCTTTGACGCAGTTTCCACGGTGGCGGAGGAAACTAAGAATCCGGCGCGCGATCTGCCCATCGGAATTATCGCCTCGCTGGTTATCTGCACGATCTTTTACGTCGTCGTGGCGGCAGTCTTTACCGGTGTCATGCCATATCCAGTGCTGGTAAACAAACTCGCAACCGAACAAGCCGAGCCGCTGACGATGGCACTCAGATATGTGGCTCCCGACGCTCGTTGGGCCACCGGACTTGTCGACTTCGTTTCGGTCGTTGCGCATACGGCCGTGTTGCTTGTCTTTCAACTTGGACAGCCGCGCATATTTTTCTCGATGGCCCGTGATGGCTTGCTGCCACCCGTGTTTGCGAAAGTGCATCCCAAATTCAAGACGCCGCATGTGACTACGATCCTGACGGGTGTAATCGTCGGCCTCTTTGCGGCAGTGATGAGCATCGACGAGATGGTCGACCTGACGAACATTGGGACACTGTTTGCGTTTGTGTTGGTGTGTATTGGCATCACCATTTTGCGCTACAAAGATCCGGGAAGGCACCGGCCGTTTAGGGTGCCGCTTGGCGCCTGGTTTTTGCCGATGCTCGGCGCTTTCTCTTGCGTTTTTCTAATGTATTACTTGCCGCCCACTTCGTGGTGGCGCTTCATCGCGTGGTTGATGATAGGTCTTTCGATTTATCTCTCGTATGGTTATGCGCGCAGTGAGTTAGGCGGCAAATCAGGACGTTCGCGAATCACGCCGGGCTGGTTGTCGTTGATGGGACTGGGGTCATTATTAATCGCGGTGGGAATCCTGACCGTGCCGCACAGTTCCACCCCGAGCGAGCTTTACGCGAAGGTGATGAGTGGCATGGGTGAAGGCAAGCGAACGATAATCGCACTCGGGAGCATTGGGATCGGTTTGGTCTGCATGCTTATTGGTCTCCTCGCGGGAATATTGAAGGGAGAACCGGCAAAGTCTGAATAACAGTCATGCGAATTGTCCTGTAGTCTAAAGGCATCGTGAAGGATTAGGATCAGCGAGCCCTTTATGACCACGGTTAACGTCAAGGAAGAAGCAATCCGTCTGATCGAAAACTTGCCCGAAGATGTGACTTGGGAAGACTTGATGCATAAGATCTATGTGCGACTGTCGATCGAGGCTGGGCTGGCTGATAGTGAGAGTGCAAGAGTGACAGACGTAAGCGAAGTGAGGTCCAAATTCGGGTTAGAGTCGTGAACCTCTCGAAAATCGAAATAATCAACCGAGTATGAACGCGCTTCCAATCATCATCGGTTCGCTTTGCTTGATGGCGATTGCCTATCGTTATTACTCTGCCTTCATCGCGGCGAAGGTGCTGACGCTTGACGATTCGCGGCCGGTGCCGTCGCAGACGATGTACGACGGCCACAACTACTACCCAACGAACAAATGGGTTTTGTTTGGACATCACTTCGCCGCGATCTCCGGCGCTGGTCCATTGATTGGACCAGTGCTGGCAGCGCAGTTTGGTTTTCTTCCCGGACTCTTGTGGTTGGTGATCGGCGTCTGCCTTGGCGGCGCCGTTCACGATTTCATGATCCTGGTCGGCAGCATTCGCCGCAAAGGAAAATCACTCGCCGAGATGGCGCGCACGGAGATTAGTCCGCTGTCGGGTTTTGTTGCCGGCGCGGCCATTCTTTTCATTGTCGTGATCGCGCTGGCAGGGTTGGGTCTAGTGGTGGTGAATGCGCTCGCCGAATCGCCCTGGGGCACGTTCACAGTCGGCTTCACTATTCCGCTCGCGCTCTTCATGGGCCTCTACATGTATCGCTTTCGCAAAGGCAAGATTGTTGAAGCGAGCGTGATCGGGGTTATCGGTTTACTGCTGGCCGTTTATTTAGGAGGCCGAGTTGCCGACTCATCATTTGCACAGTCGCTAACGTTCTCGCGGAACACAGTAACGATCTTGATGGCCGCTTACGGCTTTATCGCTTCCGTGCTGCCCGTCTGGATGCTGCTCTGCCCGCGTGATTATCTGTCGTCGTACTTGAAAATCGGCACGATTGCTTTCTTGATTATTGGTGTGATTCTGGTCCATCCCAATCTGAACATGCCGGCGCTTACGCCGTTCACCCATGGCGGTGGGCCAGTGATTCCGGGAAAACTTTATCCCTTTGTTTTTATTACGATCGCGTGCGGCGCGATTAGTGGTTTTCATGCGCTGATATCTTCCGGCACCACGCCGAAGATGATTGCCAAAGAATCTGATGCGCGCATGATTGGCTATGGCTCGATGTTGATGGAAGGCGTGGTCGGCGTGGTGGCGTTGATTGCCGCCACGTCGCTTTTCCCTGGCGATTATTTCGCCATCAATACTGCGCAGAAAACGGACGCGCAAAAGGCGGCGTACGTGCGCATGGTCGATGAACACAGCGCGCAGGGCTTTAATTTGCAGCCGACCGAAATCGATAAATTAGAACAGGAATCAGGTGAAAAGGTACGCGGACGCACTGGTGGCGCGGTGACACTGGCTCTGGGCATCGCAAAAATCTTCGACGGCATACCAGGCCTGCGCGGCTTGATGAAGTATTGGTATCACTTTGCGATCATGTTTGAAGCGTTGTTTATTCTTACAACGATCGACACGGGCACACGCGTCGCTCGATTCCTGGTGGGAGAATTTGGCGGGCGATTTTATAAGAAACTCGAGCAGCCGAATTGGCTGCCGGGTTCCATTGTTACCTCGGCGCTGGTGGTCGCCGCCTGGGGCGCATTCATCTGGTCTGGATCAATCTCGACCATCTGGCCCATGTTTGGAATTGCGAATCAGCTTCTGGCGTCAGTGGCGCTTTGCGTTGCCACTACGATCATCATCAATATGGGCAAGGCAAAATACAGTTGGGTGACAATCCTGCCGTTGAGCTTCGTTGCGACAACAACTCTCGTTGCCGGTTGGGAGTCAATCACCGATATCTTTTGGCCGCTGGCACAAAAACCGGAGACGTCGGTGCAGGGCTACATCAACACCGGACTCACTGCGATCATAATGGTGGCGGCCGTGATTATTTTGATTGATTCGATTCGTCGCTGGTTCGGGTTTGGCAAACGTCCGGAATTGATTCCCACGTTAGCCGAAGCTGAGTCGCTAGTTTGATTTTCGCTGTGGATTTGCCCCCCTCATTGGACAGTTCCCCTTCTAATCGGCAATAATATCCGCTTTTCAAACGACCGTTTTCCGGCACTGAGGTAACCAGCGGAACCTTCGGATAAGTTCCGCGCCAAAAACGGCGAGCAGTTTGCAGTTCACGCCACTTACTAAACGAGGGGAAAGGATCACAATCGTGGAAATTTTGCTGATCTCATTTATCAGCTTGCTGTCGGTTTGTCTGGTTCTGGCTATGGAAAAGAAAGTCATCTCGGGCGGCATAGTGCTCCGGGCTTTGAACTCAGCGACGGGTTCTTCGCGCGCCATGCGCGCCTGCTTGACGCTCGCTTCAGTGCTGGCGGGCATCGCTTTTTATGCCGCCCCTACTTTTGCGCAACCACGCGAGGGTGGCGAAGCTAACCTGAAATTGCCTGACTTGTCCGATGTGACCTTCTTCGGCGGACTCGATGGTCACCGGCTGCTGCTCGGCGGCATCGTAATTTGTTTGCTGGGCCTCGGGTTTGGCCTGGCGATGTACATGAACTTGAAAAAGTTGCCGGTCCATCGCGCCATGCGCGAGATCTCTGAACTGATTTACGAGACTTGCAAGACCTATCTGATCACGCAGGGCAAGTTCATCCTCATCCTCGAAGCCTTTATCGCGGTCGTTATTATTCTTTACTTCGGCGTGCTCTCGCGCATGGAGCCGCTGCGCGTGGCGATCATTCTTGCCTTCAGTTTGGTAGGAATCGCTGGCAGTTACGGCGTGGCCTGGTTTGGCATTCGCGTTAATACATTCGCGAACTCGCGCACTGCTTATGCCAGTCTCGGGGGCAAGCCGTTCCCGCTTTATGCAATTCCGCTGAAAGCCGGCATGAGCATTGGCATGATGCTTATCAGCGTTGAGCTGCTGATTATGCTGTGCATCCTGCTTTTCATTCCCGGCGATTATGCCGGTCCATGCTTTATCGGCTTCGCGATCGGTGAGTCGCTGGGCGCGGCGGCTTTGCGTATCGCCGGCGGCATTTTCACCAAGATTGCGGACATCGGCGCCGACCTGATGAAGATCGTCTTTAAGATCAAGGAAGACGACGCGCGCAACCCGGGTGTGATTGCTGACTGCACCGGCGACAACGCCGGCGACTCAGTCGGACCGAGCGCGGATGGTTTTGAAACTTACGGTGTGACTGGCGTGGCGCTGATCACCTTCATTCTTTTGGGCGTTCCAAACCCTCGCGTGCAGGTGCAATTGCTGGTTTGGATTTTCGTGATGCGCGTAATGATGATCATTGCCAGCGGCATTTCTTACTTCGCCAACGACCTCATTGCCAAAGCACGCTACAAAACAGCAGACCAGATGCACTTTGAAAGTCCGTTGACATCATTGGTTTGGATCACATCAATTGTTTCAGTGGTGCTGACCTTCGTTGTTTCGCGGCTCACCATTCCCGTTCTGGGCGGCAATGACACACTCTGGTGGAAACTGGGAATCATTATTTCCTGCGGCACACTCGCGGGCGCAATCATTCCGGAACTGGTAAAAGTGTTTACCTCGACCAAGTCGCTGCACGTCAGCGAAGTTGTGACCTCCTCGCGCGAGGGCGGCGCTTCGTTGAATATTCTTTCTGGACTCGTGGCCGGAAATTATTCTGCATATTGGCTCGGTATCAGCATCGTGGCCTTGATGTCGATTGCTTATTACTTCACCACGCTCGGCGCTGACCTGGGTTTGGGACTGGGTGGGCTGATGGTTGATCCAGTGGCTGCTCCCGTATTTGGTTTTGGTCTCGTGGCTTTTGGTTTCCTCGGCATGGGCCCGGTAACTATCGCGGTCGATTCCTATGGACCGGTTACCGACAATGCGCAATCGGTTTACGAGTTATCACTAATCGAGCAAGTGCCTAACCTCGCCGGCGATATGAAGCGCGATCACAACATCGATATCAATTTTGAGCGCGCGAAACATCTGCTGGAAGAAAACGACGGCGCGGGCAACACTTTTAAGGCAACTGCGAAACCCGTTTTAATTGGAACGGCCGTGGTCGGGGCGACCACCATGATCTTTTCGATCATCATGGCACTTACCAACGGGTTGACAACAAACACTACCAGTCTTTCGTTGCTGCACGCTCCGTTTGTGTTGGGACTGATTACCGGCGGCGCGGTCATTTACTGGTTTACTGGCGCTTCGATCCAGGCGGTAACCACTGGCGCCTATCGCGCGGTGGAATTCATCAAGGCAAATATTCGGCTTGAAGGCGTTGAGAAAGCTTCGGTTGAAGACAGCAAGAAGGTGGTTGAGATCTGCACGCAGTACGCACAGAAAGGCATGTTCAATATTTTCCTGACTGTGTTCTTCTCAACGCTTGCTTTCGCTTTCGTCGAACCATTCTTCTTTATCGGTTACCTGATCTCGATTGCCGTGTTTGGTTTGTATCAGGCAATCTTCATGGCCAACGCCGGCGGCGCCTGGGACAACGCCAAGAAAGTCGTCGAAGTTGATCTGAAAATGAAAGGTACGCCGCTGCATGATGCGACCGTCGTAGGCGACACCGTGGGTGACCCTTTCAAAGACACTTCATCGGTGGCGTTGAATCCGGTAATCAAGTTTACGACGCTGTTTGGTCTGTTGGCGGTAGAACTGGCGGTCAGTTTAACGGCCAGAAATAACGGGGACACAACCTTAACGCACATCTTGGCGCTGGGCTTCTTCCTGGTTTCAGTCTTCTTTGTTTGGCGCTCGTTCCACGGCATGCGCATCGGCTTCATTGGCCCGGCTCATCGCCTGGCGGACGCCGGCAGTGGCGCGCGCATCGACATCGG
>Ga0137418_10004759_pt1 | contig 12429 bp, 9 predicted proteins | sample CZODoug3_1_2_16f_FD_122242 | JGI IMG/M metagenome (GOLD analysis project Ga0137418, IMG submission 122242) | Vadose zone soil fungal communities from Angelo Coast Range Reserve, California, USA - CZODoug3_1_2_16fungal (Hybrid Assembly) | ecosystem: Environmental > Terrestrial > Soil > Vadose... | reverse complement strand
CGTATCCCAGAATTTCCTGTCCATCGCGGCGCAGATGCCGGGTTTCAGAGAACACCTGCAGCAGTATGCCGAAGGTGTGATCGTCATTTACCCAGTTGCCGAGCGCGCTGAACTGCGGGTCGGTGGTGCCGGGGAGATCCGCGTAGGCGCCGCCGACCGAGGCTTCCAGGGTATTTGACTTGCGGAAGTCGAGCGGCTTGCGCGTGATGATGTCGACTGAACCGGCGACGCCGCCTTCGACGATGGACGCCTCGGAACTCTTGTGCACGACGACTCTGCTCACCAGTTCAGAGGGCAGCAGCGTGTAGCTCACGCTGCGACCCACCGTGCCAGCCTGATCGAGCACAAACCAGTCGCCGGAAGCCACGCTGTGGCCGTTGACGAGGGTCTGCGTGAGACTGGGGTTCGTGCCGCGCAGGCTGACGCGGTCGGCTTCATCGAAGCCGCCTTCGTTGGCGCCCGCAGAGCTGATCGTGACGCCCGGCAGGCGCTGCAACGAGTCGGCGATGTTCTTGTCGGGCAGTTTGCCGATATCTTCGGCCGTGACCACGTCCACGACCGAGGTCGCGGCGCGCTTCTGTGCGATCGCTTGCTCGAGGGAGGCACGGATGCCGGTAACGACGACTTCCTGCAGATTCTGATTGGGGGTCGTCTGATCGCCGCTCGTCTGCGCCTGAACCGCACCATTGCGCCCGAACAGAGCCATGGCGACTGCCGTTCCGATCAACGTCGACCTTGCGATTCTCATGATTGACCCACCCCGGATGTTGTCGTTAGCCGATGCCCGTTTACGCCGTGACCCAACTCCCGCGAGACCTCGAGCGCTCGCTCGCTGGCGAGCGGCCGTGCGGGCTCCCATGCTGAGACCACTTACATGCCAATATAGTACCACTCATGGTGAAATGCTATCCCCGTAGATACCAATAGCCAGTCATGGCGTTTTATACATTACACTCAATAGGTTACGATTTAACTTGTATGCTGCTAGCAACAGACTGGTCTTATAATGGTAGTATGATGCTGTTTGCCGTACCGGTTGGAGAGCCACCTTGACGCCGCTGTCACAGGCGGTCGGTAAGCTCGACGAGTCGAGCAGCCTGCCGCTCTACCAGCAACTGCAGCGCGCGTTGCGCCGCGCCATCGAGTCGCGGGTGTTAGCTCCGGACGATGCTCTGCCGCCGGAGCGCGATCTCGCGAGCGACTTCAGTGTTTCGCGCATCACGGTGCGCAAGGCGATCGACGGGTTGGTGAGCGAAGGCATGTTGGTACGGCGTCAGGGCTCGGGAACCTTCGTGCGCGCGCGCGTCGAGAAGAATTTCTCCAAGCTGACCTCGTTCTCCGAGGACATGCGGGCACGGGGCCGCAACCCGCGCAGCGTCTGGCTGCGCAAGTCCACGGGCACCGTCACACCCGAGGAGGCGCTCACGCTGCGCGCCAGTCCCGGCACCCCGGTGTACCGCTTCCACCGCATCCGCTTCGCCGACGATGCGCCCATGGCACTCGAATACGCGACCATCCTCGCCTCCTGCCTGCCGTCGGTCGATGCGGTGGAGTCATCGCTGTACGTGGCGCTCGAGCGCGCCGGCAACCGACCGGTGCGGGCGCTGCAGCGCCTGCGTGCCGTGCTGTTCAGCGCCGAGCAGGCGGAACTGCTGCAGGCCAAGGAGCGTGACGCGGGCCTGCTGGTCGAGCGGGTTGGATTTCTCAGTGACGGCCGCGCCGCGGAGTTCACCCAGTCCTACTTTCGCGGCGACATCTACGATTTCGTCGCCGAGCTCAGTATCTCCTCGTGAACGCGACGCCGGCGAGCACGCGCATGTATCGGGAGGCGGCACAGGCGCCGGATGCGGTGCGCGAACAGCTGCGGGTGAACGCGACGCGCGTCGCACAACTCACCGCACGACTGCGCCAGGCGCCACCGCGCGCGGTCGTCACCTGCGCCCGCGGCAGCTCCGACCACGCCGCCACCTTTGCGCGCTACCTCATCGAAACGCGCTTAGGATTGCTCACCTCCTCCGCCGCACCCTCGGTGAGCTCGGTCTACGCGGCGCGGCCGGATCTGGCCGGTGCCATGGTGCTGGCGATCTCGCAGTCCGGAGCCAGCCCCGATCTTCTGGCAGCGGTGAGCAGTGCGCGTGCCGCCGGCGCGCACATCGTGGCGCTGGTGAATGCGCCAGACTCACCGCTCGCGCAGCTCGCCGACGACCTGCTCCCGTTGTGCGCAGGCCTCGAGCGTAGCGTAGCGGCCACCAAGTCCTACATCGCCTCGCTCGCCGCAATCGTGCACCTGGTCGCAGACTGGGCGCGCGATGCGCAGCTGGCGGCGGCCCTGCAGCAGGCGCCGGAACTGCTCGAGCGCGCCTGGCAGCTCGACTGGAGCGCGGCGGTCACACGCCTGACACCGGCGAACAACCTGTACGTCGTGGGACGCGGCCTGGGGCTGGCGATCGCGCAGGAAGCGGCGCTCAAGTTGAAGGAGACCTGCGGCCTGCATGCCGAAGCGGTGAGCGCCGCGGAGTTGCGCCACGGTCCCATGGCGCTGGTGCGCGCGGGGTTCCCGCTAGTGATTTTCTCGCAGGACGATGAGAGCCGCGCCGGCGTTGTGCAGCTCTCGGGCGAGCTCGCGGCGCAGGGGGCGGACGTGTTGCTGGCCGGCGCGGCCGCCGCGGGCGCGACCATCCTGCCCACCCAAGCAGCGCATCCGGTGATCGAGCCGTTGCTGCTCGCGCAGAGCTTCTACCGCATGGCGAATGCGCTGTCGCTGGCGCGCGGGCGCGACCCGGACCGGCCGCCACACCTTCACAAGGTGACCGAGACCCTCTGATGAGCGTGGCGCTCACCAACGGCCGGGTGCTGCTCGAGAACGGACTCGCGGAAGACCGGTGTGTGCTGCTGAGCGAGGGGCGCATTCTCGACATCGTCGCGCCTTCCGACCGGCGCGTGCGGCGCGCCGAGCGTTACGATCTGGGCGGGCAGCTGCTGCTGCCGGGGTTCATCGACTCACAGGTCAACGGCGGGGGCGGCGTGCTCTTCAACGATGCGCCGAGCGTTGAGTCCATCCGCGCCATCGGCCGTGCCCACCGCCGCTTCGGCACCACCGGCTTTCTCCCCACGCTGATCAGCGCGGATCTGGACGTCGTAGCGCGCGCGATCGCGGCGGTGCGCAGCGCCATCGAGGCCGGCGTTCCGGGTGTGCTGGGCATTCACATCGAGGGTCCGTTCCTCAACGTCGCGCGCAAGGGCGTGCACGATCCGGCCAAGCTGCGCGAGCTCGGCCCGGGCGCACTTGGGCTCCTCACCTCGCTGCGCGGCGGCCGTACGCTCGTCACCCTGGCACCGGAGATGACGACGCCGCAGATGATCGAAAAACTCGTGGCGGCGGGTGTCGTGGTCTCGGCGGGGCACACCAACGCCACCTACGCCGAGATCAGCACCGCCCTGCGCCACGGACTCAGCGGCTTCACGCATCTGTTCAACGCCATGTCGCAACTCACGGCCCGCGAGCCCGGCACCGTGGGCGCGGCGCTCGATGACCCCACGAGCTGGTGCGGCATCATCGTCGACGGCGAGCACACCGATCCGGTGGCGCTGCGCATCGCGCTGCGCTGCAAGGCTCACGATCGCTTCATGCTGGTCACCGACGCCATGCCGAGCGTCGGCACCGACCACGACTCCTTCGAGCTGCAGGGACGTCGCATCACCGTCAGGGGCACCGTCTGTCTGGACGAGGATGGCAGGCTCGCCGGGACCAACATCGACATGGCGACCTGCGTGCGCAATGCCATCTCCATGCTGGGGTTGTCGCTCCCCGAAGCGGTCCGCATGGCCAGCCGGGGGCCGGCAGAGTTCCTCGGCCTCGCGCACGACACCGGCCGCATCGCCCCGGGGCTGCGGGCGGATCTCGCACTCGCCGACGATGCGCTCAACGTTCTGGAAACCTGGATCGCCGGGCGCTCATCGCGCGAGGGCGACGGCGCCTGAGGGCCCGCGGGCTCAGGCCGGCGGCGTGTCCGGCTCCTGAAATCCCCCTTCCCGGTAGGTCAGCACCAGCGTGTCGCGCACGCCGTCCTTTCCCTGCCCCTGGATCGGGGTCGTCTCGTGAATCACGCGCGCGTCATCCATCAGCAGCATCGACCAGGGCTCCTGCATGGTGAAGCGCACGCCGGAGGCGCCGCGAGCATCGAACACGCGCGTCTCGCCACCGAGGATGTTGCGCCGTGCGATGAGAATCACCGCGACGAAATCCACACCATCGCGATGCGCGCCCTCGGGCGTCGGACGGCCGATCCCGCTGGCGGTGTCGATGCGGAACTGGTGCGCCTCGATGAACCAGCGCGGCACGGCGCGAAGCTGTGCGAACAGCTCACCAATGGATCTCAGCAGCTGCCACCAGGCGGGCGCGCTCGTTACCGCAGGCTCCACGGGCTCGAACCAGCGCGTCAGTCCGCCATGCAGGGCGTTGTAGGAGGTGGGCTGCCAGTGAGGGCGGTGCGGCACCGCCTCCAGCAGGCCCGCGGCCGAGGTCTGCACGAAACAGCTGTGCCGGCGCGCGCGGTAGTTGCCACCATCGCGCAGGTACGCATCGCGCGGCAACCGTTCCCAGCTCGCGCGCAAGGCATCCAGACCCGCGAGGTCGAGCTGCAGCGTGGCGCGCGCGGCAGCCGCCGTCAGCAGCGCGTAACCTGCCTCGGCGAGCTGCACTCGCGGGCCGGGGCCGTCAGGAGTCATGGGAGTCACAGTCGCGGGCCTCAAGGTTCATGGGCGTCGGTAACCCTATCAATACCGCGAAAGGCGGACGCCGCGCCAACCCGTATGGGCCTCGCGTGTCCGCGCGGGAGAGTGCAATGTGGGCTGCGGGTGCCGGAGCTGCGGGTCATGATCGACCTTTATTACTGGACCACGCCGAACGGGCACAAGATCACCATGTTCCTCGAGGAGACCGGGCTCCCCTACCGGATCGTGCCGGTGAACATCAGCACCGGGGCGCAGTTCGATCCGGCGTTTCTTGCCATCTCTCCCAACAACCGTATACCGGCGATCGTCGATCGCGACCCCAAGGGGGGCGGCGCAGCGCTGTCCGTGTTCGAGTCGGGCGCGATCCTGCTATACCTCGCCGAGAAAACCGGCCGGCTCCTGCCGGCGGATCTGCGTGGACGCGTCGAGGTCCTGCAGTGGCTGTTCTGGCAGATGGCGGGCCTGGGCCCCATGGCCGGGCAGAACCATCACTTCACTCGCTACGCACCCGAGCCGATTCCCTACGCCATCGAGCGCTACGTCAAGGAGACGAACCGCCTGTACGGAGTGCTGAACAAGCGCCTCGCCGACCGCGCGTTCGTCGCCGGCGAGTACTCGATCGCCGATATCGCAGCCTACCCGTGGATCGTGCCCCACGAGGCGCAGAGACAGAAGCTCGAAGACTTCCCGTACCTCAAGCGCTGGTTCCAGGCCATCCACGACCGACCGGCCACCGTACGCGCCTACGCGAAGGCCGCCTCGGTCAACCCGGCCGCCAACATGAGCACCCCGCTCACCGAGGAGGCCAGGCGCGTGCTTTTCGGCCAGACCGCGCACTGAAGGATCACTGATGCAACCCGCTTCGTCCGCCGGCACGGCTGCCGCCGCGGCCGCCATCGCGTACCTGGCGCTCGGCGCGCCAGCGGCACCCGCGGCCGCGAGCATCAACGACATCATGGTCGATGGCGCGGCCGTGCACGTCGAGCTCGAGCCGCGCGCCTTTCGCGACGGCGGCGATGCGGTGCGGGAATGGATACGACGTTCGGCGAGCATCGTGACCGGCTATTACGGTCGCTTTCCCACCACCCGACTCAGGGTGCAGGTGATCGCCGAAGCCGGTGACGGTGTGCACGCGGGCAAGAGCTTCGCGAACCCCGACGCCTTCATTCGGGTGCAGGTCGGGCGCGAGGTGAGCGGGGCACAGCTGCTGGCCGACTGGGTACTGGTGCACGAGATGACCCACCTTGCTCTGCCGGACACGGGCGAGGCGCACGCGTGGCTGTCGGAGGGACTTGCGACCTACGTCGAGGGAGTCGCGCGCGTGCAGGCCGGCAACCGCAGCGAAGCGGACGTGTGGGCGGAAGAGATCCGGCAGATGCCGCGCGGCATGCCGCAAGCCGATGACCGCGGCCTCGACCACACTCACACCTGGGGGCGCACCTATTGGGGCGGCGCGATGTTCTGTCTGCTGGCCGACGTCGAGATCCGCGAGCGCTCGCACAACCGCTTCGGTCTGCAGGACGCGCTGCGCGCCGTGGCGCGCGCCAGCGGCGGGCTTGCCGCGGACTGGCCAATCGAGCGCGTCCTGCGCACCGGCGATGAGGCGGTCGGCACCACGACGCTCGAGGATCTGTATGCGCAGATGAAAGACCGGCCGGTCACGCCCGATCTCATGAAGCTGTGGCAGCAGCTCGGTATCGAGCCCGAAGGTTCCTCAGTTCACCTCTCCGACAGCGCGCCGCTCGCCGAGGTACGCCGCGCCATCATGCGCGCGCCATAGCCGGCCGGCCGCCGCATCGCGCTCGGTTTGGGAGGGCGAGAAGAACCCGGTCAGCACGGCCGTCACGCTGAGCACCGCGCAGACCAGGACATATTCCGCGGCCAGCGAGCGCCGCAACCGCGGCAGCCCGGCGGGCTCCCCGCGCGCGAGCGCGGGGGTGAGCCGCAGCTTGTTGAGCGCGGCGAGCCCCATCAGTGCCGCGAACAGCATCAGCTTGGCGCCGAGCAGCAGCCCATAGGGCGCCAGCAGCGCGGCGAAATCCGGCAGCAGCAACGCCGCCATCCCAAAGCCCGCGAGCGGGATCAGCGGCACGAGCCAGAGCGCGCCGGATGAGAACGCCTCGAGCACGCGCGCCGCCTGCTCGCGCGGCTCCAGGGCGCACACCTGCCGCAGCGGCCACAGTGAGCCGAACCAGAACGCGGCGAGGATGAGGTGAACGAGCAGCAGCGGCGCGAGCAGCAAGCGGTGCTCATCGAGCGCGGTGTGCCCCGTCAACGCGAACGAGCTCAGTGCGGCGAGGCTGCCGGCAACCGCCGTGCTCCTGGCGGCCAATCCCTCGTGCCGCAGCCCGAGCGCCACGCCCGCCAGAGCTGCAGCCCGCACCGCGAGCGCGGCACCGGTGGATGAGCTCAGTACGAGCCGGTGGAGGGAGGCGTCGGCGATGCCGGCCCACTCCCCCGCCAGGTGCACCGGTTCGAGGAGGTACTGCGCCGCGAGCACCCCGAGCGCCCCCGCCGCCGCGCGCACGCCCGTACGGCGGATAGCGGGCGCGGAGTGGGCAAGCCGGTGCGCAAAGGCCGCGGTGAAGAGCGCCGCGCCCGCCGCCTGCAACAGCAGCACGAGACTCGCGGCGCGCAGCGCGACCCAGGCGAGCTCGGTCATCACACAACCAGGAGCCAGCCGCTCCGGGAGCGCACGGGTCTCATGCGCTAGAGGCTACACCGGCCGACGCGCGCGCGGGAAGGATGCGGACGGCGACGGCACACGGCCGCGTGAGGGCGGGCGCCGTCCCGGGCGCGGGCCGGACTGCCAGCGCCGTCCCTCGTGCCGCTGCGCCGCGACAGTGGCCACGCGCGCACCGGCGGCGGCAGGGGCTGCGGTCACCGTATAGGCCGGCAAGGCTGCGACCGGCAACGCGCGCCGCAGCAGTTTCTCAATCTCGCGCAGCAACGGTGCCTCATCCGGCGACACCAGCGAGACGGCCGAACCGGAGCCACCGGCACGCGCCGTGCGACCGATCCGGTGCACGTAGTATTCGGGCACGTTCGGCAGCTCGTAGTTGACCACGTGCGGCAGCTCCTTGATATCGAGGCCGCGGGCTGCGACCTCGGTCGCGACCAGTGCCGTGACGCGGTTCGCCTTGAAGTCCGTCAGCGCCCGCACCCGCGCCCCCTGGCTCTTGTTGCCGTGGATGGCGACGGCACGAACACCGCTCCCTACGAGCTGCTCGGTCAGCCGGTTGGCACCGTGTTTGGTGCGGGTGAACACCAACACCTGGTGCCAGTTGCCGCTCACGATGAGGTGTGCCAGCAGATGCCGCTTGTGCTCCTTGGGCACGCGATACACGTGCTGCTCGATGCGCTCGGCAGCGGCGTTGCGCGCCGCGACCTCGATCGCCACCGGATTGCGCAGCAGACGGCTCGCGAGCTCGCGGATGTCCTCGGAGTAGGTCGCCGAGAACATGAGGTTCTGGCGCTCGCTCGGCAGGAGCTTCAGGATCCGGCGGATATCGTTAATGAACCCCATGTCGAGCATGCGATCGGCCTCGTCCAGCACGCAGCAGCGCACCTGACGCAGGTCGAGGAGCTGTTGCTGCGCGAGATCGAGCAGCCGCCCCGGCGTGGCCACCAGCAGGTCGCAACCGGTGCGCAGCGCCTCGATCTGCGGCTTCTCGCTCACGCCACCGAAGATCACGACGGTACGCAGCCCGGTATGGCGGCCGTAATCGCGGGCGCTCTCGGCGACCTGCGCCGCGAGCTCGCGCGTGGGCGTCAGCACCAGCGCCCGCGGCGCGCGTGCCTGGTGGGATGCCAGGTTCTGCAGGATCGGCAGGATGAACGCCGCCGTCTTGCCGGTGCCGGTCTGCGCACCGGCCAGCACGTCGCGACCGGCGAGCACCGCCGGGATGGCTTCGCGCTGGATGGGGGTGGGCGTGACGTAGCCTTTTTCGGCTACGGCACGGGCCAGCTCGGGCTTCAGCCCGAGATCGGTAAATGACATATAAAAGGAAAACCTCTGTTGTCGACTCGCCCGGCAGCACTTTCGCTGCGGCGGTCAGACGCGAGGCTTGGAGTTAATGGTAAATCGAAGTGCGGCGGTGAGGCACAGACTGCGAGCGAAACGGGTGCTGACCGAGCACTGTAAGGACGTTTAGCGCCGCGCACTCTACAGACTTTGCCCTTACGCGTCCAATCTACCGCACCGGGTGTGTGAAGCGTTACGACAATTTGACACACTGACCGGGCGCTTGCGCGCGTTGCGGGAACGGGCGGGTTTGGGACATCATCGCCTCAGAATGGCACAGGGATTGGCACCATGAACCGCACACCTGTCGCACTTGTCGTCTCGGTCGCGGGCCTGTGCTGCGCGGTGGCCGGCTGCTCGACACGCACCGACGTGTCGGTGACCGGCAACACCCCGGCGCAATACTCGCACGTGTGGATCACCGCACAGGAAGTGTGGTTCAACACCAGCGCGATTGCCGGTCCCGACGATGGCGCTTGGGTCAAGTTTCCCCTGTCGACGCCGGCCACGGTTGATCTGGTGACCGAATCGGGCGGCAACCTCGGCAGCCTCGTCACCTCATTGAATCTGGCCCCCGGATCCTATTCGCAGGTACGGCTCATCCCCGTGGACGCCACCGCGCCCCTGACGAGCTCGGCGCAGACGGCGGGCGCGCTCTACAACACGGAAGCGGACTACGTCGACAGCGCCGGCACGACCCACCAGTTGCCGCTCGAGCTGCTCAATCCTGACAAGGGCATCGGCATCCCGGGCACGCTCAAGGTGCCGGTAGGAAATATCGGCGCGGCGCTGGCGGCTACGAGCAGCACCACCAGCACGACCGGCACCACCACGCCGACGACGACCACGACACCGACCACGACCACGACCACGACGACCACGACATTCGCGATCACCTTCGATGGCGTGCGCGATCTCACGCCCTTCAGCTACGCCGCCGCGACCACTCCCAACGGCATCCTGCTGAGCTCGCACGCCAACGCCTTCGATCTGTCCGAGGTGGGCGGGATCCAGGGGCAGCTGACACTCACCAACCTCACCGGGATCAACAGTGCGGCAGGCCTGCCGGCCATCCAGGTGAGCGCGCAGTCCCTCAGCGCCGACGGCACGCGCCACGTGGTGGTGAACCGCGCACCGGTGCACGCGGACGGGAGCTTCCTCCTGTACCCGCTGGCGACGAGCTCCTCGAGCCCTGCCGATTACGACCTGGTGATTCATGGCCCGGGAATCGCGACCATCATCATCAAGTCGGTGCAGGTGACCCTCGCCAGCAGCGCGAGCGCGTCCAGCACCACCGGCACCGCAGCCGCTACCAACGCGACCATCAACGCCGTATCGGTGGGTACGCTGATACCCCGTGCAACGGCCAGCTCCTACACCGTGAATGTCGGCACCGCGAGCGGTGCCGGGCTGCCCGCCGGCGCACAGGTTGCCTTCTATCAGACGCTGGCGAGCGCCGGGGAAGTCCCCTACGTCATCGAAGCAAGTCCCATCGACCCCTTCAACCAGGTGCTGGCCAACGCCCAGGCGCTGTCCACCGGTACGCTCGATTCGGGCACCTACTCCACGAGCGGCACATCCGTGACACTGGTGAGCGCCGCACCCGCGGAGGGCACCGGACGCTACCTGGTTGCGGCGAGTGCGCCCGCATTCACCGACGGAGCCCTCACGAACACAGTGTCCGCGCCGCCGGCGGGCACCACGACGCCGGTCGTGGTCACCGTGCCGGCTCTAACGCTCGCCCCGGGCGCCACCTCCGGCTCAATTGCCGCATCCATCACCCAGGCGACGGCGGGCAAATACGATCACGGCGAATTGCTCGTGACCCACGACGGCACGCTCGTCGCCACGACACCGCTGGATGCGGCGCTCGCACAGGGCGCGGGCGCAACCCTCACCATCGACGGCCTTCCCACCGGCACCGCGGCGGCTCTTTATTACGTCGCGGTCCGGGCCTGGAACTCGCGCGACGCGTCCGGGACCCTGCAGCGCCAGTCGTATCCGACGGCGATCGATCTGCGCGTCAGCGCCACGGGCGCGTTGCCGCTGACGATCAACTGAAATCGGCGCGAAACCGGTAAACTAGCCCGTTTCCCGGGCCGACAACCCGTAAGTCACTGTAATCACGGGGAACGGATTGCTTAGTCTGCGCCTCTAAGCGACGGTGCCGAGAACGCCCGCGCCAAAACGGATCGAAGGGGATAGATGATGACCGTCGTTCGCACCCGCCGGAGCCGCTGCTGTGTGCGGGCCCTGACCGCCCTCGTGTTGGGGTTCAGCGCCCTGCTCGCCGGCTGCGGCAACCATTCCACCGCCTCGCCGGGCACGCCGGTCATCACCCTCTCAGATACCAGCGGTGACTTTGCCACTTACCGTGTGGCGATCGATTCGATCTCACTGACCGACACCAACGGCGCGACCTGGAATCCGATTCCGCAGATGCCGCCCGAGAGCGTCGATCTTGCCGCCCTCACCGACCTCACGGAACTGCTCGGAGTGCAGGCCGCGCCGCCCGGAACCTACAAGTCCGCCACGCTCACCCTCGACTACAATAACGCGAGCATCTGGGTGAACCTCAACGGGGAGGCGGTCGCCGCCACCCCCTTGAGCAGCACTGGGACCACTCCGACCATCTCCACGGTCACCGTCACCTTCGATCCCAATAATCAACCGGTCATCACCCGGGGCGCATCGACGCACCTGGCGATTGATTTCAACCTCGCCGCATCGAACTCCATCAACCCGGCGACCACGCCGCCCACGGTGACGGTGCGACCGTTCGTGGTGATGACGCCGGCGCCTGTCGATGCCACCGCCATCCGGGTGCGGGGCCTGTTCGTCACGGTGCCAAGCGGCTCGAGCGACTTCATCATGAACGTGCGACCGTTGATCGACCTGGCCTCCGCACTGGGTGCGGTCACCGTCAGCACCACTACGCAGACTTACTTCAACATCAATGGTGTTGCCTATACCGGAGCGGCGGGACTCACCGCCCTGGCGTCGCTCCCGCAAAACACCGTCATCGCGGCCTACGGTACGCTCGGGGATCTGTCCGGCATCACGCCCGGCTTCCATGCCACCTCGGTGTACGCCGGCACCAGCCTCGAGAGTCCGCTGGCGGAGCACGTCGGCGGGGTCGTCAGCGCCCGCAGCGGCAACACCCTGACCGTGCACGGCGCAACCTTCCGCTCTCCTCTACCCGTCGTCGGCACCGCCTACGCGGCCGCGGCCTACGTGAACAACGCCACGGTGACCATCGGCAGCGCCACCGTCGTCAGCGAGGACGGGGTGGCCGCGGGCGGTCTGACTCCCGCGGCCATATCGGTCGGCCAGCAGCTCGACGTCTCCGGCCAAGCTACCGTTGACACCGCGGGCAAGATCAGCCTCGACGCTACGGCGGGCCAGTTGCGCCTCGCTTCGACCCGCATCTGGGGCACGCTCAACTCCGCGACCGCGGGCAGCGCCACGCTCGATATCCTGTCGCTGGGCAACTTCGCACCTGCCGGCTTCAACTTCGCCGGCACCGGTACTACTGCTGCCAACCCAAGCGCCTACGTCGTCAACACAGGCTCGCTCGATGAAAGCGGCATCGCTGCGAGCACGCTGCTGCAGGTCGACGGCATGGTCAACGCGTTCGGTTCCGCGCCTCCGGACTTCACCGCCGCCGCCAT
>Ga0137418_10004758_pt1 | contig 12430 bp, 10 predicted proteins | sample CZODoug3_1_2_16f_FD_122242 | JGI IMG/M metagenome (GOLD analysis project Ga0137418, IMG submission 122242) | Vadose zone soil fungal communities from Angelo Coast Range Reserve, California, USA - CZODoug3_1_2_16fungal (Hybrid Assembly) | ecosystem: Environmental > Terrestrial > Soil > Vadose... | reverse complement strand
TTGCCGGCCACAGATATTTACGCGACCTTTACAAGTCTGTACGCAAGAAATTCTTCCCTGAGCATCAAGGATATAGCGGCTGACATTTGCCATTATCTAACGTCGCGGCCAAGGAGAAGAAAAATGCGTTTCACTACATCAGTTTCATCTCGCCCAACTATTACCATCCGAGTGTCCGGTAAGTTGCTTCATAGCCATCTCTCATACCTGAATCAACTGGTAAGTTCGGCTCAGGATTGTGAGCTGTGGACGCTCCTTGATCTGGCAAGACTTGCGGAATTGGATCGGGCGGCGCTGTTGTATCTGTTGCGCGGCGACGAGCTGCAGTTCGGAATTGTGGCATGTCCGAGTTTTGTTCGCGAGTGGATGGACCACGAAAAACGCCAGGTGATGGGGATAGGAACCAGAGTGAATAGCGCAGCTGGATGAGATGAGTTAGACATTCGGCTCCCGATCATTGAAAATAATGAGTTTCGCTAACTCGGGAGAACTCATTGACTAATCCTGTTCGCCTAAGGGCAAAGATCAGCGCCCTCGGCGCCTACGTGCCGCCTCGTCTTCTCACCAACGCCGACCTCGAGAAAATGGTCAGCACGACTGATGAATGGATCACCACGCGCGTTGGCATCCGCGAACGCCACATTGTCGAGAAGGGTGTTGCCACAAGTGACCTTGCCGTCGAGGCCGCAAAGAAAGCGCTGGCGCAGCGCGGCATGGCCGCCAGCGATCTGGACGCCATCATTGTAGGAACAGTCACCCCCGACATGCTGTTTCCCTCCACTGCCTGCCTTGTACAACACAAGCTGGGTGCCAAAGGAGTCTGGGGATTTGATCTCTCCGCCGCCTGCTCGGCCTTCCTGTATGCGCTCCAAACCGGAGCCCAGTTCGTCTCCACCGGTGCGCACAAGCGCGTCATGGTGATCGGCGCTGACGTTATGTCTTCGATCATCGACTACACGGACCGAGCTACCTGCGTGATCTTTGGCGACGGAGCCGGAGCCGCCATTCTCGAGCCCGCGGAAGACGAGTCGGTGGGCCTGATCGATTTCATCCATGAAGTCGATGGCGCCGGGGGATGCTTCCTGCACATGCCTGCCGGGGGCAGTCTCCATCCCGCGACCCATGAGACGGTCGACAAGAAAATGCACTACGTCCATCAGGATGGGCAGCAGGTCTTTAAGTTTGCCGTGCGCAAGCAGACTGAAGTCTGCGAGAAGCTGCTTAGCCGAAATGGTTTCAAAGGATCGGACATCGATGCATTCATTCCGCATCAGGCCAACCTGCGCATCATTAATGCCACCGCTGAGCGCCTCGGCCTGAGTCCTGACAAGGTGATCATCAACATTGACCGCTACGGCAATACCACCGCTGGAACGATTCCCCTGGCAATGAGTACCGCGATCGAGGAAGGGAAGTTGAAGAAGGGAAGTTTGGTGCTGCTTGGTTCGGTTGGCGCAGGCTTCACCGTCGGTGCCACATTGCTGCGCTGGGCCTACTAGCACGATTTTTCGGTGGAGGTGCCGCAGAATGCAGCGCACCGCATAAGCGGTGTAGCGCCATCACTTTGGTAACGTTCCCAGGGCGCATTTCCCTAGGGCGAACATTCCCACAACTGCTATCTTTTCGCAGTGTTCGCTCCGGGCGAAGAATGTGGCGATGGGAAGTGCACCATGATCCGGACAATTTGTTGTTGTTTGCTGCTGGCCACGCGATTGTTTGCTCAGACGGCCGGTTCCAGCTCTAATCCGCAAGAAAGCAAATTGCTCGTGCTTGAACATCTGTGGAACGAGGCCCAAGTCAATCGCGACTCCGCGGCCCTCGAACGGTTGGTGGCCGAGCCATTTGTCAACACGGAATACGATGGCGAGGTGAGTGACCGCAGCAAGTTCCTGGCCGACATCCGCGATCCGGAGTTCAAACCCACCTTGGTGCGGATCCAGAACGCGAAAGTAAACTCATACGGTAATACAGCAGTGGTCTACGGGCTCTATCACACCAAGGGCACCTATCAAGGAAGACCGTACGAGCACTTCGGGCGCTTCACTGACACATGGATGCTTGAAAATGGCAGGTGGCAATGCGTTGCCAGCCACACCAGCCTGGTGAAGAAGTAATCGCCCATCCGGGCAAGCCGCCTGCGGCTTCCGACGAACAGAGAAAAGGCTGGCACCCCTCCCACCAAAACTTTTTATTGTGAAGGTTGCTTCCGCGGCATCACGGCGTTGATCTAAGCAGAGGCGGGCTTCCTCCTTTTTCCCAGCCCGGCAGGATGCTCCCTATGGAAACCACACACCGTCTGCACCGGTGGAAGACCCTGTTGGCCTTCGCCATCATCTATTTCGTGTGGGGCTCGACGTTCCTCGCCATTCGCGTCGGTGTGCACGAGGTACCACCATTCCTGCTGGCTGGGATCCGGTTCTCGGCTGCCGGGATTGTGCTCTACCTATGGATGCGTGCCAGGGGTACGGCTTCGCCTGCTTTCCGCGAGTGGGCATCGGCCTCGTTGCTGGCGGTGCTGATCTTCGTGTTGGATTACGGCCTGCTTTTCTGGGCGGAACAGCGCGTTCCTTCGGGAATTGCGGCGGTCATGATGGCCACCATTCCAGCCTTCATGGCGCTTGCCGAGATTCTCATCCTGCGGACCCAGAGGCTTACGCTCCGCCTGGGGTTGGCGCTTCTGCTGGGGATTGGCGGCGTGGCCATTCTCGTTAGCCGCTCAGTGGGTTTTGGCGAGGGTCCGATTAACACCTCCGGAGCGCTTGCTCTGGTGGTGGCGGCAATCAGTTGGTCGCTGGCCTCGGTTCTCACCCGCAAACTAGCCTTACCTGGATCGAAAGTCATGAGTTCGGGAGCGCAGATGCTGGCAGGCGGGGTCCTGCTTACCATGACGGCGGCGATGTTGGGCGAGTTCCGAGGCTTCCATCTCCGGGCAGTCTCTTCCGGTGCATGGTTCGCACTGGCCTATCTGATCATCGCCGGCTCGGTTGTCGGTTTCACCGCCTATGTCTGGCTCATCCACCACGAGTCTCCAACCAAGGTGGGGACCTACGCGTATGTGAATCCCGTGGTGGCGGTTTTGGTTGGATATTTTCTGGGTGGGGAAGCGCTGGGTGCGCGAACAATCCTTGGGACACTCCTGGTTCTGATAAGCGTGGTGGTAATCAGGTCGACAGCGAAGAAGGAAGCGGAATCCGAGCCGCCAGTCAAGCCAGCGGACTCAAGATATCGAAGGCCGGCCTCCGAGACCGAGCGTATCTGATCGAGCGATCCTGTCAGTGTTTGCGTCATCCCGAAAGCCGGCGCTTCTTCAGTCGGGTGGGGATCCCGCGCGTGGTACCGCTCTCGCGATCTCTTCTGCCATTCAACCACCATTCAGTCTGTGACGGATGAACATCACTCAGGGGATGCGCGCTGCGCGCCAGATCCTTCGCCTCGCTGGTGAAAACGCGGGGCTTCGGGATAACGCCTTTACGGAGAAGCTGGTGGTGGTTGGGAAAAACATCGTCACGGCCGCGTCATCTTCTCCGGCCGCATCAATTGATCAAACTCCTCCCCTGTAAGATACCCGAGCTTCAATGCGGCCTCGCGCAGGCTGGTGTGTTCCACATGCGCGGTATGGGCGATCTTCGCGGCCTTGTCGTATCCCACCTTCGGCGCGAGCGCGGTGACGAGCATCAGCGAGTTCTTCACGTACCAGTCCAGTTTGGCGCGATCGACCTCAATGCCTTTGATCATGTACTCCACGTATCCGTGGCAGGCGTCTGTGATCAGAGTGACGGAATGCAGGAAGTTGTAAATAATCACCGGCTTGTAAACGTTAAGCTCGAAATTACCCTGAGAGCCTGCGAATCCTACCGCAGCGCTTGCACCGTGAACCTGGACACATACCATGGTCATGGCTTCTGACTGCGTCGGGTTCACCTTGCCCGGCATGATGGACGAGCCCGGTTCGTTCTCCGGGATCGAAAGTTCGCCCAAACCGCAACGCGGGCCCGAAGCTAGCCAGCGAATGTCGTTCGAAATCTTCATGAGCGAGGCCGCCAGCGTTTCCAGCGCGCCTTGGGCAAAGATAATCTCATCGTGCGCCGAAAGCGCAGCGAACTTGTTCGGATGGGAGCGGAAGGGAAGCCCCGTAAGTTCCGCAATTTTCTTGGCCGCGCGCTCCGCAAATTCGGCATGGGCGTTCAGCCCCGTCCCCACGGCCGTTCCGCCGATAGCCAGATCGTACAGCCCGTCGAGCACTTGCTCCAGACGTTTGATATCGCGTTCCAGCAGGCTAGCCCAGCCCCCGAACTCTTGCCCGATGGTAAGGGGTACGGCATCTTGCAAGTGCGTGCGCCCAATCTTGACCACGTCACTGAATTGTTTTGCCTTGGCCGCAATCGCATCATGAACCGTCTGGATGGCGGGAATTAATGCTCTTTTTACCCTCTCCGCGGCGGCAATGTGCATCGCGGCAGGGAAGGTATCGTTCGACGACTGCGACATGTTGACATCATCGTTGGGGTGGATTGGTTTCTTCGATCCCATCTCACCGCCCGCCAGCTCGATCGCGCGGTTGGAGATGACCTCGTTGACGTTCATGTTGGTCTGTGTCCCGCTCCCAGTCTGCCAGATCCGCAAAGGGAACTGATCGTTAAGCTTGCCGGCAATGACCTCGTCGACAGCCTCGACGATGAGTTTCGTTTTATCCGGGGGAAGCTTACCAAGATCCTGATTTACCAGCGCGCACGCCTTCTTGAGGATGCCGAATGCCCAGATCAGCTCCGGCGGCATGGTATCGCGCCCAATATTGAAGTGTAAGAGCGAGCGCTGGGTCTGCGCACCCCAATAGACGTTCGCTGGGACCTCGATTTGTCCCATGCTGTCGGATTCAATGCGCGTGCGAGTCGCCGGTTCGAAGGAGGTTGCCATGTCGTGCTTCCGATCGTGCGCGAACGATGGAGAGAACCTTGAATTATAGCAACCATAATGGAACCGGACTGAGGGAGAGCAGCGCTCCCGGGGGGAGGGAGTCATTCGGAGGCTGGGCTTCTTATCCTCGCCGTGGGGTGGCCGCGATGCCGCGTGCTAGAATCTCGGTTTCCAGTTGTGCGTGCGAAGGCCTCCGTGTCACTGGCACAAACATGGTGATTCATGCCTGACTTTCTAATCACGGAATACGTCGCTGAGACTCTGCCGCAGACCAAGACTAAGCCACGTCCGGAGATGCGCTGCGATGTGCTGGTGATTGGAGCTGGGCCTACTGGGCTGGCGTGCGCCATTGACGCGCACAGGCTCGGGCTGAAGGTAATCGTCGTCGACAAAGGCTGCCTGGTGAACTCGCTGTTTCACTATCCCGCGGGGATGGTATTCTTCACCACTCCGGAACTACTCGAAATCGGAGATATTCCTTTTACTACTTCCCTGCAAAAGCCCACACGGGAAGAGGCGCTCGAATATTATCGCAAGGTCGCCGAGCACTACCGGGTGGACGTTCGTCAATACGTTTGGATCAAGACCGTCACCGGGCAGGACGGCAACTTTGCCATCACCGCCACCGACCGTGCCGGCCGCATCCACGACTTCCGCGCACGCAAGGTGATCGTGGCGACGGGCTACTACGATCTCGCCAATCAACTCTCAATTCCGGGCGAGGACTTGCCCAAGGTTTCGCATTATTACGCCGAGCCACATCCCTACTACGATAGCGATGTGCTGGTAATCGGCGGCAAAAACTCCGCCGCCATCGCCTCGCTTGATCTGTGGCGTCATGGAGCCCGCGTGATCCTAGTGCACCGCGAGTCGCAAATGCACAACCACGTCAAGTACTGGATCAAGCCCGATATCGAAAACCGAATCAAGAATGGCGATATTAAAGCCTATTTCAATAGCACGGTGCAGGAAATCGATGTGGACTATGTGGTTCTCAATACTCCGCGTGGTCCAGTGCGTTTGAAAAACGACTTCGTGCTCGCCTTGATCGGCTATCACCCCGACTACGATTTCCTGCGCAGCATGGGCATCGAACTTTCAGCCGACCAGTGCCGTCCGGTGTGCGACCCAATTTCGCTCGAAAGCAACGTTTCCGGAATTTACGTTGCCGGCGTCATCGTTGCCGGATCCCGCACCAACGAAATCTTCATCGAAAACGGCCGCTTCCATGGCCGACAGATCGCCGAAGACTTAAAGAAAAAGCTGCGTCTGGCATCCTAGCAGCGATTAGTAGAGACGCAGGTTGCTACGTCATGCCTCCACCGGCAAGACATAGCCTTCCGTTGTCCCGGAATGCCTCACGCATGGTTGCGGTGCGAGCAAAACAAAACCCCGGAAGTTTGGCCCGGGGTCTGAGAAAAACGAGAGTGAACTTGGCTAAGCACGCAGCTTGCGCCGTAGTTGGGCAGCTAAGCCAAGCAGACCGGTTCCCATCAGCAGCAGTGATCTGGGTTCGGGAACTACGCTGCTACGGCCCCCCATAATCCCTGATTCCGAGTTCGCAGTGATGTAGATGATCTGGCCCTTGCTGTTCAGCACTTCGGCGTAAAGCGCCGTCCCCGCCCCTACTCCGCTGGCGGTAACGGTAATGCTGCCTTCGGCGGGCAACGCTTTACCCAGGTCGACGTAAGCAAACGACAGATTGCAGGTCGATCCGCAGAAGCCCGCCGTTTGCAAATTAGTGACGATGGCGCCGGTGGCGCCGCCTTCCGGGAACGTGTTCAAGCTGTTGAAGGCGATCCCGTCCAGGGTGCCAGTCGGGGTTCCGTTAGCAGAGGCGGCAAGGATAATTACGTCCGCCCCGCCAGAACCGTTGTGGGTGGAAACGGTGAAGGTGTTGCCAGATAGAAGAAGGCCATCGCCCGGCGCCGCGATCTGCGTTCCGGCACCGCCGATAAACGCACCGTTATGCACGCCCTTGGCGCAGGTGTAGGTTGCGAAACTGTTGCAGGTGTCGGCCAGGGCCGCTCCTGAAAGGATCAGTAGCAAAGGAAACGAAGTTGCCAGAAGTCTCGAGAACAGGCGCATGGGAAGGTATTCTCCGCGCGATACAGTGCACGACGCATGCCAAAGATAGGCTTTCGGAAAACATTAAGTGTATTTGCTTATGTCGTTGTAATTAAGCATCTTGCACTATGTGAAAATCCACAGCTTTGGAGCCAGTGTTCGGCGTACGTGAAAACACCTGCAGTCGGTTGCGGCTTCGCCGCAAATAGCCGCACGGTCGCCCAATTTTTGAACAGCAAACATAGGCGGACAGGTTGCTAGATCGGCCCATTCCGCGGGCTGTTATCGTATTGCCTTTGTTGTACCCTTCCGCATGGAAGCGCAACCCGAGCACGGAGTGCCATCCATCTCGTTCGGCTCCTATGTGCGCCTGCTGCGCGACAACCGCAATTTCCGGTGTCTCTGGGCCGCGCAGATTGTTAGCGAGATCGGGGACTGGTTTTACACGCTCTCCATCTACAGCTTGCTCCTCCAGTTGACCGGACGAGCCAGTTCGGTGGCGCTGGCGCTGGTCCTGCAAGTTTTGCCGCAAACGTTCATCGGTCCTACTGCAGGAGTGGTGAATGATCGCGTCCGGCGCAAGTACGTAATGATCACCGCCGACCTGGTTCGCTCCGTCATTGTGCTGGCGATGCTGCTGGTGCGCACGCCATCGATGGTGTGGCTGGTGTATCCGCTGCTGGTGGCGGAAACGATCATGGCGGCGTTCTTTGAGCCAGCACGCAATGCCGTCATCCCAGCGATCACGCCCAAGAACGACGTCCTTCTCGCCAATACTCTTTCTTCAGCCACATGGTCTGTGAATCTGCTGATTGGCGCTTCGGTCGGAGGCGTGGTCGCGGCTCTGTTAGGACGCGATGCTGTCTTCCTCCTCAACGCGCTCTCGTTTCTCGCTTCGGCAATTCTCATCCGAGGTATGGAGTTCCACGAACCTCATGCCGAATCCGCTGCGCCGCTGCGCCCGCGCGATCTGGTGGATTACTCTCCGGTGTTCGAAGGCATTCGCTACATTCGTAGACATCGTTGGCTGATGGCAACGGTGTTTGCGAAGTCGGGCGAACTCATGATCGGTCCCAGTTGGGTGCTCATCACCGTCATGGGACATCGCTACTTTCCCTTGCACTGGCGAAACCTGGATCCCGAACGCGGGGCCATGCTGGGTATGAGCCTGCTGCTGGGCGCTCGCGGCCTGGGAGCGCTGGTCGGGCCGCTAGTTTCGGCGCGCTGGGCGGGACGCGAAGACCGCCGGCTGCGTCTCGGAATTCTCTTAGGCTATCTGGTCGTCGCTGTGGGCTACAGCGCGCTTGGCGGCAGCGGCAACCTGTGGGTTGCCTGTGCTTGGGTGATGCTGGCGCACATGGGAGGCTCGACCGTCTGGGTATTTTCGACCACCCTGCTGCAACTGCACACCGACGACCGCTTCCGCGGGCGAGTGTTCGCCGCCGACCTGGGATTCTCCATGCTCACAATCGCGATTGGTGCTTACGTATGCGGACGATTTCTCGATGCCGGTGTCTCCGCTCGCGTGATGGCAACTTGCACCGGATTAGTCATGCTGCTTCCGGCTTGCCTGTGGGCGCTGGCGATGCGTCGAGGAAACGCCAAGCGGGTCAGCGTCAGCGTGGAAGCGAGATCATGAGAGAAGTGCAAAGGGAGTGATCTGCGATTTACTACACGTTGGCAAGCTGATCGATCTTCGCTGCCATGATGAAGTCGCTCTCCGTCAGCCCGTCGACTTTATGGGTCCATAGCGTGATCTCAGCCTTGCCCCACGTCAGCAGAATATCGGGATGATGACCTTGTTCTTCGGCAACCGCGCCCACGCGGTTCACGAAGTCCAGCGCCTGCTTGAAATCAGGAAAGGTGTAGGCGCGGGTAATGTGGTGCTCTTTGACCACTTTCCAGTGAGCCCACTGCGGTAGTTGTTTGAGAACTTGTTCAAGTTCCTTGCCCCTCAGCGGAGGCACACCGCCCCGGCAGGGAACGCAAGTTTTTTCGGCAAGGGATGACATAAAAAATCTCCTCGTCTATTGTAGCGGCTTGGATCGAATGCGGCAGCGGCGATATTTCCAAACTCCGGGAAAAGTCATCCAGAGTATCCTAAGACCATGCGCATGCATTTGAAGAAGACTGCGTTTTCGAGTGGCGGAAGTTTGTGGGCGGCAGAGGCCCCGGCTTTCGGTGGCAGTGGCGCAGCTTTTGGGTGGCGCAGCGCTTCAGGGTTGCGATGGGCGGTTTCTTTTCATCGGGGGCTTTAGGCCCTCGGATTCCGGAATCGATTTCTCCGCCGCCTGTTTAATCCATCGTGCCGCGAGGAACATCGAAACAATGCTCCGTTAGCCACTGAGGGAGGCGGGCGAAACAAGGAGGCGAACATGAATTCCAAGGAATTCGCATCATTGCTGGCACAAGCGGAGCCGCCCACAGGCCTCTCAGTCCCGCTTGCGGCGCTGTGGTGGGATGCAAAAGGAGACTGGATCCGCTCTCACGCGCTAGTCGATGAGCTGGAGACTGTGGACGGCATGGCCGTCCACGCCTACCTGCACCGCAAAGAAGGTCAGGCCTCCAATGCCGAGTACTGGTACCAGCGCGCTGGGCGCAAGTTTCACCGTCCCACACTCGAGGCTGAGTGGCAGGCGTTAGTCGAAGCGTTGCTCTCCGGCGGAGTATAGAGATTACCGACGTTAATTCACTTGGCTCAAACGGGGCCGGGCCCAGCCTTTCCTGATATTCCCCCGGCGAGCACTGCCGGGCAATACCCCATAAGCGGTAAGTAAGCGGTGTGGTTTGGAGTGGCCTGTCAACTTCCCACAAGCGCGTGGAGAAGACTCTTACAAGACGTACGAGTCGCGCCAGTGCTTGACCATCGATAAGCCGGTTGGTGGTGGAAGTTCCTCGACGCTAACCTCCGGGTTGCCGGTCAGGAGTAAAACAATTGCCCGACCGCACAGCGCCTGTGGAAAAAATCAACCTCGCAGGACGCGCGCGGGATCGGTCCGGCTTGCTCGCCACGCAGGCAATAGACAAGCGAAGATGACAGTGCTGGTAATCACTGCTAAGGCGAGTCCGAATACTACCGGATCGTGCGGGCTCACGTGATAGAGAAGCTGTCCGAGTAATCTCGTCACCGCCAGGGCTGCCACCGTGCCGAGGAGGACACCTCCTGCGGCTAATCGCAGGCCGCGCGAAATGACGAGCCGGAGCAGGTTGGCCGGGTCGGCGCCAAGGGCCATGCGAAGGCCCAATTCGCGCGTGCTTTGCGCGACCGCGTAAGACATCACTCCGTAAAGTCCCACAGCGGCAAGGAGAAGCGCCAACCCGCCCAAAGTCGAGACCAAGGTGCCGGCAACGAGTTGCGGCAAGGCGGCGCGGTTCACCTGTTCCTGAAGCGTGATCGTTTCGTACAGGGCAAGATTTTGGTCCAACGCGTGTACTGTGCGGAGAACTGTGGCCAATGTGCTCGGCAGCGATTGTGTGGTGCGGATATACAAATCTGGTTCTCGGTCGAAATCCTGCCGTAGCGGCACATAGAAGAAGGGTTTCGGAGTCTCGCCCATGCTTTCATATTTCGAATCAGCAGCCACACCTACGACTCGCGCCCAGCGTCCCTTCACCTGAAGTCGACGTCCGATCGGATCCTGACCGCGCCAGTACCGCTCCACCATGGTCCGATTCACGATGGCGACCGGCGGCGCGTTCTCATCGTCGCTGCGCGTGAATTCACGACCGGAGAAAAGAGGAATCCCCAAAGTTGTGAAATAACTTGGACTGGCCTGGTTGTAATCCACCTCAGGTTGCTCGTTCGGGGAAGGCTGGTAGCCATCGACAGCAATCGGAGTGGAAGAGAAAGCGCCATAGCCCAACGGCGTGACGCGGGCGAAAGCGGCGGACTCAATGCCGGGCAGTCCAACAAGGCGGTCGATGAGTTCGTTCTGAAATGTTTTGGCTCGTGGAACATCATAGCCAGCTGCCACCACCGACACTCCTGTCACCGCTACGCTCGTCGTTGAAAAGCCTGGGCTAGTACTTCGAATCCTCTGCAGGCTTTCGAGCAACAGAGCCGCTCCCACCAGCAAAATGAAACTCAAACACACTTGGAAAATGACCAATCCCGATCGAATCCAGCCCTTTGACCGAACCCCAACCACACCTCCAGACTCGGCTTTCAGTGGGCCAGCCAGGTCCAGGTGGTGCGTCTGCAATGCCGGAACCAGGCCAATGATGAGCGTAACCACCAAGCAAATGCCAAGGCTCATCGCCATCACCCGTCCGTCGATTGCTCCTGGCAAGTACATTGCATCTCCTTCGCGCACTGGCAGCAACATCACCAGCAAGTGCCGGCACCAATACGCCATCAAAAATCCTCCGGCTGTTCCTAGCGCCGAGAGGATCAGGCCTTCGGTGAGGAGCTGCTTCAACAGACGGCCGCGGCTGGCTCCAATTGCGAGACGCACGCTCATTTCATGGCGTCGAACAAACGACCGGACCAGCAGCAGATTGCCGACGTTGGCGCAGGCGATGAGCAGGACAAACGCGACTACGGCAACCATAACCTGCAGGGTGGGCAGCAGTTCGCCGGCATGGTTGAATGGGGTTTGCCACAGCGCCCACAGCCCGATGCTGCGCCCACGGTTGGTGGCCGGATAGTCCTTCTGCAATCGTGCCGCGATGGCCGAGATTTGCTGTTGTGCCTGTGCCCGACCGACGCCGGGTTTCAGGCGCACATAGGATTCGATCCATCGCGCACCGCGGTCCTCGAGCTTGTAACCTCCGCTGTCGAAGGTTTCCTCCATCGATACGGGAACCCAGAGCTGCATCGCCCTGCCCACGAATGTTCCATAGAATCCCTCCGGCGCGACTCCGATGATCGTGTGCGGGACATTGTTTAAGCGCTGTGTCTTCCCGATGATTTGCGGGTCGCCTTTGAAGCGATTGCGCCAAAACCGATAGCTGATAACCACCACAGGATTGGAATCGTTCCCTACGTCCTCGCCCGCTTCGAAGCCACGCCCGAGAATCGGATGAACACCGATGGCGTCGAAATAGTTGGCTGAGACAATGCTCCCAGTGGTGACTTCGGCGTGGTCTCCAATATTCAGTGTGCTGCTGGTAATCTTACTGACGAAAGAGTCTTCGCAGAGCGTGCAGTTCCGGCGCAGGTCGAGGAAGTCGCGCACCTGTCGCTGCTGGTCGGTCGTCTCCTGCTGCTGAACGGCGCCGACACCGCGCAGGTGGAGGCGGCGGTCGCCCGCTTCGCGGCGGCGTTCGGCTGCGAAGCGCATCTGATGGTGAGCTACGAGGCGCTGCTGCTGACGATCGTCGCCGGGGACCATTTTCGTACCAAGATCGGCTCCCGGGTGCCGGCGATGAATGTCGGCATGAGGGTGGTCGCAGCGGTCAACCGCCTCGTCGACGACGCCGAAAGCGGGCGGCGTGGGCTGACTGAGAC
>Ga0137418_10004757_pt1 | contig 12430 bp, 11 predicted proteins | sample CZODoug3_1_2_16f_FD_122242 | JGI IMG/M metagenome (GOLD analysis project Ga0137418, IMG submission 122242) | Vadose zone soil fungal communities from Angelo Coast Range Reserve, California, USA - CZODoug3_1_2_16fungal (Hybrid Assembly) | ecosystem: Environmental > Terrestrial > Soil > Vadose... | reverse complement strand
AGCCAGCGTCCTGGATTTGCCTGGTTTTTTGGACGCGATTCATTTTGGACTTCCTTCGCGCTCAATGCTGCCGGGGATTTTTCCAGCACGCGCACAGCCCTCGAGTTTGTGAGCAAATACCAGCGGGAAGACGGCAAGATTCCGCATGAAATTTCGCAGGGCGCAAACTTCGTGGATTGGTTCAAAGGCTATCCCTATCCATACGCCTCCGCCGATGCAACCCCGCTTTACATCATCGCAATGAATGATTACGTCGTAGAAAGCGGCGACACCGCATTTGCCAAAGAAAAATGGAACAGTTTGTGGAAAGCCTACGAGTTTCTGCGCGCGACCTATGACGAGCAAGGCTTTCCCAAAAATGCCGGAATCGGGCACGGCTGGGTGGAAGGCGGCCCGCTGCTTCCAGTGAAGACCGAGCTCTATCAAACGGGATTGGGAATCGCGGCGCTGCGCGCGCTTTCGAATTTGGCTCATATGAACGGAAAGGAAGACGTGAGCAATGAGCTTTCAAAAAACTTTGACAAGCTAAAGCCGTTGATGAACGAAGCGTTCTGGATTGCGGAGAAGAAGAGATTTGCGTTCGCGCTGGACAAAGATAATCACGCGGTGGACGAACCGAGCGTTCTGGCGACCGTGCCGATGTGGTTTGGATTGCTCGATGAAACAAAAGCGGACGCGATGATCACGCAGCTCGCGGGTTTGGATCACCAGACGGACTGGGGAATGCGGATAATTTCAGAGCATTCGCCCAAATTCAGCGGTGGAGGCTACCATTTCGGATCGGTCTGGCCGCTCTTCACGGGCTGGGCTACTGTCGGCGAGTATCGGTATCACCGTGCAGCTCCGGCATACTCGAACTTGCGGGCCAACGCGCTGCTGGCCCTGGATGGCTCGCTTGGACACGTCACGGAAGTACTCTCGGGATCTAATTACCAGTCGCTATCGACGAGCTCGCCGCATCAGATCTGGTCCGCGGCAATGGTAGTCGGCCCGTTACTTCGTGGCATGTTCGGCCTGCAGGTTGACGCGGCGAAGGTAACTCTGACCCTCGCGCCGCACATTCCTGCCGATTGGACGTCCTTCAGAATTGGGAACGTGCAAGTTGGCTCCGCGAGGTTGGACTTGCACTATTCAAAGGATCCGGGAGGGATCACTCTGGAAGTGAAGGCCGCCGGCGAGGCTTCGTGCAACGTTGATTTTCAGCCTGCAGTGAGCCTGCGCGCGAAAGTCCTCGGGGTGGAATTCAATGGCCGGCCCGTGCCGTTTCTTGCGGAGGCAAACAGCATAGACCAACATGTAATCATTAGGATTACGGTCGCCGGTGGGTCGAACTCGCTTAGAATCCGAACGCTAGATGACTTTGGATTGAGCTACTCCGCGATGTTGCCGGCGATTGGAGCGACTTCAGAAGGATTGCGCATTGTTTCTGAAACGTGGACAGCGGCGCGTGACCGCCTCACACTCAACGCCACTGGGCTTGCGGGCGGCCGTTACGTTCTTAACGTTTGGAACGGGGAACAGATTACTGCCGTCGAGGGAGCGCGGCTCGTCAAGGCCGCGGATGGGAAAACTGAACTAATCCTCGAACTGCCGAAGAAGAGCGGCGAGCCCACTTCCTATACGGCGATTTCAATCCAATTTGCCAGCATCAACAAGAAGCGAGAACGCACAAAAAGGTAAGCCGACCTGAAGACATGTGAATTGATCCAAAAAAAAGAAACAACGCCAAATGTTCCTTTGTGTCTCAATGCTTGGGAGGCGACCGGCTGGAAGTTATTGAAAAGAATGGAGCGGCCTATCGGAATCGAACCGACACCTGAACCTTGGCAAGTCTGCAGGGAATGGAGCGTCAACAACTTACGAGGCACTTTCAGGAGCACTAAGTAGCATTTAGAGCGGTCAGAAACGCTTAATGGTCCTACAGTTGGTCCCACGCGGAAGGCGGGTTGGCACCCTTTATTGTTGAACCGCGAACGGGTTCAGGATTCCTATTCAGATCTTGTATCGTTGGTCCGCGAGCTCGTGATTGTTTCCCAGCAGGGTACTGCGGAGCTTGTGTAGCCCGCCTCTCTTGGGCGCAGTAGGTCTCCGGTTCAAATCCGGACGCCCCGACCAATCTTTTCTGCGACTTACAGGTATCTCTAAAAAGTCCTTCCCTTCACTATGGTGAAAATTCGGGGGACCTACTGCACCATCCCCAGCTTTTCCTCTTCTTGCTGCATCTTCACCACAGCTTCCTGCATCTTCACCACACGATACTTCTCTAGCTTCAATACTGCTTCCACTTTGTAATGCTCCGCGATTTCACGTACCGCATGGTCATCCCGATCTCCGAGTGCCCCAGAATCTTCTGCAAGATCGTCACATCGGTCCCGGACAAGATCGACCGGGTCGCAAACGTGTGGCGTAAATTATAGAGATCCATAGCACCCCGCAAACCCATCGCCTCGCAAACACGGTCATGGGCTTTACGGACGGAACCGAGATGGGCACCTGGTTTTCTGGCACTGGGAAAGACCCAGTAGTCGTTTGGATTGCTCTGTCTGCGCTTCTTCAGGAGTTCGAACACTTCCTGATACATCGACAGAGTGCGTTTGGCGTTCTTTGTTTTTCCACGCACGATTAGGATGGTACGGTTGAAGAAGTCGAGGTTCGAATAGGTCATCCTAAAGACTTCGTCCGGCCGCATTCCCTGCCCGAGCATGACGATGGCGACCGCATCTGGCTCTCAAGGGAAAGACGCCCCCTGAACGAGTCCGCGAACTCATCCAGCCGTCCAAACCTGTAAGGGATCTTTCTTGACTAATACAGGACTCCCCCAATTTCCGTGTCCGTCGTCCATTGTTGGTAATACTTCGCTTTGTGGAGCCTGCCGGCCATGGCAACGGCTATCACCTGTCAGCCAATACAAATCCCGGAAGCATTAAGCTACAACTTGAACTATGCGTTCGACTAGAACGCAAACTGAATTCCACCTTGAAGGGTTGAGAATTTCGTCGCTGTCACAGGAGTGTTCACCGTGTGGAAGTTATAGGAGGCTTGCAAGCCCCAGTGCGGTCCAAACTCGCGCAAAACGCCGGCGCCGACATTGCCGCCAAAGTGTGTGCCTCCGCCGGGATTGAAGTCATAGCCACCAATCCCGGCATTGACAAACGACCGGAAAGGACTCTCAGGGCACTCTCCGATTCCCTGAAGTGTAGGAGCCAAACGTGCGCGGTATGCCGTTGTCATCGCTCACGTCGGTGAAGCTCACCCCGATGGTCGTTGTGCTCGTTGCGCCAGGTCTTACCATAAAGTGGATGTGACCGGTCAAGCTGTTTCCGACGCTGCCCACTCTCGCAATCTCGTCTCCCTGCTTGACTGGCGCTCCGAGGGTGCGAAACCGCGCAGGCACACTGCCCTGCTGAATGTGAAGGTAAAAGGCGACCGTGCCGTCTGCCTGCTTGACTTGGATTTGGTTGTTGGTTCCACCGATTCCATCGTGAGTATCGTCAGCCATTACGATTGTCCCGTCGCGTGCCGCTAGCACCGGCGTGCCGCACCGGCGCCGGAAGTCCCAGGAGAATTTCTGACCCAGGTTCGCGTTGTTGTGGTTGAATGAGGAGTTGTTTCCCTGAATCACCCAACTGCTTTCGCCGCCCGGGAATGGAAGCTTGTAGATGTGATCTTTGGCTTGGTATTCGCTCACATTGACATCACCTTTGAGGAGGAGATAGGGGATAAGCCATGCCAGTCCCCATAGCACGGCTACCACTAACGGCGCGAATACAACCCACCCCCAACGAGAAAAAGTGGCGTAATCGTCGGTCTCTCCCACGCACGCGCGCACCAACACAGGCAATAAGAAGAAGGCCAGGAAACCCAGGATGGTCCCGATCATCCCGCCCCAGTGATAAAGACTCGGAAGCCACAGGGGCCCGCACCCTACGAACGACAAGAATGCCAGGCCGAGACCCGTCACGAAAGACAGAATCGTGACAGTCCGAAAGAGCGCTTTCGCCCACATCAAGGCTTGCGTCGAGCTGCCAGTGTCATTTGCTACGTGGATAGCAAGTCTCACCGCGTTGACCATCAGCCCCGCAAAAACGCCCCATGAAACAATAACAAGAAGCGCGCTTGTGATCATGTAGCCGCCGCCCAGAAACCCTCCGAACGAAGCACCAAAGAGGATCGCCGCCAGCAGCAGAAAGACAAGGTGCACTACGAAGAGGGTACGACCGAGAGCAACCATGCTGAGTCTCCTTTACAATATGCCAATTCCATCGGTGGAGATGAAACCCGAGCTCAGAAGAGGTTCAAGACGGTACTTGTTGCAATGTCGTTTTCATCTTTTTTGTAGCTCTTTGAGTCCAGGCGCTCTAATTAGGCGATCTGTTTCGCCCAAGCAAATTAGACAGGATGGAAGCGACCGGATATATCACGGATACGATGAACATCAGTATCACAGGCAGGAGCTTTCCTGCCGACCACATGGGCGTTGCATAATCGGATAGAGAGAAGGGTATGTAGAAGATAAGCAGCATAATGCCTCCGGCCAAGGCGATATACCCCGTTCCCTGGAAGCGGAACAGTGCGGTCGCCGCCGCGCTTGCGACGAACAGTGAGCCAAGAAGACCGACGTACCAAGTTGGCGGCACCGGCCCACGCCACATCGCCCCCAGGGCCATTGAGAAGAGACCTGTGAGTATTCCCAGGAGTAAATAGAGAATACAGGTGACCGCACGTTCCGCGCGCGACGCAAAGTAACTCAAGATGACTTCGCTTTTCTGTGCATTGGCACCTCCGAAGGGTTGTGCCTGGAAGTTATTTTGAGAAACCAATCTCAGTTTAGATTGGACCGGTCATAATAGATTTCAACCCGAATCGCTCGGACGGCACGAGTGATGTCATCAGCGCTGATCCAGTTCATATTGTTGTTTTTGTCGCCATCCACCGGAACCCAGTACGCTTCCCCCGCCTCGCTGTCGAGAATGCCGTGGCCGGCATAGTAGAGCAGCAGGTTGGCGTCGGGCGTGAGATTGCGGCGGCAATACACGAGGGCTGTCAGGATTTGATCCCGCGTGGCATCGCGGAGAAGCTCGGTCTTGAAGCCGTACTTGTTCTTCAGAATTGCTTCGATCGCTACAGCGTCGCTGACCGGAGTTTGCAGCGTATGGACTCGGGCGTAATTGTTATTCCCAATCACCAGCGCGTAGTTCCTGGCTGGCGAGGAGGCTGCAGGCGGAGCAGCGGGAGCAGTGGAGTCCTTGACTTGGCGCTTCTGCTGAGGTTTCTGGCCGTGAGCAGAGGCGCTACTTAGGCACGCGGCCAATAGAAGCATGGCCGCGCATCGTTTACGGGCTGGACTCTTGCGCATAGAAACCGCCGTGCAGATGGACTTCCCTCATCCCCTTGGAATCTCGTTCGTCCTTCTGGCCCTCCTAATTCAATAGTGTAGGGTGGAAGCAAAACGTTTCGCGAAACCCCTGACATTTCCGCCATCTGCCATTAGGGTTCGTAAGGTAGTACGTCGTATCACGGAGTATAGCATTTCCGTGACGTAACGCAATTCTCTTCAGCGCGTTTACCCTTTCCCGTCCGGCTGAGAAGCGTCGGCAGTCTCTTCCTGCTTTCGGGTAAACCCAAGTTTCATGCTTTGTGCCATCATTACGACAAGCGCAGGGAACGTCGACATAAAAGTCGTATACACAATGACGAGAACGAGCTTCGTCACATTTACCCATCCTTCTCCGAAATAGGAGTCAATGCGTGCTTCATCGAGGGAGAGCTGTTGCTTAATGCAGTCGGCTCGACCCAGGCCAACACACGGCGGGGTCCCTGGATGAAATGGACCGACCGCAAAGGATACCGTCGCATCCACGGCCGGCACGTCGACCCTTACTACTGCAATCGTCTCGATGGCGGCGAGCGCGACCAATGCAATTGCACAAACCAGAAGCGTGCGCCGGAACAAAGTTTTCACTTGGGCTGGTTGCAGTTTTTGGGCGCCTTGCCATTGGATGAGCACGGCTACGATCCCCATCGCCGCGGCCGAGAGTGAAATAGCAATAGGCTGGACCGCTTCTGGAAGGATAACTTGCAGGGGCGCAAACATTGGAATGAATTTACCGAGGTAAGGAACCAGTCCGGCCACGACGCTGACGCTGAATCCAAGCACTAACTGAACCCAGTTCTTACTAAGGAAAGATGTCTTGGTCGTTGCTTGCGCCGAGCCTTGCTTGGATGGTTCGGCGGGGACGACGCGCTTTGCGATTCCTGGAACTCTCTCCAACGCCTGTGCCAGAAGTTCGACGTCTTGCCGCCAGTGTCGATCACTTAAGTCAAGGGCTTGGCGCTGGAGCAGCGACTTCAGATCTCCAGGGACGTCCGTCTCCTGCGGCATCGTTGCCGAGATCAGGACGGGTATCACGCGGATGTCCCGCTCCAAGGCTCGCCTAATTTCTATTCGTACCCAGTCCGCCGGATTCTCAAGCCGGCGATGACCAGCGTCGTCGGTGATATTTGACCAGCGCGGACCAATCATGGCTATTAGGGCAACACAGGAGCCGAGCGCGCGGTCCAGCGCTGCCGTATAATCTTCGCCCGCTTCCAATGTATCGAGATCCCGGAAAATCGCGTCGCGGCCAAATATCTCCATCAGATTGTCAGCGAGCCGCCCAGCGGCGACATCGCTGTCATTGCGTCGATAGCTTATGAAGACCCCCGCCATGACCACATTCTCGATATGGAATTGCGCTTCCTGAGCCTCAGCAAGTCTTACTAGGGCACTTTCTACCAGCCTCGGGCATGCCAATCACTTGAACGTGCATGGCAACGCCTCTTCTGCACCTGAGTCCGGCTGCAATTCGCACTCAAGAACGCTTCCCGACCGGTCGATGAAATTAATGTTAGCGTGAACGCGCTTGTATCCAGCCTTTGTTATGTAGTAGTCGTATTCGCCGCGATAAATGTTAGTTAGACGACTGTTAGTTGTACTTGAAACAGGTGTGCCGACTTTGGGAACGAGTTCGAAACGAGCCTTGGCTGGCGTCGTATTTACAGTTAAATTTAGACGGAAAGAATCGAGGCGAGATAGCTTTGCAAGGAGCTCTCGTATAACACCAAATCGTGTTTCCACCTCCTCCTTTTGCACGACGTCCTTGGATTCGTCCACTGGTGCAGGGAACGAACGCTCCACGTAATTGCGCAAGGGCTTGTCTTTAAGCGGGATCGGATTCAGTGCTGCCTCTTTCGTTCGCCGAAGAGCGTCGTTGACGCGTGCTGGGTCGTACCCCTGTTCGGGGCCGCGATTAGTCGCATTTAAACCCTTTACTTCAAGCTCGAAGAAGCTCTTGATGGAGTCGAACTGAGCGCCGACATTGGGGTTGGTTGTGGACTGACCCTCAGCAGTTATGGCAAAAAACGGCAGGAGTGCTAACAGGATTATCGAAAGACGGCAGCCCACCACGTATGCGGTATTGACCCCCTTGAGCCTCCAACTCAGTAAACTTTTGGATCTTGCAGCCGGCATGTTGAAAGGAGTATACCCTCTTTCCACGTTGGTGACGTCGCCCTCCGCAGATGTAGCGATGACAGGTTGGACCCCCATTTCACTTATCGACGCGACAAAACTACAATCGAGCAACACCCTGGCTCGGAGTCAGTTTGTAGGATACAGTTGCTTGATAAATTCCTTGTCATGTTCTGAGAGCTCGTAATTCCAGCCGACCTCAAAACCGTTTAGGGTCAGCTCCTTTGGAATAGGGTATTCCATGATCGACTGAGGATCGTACTCAGTGTGATTTGTCTCGGTTTCGCTATATTTCTTAAAGACGCTCTGGTTGACTTTTGCCTCGTCCCATCCTTGTGTCCGTTTGTAATACTCATAGACAGCCGGACGATTCCAGGGAATGTCGGCCTCGGGATGCTGATGTTCGTGTAGTAAGCCCAGTGCATGACCGAATTCGTGAAGCACAACTCGCTGGTATTCTGAGTCCTCGGTATCGGGCGTGAGCCAGCCAAAATTCATGGTCGCCTCAGAGGGTTTGAGATTCGACTGGCATAATCCGACATAGGACCAGGAACCTGAGGTACGATCGAAGCTGATCCTGATATCTGCCGTTTGAGGGAAGTCCCCAAAAGTAAATTCAACACCAGAGTATTGCGTCCACTGCTTGGCAAATTTTTCAACTCGTTTCTCAACCACCGGATCGCCTTGAAGAAAATGGACGGTCAGACTTTTCTTGCGCCATAAACAAGCATGTTGCGCTACCGCCTTGGGAGGGCGATAAATTTCAGTGCAAAGGTGGATGTTTGAGAGATTTTTTTGAGGCGACCCAGCGGCAATCAGACCGCCAGCCGCGCAGGAACCGATCAGAACTGCGGCGAAAATCGTCGGGGACTTCATGACGTTGGTTTACTCCATTTCACGCGTTGCCAGCGTGAATAGACGTTTCCTAAGAAGCTTTGCCGCTCACGTATGGTAAAGGCTCCTTATACGGAATTCCCTCTGTCGCTCTGCCCTTCTAATTCAATAGTGTCAGGTGGAAGTAAAACGTTTCGCAGACTGTTGACCTTGCCGCCATCTGCCATTAGGGTGGCTGAGGAGGTCGTAATGCTAGTTAGTATATTCTTTCTGTATGGTGTTGCAATGTTTTTTCCGGCGATTAAATGGCCTTCAGAAAGTCTCCCGAACTGGCTCTTCTCGCGGGTTCGTACCAATGCATCATTCTGGACGACACCATAGATTCACCTGCCCAGCAAACATCGAATCGTCAGACATCGACCGGCAGCGATTTGCCGTACCCGTTAAGGCACGAAGCGAATGCCGCCTTGAACGGTTGAGAACTTGGTCGCCGCACCGGGAGTGCTGACCGCATGGAAATTGTAGGAGGCTTGCAAGCCCCAGTGCGGTCCAAACTCGCGCAAAACGCCGGCGCCGACATTGCCGCCAAAGTGTGTGCCTCCGCCGGGATTGAAGTCATAGCCACCAATCCCGGCATTGACAAACGACCGGAAAGGACTCTCAGGGCACTCTCCGATTCCCTGAAGTGTAGGAGCCAAACGTGCGCGGTATGCCGTTGTCATCGCTCACGTCGGTGAAGCTCACCCCGATGGTCGTTGTGCTCGTTGCGCCAGGTCTTACCATAAAGTGGATGTGACCGGTCAAGCTGTTTCCGACGCTGCCCACTCTCGCAATCTCGTCTCCCTGCTTGACTGGCGCTCCGAGGGTGCGAAACCGCGCAGGCACACTGCCCTGCTGAATGTGAAGGTAAAAGGCGACCGTGCCGTCTGCCTGCTTGACTTGGATTTGGTTGTTGGTTCCACCGATTCCATCGTGAGTATCGTCAGCCATTACGATTGTCCCGTCGCGTGCCGCTAGCACCGGCGTGCCGCACCGGCGCCGGAAGTCCCAGGAGAATTTCTGACCCAGGTTCGCGTTGTTGTGGTTGAATGAGGAGTTGTTTCCCTGAATCACCCAACTGCTTTCGCCGCCCGGGAATGGAAGCTTGTAGATGTGATCTTTGGCTTGGTATTCGCTCACATTGACATCACCTTTGAGGAGGAGATAGGGGATAAGCCATGCCAGTCCCCATAGCACGGCTACCACTAACGGCGCGAATACAACCCACCCCCAACGAGAAAAAGTGGCGTAATCGTCGGTCTCTCCCACGCACGCGCGCACCAACACAGGCAATAAGAAGAAGGCCAGGAAACCCAGGATGGTCCCGATCATCCCGCCCCAGTGATAAAGACTCGGAAGCCACAGGGGCCCGCACCCTACGAACGACAAGAATGCCAGGCCGAGACCCGTCACGAAAGACAGAATCGTGACAGTCCGAAAGAGCGCTTTCGCCCACATCAAGGCTTGCGTCGAGCTGCCAGTGTCATTTGCTACGTGGATAGCAAGTCTCACCGCGTTGACCATCAGCCCCGCAAAAACGCCCCATGAAACAATAACAAGAAGCGCGCTTGTGATCATGTAGCCGCCGCCCAGAAACCCTCCGAACGAAGCACCAAAGAGGATCGCCGCCAGCAGCAGAAAGACAAGGTGCACTACGAAGAGGGTACGACCGAGAGCAACCATGCTGAGTCTCCTTTACAATATGCCAATTCCATCGGTGGAGATGAAACCCGAGCTCAGAAGAGGTTCAAGACGGTCCAGAACCGCCTAGCCGCCGACTATCAGCTACTCTCCTGTGCGATGACACCTCCGAAGGTGTTGCGCCTGGAAGCTATTTTCAGAAACCAATCTCGGTTTAGATTGGACCGGTCATAGTAGATTCCAACCTGAGTGACCGGTCTGCCTAGAACACGAACCGGAGTCCGCCTCGAACGGCCCACGATCTCATCGATTCGGTTGGCGAGCGTTGGCTCTCCTTGCCAGGCTGTCATGAATCCGACAAGCGCCAAGGCCAGACACTCTCAGAGCGACTCTGCATCGAACGAATGAACTCAAAGATGCACACGAACATCACGGCAAAGAGTACGTGCCACAATGCGTGTCCTTGAATCGGGCTGGTAGGGTCGTACGTGCACTTCGCGAACACACCTCCGTGTGGGGCAAGAAGGTTTTTGTCGCCGTCGGTGAATTTGAAAATCAGCGCCAGGAGCCCCGACCCAGCAAAGGCCACGGTTGGCCACAACAAGGAGTCCTTGGCCTCTTTGTAGCGAAGGTAAACCATCACCATATAGAAGACGAGCAACCCAACAAGTAGCGGAGTGAAATAGTCGGAATCAAAGAAACGCACCTTGGCCCTAAGGATGCCAGCCACCACACCAAGGATTGAGGCACCCGCGAATAGCAGCCACGCCGCAAGTCCATCTTGTTCGAGGGGAATCAATTCAATGAAACCGAAAGCTATCATGGCGGTTAAGGCGCAATACACGCCCACCATATCGAAAGTTTGGCCGAACTCCGTTAGTGTGCCATGGAACCATCCGCTTCCGACCGCCAGGACGATCAGGACAATGCCGATGGCCCGCCCCACCCCCGATGTGGAGAGCCACACGATCAAAAGCCCCGCCGCCAGGTATGCGAAATTCGACCAGAAATTGAGAAACTGGAGATAGAAGCTAGAAGTGTCTACCTTTTCGCACTCCTCTTGGTGATACCACGCCACGCGGTCCTTGGAAACATCAGACCAAGGATGCACGCTCGCCACGCTCATTATCAGGGCAAGCAACAGAAAAAAGACAAAGCACAGAGTTCATATCGTCAGCCACCCCCAGCGTTTCGAAAAAAAGGTCGCTAGCGTGATTTCCATACCACCTTTCAGCTTCCTGGATTCCATCCGGCCAAACATCCGGTAGGGATGGTTCAATTCGGTGCGCGGGCAAGTGGCTGCTTTTTCCCGCACTCACGATTCGTCGTCCAACTTCCCTGCAACGGTTAACCCATAGGTTTCAAACATGTAACGACGAGAACTGCTCCACTAAAACACAAATCGGATTCCGAGCTGAGCCGTCGAAAACTTCGTGGCTGCGCCTGGAGTGTTAACCGCATGGAAATTGTAGGAGGCTTGCAGGCCCCAGTGAGGTCCAAACTCGCGCAAAACGCCAGCGCCGACATTGCCGCCAAAGTGTGTGCCTCCACCGGGAGTGAAGTCGTAGCCGCCGATCCCGGCATTCATGAACGGCCGGAACGGGCCGCCGCTGGTTAGGTAGAATTTCCCGTTTCCTGAGAACTGATAGAGGTCCACGGCGCTGCCAACTTTGGCGGGAAAGTGGTGGTAGCCGAAGATACCTTCCGCTGAGAAGCGGCTCGTGAGGATGTACTCCAGCCCCGCGTTCAGGCTGAAGCCGGTGTTGAAAGCATTGCTAAACGTGCCGTGCGGGATGCCAGCGCCGGCGTCCAAGAAGAGGGCGAAGCGGCCTTGGCCTGCTTGACAGCATGGTGGCGGCACAACGGTTAGGACGTTTCCTTGTCCTAAAGGAACTGGGAGCTTATCGGGCGGAACCGAATCGCCGATGACGGCTAAGACATTTTCAAAGTGCACCGAGACTGTCGGCGGCACAGAACCTGCAAACGCCAAGGTAGCCGTGTAAGTTCCGTCCAGGTTGTCCTTGGCCTTGAATGGCGTTACGCCTGGTGCTGTAAACCAGAAGTAATTTGCCCAGCCAGGCCCCATGCGACCGCACTTGGGATCAATGATGAGGCAACCTGGCCCCGGCTTGACCCGTGGCGTCATGACGATCGACAGTACATTACCGATGTGACTGCGCAGAATGCTGGATTGGATGACGGTGTTACCCGCATCGGGAACCGAGCGAACATAGACCGTCTTCAATTGTTGGCGGGAAAAACGGCCGGCGCTTTTGGCGGTGCCTTGGACGGCAAACAAGAAGTTATAGTGGCCGGGCAGCGTCGCAGGATAAAGGGCGCTGTAGATTCCATCACCAGCGACAGCATCGCCGTGTTCCGGTTTTCCGTCATCGAAGAGCGTTACTG
>Ga0137418_10004756_pt1 | contig 12433 bp, 10 predicted proteins | sample CZODoug3_1_2_16f_FD_122242 | JGI IMG/M metagenome (GOLD analysis project Ga0137418, IMG submission 122242) | Vadose zone soil fungal communities from Angelo Coast Range Reserve, California, USA - CZODoug3_1_2_16fungal (Hybrid Assembly) | ecosystem: Environmental > Terrestrial > Soil > Vadose... | reverse complement strand
GCTTTCAGGCCGCCGAAATGCAGGGACAGATTCTCGGCGCGGAAATAGCTCACCGGTTGCGCTCCGATTTCACATAGATCTTCTGCCGTTTGAAGGTGGCGCGCTTGTAGAGCGGAAACAGCTGGAAGAAGAGCTTTATCTTCAGCCAGCGCCCGTAAAGGCCGAGCGGCTCGAACAGCACAAAGACGACGATGATCACGCCATAGATCGCGCCTTTCAGGCCGTTCGCCGAAGCGAACGCGGCGACGTTGCTTTGAATATGGGCGGCGCGCTCGGCGCCCGCGCCAAGCGTCGCCGCGACGCCGGCAACGACGCCCGGAATGTCGTCCTTGAGGTAGGTCAGAAACGGATCGATCATGACGATGAAGATCGCGCCCAGCACGGCGCCGTGCAGGCTGAATGCGCCGCCGATCAGGATCACAATGATGAACTCGATCGAAAGCTGCAGCGTGAACATTTCCGGACTGATGAAGGACAGCTTGTGCGCGAACAGGCAGCCGGCGAACCCGGTGATCGCCGCGCTGATCGCAAACGACTTGACCTTGTAGAGCGATACGTTGACGCCCATGCTTCGCGCCGCCGTCTCGCTGTCACGGATCGCGACAAAAGCGCGGCCGGTCGGCGAACGCAGCAGGTTGAGCGTGCCCACGATGGTGAGGATCAGCACGCCAAGACAAAGGAAATAGAAAGCCGGGCTGTCGCGCGACACGGGGGTGCCGAGCAACTGAATGGTCTTGACGCGCATGCCCTCGTTGCCGTGGGTCACGCTTTCCCAGCGCGCCAGGATTTCCTCGACAATGAAGGCAAAGGAAATCGTGGCGATCACAAGATAGATGCCCTGCAGCCGCAGCGCCGGGAATCCGACCAGCGCGCCGATAATTCCGGTCAAAAGGCCGGCGGCGAGAAAATAGACCGGGAAGGGGACGTTGAATTGCTGCAAATAGGCGGCGGTATAGGCGCCGATGGCGAGAAAGGCGGCGTGGCCCAACGACGCCTGCCCGGTGAAGCCGGTGAGGATCATCAGTCCGACGCCGACGGTGGCGTAGATGCAGACGAAGACCAGCTGGCTGACGAGATAGCTGGAGAGAACAAACGGCGCGATCAGGAGCAGCGCCAGCAGAACGCCGTAGGAGACGACATAGCCGGAGTGCGGAAACAGCCTGATGTCGTCCTCATAATCGGTCTTGAACATGAACCGCATGGCTGTTCCCTAGATGATGATCCGATTGAATCGGATCATCATCTCATTTCTTTGTTTGAGCATGATCTTCTCGGAAAACCGGTTCCCACTTTTCCGGATCATGCTCTAGACCTTCTTGCGCATGTGAAGGCCGAACAGGCCTTCCGGCTTGAGCAGCAACACCACCAGCAGAACGATATAGGGCGCGACGTCCTTCCACCCTTGCGGCAGATAAAAGCCGGCCATGCTCTCGATCACGCCGATCAGCACGCCGCCCACGACCGCGCCCGGGATCGAGCCGAATCCGCCGAGCACCGCCGCCGGAAACGCCTTGAGGCCGAGCACCAGGCCGACATTGGAGTGAATGAACGTGATCGGCGCCAGCAGCACGCCCGCGCAGGTCGCGACCGCGGCGCTGATCGCCCACACGATCGACACCACCCGCTTGACCGGAATGCCCATATAATAGGCTGCCAGCATGTTCTCCGAACTGGCGCGCATCGCGGTGCCCAGCGTGGTCTTGTTGAAGAACAGATAGAGCAGCGCGCACAGGATGATGGTCGCGGCAATGACCGAAAGCTTGTCATACGCCAGCACCAGGCTTCCGATCCGCAACACACCCTGGCTGAACGGGGTTTCGATCTTGAAGTCGTCGGTGCCCCAGATCATGCCAACCACGGAGCGCAGAAAATATCCGAGCCCGATGGTCGCCATGATGATGGAAAACTGCGGATAGCCGAGGATCGGGCGCACCACCAGGCGCTCGGCCAGCATGCCGAACAGCGCCATCGCCGCGACCGCGCCGGCGAAGCCGATCCAGTAATTGAGCCCGAGAATGCCGATGAAGGTGAAGGCGAAAAATCCGCCCAGCATCATCAGGTCGCCCTGCGCGAAGTTCACGACCTCGGTGGCCTTGTAGACAAGGACGAAACCAAGCGCGATCAGGCCGTAAACGCAGCCGAGCGCGATGCCGCTCACCAACTGCTGAACGAAGTCCAGCATTGCCGATTACCCCTCCCCCCGGATGCGCGCGCGATTCTAGCGATCGCCTTTGCCGCATCTTGTGTCCACGCGCTGCCCGGCGTCGTTTGCGCCGAAAGGCCCCATGATCAATGGGCGGCTATACAGCCCAAAGCGCCGATCCGTGTCAACAAAGTGCTCGTTGCCGCACCACGCCCGGGTTGCGGATAAATGCCGCAGCTTTGATCTATTCGCGAGCATTGGCGGGATTTGCCGCCCTCGATTCACCGTGCCGAAATATCTTGGGTCCATGGTCGCCTCGAAACCAAAACCTTGGATGTTCGACCCATGAAGCCCGACGAATCCGCGCTGCAAGTGCGAGGGTTAACAAAGCGTTTTGACCGCCTCGCGGTCGACGCGCTTGATCTCACCGTCCGCACCGGCGAATTTTATGCGCTGCTGGGCCCCAATGGCGCTGGCAAGACCACGACCTTGCGCATGGTGGCGGGCCTGCTGCGGCCCGATGCCGGCACGGTATCGGTGCTCGGCATCGACGCGCTCACCAATCCGGTCGCCGCCAAGCAAATCACGGCCTGGGTATCGGACGAGCCGATGATCTACGACAAGCTGACGCCGCTGGAATATCTCGAATTCGTTGCCGGCCTCTGGGGCATCGATCCCAGGCTTTCGGAACCGTCCGCGCGCGAACTGCTGGTCTCGCTCGGACTTGAGCCGCATCTGTACGAGCGCTGCGAGGGATTTTCCAAGGGCATGCGCCAGAAGGTGGCGCTCGCGGGCGCATTGGTGCACGATCCCAGGCTGATCATCCTCGACGAGCCGCTCATCGGCCTCGACGCCGTGTCCGCGCGTCACGTCAAGGGATTGCTCGGGGATCGCGTGCGCTCAGGCTGCACCGTGATCATGACCACGCATATTCTGGAAGTGGCCGAACGCATGGCCGACCGCATCGGCGTCATTGCATCGGGACGGCTGGTCGCCGAAGGCACCTTGGCCGAGCTGCGCCAGCAGAGCGGGCACAACGACACCAGCCTCGAGGACATGTTCATCGCGCTGGTCGATACCGAGGCTGTTGCCGCATGAGTTCCGCCGCGGCCTTGAGCTGGTTTGCCCGGCACGAAATCCGGCTGGCATGGCGCGAATGGCTCGCGATGATGACGGCCGGCCGGAAGGGGCGAAAACGCGCGGCGATCATCGGCCTGATTGTCTTCGCCGCGATCATGCACCTGCCGGCCTATGCCGTGATCGGCAGGTTTGCCGATCTTCAGGCGCCGCTGGAAAAATCCACCCTCATTGTCATGTCGGCGACCATATTCCTGGCATGGGCCTTGATGCTGTCGCAGGCCATCGAATCCGTGACGCGGGTGTTTTACGCGCGGGCCGATCTCGATCTGATCATGTCATCGCCGGTCAGGCTTGCGAATGTGTTCTCGGTTCGCATCGCGGCGATCGCGCTGTCGGTCATGGCGATGGCGCTATTGTTGTCGACGCCGTTCGTCGATGTTCTGGTGATCGGCGGCGGCGTCAGATGGTTCGCGGCTTACGGGGTGGTGATCGCCATCGGCTTGTCGGCTGCGGCGGTCGCGATCGCGGTTACCATCGTGCTGTTTCATCTGATCGGCCCGAGCCGAACCCGGCTGGTCGCGCAAATTCTCGCCGCGATCGTCGGCGCCGGTTTCGTGATCGCGCTGCAGATCGCCGCGATCCTGTCCTATGGCACGCTGTCGCGGTTCGCGGTGCTGACATCGGATGCAGCGGCGGCGTTCGCGCCTGACCTCGATAGCGTCGTCTGGTGGCCGGCGCGCGCCGCGCTCGGCGATGGCGAAGCGCTGCTGCTTCTGCTGGCCGGCGGTCTCATCCTGCTCGGCGCGGTGATGGCGATTTTCTCGCCGCGGTTTGCCGACACCGTCGTCAGGGTTTCGGCGAACGCGGCGCCGGCGCTGCAAGGCGCCCGCATCAAGGCGTTTCGCTCAGGCTCGCGGCAACAGGCGCTGCGGTGGAAGGAATTCGTGCTGCTGCGGCGCGACCCGTGGCTGGTGTCGCAGACGCTGATGCAGCTGCTTTATCTGGTGCCGCCGGCCTTGATGCTGTGGCGAAGTTTCGCCGAGAGTTCCGACGCCATCGTGCTGATCACGCCGGTGATGGTGATGGCGGCGGGTCAGCTTGCGGGCGGTCTGGCGTGGCTGACCATATCGGGCGAAGACGCCGCCGACCTCGTGGCGACCGCGCCGCTGCCGCCCTCGCGCGTGACCCGCGCCAAGATCGAAGTGGTGTTGATCGCGATCGGCGCGATCTTCGCGCCGCTGATTGTCGCGCTGATCTTCGCCTCGCCGTTCCAGGCGGCGGTCACCGCTTCAGGTGTCATCATCGCGGCGGCTTCCGCCACCGCGATACAGTTATGGTTTCGGGTACAGGCGCGGCGCAGCCAGTTTCGCCGCCGCCAGACATCGTCCCGGCTGGCGACATTCGCGGAAGCCTTTTCCTCGATCGGCTGGGCCGCGACCGCCGCCTTGGCGCTGTCGATCCCGATCGCCGCGCTCGCTACCGGATTGATGACCGCCTGCATCCTCGTAGCAGCGTGGAAGATCAGCCCGCGGCGAGAGTGATCGGCGGATCGGTGTTTTCCGGCCGCCATGGAGTTTCAGCCCGCTTGCTTATAAGGTATTTTCTACCTTACGCGCATTTCAAAATGAGCTCACCATGATCACGCTCACGGTCAACGCCAAAGGACAGCTTACCCTGCGCAAGGATCTCCTGAAGCATCTGGGCGTTCACCCCGGCGAGAAAATCACCGTGAATAAGCTACCCGACGGGCGGATTGAGGTGAAGGCCGCGCGGCCTACAGGCAAGATTTCGGATGCTTTTGGTTTTCTGAAGAAGAATGGCCCATCTCTGTCGATTGAGGATATAACGAAGATCGCTGCTCGGGGCTGGGCCGGCAAACGATGAAGCTCACGGCCGATACTGACGTGCGGCTGTTCGCTATCCCCTACGCCTTGATCAACTCCATCACCGCGTCCGCGAACGCTTCAGGTTCTTCCTGCGGCAGATTATGACCCGCGCGCGGTATCACGCGATGGCTGCGGCGGTCGGTGAACTTTGCCGCGGACCTGGTGCCATCGGTCGCGGGGACAACCCCGTCACCATCTCCGTCCAATGTGATGGTGGGCACCGCAATGACGGGCAGGGCGGCCAGCCGCCGTTGCAGTTCGGCATATTGCGGATCGCCGTCAGCCAGACCGTAGCGATGGCGATAGCTATGGATCACGACATCGACATAGTCCGGATTGTCGTGGGCTTCAGCCGTCCGTTCGAAGGTCGCATCGTCGAAGTGCCAGTTCGGCGACCATTGCTGCCATAAGATCCTAGCGATCCCGCGCCGGTTGGCGGCAAGGCCAGCCCGTCCACGCTCAAGCTGAAAATAATATTGATACCACAGCGCGACCTCGCGCTCCGGTTTGGCCGGCGCCATCGCTTTGGCGATATCCTGAATCAGATAGCCGTTGACCGACACCAGACCCGTGCAGCGATCCGGCCACAGCGCCGCGGCCACGCAGGCCGCTCGTCCGCCCCAATCGTAGCCCGCGAAAACGGCGCGCTTCACACCAAGCGCGTCCATCAGCGCGATCAGGTCTGCCCCGATCGCGGCCTGCTCTCCCGAGCGCAGCGTCGCCGGGTCGCGGAAACGCGTGGGGCCGTAGCCGCGCAAATAGGGCACGATGGTGCGGCAGCCCTTCGCGGCCAGCTGACGGGCGACGTCGACATAGGCATGGATGTCGAACGGAAAGCCGTGCAGCAGCATCACGACCGGTCCGTCCGCGGGCCCCGCCTCGTAGTAAGCGATGTTGAGAACGCCGGCATCGACGTGCCGAAGCGGCTCCAGCCGACGAGAAGAGGATGCACGCGTCAAGGTGAACTCCATACACAAACTGCGTTTTGGCGAATGGGGCGAAGCAATCCCACTTTCGCAACACGACAATTCAAGATCGATACCACGCTATTGCTGCCCCGGCACCTCACGGCGGAAAAGCATGATGGGCGCCATGACGGACGCCGAATTCGGCGATACAGTGTCCGGGGGTCAACAGAGACGGGCTTTTGCCATGTTGCGATCCATCGCTGTCGTCTTTGCCATGCTGAGCTCGCTGATCGCTTCGGCCGCTGCCCAGGAGCCGTCGCGGAGCGAATGTCTGGCGATGGCGAATGCGCCGCCGCGCGCCACGCCGGTCAGCCTTCGCCGGCTGGCTGCGAAGACCGAGGAGGTCGTGATCACCTATGCCGGCCATTCGACCTATTACATCGACACGCCGGGCGGGGTGCGGATCGCGACCGACTTTAGCGGCGCCTACAGGACGGGCCGCCTGCCCGACGTCGTCACCATGAACAGGGCTCACGGCACGCACTACACGCTGTTTCCCGATTCCCACATTCCCCATGTGTTTCACGGCTGGGGCGATGACGGACAGCCCGCCAAAATCGCACAACGTGTCGGCGATGTGTTCATCCGCAATGTGACGACCGACATCAGGCGCTATTTCGGCGACGATTCGAACGCGGAGATGATCAGGGACGGCAACTCGATCTTCATCTTCGAGGTCGCAGGCCTCTGCATCGGTCATCTCGGCCATCTGCATCACAAGCTCGACGAAAGCCATTTCGCGGCGATCGGCCGGCTCGATATCGTCATGGTGCCGATCGACGGCAGTTACACGATGTCGCTCGACGGCATTTCGGAAATCACGCAGCGCTTGCGCGCCTCCGTCGTGCTGCCGATGCATCGGTTCATGACACCGCTCGACGAATTCATGCGCCGGATCGGCCAGCAGTTCGCGATCGATGTGCGGACCGAGCGAAGCCTGACGATTTCGCGAGGCGCGCTGCCGGGCACGCCGACGGTCATCATTCTCGACGGGGTTTGAAGCTGCCAGGCAACGGCCCGCCGCAGCCTGGTCTCGTTCCGGATTCTTAATTGGAGGGCGCGATCAAGCCGGGCAGGGCGGCGAGATCCAGCGCAGCTGACGGCGAAAGATCCCGGCCGGGCGCGACTGCAAGCAGCGGCGCATCGACATACTGCATGACGCCGTATTGGTCGATGACAAAGGTCGGCCGGGCGTTGCTGACGTTTGCGTCCTCGATCATCGCCATGCGGCGATTGTCCAGCATCAGCCAATGCCCATCCAGCCTTGCCGCGGCAACGGCGTGATCCTCGCCTCCGATGGTGTCGCGCATGATAACGATGCGCAGATCGTCCGGTGAGATGCCGGCGTGGCGCAAGGCGACGAACTTTGCGATCGCATAATCTTCGCAGTCGCCGGCACCACTGGCGAAGGTGACGAGCGGCGAACTCCAGACATCGATGGCGCCGTGCTGAGCCAGATCGCTCATCGGCCTGATCGCAAGATTGATCGCGCGATTGATCTCGCCGAGGCGGGCACGTCCCTCGCGGGCCTTCGCATTATCCACGATGGCGAGAAATTGCAGGGCAGCCGGAGACACGCAACGATCGCGATCGCCATCGCAAAGCGCCAGTTGCACTCTTTCGTCGTCGAGCTTGCGCTCGACGCCGAGCCATTTTTCCCGCAGGGACCCAAAGGACAGAGTTGAGGCCAAAAGCCCGAACGGTTCGGCGGATCCGCCGGTCGGTTCCGGCAATTCGGATGGAACAAGCGTGCCGGCCGCGAGATCTCCCGCAGGTCCGAGACAGGCCATGCCCCAGGCAAGCATGATTGCACGCAGCGCGTGCGAGTGACTGAATATTCCCATCTAACGCCCCGCGTCCGGGCGTCGGCGGCTCATCAGCTCGCGACCGGATCGTTTCGCTGGGGATGATGGGCGGCGGGGCTTTTATTCTGCTTAAAGGCGGCCAGGCCGGGCCGGAAAGCACCAAACGCACTAAAATCCGTCTCGCCATTTTGCTGAAAATCTTACATATCGTGCCGTCAGAGCGACGCAATCGCCTCGCCAATATCGAAAAAGAGACATGGAAAGGTTGTATTTAAGGCGATTTCTGCGGGGTATGGCTAATTTGCCAGAATCGTCGGTTTTGTTATTCAAATCACAATATTAGGCGAGAAATTGATGCAGTATCCTGCAAGTCGATGCAGGAAGAAGATGACCTCCGTATTTATACTTGAAAATATACATAAAACTACCTGAAAATTCTTGGGTTCCACTGACGAATAAAGTTTTATACTTGTGTTCCCCAAACATAATACTTCATTTTATTTACTTCTGCGGCTCAAGCGCCGCTCGGCTGATCTGCCGGACCAACCTGCCCAAGACTTGCACAAGCAAGAGATGGTTTCGCAATGCACTTTCCAATGATAAGGACGCTTAGACTGCTGAATATTATGTAAATATTAACCCTTTTTCGGGGTCTACCCTTTGAATTACTCCGGCAAATTCGACGCCAAACTGCCTTTTCACGGCCCTGGTGCGCCACACCATCCGCACATCCACGTCGATTCTGTGTCAGCGCATGGGGCGCCGGTCGGCGCCATCGTCGTTCCCGACGCGGAACTGCTGTTCAACGGAGATTTCAAGCGATCCGGCGTCGACCTGATCCTGTCCAGGGACGACCGCGAACTGGTGCTGCAGGATTACTTCAAGGGCGAGAAGCGCGCCGCGCTGTCGTCGCCCGATGGCGCCCATCTTACCGGCGACATCATCGACGCGCTTACCGGCCACCAGCAATTCGCACAGGCTGGCGGCGGCGCGAGCGCCGGCAAGGTGATCGGCCACCTCACCAAGCTCATCGGCAGCGCGAGCGCGATACGCAACGGCGTCTCGATCATCCTGAACAATGGCGACAACGTCGAAAAAGGCGACGTGGTCCAGTCCGGATCCAGTTCGACCGTCGGCATCACCTTCATCGACGGCACCGTGTTCGGCCTCTCGTCGAATGCGAGAATGGTGCTCAACGAAATGGTCTACGACCCGAACGGGTCGAACAATTCATCGCTGCTCAGCCTGGTGGCGGGGACCATCTCGTTTGTCGCCGGCGAGACCGCAAAACACGGCGACATGAAAGTCGACACGCCGGTCGCCACCATGGGCATCCGCGGCACCGCGGTGCTGGTCGAGATCGACTTCGACGTCCCGGGCCAGGGCGGCGCGCCGGCTGCGAAATTCCAGGTTCTGGTCGAACCGGACGGCACCACGGGCAGGTACGTTCTGTTCGACAAGCTTACCCTTGCTCCGATCGCGACGGTCGATCAGGCCGGCGTGGTGAAGTCCCTCAGTCAGGGAATCCTGACTTCCTATTCGGCTCCGCTGTCGCCCGATGTGCAAAAGCTCATCACCGATGTGTTCGCGCTGAAATTCACCGACAACACCAACACCAAAACGCAGAATCATCAATTCACGGATTCGATCGTTCCTCAGACATTCCAGCAATTCAAGCTGGCGGATGGGGCGACCGCCATCCCGGTTTTTGTGAACGTACCGACCCCCACCATTACGGCGATCTCAGGCCCCACCGGGCCGGCCGACGCCAATCCGCACATTCCGGGGGCGCCGCTCGTCGTTGCCGTCGGCGGCGCGCTGATCGAAACCATCGGCATTACGCACAGCTCGGCGATCGACACGGTGAGCAGCATTATCAGGTTTGCCGATGTCAACGCCGGCGATACGCCGACGGTGCAGACGAAGTTCGATTCGTTTACCTACCAGGACGCCCAGCACAACGACGTCACCAAGATGCTGAACGCGCAGCAGCTTGCCGACATCGCGGCGGTGCAAGCCAATCTTCTCCTGGTCCCCGACCCCGGCAACAAGAACACCGGCTCGGTGACCTGGACCTACAGCATGGTCGACAGCGCCTTCGACTTTATCGCCGCCGGCGAAACACTGACGCTGACCTATATCGCGCAGGTCGACAACAATTTCGGGCCGAACAACGAGACGGGCTTCCAGTCGTTTACAATAACGATCACCAGAGGCGCCAATGACGTGCCGACGATCGTGTCGGCTTCGACCACGGCGACCGGCGCGGTAACTGAGGATGCGGCTCCAAAACTGACGGCCGGTGGCACGATCACCTATCAGGACGTCGATCTGACGGACACCCATACGGCGGCTTTTGTTTTAAAGTCGTCGGACGCAAACGCCAATTTGCCGGGCTATTCGGAGTCGGCGCCGCTCAGCCAGATCGGAACGTTCGCGCTGGGTACGGTGAACGAAAATACCGCCGACACGATAAACATCGGCTCGGTCGGATGGAGCTTCACGCTCGACGACAGCAATTCGGTGCTGCAGTCGCTGGCGGTGGGCCAGACCATCACCCAGGTCTACACGGTGACGGTCTCCGACGGCCATGGCGGCACCGTATCGCAGGACGTCACCGTCACCATCACCGGCACCAATGACGCGCCGACCATCGTGGCGGATATGACCACGGCGAGCGGCGGCGTCACCGAGGACAGCAATGTCGTGTCCGGCAATCTCGTCACCTCCGGTACGATAGGGTTCAACGACGTTGACCTGATCGACACCCACACCACGAGCGTGGTGGCGGGCGCTGGCAACACGCTGGGCGGCACGCTGACGATGGGCGCGGTGAGCGAGGACGCGAGCACCGCGGCGGGCACGGTTGGCTGGACCTACACGGTTGCCGACCACGCCACCGACTATCTGGCGGCTGGCCAGACAGCGACGGAAAAGTTCACCGTCACGATCGCCGACGGCCATGGCGGCACGGTCGCCCAGGTCGTGACCATTACGGTGACCGGGACCAACGACGCGCCGACCATCGTCGCGGGTACGACCACGGCGAGCGGCGACGTGACCGAGGACAGCAATGTCGTGTCCGGCAATCTCGTCACCTCCGGCACGATAGGGTTCAACGACGTCGACCTGATCGACACCCACACCACGTGCGTGGTGGCGGACGGCGGCAACAAGCTGGGCGGCACGCTGACGATGGGCGCGGTGAGCGAGAGCGCGAGCACTGCGGCGGGTACGGTTGGCTGGACCTACAAGGTTGCCGACCACGCCACCGACTATCTGGCGGCTGGCCAGACGGCGACGGAAAAGTTCACCGTCACGATCTCCGACGGCCATGGCGGCACGGTCGACCAGGTCGTTACCATCACGGTGACCGGTACCAATGACGCGCCCAACATCCATGTTGTGCCGACGGACGCCGCAGCAGCGACGCTGACCGAAACCGACATCCATGTTGTGACGACGGACAGCGCAGCAGCGACGCTGACCGAAACGAACGCGGGTCTGTCGATCTGCGGCACGCTGACGGTGAACGATGCGGACGTTGCCGACACCGTGAGTTCGTCGGTGACCACGGTCACGGCCTCGGGCGCCATCACCGGGCTTGGGCTGACCAACGCGGAGCTGCTGGCGATGCTGAGCGTGGCGCCAGCCTCGGGCTTGGCGGCCGATCCGGTTGACAGCCATAACCTGACCTGGACGTTCAACTCCGGGACGCAGGCATTCAACTACCTTGCGGCAGATCAGTCGCTGGTCCTGACCTACACGGTGAAAAGCACGGACAGCAGTGCGTCGCCACTGTCGGATACCCAGTCGGTGACGGTGACGATCAACGGCGCCAATGACGCGCCGACGATCACGGCGGCGGACGCCACCGGCGCGGTGACGGAAGACGCCACCTTCCCGAATCTGTCGACCACCGGCAGCATCACGTTCAACGACGTTGACCTGATCGACACCCACACCACGAGCGTGGCGGCGAACAGCGGCAACACGCTGGGCGGCACGCTGACCATGGGCGCGGTGAGCGAGAGCGCGAGCACCGCGGCTGGCACGGTTGGCTGGACTTACACGGTTGCCGACCACGCGACCGACTATCTGGCGGCTGGCCAGACGGCGACGGAAAAGTTTACCGTCACGATCTCCGACGGCCATGGCGGCACGGTCGCCCAGGTCGTGACCATTACGGTGACCGGCACCAACGAGGCGCCCGACATCCATGTTGTGACGGCGGACAGCGCAGCCGTATCGCTGACCGAAACGAATGCGGGTCTATCGATCGGCGGTACGCTGACGGTGAATGATGCGGACGTTGCCGACACCGTGAGTTCGTCGGTGACCACGGTCACGGCCTCTGGCTCTATCACCGGGCTTGGGCTGACCGACGCGCAGCTATTGACGATGTTGAGCGTGGCGCCAGCCTCGGGCTTGGCGGCCAATCCGGGCGACAGCCATAACCTGACCTGGACGTTCGACTCCGGGACGCAGGCATTCAACTACCTTGCGGCAGATCAGTCGCTGGTCCTGACCTACACGGTGAAAAGCACGGAC
>Ga0137418_10004755_pt1 | contig 12433 bp, 10 predicted proteins | sample CZODoug3_1_2_16f_FD_122242 | JGI IMG/M metagenome (GOLD analysis project Ga0137418, IMG submission 122242) | Vadose zone soil fungal communities from Angelo Coast Range Reserve, California, USA - CZODoug3_1_2_16fungal (Hybrid Assembly) | ecosystem: Environmental > Terrestrial > Soil > Vadose... | reverse complement strand
CGTGTGATGCCGGGAAGAATGCTGGTGGAGAGCGGCGGTGTGTAGAGAACATCGTCGTGAACCAGGAAGACGTTCATGCCGGAGCCTTCGCTAAGGTGGCCCTCTTTATCGAGCGCGATGCCTTCCGCGTAACCGTTAAACGTGGCTTCCATGCGGATAAGTTGCGAGTTCATGTAGTTCGCGGCGGCCTTGGACATTGCGGGCAAGGTGTTCGGCGCAATGCGCGACCAGGAACTGACGCCGATATCCACGCCCTTGGTCAGCGCTTCAGGGCCCAGATACGCGCCCCAGGACCAGCAAGCCATATAGCATTCGATCGGCGAGTTGAGCGGGTTGACACCGACTTCACCGTAGCCGCGCAACACAATCGGCTTTACGTAGCACTTATCAAGTTTGTTGTGGCGCACCAATTCGCAGGCAGCGTTGCTGAAATCGTTCACGGAGTAGGGCAGCTCCATGCGGTAAATTTTGGCGGAGTTGATGAGCCGCTGCATGTGTTCGCGCAAACGGAAAATTGCCGGGCCTTGCTTGGTTTCGTAGCAGCGAATGCCTTCGAATACCGCCGAGCCGTAGCTGACGACGTGGGAGAGGACGTGAAGCTGCGCGTCGTCCCAGTTGATCCATTTTCCGTTGTGCCAGATTTTTTCGGTCTTCTGAACCGCCATAAATGCTCCCTTTTTGCCCAAGCCAGGCGCAATTTCAGAATACGTTACGGGCCACGGAGCGTCAATTGAGTGTGCCGTGAAAATCGCATAAGGGGAGAACCAAATTGGCGCAGTGCCGGAGCACCGATGTGGCGTGACGAGACGTTTACTGGTGCTGCTTGGAATTGTTGAGCTTCGATGGATCCGTGCTTTGCGGACTTTCCTTGGGCTTTTCCGGCTGGTCGGATTTATCGGAGTTTTCGACTCGTTGCATGGTCACCTGCTCTTCGGCCACTACGCGACCGTACCGAGCTTCCCATAAACCGAGAAGGACGAACGGAATTGCGGTGGCAGCGACGAGCAACTTGGCCCTGCGGCCAATCTTCGCTTCGGGCTCCCAGCGGAACAGTTGCGAGGACAGAAAGAGCGTGAGAAGAAACCAAACGCCAAGAGAGCCAAGAGGGAGCAGGACTTTTTCCGGACCGAAACCGTTGACGATGCCGTTTTTCAAACCGTGGACAAGATACGTTGCGGGCAGAAAAAGCGCGATCTGCTGGACCGTCTTCGAGAGTGAGGTGAACGGGATAGTCGCTCCGGAAAGAAAAATCAGCGGAAGCCATAGAAGTTGATTGAGAACTTGCGTCTCCTGCATGGTGTTGGTGATACTGGCGATGACCAAGCCGAGGGAACCGAAGGAAACCGTGCCGATCGAAACCAGCATAAAAAGAGAAGTAAGGTTGCCGAGATTGGGCACGTGGAAAATTACGCGCGCAAAAAATAGTTCGACCGCGATCGTCGGAATCGTAAGGACATAGTTGGCCAGAATGCTGGAGACCAGCATGTCAGTTGCGGTTGCGGGAGTGACGTGAAAGCGGCGCAGAATGCCTTGTTCGCGGAACATCACCAGCGTGGCGCTGAGACCCCAGAAGCTTCCCATAACGTTTAGAGCTAGGACCGGCCCGAGAAGATAAGCGACCACGCGCGGTTCGCCCTTGGCGAAGACGCCCGAATAGAGAAAGAAAAATCCCATGGGCATGACGATGCTGAAAAAGAAAAACATCTTATTGCGCAGTGCCAGCTGAACGCGCATGCGCGTTAAAGTCAGAAGGTTTGTCAATCTCGTAACCTCCTTCCGGTAAGTTCGATAAACACGTCTTCAAGAGAGGGCGTTGCGATTTCCAGCCCGACCAGCTCGTTGTTTTGCGCTTCCAAATATTTCACCAGAGAAACAATCGCTTGTGGCGGACGAAGGCAATGCAAAACGTAGACGCCGTTCAGCGAACGGCAATCGGAAACGCCCTCAAGCAATTTGAGTTTCTCGTCGGCTTCCTCGCGGGCCAGGCGAACCTCGATACGGGTTTTGTCAGCGGAAGACTGCTTCAGTTCGCGCGGCGTACCCTGCACGATGACTTTTCCGTGGTCCACGATGGCCACGCGGTCACAAAGGCGCTCCGCTTCTTCGATGTAGTGGGTGGTGAGAACGATGGTTTTTTTGTCGCTGCGCAGCTCTTCGATTACATCGTAAATTTCGCGGCGCACTTGCGGATCGAGGCCGGCGGTTGGCTCATCCAGAAAAATCACTTTGGGATCGTTAACCAGTGCAATGGCCAGCGCCAGCCGTTGTTTCTGCCCGCCGGAGAGTTGGCTGTAAAAGGCGTTGCGTTTTTCTTCCAGGCCGAATCTCTTCAACAAGTCTTCCGGATTGCGGCGGCGCTTGTAAAAGCTGGCAAAGAGTTTTAACGCTTCCATGACCCGCAATTTGTCGGGAAGAGCGGTGGACTGCAGCGCCGCGCCAATTTCGCGCTTCAATTCATCGGGATTGCGCTGTGGATCGAAGCCGCAAACGGAAACCGTGCCGCTATCGGCGTTGCGCAAGCCTTCCAGGATTTCAATAGTGGTGGTTTTGCCGGCGCCGTTGGGGCCGAGCAAACCAAAGACTTCGCCTTCTTCAACGGAAAAGCTAATACCGCGGACGGCTTCGACGTCGCCGTACCGTTTGGTCAGGTTTTCTACGCGCAGAACTGGATTGGGCATAAGTTATGGACACACAGCATACCGCAAAAGATTCCGAAGCCGAACTTCTCAGGGTGATAAGAAACGAGTTCGGCGTGCCGAGTCTTGCAGGAAATACGTATGGCGAGTGCGTTTTATTTCTTCGCGCGAGACTTTTTGTTCGATTTTTTGGCAGGTGTCCACGAGTATTTTTTCATGTCCACGCGGGATTCAAGTAAGGTCACGCCCTCTGATTCCAGGAGTTTGCGTTGCAGGCTGGCGTACGGCTCGCGGATCAGCAGTTTTCCACCGTAGCCGACGACTCGATGCCACGGGATCGCTTTTCCTGAGGGGCTTGCGGCCATCGCTCGGCCAGCACTGCGCGCCCCGCCGCGGAGCCGAAGAGCTTTTGCGAGCCCCCCGTAGGTGACAACCCTGCCGCGCGGAATTTGTTTCACGAATTTGTAAACTGGAGCCCAGGACATTGCGTATTAACCTTTGAGGTTTCTGCGGCCTTGGATCGTCAGCGTCCGCGGGCGCGCAACCACGATGCTAAAGACGCAGCAAGGAACTGGCAAGAGTCGAAATCGCTGGAGCAGTGTTGAATAGATGTAGTGGAAAAAGCAGTGAAAGATTGTCGAGAGCGAAATTGCAAGTGGATGCGAGAAACCAATGGAACGAAACGGAAAATGTGATGAGAAAATCTTTGCAAACAACGGTAGTTTCATTGCTAACTCTTTCGAAGCATCTTTTTGCGGTCGCAAACATCTAAACTTGACGGGTGTAGTGGAAGGGAAATACACTACACCGGTTCGGGGTTTGTACCTACTAGAAACCCTGAACTAAAGGAATTACGGTACGAGGGTGAAGTCATGGCTTTCGTTCGTCGCAAAGGAAACGCCTACTATCTGGTGCACAATGTGCGCCGCGGCGGAAAAGTGAAACAGCTGCACCTCGCCCGGCTCGGCGAACGCGCCAAGATTACCGACACCATCGTCCGCGAAGTTTCCAAGAAACATCCGTTCGTCGATCTGAACTGGCGCGCACTTCGCGATCAGCTCAACCAGCAGATCAATCTCACGGATCCTAACTCGCCGGAAGTCCAGAAACTGATCGCAACGCTAAGAGCCCTGCATCTCGATTTAGCGGACCTGTTTCCGCCGGCTCTGCAAATTTCCGAATCACCCGCAGTGGCCAAAGAGCTGCTCATGCAGTTGCGGCTCTTGCAGTCCACGATCCAGGTCAAATTGGAACAATTCGGGCCAGGACGCGGGCGTTTGGGAGCAGCGTCGTTCCAGTCGCGCGACGCTAGGAGGCGGTCATGAGCACGCAAATTCTTCCTTTGGATCCAGAGAAGCGCAGTAACGACACGCTGGAGTTCAAGACAGCGCTCGGCTCCAAGATCGTCGGCCAGGAAGAGGGTGTGCAGGCACTGGTGGACCTGTATCAGGTGTTCTGCGCGGGTTTGAACTCGCCTGGGCGGCCTGTTGGCAACTTGTTATTCTTGGGCCCGACCGGCTCCGGTAAGACCCGCATCGTGGAAGCGGCCGCGGAGATTTTGTTTAATGATTCCCGCGCGATTATCAAAGTGGATTGCGCGGAGTTTCAGCACTCCCACGAAATTGCGAAATTGATCGGTTCGCCTCCGGGCTATTTGGGTCACCGCGAAACCCATCCTTTGATCACTCAGGAGGAGTTGGCAAAGAGCCACACTGACAAGCTGAAACTAAGTTTCTTGCTCTTTGATGAAATTGAAAAAGCCAGCGATGCACTGTGGCAATTGCTGCTGGGCATGTTGGACAAAGCGACTTTGACGCTGGGCGATAACCGCCGTGTGGATTTGTCGCAGACCGTGATTTTCTTGACCTCGAACCTGGGTGGCGGCGAGATCACCGAACTGATGCAGGGCGGGATGGGTTTCATTCAGCCGACGGACAAGCCAATCACTGGGTTGGACGAGAAGGTGGAGCGCACCGCGATTGAAGCAGCGCGCCGCAAGTTCTCACCAGAATTCATGAACCGGCTGGACAAGATAGTGGTGTTCCATCCGTTGCATCGCGACCAGTTGGAAGAAGTTTTAGAGATCGAACTGGGGCAAGTGCAGCAGCGGGTGCTGGAAACGGCGCGAGGACAATTCCTGTTTCGGGTAACCAGCGGAGCGCGGGAATTCTTGCTCACCGAAGGAACGGACCAGCGCTACGGAGCGCGGCACCTGAAGCGGGCGATTGAACGCAACATTGTGTATCCACTGGCCAATCTGCTGGCCACCGAACAAGTCCACGTGGGCGACCTGGTGCGTATCGACTGGGATGGCGTCTCAAAAAACCTGTCGTTTGTCAGAGAGAGCGAAGGCGCTCTGATCGAAACTCCAGAGCCGATGCTCAGCCGTGCCGCCGCCATGCAGGAAGCTCGCGATGGACGGGTCATCGAAGCCCCGGTAACTGCGACCGCTGAAGCTTCGTCAGCTCAACCGCAGCAGCCGACTGCGGCACCGGCAGCGGTATCGCAAGGGCGAAAGAAGCCCGATCGTTCGTAACTTCAAGTAGTACTTTAAGTCGAATGCCGACTGGAGCCGCCTTTTGCCGCGTGCGGAAGGCCCTTTTCGTCCTTCGCAACTCGACAAAATCTGTTTCAGCGCTCTCACTTTGCGTCTGGATGAAACACAGTCTCACCGCGTGAGACGGATTCGGGAATTCTGAATTCCGTATGTCGTTAAGATTCAACAGTTTCAACCGAAGCTGTGGATAATTCCTGATTGGTACGTCTCCTGCATACTTAAGGATTCAGCGGTTCCGTGAGACGCCAGCTCTTTCGCGAGACAGTTCCGCACGAGGTAACATCCTATGAGACCAGCCGTTCGGCAACAACTCAATCCCAGCATCCGCAGCAACGAGACTCGCGACTTTGAAGGCTCGCTGCGCTCCAAGATCGTCGGCCAGGAAGAGGGCGTGCAGGCACTGGTGGACCTATATCAGGTGTTCTGCGCGGGATTGAACTCGCCTGGCCGACCAGTGGGCAACTTGCTGTTCTTGGGGCCAACTGGCTCCGGCAAAACCCGCATCGTGGAAGCCGCCGCGGAGATTTTGTTTAACGATTCCCGCGCGATTATCAAGGTGGACTGCGCCGAGTTTCAGCACTCCCACGAAATTGCCAAACTAATTGGTTCGCCTCCGGGCTATTTGGGTCACCGCGAGACCCATCCTTTGATCACCCAGGAAGCCCTGTCGGCGAATCACACCGACAAGCTGAAATTGAGCTTTTTGCTGTTCGACGAAATTGAAAAGGCCAGCGATGCACTGTGGCAATTGCTGCTGGGCATGTTGGACAAAGCGACTTTAACGTTGGGCGACAACCGCCGGGTGGATTTGTCTCAGACGGTGATTTTCTTGACCTCGAACCTGGGTGGCGGCGAGATCACTGAACTGATGCAGGGCGGAATGGGCTTCATTCAGCCGAAGGATAAGCCAGTCACAGGGTTGGACGAGAAGGTGGAACGCACGGCGATTGAAGCAGCTCGACGGAAGTTTTCACCAGAATTCATGAACCGGCTGGACAAGATAGTGGTGTTCCATCCGCTGCAGCGCAACCAGTTGGAAGAAGTTTTAGAGATCGAACTGGGGCAAGTGCAACAACGGGTGCTGGAAACGGCGCGAGGGCAGTTCCTGTTCCGGGTAACCAGCGCAGCGCGTGAATTCCTGCTGACCGAAGGAACGGACCAGCGCTACGGAGCGCGGCACCTGAAGCGGGCCATTGAGCGCAACATTGTGTATCCGCTGGCCAATCTGCTGGCTACCGAACAAGTGCACATCGGCGATCTGATTTGCATCGATTTCAACAAAAAAGATGCCTGCCTCACATTTACCCGTGAGGGCGAGAACCTGACCATGCCCGCACGGCGGCAAGAACCAGTCACGTTGCTCCGTGCTGCACAAGCCAAGAGTGGCAAAGCCGTGGAAACGCCAGCCACCGGCGGCGCTCCCGAACCCGCGCCACGCATGGCACGCTAGAGTTTTTACCCCCCAACCACCCCCAAAAAAGCCCGGGCGGGCAACCGCTCGGGCTTTTTTGTTTTTCGCAACATCGCGGCAGAGTAATTTCCGAGCCGGACTAGGGCCCTACTTTGGTTGGCTGCCGGAGTGCGCGTCGAGGAATTGATAGCGTGCGCGGACAGTGTCGGGAGCGGCGCCGAGATTTCTTCCGGAAAGGTGCATGATCGAGTAGCCGTCTTTTCCTTTGTAGGGCGGCCAGTTGGGGAGGGTTTTTCCATCGGAAGAGGGGCCGTTAGGATTGCCGGACTTAATGAAGTTGGTCCAATAGGTGGCCATGGCCTCGGAAACTTTGAAGTCGTCGTCAGCCCAGGTGACATCGTCGTGGGCAAGTTTCAGAGTTTCGAAGACGTATTCGATTTCGCAGGCGTGGCGGGAACCGGCTTCTTCGGCCGGAAACGGACCGATTTTTGCGCCGGGCTTGCCTTTGGGGATCTGTTCGAAATGATATTGGTAGACCGGCGCCTTGCCGGTGTTGACCTGCATATCCATCCATTTCCAGGTGTTATAGGCAATGAAGTCATCGCCGGAGAGAGTTTCGGCGGAGACCAGCGCTTCGTCGTCGTTCCCCGCGGGATAAAGTTTTAAGAATTCGGGCGCGCCGTCGCCGAAACGCTTTTGCGCGGATTCGGCGAAACTTTTCGCCGTGGGCTTTTCCGGATTCATGAGGACCTGCATCTTGCCTTCGTCGGCATTCCATCCGGCGAGGAGCGGAACGTGGGCTTGCTCGCCTTTAGCGTAAGTCGCTATCGCCGTGGCGGAAAGAAAGTAGCCATCGAGGTGAGGATGAAACGCCCAACCCGCCTTGAATTTAGCGGCGGCCTGAAGCAGTTCGTCGCCGCTTTTGGCTCGGAGTTCAGCGATGGATTTCGCGCCGACGGTCTCGGCGAATTTCAATCCGGTTTGTTCGGCCTCCGAAAGCGGCTCCAGGTCTAACGCACTGCCGGTCCTGGCGGCGAAATAGGCGCCAGACTCGCCGATGGCTTTCTGAAAAAGTTTGCGCGAGAGCGGCGAGGCCATTAGCGCGCTCACGGAAGCGGAGCCGGCGGATTCACCGCCGATAGTGATGTTGTGGGGATCGCCGCCGAAAGCTGAAATATTTTTGACGACCCACTGAAGCGCGGCGACTTGATCGAGCATACCGTAGTTGCCCGAAGAGGTGTGGCCGGACTCCTTTGTTAGCTCCGGATAGGACAAGAAGCCAAAGACACCGAGGCGGTAGTTAGGTTCAACGACGATGACGCCTTTCTTGGCGAAAGCTTCGCCGTCATAGCGGAGTTCGGAATTGCCGCCTGCGACGAAGCCACCGCCGTAGTACCACACGTAGACGGGAAGATTGGATTTGGCGGTGGCGGAAGCGGGCAGCCAAATGTTGAGATTGAGACAATCTTCGCTGGGCTGGGCATCGCGCATGAACTGCAGAATGTCGCCGAAGACATCAGTTTGCATGCAAGCGGAGCCGAATTTATCGGCGGCTCGTACGCCCGACCACGGCTTGACGGGTTGGGGAGCCTTCCAGCGGAGCTCTCCAGCAGGAGGAGCGGCAAATGGAATGCCTTTGAAGATGCGGACAGAATGGTCAGCGTTGGCGGTGCCGAGAAGAACGCCGGACTCCACTTTGATTTTCTCTTGGGCAAAAGTGGCTGCGGCACAGATTCCCAGCAGGATTAAAACGAATGCAGTGTTCTTGGAAAAAATGAATCGTGACATAGTGTCTCCCCGAGCCGGCGGGAGCAATTTATCACGATTCGCGCAGAAGAAAAGGGCGGCTGTTGCGAGCCGCCCTTCGTGGTCCAACCGAATCGTCGACAAGAAGAGGGATAAACGCTACTCCTTGTCGCCGAAGATAGATGGCAGCACCGAGGTACCTTCTGCCTGCACCGCATCCAGGCTTTCGGGATCAAGTCCCAGAAGTTGCAGGATGGTTGGAGCTACCTGAGCGGTCTCTACGAAGGCATGGATGGTCTTGGCGTGGATGTGCGGATTCGAGACCAGCAGCATCACGTTGGTGTCATCCCATGCGAAGCCGCCATGTTCGGATTGCTTCTTAAGGTTTCCGGTATAGACCACGCCGACGTTCGGGATCACAACGATGTCGGGAGTACGCGGGTCGCCCCCTTCCCGAACCTTACAGCAGGGGCCGGGGACGTTGGGGACGCCTGGTGGATTAAAGAGCGTGTTCAGCGAGGCGCCAGAGTAGATCTGGCCCAATCCGATCGCCGTCGCGTTATTCTCCAGAGCAGTTACTGCGGCCGAAGTGGTGCTTGAATCTGCCAACCAGATTTGGGAAATGTCGTCTTCAGCGATTCCGAGGCCGTTGGCCGGGTCGCTGTAAACTGCGGGGAGAAGGTTAGGATTCGGGGACAGCAGAACCGCGGAGGGCGGCTCACCGTTGCTGCCGGAATGGCCCGGAATCGGGAAAAAGCGGTTCGGGTCGATCGGCGACTGCCCGTGCTTTGCGGTGATGATGATGGTTGTCGAATCGAAAAGACCTTCGTGTTTGAGCGCAGCGACCATCTGTCCGACTGCCGCGTCCACGAACTTAATCTCAGCCACCATTATTGGTCTGGGGGTGCTCGAGGCATCCTCGTAACCACCAGCGTTTGCATCAGTTCTGTCGGCGGATTTGGGTTCAATCAGCTTTTGTCCAACGCTCACCGCTTGGAAGTTCATTCCAAAGATTACTGGAACTGGAGCTTTGCTTGTTCCGAGGTGCGTCCTGCCATGGATCTGGTTGAGGACCGCGTTTACCTTCAGTTGGTCGTTGCATTTGATGGCGTCGAAATCGGTAGTCCAGTCATCGCCATTGGGAACAATCGTACCGCAATCGAAACCATTAGCCGTCGTAAGCCCTGGCAGCACAATCTGGAGAGAGTTAACTTCCGGCGAATAGTAATCGTCCACGTTAGCGGGCACCTCGGGGTGCGCATCGTTCAGCGGATTGGGTCCCGAAACAGAGGCGTAACCGGCGTGCTTGTCAGACCATGCTGTGTAACCGCCTGCCGCGTGGATCACGCCAAAAATCGTGTTCGTGCGTACAAAGTTCCAGGAGTAAACGGGTTTGCAGTTGTTGAAGGGATCGCGCACCAGCCGGTCGGGATCGATTGATTTAACGCCACCGTCAATCGTGGAGTATCCGGCAAACCCACCATTCAGTTTCGACTGATCGATTTCGTTGCCTTCCTCATATTCAGTCTGCGTTCCGTTGATGACGTTCAAATTGCAGGGGCCGCCAGGCAGTCCGTTTCCCGTAGCATTCTTCGGCGGCGCCAAAACGCGATCGTACGCCACGTCGTAAAACGCGCCTACAGTTCGGGGGCTACCGCCGGTCACGATTGCCATCAGGCCGGGAAAGGAATCGGACGGTCTGGCGCTGGTCGTGCGAGTGTAGCTCACTCCGGTTGTGCCGAGAGCGGCCAGATGTGGACAAGTCTTCGATGCCACGCAATTTTCATAATCAACCGCATGCATACCATCGATGCTGATCAGCAAAACATGCTTGCTCTTACGGCTTTGCAGTTCATCATCACCGGCGCGCGCCGGGGTCGTTCCGACCAGCAGCGCCAGGCTCAGCACAATTGCAGAGATGCTTTTCCTCAAGGACATTCTCCTTTTTTGAGTTCGTGACCCAGATAAGTGCCAACACGCTGTATACGGTAGAGCGGCAGTGTTACGGCTCGGAGAACAGACGTTGGCTGGGTGATGAATGCCTGGAGAAATCTCAGGAGGGAAGTACTACAACTTTTAGGAAGCGCCTACCGCGCTACGGTTTGCGTTTGCCCGGACAGCTCATCGTGCAGATCCGCGGCCCGCACCAGCGCTCCGGTGATACTTGGGCAGATATTTCGCGTGCCGACATGCCGTTCGAATTCGGCCTGTTTCATCAGTTCCGCTGGCTGTTCGCGGGCTCCGCATAAGAGCAATTGCCGGCCGGAGGCGTGCAAGCGATCGGCGAGTTCGCGAATTGCGCCAAGTCCGGTAGCGTCAATAGCGGTCATATTCCGCAATCGCAAAATCACGATCGGTGGAAGCGTGTCCAACTCCTCCAAAATATCTGCAAATTTGTCGGTTGCGCCAAACAAGAACGGCCCGTGCACCCGGTATACCACCGCATAATCCGGAATGTCCTTTCCCTGTAACACGTGCACACTGCTGTCGGCGACATAGTCGCGCGTGACCCGCGTCACGGTGGTAGTGCGCGAGACTTTGCGAATAAAAGTGAGCGCGGCAAGAATCATCCCGAACTCCACCGCGAAAGTAAGGTCGGTCACCACCGTCAGAGTCAGCGTGACCAGCCAGATCGCAATGTCCGCGGCGGAAAGTTTCAAAATTTCGGGAATCTCTTCCCAGTCGCCCATGTTATAGGCAACCATCAGCAAAATCGCCGCCAGCGCCGCCAGCGGAACGTCCTTCACCAGAGGTGCCGCGAACAAGATGATTGCCAGCAGGGTCAGTGCGTGAATCATTCCCGCCACTGGAGTCTTTGCGCCAGCGCGGACGTTGGTCGCGGTCCGCGCAATCGCACCGGTCCACAAACGGAGTGGGGGCGAGTGAGGGAGGAGAATTCCCGCCGTTGAGCGAGGTGGAAAAGCGCCATATTTTGGCGGCCTTGGAACAGAGCAAGGGAAATCGGACTCATGCGGCGAAGGTCTTGGGGATTAGCATTCGCACGCTGAGGAACAAGTTGAACGAGTATAACTACCGGGGTAGCGAATCGGCTTCGGCAAGAGAGTAATAGAACGCGTCGGCCGGATTCCGGCGGTTCCAGAACGCAAGGGGTTAAACCTCGACCTTTTCCAGATACTCTCCTAAAGCTTCCAAATCGGGCCGGGCGGTTTCGAAGCCCTCTAATTGCTCTCCATCAGAGCGTTCCACGGCGCAGGCGAGCCATTGACGTGCTTCTTTGAACCGGCCGCAAAGACTGGCGTAACAGGCGAGGCCATACGGGACCTGCGGGCCATCGAATTTTTCACTCGCTGGATGGAGCAACCTCAACGCGGCTTCGGCGTCGCCGGTGCTCTTCATCAGAGCATGGGCGTGGGCGAGCCAGCCGAACAGCCGTTCCGGATAACGTTTGTGAATTTTCTGAGCAATGGGCAGGGCCGCTTGCCATTCGTTATCTTCCGCGTGCAAGAACCATCTCAATTCGAGGACTTCCGGATGTTGTTTCCACGCTCGTCCGACCTGGTCCAGCTCCTTGTGTGCCTCGACGCGGTCACCCAGCAGGACCCAGCCCTTGGTGGCTTCGACATGAAACTGTTCAGAACTTGGCAACGATTCCATGTTGACGATCTCTCCCTGTTCTTGCTGCGATGGGTTCCTTTAACATTGCATAGAGAATCTACCATGGCGGTGAACAGCTTTCTGGTGGGGTATCAGTATTGGAACAACATCATCGACAGCACGCTGAAAGTGCCTTATGTGACGTTTATTGGGGGATCGTCCTTCGGCACAAATGTAAACGTTCCGCAGCAGTCTTATCAGAAGAAGTGGCAGTTCCGGGACGATCTCTCCATCACCCGGGGCAAACACAACTTCAAGGTGGGCTTCGATTATCTGTGGGAGCCAAAGCTCGGCGGCTTCTTTGAATTCAATCCGACCCTCGAAGTCGACTTTTCGGATCTACCCAGCAAAATTCTGAGCGACAAGGTCACGTACCCGCAGGGCTTCGCAACACCCGGAGCAGTGACCAGCATGTCCGCAACCTCGGGCAACCCTTATTTCGATCTGCCTGGAGGCTCCAAGATGTTC
>Ga0137418_10004754_pt1 | contig 12433 bp, 10 predicted proteins | sample CZODoug3_1_2_16f_FD_122242 | JGI IMG/M metagenome (GOLD analysis project Ga0137418, IMG submission 122242) | Vadose zone soil fungal communities from Angelo Coast Range Reserve, California, USA - CZODoug3_1_2_16fungal (Hybrid Assembly) | ecosystem: Environmental > Terrestrial > Soil > Vadose... | reverse complement strand
GGCATCAAGACGAACCTCGACTGGCTCAAGGGCGCCGGCGTGCAGATCAACCGCGGCATCGTCGTGAACGACCACCTCCGCTCCAACGTCGCCAACATCTACGCGGCGGGCGACGTGGCCGAGGGCCGTGACCTCGTCTCCGGCCAGCCGGCAGTGCACGCGATCGAGCCGACGGCGCAGGAGCACGGGCGCGTCGTCGGCGCCAACATGGCGGGCAAGGACGTCACCTACAAGGGCTCGCTCATCATCAACATCGTGGAGGTCTGCCACCTCGACGCCGCGTCCTTCGGCGCGTGGGACGACGCGAAGGCGGAGGCCGTCAGCGGCCTCAAGCGCGACCGCGCGGCGTACCGCAAGCTGCTCTTCACCGGCGATCGCCTGACCGGCGCCATCATCATCGGCCGTTCGGGTGACGTGTGGACGACGAACGACGTGGGCATGCTCAAGGGGCTCGTGCAGACCGGCATCCCCCTCGGCCGATTCAAAGACCATCTGAAGGCGCATCCGTTCGACGTGAAGACCGCGTACATCGCGTCCGGCACGACCGGCGCGTTGCTCCCCGAAACCGTGCTGGGCCGTCCGTCGAAGGCGCCCGGCGAGACCCCGGTGGCCGTATGAGTCCAGTGACCCTGAGCGCTCCCAAGCAGGTCGGCAAGCCTCAACCCGCGATGCCCGGCGGCTATGCCGGACAAATCTTGAGAGTCGATCTCTCGAAGCGGAAGGCGTGGGGTGAGCCGTGGACGCCCGAGCAGATGCGTGAGCTGATCGGCGGCGCCGGCCTCGGCGCCATGATCCTCTACCGCGAGACGCGCAAGGGCAAAGGCAACGTGTCGTGGGACCACCCCGACAACCGTCTCGTGCTCGGCACCGGCCCGCTCGCGGGCCTCCCGGTGTGGGGCACGGGCGGGCTCACCGTGGTGACGATCGGCGCGCTCACCAACGGCCCGACCTCCACGCAGGCCAACGGCTTCTTCGGCACCAATCTGAAGTACTGCGGCTACGACGCGATCGTGGTCCAGGGCCAGGCGAAGGACTGGGTCTACCTCTACATCGACGACGACCGCATCGAGATCCGCGATGCGAAGTCCTACCTGGGCAAGGACACGTGGGAGACGCAGGACGCGCTCACGCGCGATCTCGGCATGCTGGGACATCAGCTCTCCGTCTACTCGATCGGTCCCGCCGGCGAGCACCTCGTACGCTGGGCCGCCATCCAGGGTGACTACGGTCACGTCGCGTCCAAGAACGGCGTCGGCGCCGTCATGGGCAAGAAGAAGCTCAAGGCAGTCGCGATCGTGAAGGGGACGAAGGCGCTGCGCGCCGCCGACCCGCGTGGCGTCATACAGGCTGCTGACGACATCGCGCACGACCTCAAGACGGATCCCTCCGCGCGCTCGCTCTACGAGTACGGCACGCTGCCCGGCGTGGTGAACCTCTCCAAGATGGGCGCGCTGCCGATCCGCAACTACACGACGAGCCTCACCGGCGACGTCGACATGAAGTCGTGGGAGGCGCCACGGCTGCGCGAGGGCTTCGACCATCGCGGGCACCAGTGCAACGCGTGCGGGATGCACCACTGCCACATGTCGGTCATCCGCCAGGGCCCGTACAAGGGCAAGATCGTCGACGAGCCGGAGTACGAGGGCTGGTCGGGCGCGGGCTGGACGATCGGTGCCACCGATCAGAGCGCCGTCGCCTGGCTCAACACGCAGACCGACCGCGCCTGCGTGGACGTCAACGAGTTCGGCTGGGTGATCGGGTGGGTGATGGAAGGCCTCGAGAAGGGCTGGCTCACCAGGCAGCAGGTGGGCTTCGACCTCAAATGGGGCGACGTCGCCGGCGCCAATCGCCTGCTGCAGATGATCAACAAGCGCGAGGGATTCGGCGACCTGCTCGCCGAGGGCGTCAAGCGCGCGTCCGAGAAGCTCGGTGGCGAGGCGGCGAAGGCCGCCATCTACACCGGCAAGGGCGCCTCGCCGCGCGGCCACGACCACCGCGCGCGCTGGGAGGAGATGCTCGACACGGCGACGTCGTCGACGGCGACGATGGAGACCGGCAACCCGGTCCACCAGACGGAGCTCGGCCTGCCCGCGCGCATCAATCCGTTCGACGGCGTGGAGGTCGCCAAGCTGGTCGCGGGCTGCCGCGGCCGGCGCGCCTTCGAGGACTCGCTCGGCATCTGCATCTTCACCACGCGCACGCGGCTCGAGAACGTCTGCCGCGCGCTGTCCGCGGCGACGGGGTGGTACTACACCGTCGCCGAGGCCATGAACTTCGGCCGGCGCACGGCGGCCATCAACCGCGCGACGGCGCTCCGCTGCGGGCTCACGCCGGATCTCGAAAAGCCGTCGTACCGCTACGGCTCCACGCCACACGACGGCCCCGCGGTGGGGCAGGCCGTCTCCGCGCAGTGGGAGAAGATGGTCGACACCTGGTACAGGGAAGTCGGCTACGACCGCAAGACCGGCAAGCCATTGCCGCAGACGCTGAAGGACCTGGGCCTCGATTGGCTCTCGAAGGACCTCTGGGGCGCCAGGAAGTAGACGCCGCCAGCGCGCGGATCGCGCCTCACGCTGGCACCGCCGCGCGGTGATCCACCTCCTCGTCAACGCGACCGTCCTCACCCTGGACGCGACGCTGCCGGTCGCGCAGGCGCTCGCGATCAAGGACGGGCGGATCGTGGAGGTCGGCGGCACCGACGAGGTGCTCTGGCTCCGCGAGGCCGACTACGAGGTGGTCGATCTCGGCGGACGCACCGTCGTTCCGGGCTTCGTCGACCCCCACAATCACTTCTCCCTCGGCGCCTTCGAGATGCTCTGGGCCGACTGCCGCGGCGCCCGCTCGGTCGCCGACGTCCAGCGGACGCTGGCCGCGGCCGCGCGCGAGACGCCCGCCGGTGCGTGGGTGCGCGGCGTCGGTTACGACCATCACGTCCTCAGCGGGCATCCGACGCGCGACGATCTCGACGCCGCCGTGCCCGACCGCCCCGCGCTCGTCATGCACTTTTCCCATCACCAGTGCGTCGCCAACTCCCGCGCGCTCGCGGAGGCGGGCGTCGTGCGCGCGACGCCGGATCCGCCGGGTGGCGAGATCGCGCGCGACAAGTCCGGCGAGCCCACGGGACTGCTCTTCGAGCGCGCGCTGAGCCGCGTGGAGACGGCGTCGCGCGAGGCGTGGGAGGCGCGCTTCACGGAGGTGGCGCGCGCGGCGAGCCGGCGCTACGCCGCGCTGGGCATCACGGCCATCCAGGACGCCGCGGTGACGCCCGCGATGGCGCGGCGCTACGCCGACGCCCGTGTGGCCGGCGCCCTGGCCATCGAGGTGGGCGAGGTGATGGTCGGCGCGCGCGGCTGGTTCGAGCGGCCCGACGACGCGGCCCCCGGCAGCCTCAAGATCTTCGTGGACGGTGGTTATCGCTGCGCGATGCGCGTCCTGCGCGACGGGAGGCCGCGGACCAGCGGCTTCCTCTTCTACACGCGCGAGGAGCTCACGGCGCTCCTCCTCGCCGCGTGGCGCGCGGACCGCGACGTGGTGTGTCACGCGATCGGCAACCTCGGCATCGAGACCGTCGTCGGCGCGATCGAGGACGCGGTGCAGACGATGCCGGAGGGCCGCGCGCGCGTCCGCATCGATCACGCGATCTTTCTCACCGCCGAGCTGATCGCGCGCATCGCCGACCTCGGCGTGTGGGTGGTCGCGCAGCCGTCGTTTCTCTGGGACCGCGGCGGCGCGCCGGCGCCGGACCGCGCGACGGACGAGACGATCCTGATGCGGCCGTTCGCGAGCGCGCTCCGCGCCGGCGTGAAGCAGGCGTTCTCCTCCGACTACCCGTGCGGCTCGAACGCGCCGCTCCTCGGCATCGCCGCCGCCGTCACGCGCGCGAGCCGCGAGGGACGCGTGGCCGCGCCCGAGGAGGCGGTCTCCGTGTCGGCGGCGCTCGAGGCCTACACGCTGGGCGCGGCGCGCGCCGCCGGCATCGACGCGGTGGCCGGCAGCCTCGAATCCGGTAAGCGCGCGGATTTGCTGGTCTTGTCCTCGAACCCGCTCGAATGTCCGGCGACGCAGCTCGCGTCGATTCAGGTTCTCGAGACGTGGATGAAAGGTGTCCGGCTGAATCCGCCTTGACCGTTTCGCGCAGGATGTGTTACTTGTCTGCGGCGCTCGGGGCGGGGCAAAGCCCAATTCTCTCGCGGGTTTTCGCCCGCACATCGGTCAACTCCCGGGGGAGTCATGGCACAGCAGACCATCGGATTCATCGGACTCGGCATCATGGGCCGGCCCATGGCGAAGAACCTCATCAAGGCCGGCTACCCGCTCGTCGTGCACAGTCGCAGCCGCGGGCCCGTCGACGACGTCGTCAAGTCGGGCGCCAAGGCCGCGTCGTCGCCCAGGGACGTCGCGGCCCAGTGCGACGTGCTCATCACGATGCTGCCCAACTCGCCGGAGGTCGAGCAGGTCGCGCTCGGCAAGGACGGCATCATCGAGGGCGCCAGGCCGGGGCTCATCTTCATCGACATGTCGACGATCTCGCCGATCGTCAGCCAGAAGGTCGGCAAGGCCCTCGCCGCCAAGGGCGTCAAGATGCTCGACGCGCCGGTGTCGGGCGGCGAGAAGGGGGCGATTGACGCCGCGCTGTCGATCATGGTCGGGGGCGACAAGGCGACGTTCGATGCCGTGCTGCCGATCTTTCAGGCCATGGGCAAGACGATCACGCTGCTCGGCCCCCTCGGCTTCGGCGGCTTCACCAAGCTCGCCAACCAGATCATCGTCGCCGTCAACCTGACGGCGCTGGCCGAGGCCCTCACGCTGGGCAAGAAGGCCGGGCTCGACCGCGAGCTGCTCCTGACCGCGCTGGCGGGTGGACTGGCGGGATCGAAGTGCCTGGAACAGAAAAAGCCGAACTACATCGCCGGCACCTACAATCCCGGCTTCAAGATCGACCTGCACTTCAAGGATCTCGGGCTGATCATGGAGTCCGCGCGCGCGCTCGGCGTCCCCCTGCCGGCCACGGCCGTGGTCCAGGAGCTCTTCAACGCGATGCGGGTGAAGGGCCGCGGCGGCCTCGACCACTCGGCGATCATCACGCTGCTGGAAGACCTCGCGGGCACTCCGTGAGGGCCACCGTCGATCGCGCGGGGCTGGATCCGCAGGGCCGCCTGCCGAAGGTCCAGGTCCGACGCGTTCGCAAGGGCGATCTCTCCAGGGTGAAGGACGTCCTCGAGCAGACCTTCGGCGATTTCCTCGAGCGGCAGCTCGGAACGCGCCCGCGGCAGGCCTTCAGCGGCGCGCAGTACGTCCATCACCGCTGGCTCATGGAGCCGTGGGGCTGCTTCGTGGCGGAGGAGGACAACGCCAAGATCGTCGGCACCGCGCTCGCCGTGGCCTGGGGCTCGGTCGGGCTGCTCGGCCCGGTGGCCGTGCTGACCAATTACCAGAACCAGACCATCGGCCAGCAGCTCATCCGCGCGACGCAGGAGTTCTTCGACGAGAACAAGACCGCGCTGCAGGGCGTGATGACGTATCCCACGAGCGCCAAGCACCTGGCGCTCTATCACAAGTTCGGCTACCGGCCGAAGGCCCTGACGGCGCTGATGAGCCGCGTCCTCGACCGCAACGCGCCGCGACCGGCCACCAAGCTCGCGCGCGGGCCGCTCACCGTGCGCCGCTACTCCCAGCTCGAAGAGACGAAGAAGAAGGCGACGCTCGGGCGCGTGCACCGCATCACCAACGCGCTCTACCGCGGCCTGGATCTCTCCAAGGAAGTCGAGATCGTCGACGGGCTCGCGCTCGGAGACACGCTGCTGCTGGAGCGCGCTCGCGACCTCGTCGGCTTCGCCGTCGTGCACACGCCCGGCGTGAGCGAGGCGCCCGCGGGCACCCTGTACGTGAAGTACATGGCCATCGATCCCGCCCAGAAGCGCGTCGAGCATCTCGAGCAGTTCGTGGCCGCCGTCGAGGACCTCGGCCACGAGCTCGGCGTGCAGCGCGTGGCGCTGCCCGTGTACTTGCGCTACTGGCTGGCCTACAGCACTCTGGTGAGGTGCGGCTACCAGGTCGACTTCACGATGCTGAGGATGCAGAAGGGCAAGCAGGAGGATTACGAGGACCCGACGCACCTCGTCCTCGACGACTGGCGTTGACGTCGCTCCGCGCCCTCGTCCTGGCCGGCGGCCTGCTCGCCGGCGCGACACCGGCCCCGGCCCACTCGCTCCTCCTCGCATCAACTCCCGCCGCGAACGCCCAGCTCACCGCGTCGCCGCCGTACGTCGTGCTGCGCTTCAACAACCGCATCGAGAAGCGGTTGTCCCATGTCCGCCTCGTCGACGAGCGCGGCACGGCGGCGACGGCACCGACGGCGCGCGCCGAGGACCAGACGGCCGAGAGCCTCGTCGCCGCGGTGCCGCCGCTCACGGCGGGCGTGTGGCGGGTCGAGTGGCAGGTCTTCTCCACCGACGGTCACGTCGTCACCGGCAGCTACCAGTTCCGGCTGGCGCCCTGACGGATGGCCGGGTTCGTCGACGTCCTCCTGCGCGGCCTGATCCTCGTCCTCACCAGCGTGGCGCTCGGGGGGGTCGCGTGGCTGCGGTTCGTGTTGAGCGCCGAGTCGCACGTCAAGCCGGACGCGCCGACCGCGCTGGCGCTGCGCACGATCGCCGCCGCGGCGACGGGCGCGGCGCTCGCCCAGGCCGCCGTGGTGCTCGTCGGCCTCGCCGCCGTCGCCGACGCCCACGGAGGCTGGCCGCTCGCCGCCTTCTTCGAGACGACCTTCGCGCTCACGGCCACGGCGCGCGTGGTCCTGGCCGCGGCGGTGGCCGCGCTGGCGTTCACGCTGGCGCGCCGCGCGGCGCCGCGGCTCGCCTGGACGGCGCTGACGGTGACGGCGACGCTGCTCGTCGCCTCGTCCGCCGTCGTCAGCCACGCGGTCGCCCGCGTCGAGTGGCGCGCGCCCCTCATCGCGCTCGACGCCGCGCACCAGGTGGCGGCGGCGCTGTGGATCGGCGGCCTCGCGCACCTGGTGCTGCTCGGCGTCGCCGGCCACGCGAGCCCGCCGTTCGACGTCGGCGGCGTCGTCAGGCGCTTTTCGACGCTGGCCTTCCGTTCCATGGCCGCCATCGTCCTCGCCGGGCTCGCGCTCACGCTCGCGTACGTCGGCGATCTCGCCGCCTTCGTGGGCACCGCGTACGGCGTGATGGTGCTGAGCAAGGTCGCCCTGCTCGTGCCTGCGCTGGCCCTCGCCTGGCTGAACATGCGCGCCGTGCGCCGGGCGACGCAGGCGCCCGGGACGCGGCTCTTCAGCTTCGTGGAGATCGAGCTGGGACTCGGGATCACGATCCTCTTCGCGGCCGCCTCGTTGACCTCGCTGCCGCCCGCGGTGGACGTCACGACCGATCGCGCCACCGTGGCCGAGGTGGCCGCGCGCTTCGCGCCGGCAGCGCCACGGCTCACGAGCCCGCCGATCGACGAGCTCCTGCGCGCGGCCGATCCCCTGATGGGCCGCCAGGTCGAGCGCAAGCCCGTGGAGCGGGCGTGGTCGGAGTACAACCACCACTGGGCCGGCCTCTTCGTCGTCACCATGGGCGTGCTGGCGATCCTGCACTTCCTCGGGCTGCGGGCGGCGCGCCACTGGCCGCTCGTGTTCCTCGGCCTCGCGACGTTCCTCTTCATCCGGAACGATCCGCGCGCGTGGCCGCTCGGACCCGCGGGGTTCTGGGAAAGCCTCACGCTGCCCGATGTCCTCCAGCACCGCACGTTCGTCATCCTCGTCGTCGCCTTCGCGCTCTTCGAGTGGATGGTGCGCACGGGCCGGCTGGCGGAGCGGCCGTGGGGCTACGTCTTCCCGCTGCTCTGCGCGGCGGGCGGCGGGCTCCTGCTCACCCACTCGCACGCGATGTTCAACCTGAAGGACGAGTTCCTGTCCGAGGTCACGCACGCGCCGCTCGGGATCCTCGGCGCGTTCGCGGGCTGGGGCCGCTGGCTGGAGCTGCGGCTGCCCGCGGCGGGGCGCGCCCCCGGCTGGACCTGGCGTGGCTGCTTCACCGCGGTGGGGCTCATCCTCCTCTTCTATCGCGAAGGCTGATGACGCGAGAGCCGACGTGATCGCCGGTCACGCCACCGCCGAGGCCACGGCGCGCTACGCCGCGAGCCACGCCGAGCGCACCGCGGCCGGCAATTTCCGCGAGTTCCCGGGGGGCGTCCGCGCGTCGTCGCTGGGCCTCGGCACGTACCTGGGCCGCGAGGACGCCGCCACCGACTCCCTCTACGAACGGGCGATCGGGCGCGCGCTCGAGCGCGGGACGAACGTGCTCGACACCGCCATCAACTACCGTCACCAGCGCAGCGAGCGAGCGATCGGGCGCGCGCTGGCCGCCTCCATCGCGCGCGGCACCGTCGCGCGCGAGGACGTGGTGGTCACGACCAAGGGCGGTTACCTGGCCTTCGACGGTGAGCCGCCGCCCGACCCGCGCGCGTACTTCGCGGCCACCTATGTCCAGCCCGGGATCATCAGGCCGGGCGACGTCGTGGGCTGGCACTGCATCACGCCGCGCTTTCTCGCCGACCAGATCGAGCGCAGCCGCGCCAACCTCGGCCTGGAGACGATCGACGTCTACTATGTCCACAACCCCGAGACGCAGCTGGACGAGGTCGAGCGGCCCGAGTTCGTCGCGCGCCTGCGCGCGGCCTTCGGCGCGCTGGAAGAGGCGGTGCGCGCGCGGAAGATCCGCTGGTACGGCACCGCCACGTGGAACGGCTACCGCGTGCCGCCGCAGGAGCGCGGCCACCTGTCGCTGGCGGACGTGCTGGCCGCCGCGCGGGACGCCGGCGGCGACGACCATCACTTCCGCGTCGTGCAGCTGCCCTACAACCTCGCCATGCTCGAGGCCTTCACGCTCGCCAATCAGCCCGCCGACACCGGCGTGGTGCCGATGCTCCGCGCCGCCGAGCACGCCGGCGTGTACACGATGGCGTCCGCGTCGATGATGCAGGGGCAGCTCGCGCGCGGCTTGCCGCTCGAGCTGGGCGTGGCCCTGCCGGGCCTGGCCACGGATGCCCAGCGCGCGCTGCAGTTCGTGCGCTCCACGCCCGGCGTCGGCACCGCGCTCGTCGGGATGAAAACGGTCGCCCATGTCGAGGAGAACGCCGGGGTGGCGGCCACGCCGCCCGTGCCCTGGGAGCAATTCCAGCGGCTGTTCACCGCGGCGTGATCTTGCGGACCCCGGCGGCGTCCGGTACGGTGTGGCGGTGATCACCCTCGAGCGTGACCACGAGCGCGCCCTCGGGGTCCGCCCCAGCGTCTCCGCCGTCATCTTCGATCGCCGTCGGCGCCTCTTGCTGCAGCAGCGCTCGGACGGCGGGCAGTGGGGTCTGCCTGGCGGCTCCGTGGAGATCGGCGAGTCCGTGAGCGACGCCGTCGCCCGCGAGGTGCGCGAGGAGACGGGCCTCACCATCGCGGCCCGACGTCTGGTCGGCGTGTACTCCGAGCCCCGGCTGCAGGTGGTCCGCTACCCGGACGGCAACGTGTGGCACTACGTGAACGTCTGCTTCGAGTGTGTCGTGCGCGGCGGCACGCTGACCACGTGCGACGAGACGCTGGCCCTCGAGTGGGTCGCGCTCGACGCGCTCCCGGCGGCGCTGCTGCCGAACCATCGCATCCGCATCCGCGACGCCCGTGCGCGGCGCGTCGCGGCATTCGTGCGGTAAGGAGGATTCACACGTGATGCGACGGATTCATCACGTCGGCGTCGTCGTCCAGCGTCTCGCCGACGCCTACGGGTTCTATCGCGACGTGCTCGGCTTGCCGCTGCTCAAGGAGAAGACGATCGCCGAGCAGGGCGTGCGCGCGGCGTTGCTCGCCGCCGGCGACACGGAGATCGAGCTGCTCGAGCCGCTCGACGCGGCCTCGGGCATCGGGCGTTTCCTCGCGCGGCACGGCGAGGGTCTCCACCATCTCTGCTTCGAGACGCCGGACGTCGGCGGCGCGCTGGTGGGCCTCAGGGATCGCGGCGCGGAGCTGATCGACACCGCGCCGCGCGCCGGGCTCGCCGGCCAGATCGCGTTCCTCCACCCGCGCGCCTGCTGCGGCGTGCTCGTCGAGCTGGCCACGCCGCCGCCGGGCGAGGGGCCCGGCCACGCGTCGCCGCTCGGGCTCAAGCGCCTCGTCATCGGCGCCCAGGACGTCAAGCAGACGGCCGGACGCTTCCGGGCGCTCTTCGGCTTTCCGGAGGTCGCGATGAACGGCGGGCCGCGCACGATGCTCGGCGTGGGCAACGGCGCGCTGCTCGTGGTGCCGGCGGCGGAGGTCGGCGGCATCGAGGGCATGGTGGCCCTCTCCCTCGTGGCCGACGATTTCTCCGCGCTGACCGCGGCGCTGCGTCGCGCGGGAACGCCGCGCCTCGAGGGCACCGCCGAGGTCTCCGTCGAGCCCGCCGGCAGTCACGGCGTGCACCTGCACATCAGCCGCTACAATTTTCCTTAGGGGCCATTTCGGGGCCCCCATCTCATCAGAACGCGTCGGGCTCGCGCGCGATGCGGTCGAGGTCGGCGCGGGTGTACGAGCCGAGCGAGCGGAAGTCGAGGTCGGTGTAGTTCTTGATCCACCGCATCGCGATCTTCACCGCCTTGCGATAGCGCTCCTGCGTGGCCGCGTCCTTCGGCCGGCGCGCGAGGATGTCGTCGAGCTCCTCCTGCAGCAGCCGCTTGACCAGGGCGATGTCGTGCGTCGCCGGCGGCCCCTGCGTCGTCGGCGCGTGATGCAGGACGCGCTGGGCGATCTGCGCGACCGACATGCGACCCGTCGCGAGATCCTCCATGAGGGCGGGATGCACGCCCGGCTTGCCCTCGAGGCTGTCGATGCCCTTGGCGCCGCGGCCGTTGAGCCAGCCCTCGACGTACTCGATCACCATGCGCGCATTGCGGCGCGTGCCCTCGAGCGTGATCGGTCCCGCCGGCACCTCGACGCGCACCGGGTAGTGCTCGAGCCTGGCCATGTCGGGGGTGGGCTTGAAGCCCGAGGCGATGAGGGTCTTGAACGGATCGGCGGCCGTCTTCATGTGGAAGATGTGCGCGACCCAGGCGCGGAGGAATCCCTGCGCGGCCTCCCATTCCTTGTCCCGGCGAATCGCCTCGCCGGCCACGCGGTTCACCTCGGGGTCGTTGCTCGGCAGCGCGGTGGCCATGCCGCCGATGGGGACGGCGCCGCGCTTGAGGCAGATGGCGACGAGCCGGCGAAAGATGTCGGAGAGAAACGGCGTCGTCTTGATGTCCACGCCGAAGCGGTCGGGCCAGACGGATTTGGGATCCGTCATCACGTACTCGAAGATGGAGGCCTTGAGATCCCAACGCGCGGCGTTGAGGCCGGCCGCGTACGGGCCCAGCGCGTGCAGCATCTCCTCCATGTAGTACACGCAGGGCAGCGACTCGACGAGAATGATGCCGCGAATCGTCGCCCCGCTCAGAAAGGGCATGCGCTCGCGGCACGCGTCGAACAGCTCGCGGTAGAAGCGCGCCTCGTCGGGCGTCTCGAGCTTCGGCAGATAGAAGTAGACGCCCTGGCCGCGATCGGCCTGCGCGCGGCCCGCGTAGAACAGCGTCAGCGCCGTGCCGAGGATGGCAGCGTTGACGGGGGCGCCGTCGATGCGCACGTCGGGCTCGTCCAGGTGCAGGCCACGCTCACGATGCATGAAGAACGGCAGCTCCCCCGGCGCCACCTTGTACTCGCGCTTGCGCTCGGCGTCGTTGAAGTAGAGCTCACGGTTCACCGCGGCCAGCCGGTTGGCGGCCGCGCGCACGGTGTCGATCAGCCGGTGGCCGCCCGAGTCCTCGTCGTCGTCGAGGTCGCCCTCCGCGCGCTCGCCCTCGGGGCCGGGGTTCAGCGCGTTGATGAACATCGAGGTGATCGAGCACGGTCCCGAGATCTCGATCCCGGGCTTCTGCAGCTCGTCGGGGACCGGCGGCACCTTCCAGTCGCCCGTGGTCGCCTCGCTCGGGGGCAGCGGCGCCGGGCGGCGCCCGGCGTGGGCGTCGGCGAGCAGCCGCGCGCGGTCGGCGCGCAGCTTCAGCGCACGCGCGTGCAGGCGATCGTGAAGCGCGGCCAGAAACTCGTTGAAGGCCGGCGTGAACAGACGGTCGGCGCCCTCGACGGGCTCGAATCGTACGCGTGACGTCGGCGTCATCGGTTGGCGTTCTCCTGCGCCGGAACGGTCGGCGAATTGGGGCCGTTTTCGCATGGCGGCCCCGTGGTGTCAATGGAGATGGGGGGCCCCGACATGGCCCCCCAAACCCCCCAGCGCTCGTCGCGCCCCGGCGAAAGCCGTGGCGCGCCTCGATAGCCGTCGCAGATGATGGGGGGCCCCGAAGTAGCCCCCCAAACCCCCCAGCGCTCGTCGCGCCCCGGCGAAAGCCGTGGCGCGCCTCGATAGCCGTCGCAGATGATGGG
>Ga0137418_10004753_pt1 | contig 12434 bp, 15 predicted proteins | sample CZODoug3_1_2_16f_FD_122242 | JGI IMG/M metagenome (GOLD analysis project Ga0137418, IMG submission 122242) | Vadose zone soil fungal communities from Angelo Coast Range Reserve, California, USA - CZODoug3_1_2_16fungal (Hybrid Assembly) | ecosystem: Environmental > Terrestrial > Soil > Vadose... | reverse complement strand
TGCTCGAGCAAATCTGGATTTGCGGCGAGGAAGGAAAGCCGGCGCATATCGAGATACTTCATGCCACCGGACCGGCCGGTCACCTCCCGATATTGCCGGATGAGCCCGCAGCGCGCGTGCTCGGCCGCATGTCGGAGCTGCAATTAGTGGAGATGCAAAATGGCGAAGTGCAGTTGACGCCGGGCGGGAGCCGCCGCGCCCGCGACGTCGTGCGCCGTCACCGGCTGGCCGAACGCTTATTTAAGGACACTTTCGCGATTGAAGACTCCGAGGCTCGCAACCAAGCTTGCAAGTTCGAGCACATCATCAGCCCGGAGCTCGACCAGCGCATCTGCAGCTTTCTCGGCCATCCGAAAACGTGTCCGCATGGCAACCCCATCCCGCCTGGCGATTGCTGCAATGGCAAGAGCAAGGCTTGACGGCTGCCAGAGGCGCGATGCCCATCCCTCTTGATTCCCGCAAAAAACCCGCCACGGTGAAAGTTCATGTGACCAGCGGCGCCGGCGTGGATATTACCTGGTCCGACGGTCATTCCAGTCACTACGATTTCGCTTATCTACGCGAGGAATGTCCCTGCGCCACCTGCAACGACGAGCGGATCAGAAAGAGCACTTTTGCCGGGGGGGCCCCGTCCTCCGCAACAGCTCTGCCGATGTTTAAGCCCAAGGCGCGCGCGCAAGCGGCCACGAAGGTCGGCAATTACGCGATTCAAATCACGTTCAGCGACGGCCACGCTACGGGCATCTACAGTTACGAACATCTCCGCAGCATCTGCCCCTGCGCCGACTGCGCGAAAGCCTTCCGGGCCACCGCTTCCTGAGGGCGCGTCCCCCAGTCGAGGGTATTGCTCAATGGAATTCGATGCGCCCGGCGAACCGTACGGGCCTTCAACGAAATTGGTCGAGCAAACCGTCCCCTATTTGTCATAAAAACTATCTCGGAACGCAAATCAGGTCTTGACATTCTATTACCATCTGCTATACTCTCTGCGGGTATTCCCATCTAGATAAGATCGCGGGCGCTTAAGTCCTGTAGAATCCGCACTTCTGGGCAAGTGTCGCGTTTTGCCTGTTTTTGGCCGAAATCGCCGGAGCGTAACCCCTTTGTTTTCCGCACTTACAAGAGGGACTGCCCACAAGTCCTTTGGAATGCGCACTTACGGAAAACCCCGGGGGAGGGGGGCCCCCCGCGCAAATCGTCTTTTCCAGCGGCCGTCTACGCTGGACGCTGGTCGGAGAATGTCTCGCTGGCGGGATCCCAATACTGCTTTTTTCCGGACCAGTAGGACTCCGCAGCCATCATGTTTGCCACCGAATGCGCGAGCCCATCCTGCACGGTGCAATGTGGCTGCTGGCGCGAGCGCATGCACTCGAACCAGTTGGCCATATGCTCCAGCGAGCGGTCATCGATGCCCATTGGCGGCAGCTGCGTCTCACCAGGAAGCAAGACATACTTGGAGGACCGCTTCTTGTCGATATCCGCGTTGTCCTCGTGATTGCCCTTCTCTTCGGTCAGTTGATAGCGCGGACTTCCTTCGCCGCCGATATTGGTGAGCGTCGCCTTCTTACCCATGTAGCGAGTGAAGCTGGGCGAGTCGTTGCCGAAGCTTGTGGAATAGCTAACCAGAAAACCCTTGGGGTATTCGAGTAAGGCGTGGAAGGTGTCGGCATTCTCGCGTCCATCAGGCCAGGCAAAAATCCCGCCATGCGCCATCACCGAGCGCGGAAAACTGTCGTTCAAGAACCAGTGCACCATGTCGATCCCGTGGCTCATCCACTGGTCGGGGATTCCGCTCGAGAATTCCTTGTACAAGCGAAATTCGCAATAGACTTGCGGATCGAACGGGCGATAGGGCTTGGTCAGCAGCCATTTGCGCCAATCTGTATCTTCTTCGCGAATCAGCTTCGTTTCCGCACGTCCTCGCCACCGCGGGCCATGGTAATTCCAAACCACTTCCACCTTGCTCACTTGGCCCAAAACTCCGGTCTGCACCACGTCGCACGCAGCTTTGGGGTGAGGTTCGCTGCGATGCTGCGTGCCCACCTGCACGATCCGGTTGTGCTGGATCACCGCGTCTCTCGCCGCTTTGGCTTCCGCCAGCACGTTGCCCATGGGCTTTTCCACGTAGGCGTCCTTGCCGGCCTCCACGGCCAATTTCAGAATTGGCGAGTGCGAATGCTCCGGCGTGGAAATGATCACCGCATCTACATCTTTAAGCGTAAGAACGTCCTCGAAATGCTGAAACGCGCGCGGCGGCCGGCCATAGTACTTCGCGTTCGTCGCCACGGCTTTCTCTCGATTCAATCGCCATAAATCGCAGACGGCGCTCATCTCCACGTTGCTCGTAGCAGTAAGTTTCGAGACGATCCAATCCAGGTCTTCTCCGCGGCTCCCGTTTCCGATGTGGCACAGAGAAATTCGATCGTTGGCGCCCGCGATTCTACCGTAGGAAAGAGCCGTGCTCGCGAAGGCTGCTCCTCCGGCAGTCAGCGCCGCCGACTTGCCCAGAAATGTTCTCCGATCCATCGTTCCTTCCGCTTTGCTCATAAGTCCTCCGGGAAAGTGAGGATGATTTCGGCCGACTGCGAAGTCAAGAGCCGGCATTCGGATTGCATTATAGCTTCCGGTCGTGGCCAGCTAGACTTCGCGCGGGAAAAGTGCGAGCATTTTAACCTGCTAGGTCACAAGTTCACCCAGACATGAGCAGCACTCCCATCAACCCCGCTGCTACGGGCGGCCGGGGCAACGGCATTCCGCGCGTCATCGTAGCTACCACCGCTCTCCTTACTTTCATTTCCTTTTGGCGCGCTGCCGCGATCGTTCTGAACGATCTGGCTTCCTCTGCCTACTACGCGGGCGGCGAGGCCGAAGGCTACATCGGCAAAACCGCGCCGTGGTTCATCCTGGCCATCATGTTGTTTTCCTACGCCGTGCGCGCGGTGTACGTGGAAAGCTGCAGCATGTTCGTGCGCGGCGGGGTGTACCGCGCAGTCAAGCAATCGCTCGGCGGAGCTCTTGCGAAATTCAGCGTCTCCGCGCTGATGTTCGACTACATCCTCACCGGGCCGATCAGCGGCGTGTCCGCGGGGCAGTATCTTGGCGGTTTGCTCAGTGATCTCTCTCAACACGCCCATCTGAGCGGACCTTTTGCGGAGTCAACTGTGGCTGGTATCGCCACGATCTTCGCCATTGCCGTCACCCTGTATTTCTGGTGGGAGAACACGAAGGGCGTAGCTGAATCGAGCGAAAAAGCGCTGCACATCATGAAGCTGGTCACCGTGATGGTGGTGCTGCTAATCGGCTGGTGCATTTACACGGCCGTGCTGCGGCATTCCCAGCTACCGCCTTTTCCTTATCCTCGGAATCTTCATTTCAGCCTGGGAGCACTCGGTTGGCTGGCGCATAGCAGCTTGCCGCACACGTTTGGAATCCTCGCCATTTTCATCGCGCTGGGCCATTCCGTTCTCGCCATGAGCGGAGAAGAATCCCTCGCTCAGGTGTATCGCGAAATAGAAAGCCCCAAACTCAAAAACCTGAAAAAGGCGGGCTTGGTCATTTTCGTGTACAGCCTGGTGTTCACTTCCCTGGTGTCGTTCTTCGCTGTGATGATCATTCCCGACGACGTCCGGCAAAGTTACCTGGAAAATCTCATTGGCGGCTTGGCCATGAGCCTTCAGGGGCCGCTGATCGCGCGCCTGATTTTTCACGGATTTGTCGTGGTGGTGGGCACGTTCATTCTTGCCGGTGCGGTGAACACTGCAATTGTAGGCTCCAATGGCGTGCTGAACCGCGTCTCCGAAGATGGCGTGCTCACCGAGTGGTTCCGCCAGCCGCATCCGCGGTTTGGCACCAGCTATCGCATCATCAATATCGTCGTCGGCTTGCAGATCCTGACCATCTTCATCAGCCGCGGCGACGTCACCTTCCTTGCGAACTTGTATGCATTCGGTGTGATCTGGAGCTTCGCCATGAATGGCCTTGCAGTGCTCGTGTTGCGCTACACGCGCCCGGGCCAGCGCGAGTTCCAGGTTCCCTTGAATTTCTACATCCGCGGCGTGCAGATTCCGGTGGGTCTCGGACTGATTACTCTCACCCTGTTCCTGATCGCCGTGGTGAACCTTTTCACTAAGCCCGTGGCCACCATGGCCGGTGGCGTTTTTTCTGTGATTCTTTACTTCGTGTTCACGATTTCCGAGCGGCGCGCCAAAAACCGCGGCGTCGCACATGTGGAGATGGACCAGTTCAATCTCGAGCTCGAAGGCGAGTTAAGTCCCGAGGCGGTCGGCGCGCGGCCGGGGAACATTCTTGTACCCGTCAGCAATCACTTCAACCTGTATCATCTTGGAAACGTTCTTGACCGCATCAAGCCAGGGCGCCGCGACGTGGTGCTCCTACACGTGCGGATACTCAGGCGTTCCGCATCCGGCGAAAATGAGCTGGACGCCGATCAGCTCTTCGGCAGCATCGAACAGCACTTGTTTTCCCAGGCGCTTTCGATGGCGGAAAAGCGCGGGAAGTCAATTCGACTGGCGGTGGTCGCGGCAAACGACCTGTGGGACGGTATCTTGCGCGCCGCCACCGCGCTGCAGTCCAGCACCATCGTCATTGGCCGCTCCGCCAAGGACAACACTGAAGAGCAGGCGCGACTGATCGGCGAAGCGTGGGAAAAACTGCCGGATCCGAAGCCACAATTCAATCTGGAAATTCATCTGCCTAATGGCGACAAGATCTACAAGGTGCTCGGCCCACACGCACCCAACCTTACCGCCAACGAAGTAAATCTCCTGCATCGGCTATGGCTGCGCTTCAGTGAATCGCTTGCACGCGAAGAATTGCACCATCATGACGTCGTGCACTTCGCCTTGGAGGAAGTGCAGAAGGAAATCGAAGAGGGCCACGAAGACGAAGTCGTCAATCGTTTGCGCAACCACCTCGTATCTAATCAGAGCAAGCGCAAGTCCAAAGCGTAGGAACCTAAGCACTGCTTCACTCAATCTGCGCAGTGCAGTACGGGCACTTTCTGGCTTTGATGGGAACCGTCATCGCGCACTGCGGGCACTCCTTCGTTGCAGGCGCGGCTGTCGGCGCCGGTTTCTTGGTCCAGCGGTTCACCTGTTGCACCAGCAGGTAGACGGCAAACCCCACGATCAAAAAATTGATCACCGTGTTCACGAACTGGCCGTAATTAATCGTCGGCGCGGCTGCCTTTTTGGCGTCGGCCAGAGTCTCGTAATGGGTCCCGTTCAGGCTGATGAAGTAATCGGTAAAGTTGACCCGGCCGAGCAGCTTTCCAAGCGGTGGCATAAGAATGTCATCGACAAGCGACGACACGATTTTCCCAAAAGCTGCCCCGATAATGATACCCACGGCCATGTCCAAAACATTGCCGCGCATGGCAAATTCCTTGAATCCCTTGAGCATGAGCATCTCCTCGTTCGTTTCGTGGGCCTGCTGACGGAAGTGTCCGTTGCGCGGATTATATCCAAGGAAAAACTGAAATCCAGAAAGAAACGGCTCAGAAGGCAGCTAGCGCGGCCTGAGGATTAGTACGGCGCCTATGAGGCCACGAAGCATCAGCAACCCACCGGCGAATGCCAGCAGTTCTCCCACCCACGGAAACGGCACACGCGAGATCGCCAGCATCACCACGCCCAGCAGGGTCAAAGAGCACCCGCGCGTCCATTGCTCCATGGGCGACGACCATTGCCCGGGCTTATATAGAACGCGTACGCCCCATACGATAAGTGCTGCGCTCAGCAGCAGCCAGCCAGGCTTCCGCCGGTCAAACAAAATATGCTCGCTGAAGCCGAGCCAGACAACCAGGCCCCCGAGCAGCACAAAAATTATTTCAATGGTGATTCGCAGCACTTGCTGCGGCGTGAGCATTCTTCTCCGTGACCTCTGTGTTCCGCTCGCGGAGTCCTCGGTATTAATCCTTTGCTACTGCACCCGCTCGATGCGCACCTTTTTCAAAGTCACCGGTGTGCGCGGACGATCGTTGGCGTCGCGTGGCAGCTTGGAGATTTTGTCCGCCACGTCCTGGCCTTCCACTACCTCGCCGAAAATCGTGTGCTTGTTGTCCAGCCAGGGCGTGGCCGCCACCGTGACGAAAAACTGGCTGCCGTTCGTCCCTGGACCGGAGTTGGCCATGGAAAGCTTTCCGGCCTTGGAATGCTTCAGCGAAGGGTGAAACTCATCGGGAAACGTGTAGCCGGGTCCGCCGCGCCCGTCCCCGCGCGGGCATCCGCCTTGAATCATGAAGTCAGGAATCACACGGTGGAACGTCAGGCCATCGTAATAATTTCTCTTCTGCTTCTTCCCGGTCGTTTCGTCGGTGAATTCCTTGGTCCCTTCCGCCAGGCCTATGAAATTGGCCACCGTTTTGGGTGCTTCCTTCTCGAGCAGGCGAATCACGATATTGCCCTGCGAAGTCTCGAATACAGCGTAGGTTCCGGCCGGTCGAGTCATGCGTTCTCCTCACCGACCATCGTACACGACCACGCGCAAACCGCGCCACTCGCCGTCCGTTCGCGCCAGTTGCAATATCCTCCGCCTCGTATATAATAATTGTATAATGCTATGGTAATATTAAAAGTCGAATAATCAAGAAAGCGCATTGCTTTAAACGGTGTTATGCAGCGGTCTGCATTTGCGGTAGTTACCACCCAAGAAGGCGCCATTGTGGTGCGCGTCCTGGCAGATACACCGGACGTTTGGTCCCAGCAGGAGTACGGCTGCTTTGAGACTTGGACACAGGCGCAGGGCTTTGCGAGTATGCTCAATCAAAGATACGGTATTGACCCTGTTGAAGCGACGCACATAGTGGTAAGCGCCAGCCTGGCTGCTGCGAGCTCCAGCAAACAAAAACGATAGCTCTGGCTACCAGCTTCGTCGTTTGCGCAATTCCGTGACGTGCGCTGTGTGATGCCGGCCGTGCCACGCGTATAGGAAGAGCAGCCAGTCCACCGTGCGCACTCCGTGGTCGGGATGCCGGAACGTGCGCGCGAAATCCTCTGCCTTCAGCGAGCGCAATAACCGCACCCAGCGCTCATGCAGGGAATCCAACAGCGCGAGAGAGACATCAACCGGCGCCGACTTGGCGTCCTCCAACTCCGCCCAGCGCGCCTCTTCGTAAGGTTTGATCGTAGGCTCCTGTTCGGTCAACGCCAACCGGAGCCGCACGTAGGCATTCATGTGGCTGTCTGGAACGTGGTGCGCTAGCTGTCGCACAGTCCAGCCGCCGTCGCGATAAGGCGTGTTCAACTGCTCCTCGCTCAGGCCCTTTACGGCCGCGCGCAGTTTCGCGGGTGCCTCCGCGATAGCAGAAATCGCTTGCTGCCGCAAGCCTGGCGTCACCTCCTGTGGCGGCGCGTACTTTCCGATGGGATAGCGCGGATCCATGTTTTCCTTCTCCTCCGAGCAAGGCAAGCTCGTCCCGAAAATATAGCTGCACCTGCGGATTGGGGTCAACGCGGCCGGCTCAAAACGTTGTCTCCAATTTGGCTGCCTGGAGGGCAACCGAAGGCAGAGCGCGACGATGTTACAATACCGCTTTCGCCGCACCGTTCGGGCGGCGCGGCGAATCTAATCATCAGGGAGCGTTTGAATGCATAACGTCGTCATCATTGGCAGCGGCTGCGCGGGACTCACCGCAGCAATCTATGCCGCTCGCGCGAACCTCAAGCCGCTGGTGATCGACGGCCACGAACCGGGAGGCCAGCTCACCCTGACCACCATGGTCGAAAATTATCCCGGTTTCCCAGACGGCATTCTGGGGCCAGAGCTGATTGAGAATATGCGCAAGCAGGCGCAAAGGTTCGGCGCCGAATTCAAATCCGGCGCGGTGAGTGAAGTTGCCCTTGGCCGCCGCCCATTTAAGATTGTCGCCGGCAAGGAAGCCTACGAAACCAAGACTCTAATCGTGGCTGCCGGCGCCTCCGCGCGCCTCCTCGGGCTTCCCTCCGAACGCCACCTCATGGGCCACGGCGTTTCCACCTGTGCTACATGCGACGGATACTTTTTCCGCGGCAAACCTATAGCTGTCGTAGGTGGCGGCGACACCGCGATGGAAGAGGCCATCTTCTTGACCCGCTACGCCAGCAAGGTCTATCTCGTTCATCGCCGCGCGGAGTTTCGCGCTTCCAAAATCATGCTCGATCGCGCCCGGGCAAACGAAAAAGTCGAATTCGTAACTCCCGCGGTGGTCGACGAGATTCTCCCCCATGCCAACGGACACGTCGGCAGCGTGCGCCTGCGCAATCCCGTGACCAACGCCACCACCGAGCTCGAGCTTGATGGTGTCTTTGTTGCCATCGGCCACGACCCCAACACTATTGTCTTCCGTGGCAAACTCGAAATGGATCCCAACGGCTACCTCATCTCCCTGAATGGCAGCAAGACGGCCATCCCCGGCGTTTTCGTCGCTGGCGATGTGCAGGACCACCGCTATCGCCAGGCGGTCACTGCTGCCGGCTCCGGCTGCATGGCTGCCATGGACGCCGAAAAGTTCCTGGAAGAGCACAACGAAGAAGCGCTGTCCTAGTAGGCCATCTCTCCCGCATGCATAATGAAACTTCATGCTTCGCGCGACCCTGCTGAAACTCTCGGAAAGCCGCGGCTTCGCTCACTGGGTTACCTCCAACCCGACCACCCGCCGCATGGCTCGCCGTTTCGTCCCCGGGGAAACGCTGGATGACGCCATCATCGCCGCGCGCGCCTGCAACAGCCAAGGGATGTACACCAGCCTCGATTATCTCGGCGAAAACGTCGCCACCGTCGCTGACGCGCAGCGCGCCCGCGACGCCTACCTCGAAATCTTCGATCGCATCGCGCGGGAGCGCTTGCACGCCAACGTCTCCTGCAAGCTCACGCAACTCGGTCTCGACCTCAGCCCCGATTTCTGCGAAGGACTGCTGCTTTCCATTGTCGAGCGCGCCGCGGGTTACGAAAATTTCCTTCGCGTTGACATGGAAAACTCCGTTTACACGCAGCGCACCATCGATCTGGTCAAGCACGTTCGCGCGCGCAATCCCGCCGTCGGCGCTGTCATCCAGTCCTATCTATATCGGAGTGAAGGCGACGTTCAGGACTTGCTCACCTATGGCTGTCGCATTCGCCTGTGCAAGGGCGCTTACAAGGAATCTGACGAGGTGGCCTACGCAAGAAAAAGAGACGTCGATGGCAATTACGTTCGCCTGATGCGAATGCTGCTACCCAGCGGCTTTTACCACGCCATCGCCACCCACGACCCTCGAATGATTGCGCAGACCATTCGCTTCGCGGCCGCCAAGCTAGTCTCCAAGGACGATTTCGAGTTCCAGATGCTTTACGGCGTGCGCACCGACTTGCAGCGCCGGCTCGTCAAAGACGGCTTCCGGCTCCGCATTTATATCCCCTATGGCCGCGAGTGGTTTCCCTATTTCATGCGCCGCCTGGCCGAGCGCCCCGCCAATCTCGTGTTCTTTCTGCGGAATTTTCTTCGTCCCTGAGCGGCGGCTGACAATGCTTCCCTACAGCTTCCGGCAAACCGTGACGCCATCGCGCAGCGGAATCAAAACCGGGAACAACTCCTTCGACGTATAAACCAGCCGGTTGAACTCCTGCACGCCTCGCGTATCCCTGTCGTCGGTCGCCGCCGGCCGCGCCGCTTTGCCGGACCACAGCGTATTGTCCGTCACAAACAATCCGCCGCGTTTCAGCTTCGGCAATGCCGAGCGCAGCGCATCCGGATACTGATGCTTGTCCACGTCGTTGAAGATGAAATCAAACTTACCGGGCGTCTTCGTCACCAACTCCAGCGCGTTTCCCACCTGTATGTTGACGCGTTTGGCCACGCCTGCCTTACGGAACTGCTCTTGCGCACGTCGCGCGTTTTCCGGATTGCCGTCCGTATAGAAGACTTTCGCCTTCGTTCCGGCCGCCCGCGCCAGCCAAATCGTCGAGTACCCTATGGCCGATCCCATCTCGAAAATCCGAGTCGCTCCCGAAATCTGCACCAGCAAAGTCAGCAGCCGCGCCACCGCCGGCCCAATGATCGGTACGCCATGTTCTTCCGCGTACGCTTCCATCTCTTTCACCACCGCGTCGCGCTCCGGCAGCAAATCGTAGATATACTTGTCCACATCCTCCTGCGTGAAAGCGCTTCGCAGATTGTCGCTTCGGATCATAGGCTCTCTCCCGGTTTCAACGCGTGAATCTCCAGTCCAGCGATATCCTTAGCTTCCTGCTTCAATTGCTCCGGCCTGCCCACCAAAACTGGAAACGTCGCGTAATGCATCGGCACAACGTGCTTCACACCGAGAAACCGGATCGCGTGGGCCGCTTCGCGCGGGCCCATCGTGAAGTGATCGCCGATCGGCAACAACGCCACATCCGGCTTGTACAACTCTCCGATCAGCTTCATGTCACTGAACAGTGCCGTGTCGCCCGCATGGTACACCGTAAAGCCCGCTGGCATGCGAATCACCAGGCCTGCCGGCTCGCCGCCATATATTCGTTCGCCGTTGTCATCAATCGAGTTCGAGTGGAGCGCGTGCGTCATTGTCACTGCAAACTCCCCAACCGTCTGCGTCCCTCCCTTGCCCATCGGCTTCGTTTCCTTCTCAAATCCCTTGCTCTCGATCCACAAGCATGTCTCGAAAATGGCCACAATCTGCGGCCTGTGTTGTTTTGCCAGTGCCAGCAAGTCCCCAAGGTGATCGGAATGCGCATGGGAGAGAAAAATTACATCCAGCTTGGGGACTTTCTTCAGTTTGTCCGGGCACATCGGGTTCGTCATCACCCAGGGATCGATCAATGCAACCTGCCCGGAAGCAGTGGTGAGAGAAAACGTGCTGTGGCCGAAATACGTTACCCGGTTGCCCTTCATATCGAGCATATGGCACCTCCGGAGGGGAATGTTTGGGATTAGCCGGAAACTCTTGCTGGAACGCTGCTTGCGTCAGCGGGAAGCGCTGGAGCCGCCGCCAGAGAGCAACTGGCGAATCGCGGCTTCGTAGGTCTCGCGTGTGCTTGCGCCGAACACGTGGCCCACTTGTCTTCCGTCCTTGTCGTAGAAAAACGACGCGGGCAGCAAGCCATTCCAATCCGGTGAAACCACGCTTTGAAACCCCGACTCGTCGCCGTGCTGCTTGCGGTAGTTCGGAAAGACCGGTTTGTAGCGCGCGATAAACCGCCGCATCAAAATCAGGTCGCCGTCATCGTTGAAATTAACACCTACGACCTGCAATCCCTTCGGCCCGTACTCCTTGGCCAGGTCGTTGAGCATGGGATATTCGTCCCGACACGGTTCGCACCACGTCGCCCAGAACGTCATCAGCAGCGGCTTACCGCGGCGCTGCTGCACTATCTTCTCGTAGCCCCGTGCGTCGATGACACGCGGATCGCGCGGCGCATGGGTTTGCGGCGCCCCCGCAACCGAAACGCCAACAGCAGCAACTGCGCCAAGCAGCAATGCGGCAAGACCAATTCGGATTCGCATCTAGGTTCCTTCCTGCACATTCTATCTGTAGACCCCCAAGTTGAGAAACCTATTCCCCCCGCGTACAATCAATCCGTACGGCTTGTTGCCTCTGACAGAGCCGTGGTATAAGTCAGTTTCCGCTCGTCGACCACTCCGTCAGTGGTGCCACCGGGCCGCGGTCGAACAAAAGGAGACGTTGCATGGCCTACGTGATCGCCGAACCGTGTATCGGCACAAAAGACTCCGCCTGCGTGGATGTCTGCCCGGTGGACTGCATCCACCCCCGCAAGGATGAGCCGCAGTTTGAAAACGAAAAGCAGCTATACATCAATCCCACGGAATGCATCGATTGTGGCGCCTGCGTTCCGGTTTGTCCCGTGACGGCCATCTTCGCCCTGGAAGACCTGCCAGAGAAGTGGCAGAGCTTCACCCCAGTTAACGCCGATTGGTACGCCAAGAAGTGACTGCATAAAGTGTAGGGGCGTGCCTCAGTTTACCCTGAGGAACATAGGGCGCGTCCCGGCGGCTTTAGCCGCAAAGGTTTGCTCAGCACCCAGCCCGGTGCGTGATTCGCGCGCTTCCACTCTGTCGGCGCATTGTAAGTTCAGTTGGTAGAGTTATTCTGTTTCTCTGGAGAACGCCCCGTCCCCGTGCCGCCCAAGTTCCATTTGGTTCTGCTCATCCACGCCCATCAGCCTTGCGGCAACTTCGACCATGTTCTTGAGCAGTCCTACGCGCGTTGCTACCTGCCTTTCCTCGAGACCCTTGAGAAGCACCCCAGTATCCACGTTGGCCTCCATTATTCCGGTCCGCTGCTCACCTGGATCGAAGAGAACCGCCCCGAATATTTCCAGCGTTTGAAAGCTTTAGTGAAATCCGGCCAGGTTGAAATCGTCGGCGGCGGCTTCTACGAGCCTATTCTCATTTCCATTCCTGCCGCGGACCAGCGCGTGCAACTCATCCGTCTCGCCGA
>Ga0137418_10004751_pt1 | contig 12435 bp, 12 predicted proteins | sample CZODoug3_1_2_16f_FD_122242 | JGI IMG/M metagenome (GOLD analysis project Ga0137418, IMG submission 122242) | Vadose zone soil fungal communities from Angelo Coast Range Reserve, California, USA - CZODoug3_1_2_16fungal (Hybrid Assembly) | ecosystem: Environmental > Terrestrial > Soil > Vadose... | reverse complement strand
ACTGTTTTCGTGTATCACAACGGTGCGGAATCTTACTATGCCGCTAGGGCGTTCCGTGGCTCGCTAAGGGTCTAAATTTTGCATGCCGGCACATCAAACAGTCGATGCCAATCAAGGATGGCTTCCGTCCGGAAAGCTCCCGGTTGCAAACGCAAGGGTAAGCAACCTGCAGAACGTATCGGAAGGTTCTAAGGTCTTGGTGGTGGGATGCTGCTCAGCAATAGGTGTCAACCCGAGACAAGGATCAGTGTCAACATAGGCGTTTAATGGCTAGTAACGTCCGGATGGTCGACAAATCCGCCAAAAGAACGGTTCAATGTTGTATAGCGTCAGGCAAACCTTCTCTACTTTGCCGACAGGGCAGCTTTCTGGAAAGAGGCACCTGTGGCGCGAATTCCTTCGGCGTAGGGCGTGCCGGAGAAACTGAAGGCTCTCTCGAACTTGGAAGAATCGAAGAAATAGGGCGAATCGTTTTGGTAGAGCATTTCATAGACTCCGCCGACTAACGGATTGAACCACCCCATGAGGCGAACCATCGGCTTGCTCAGGACGCGGCATCTGGGAGCGACGCCGATCTCTTTTGCGGCCATGGCGATGAACTCTTTGCCTGTTGGCGGATTCGGGGTGGTGGCGACGTGCCATGTCTGATTCCACGCGGATCCACTTTCGGCAAGCGCAACAAGGCTTGGCGCCGCATCCGGCGTGTAGGTATAGGAATGCCGCACGGAATCATTTGCAAGCCACAACGCTTTCTGACTCTTGGCGAGTGGGTCGAACACCAGGACGTTCGGCAGACCATTGGGGGTTTCCGGTCGGTAGAAGTCGGCTGCGCGCCCGATCATCGCTGTGAGGGCGCCGGCCTTCCACTCATTTTTGAGCGAGGTGGCGATCTTTGCGCGGACTTCCCCCTTCTTGCTGCAAGGTTTGAACGGCGTCTCTTCCGTCATCGTGCCGCTGGGTTTTCCGTACATGTACACGTTGTCGAAGAAGACTAGCTTCGCGTCCGAGCGCTTGCAGGCTTCAATGGTGCTGGCCATGACTCGCGGCCACATTTCCGACCAGAGTTTGTGGTCGTATTTGAGACCAACGAGAAGACACGATGCTCGAGCCTGCCGCGGCGCGGATGGTCTGGCCCTTGTCAGAGAGGTCGGCGGAGATGACCTCCGTAGCGCCGGACACCGGACGTGCGTTGCGACCTACGAGTCTGAACAGCTGTTTCCGTGCAGAGAGGAGTTTGACCACTTCATTGCCTATAACGCCGCCAGCTCCGGGAGAACAAGAGACCATGACGACCATCCGCCTTGTCACACCGTTCACCGCCGAATCGACCGCCGCGGAGGTGGTGGTCGGCATCGACCTCAGCGGCCGTCGCGCCATCGTCACGGGCGGGGCGTCAGGCATCGGCATTGAGACTGCCCGGGCCCTAGCCGGGGCGGGCGCACAAGTGACCATCGCCGTTCGCAACGTCGAGGCAGGCAAGCGCACCGCCGAGGACATCGTCGCCACGACCGGCAACGACAGGGTCGGGGTCGCCCCGCTGGACTTGGCTGATCGAGCTTCGGTGGCATCGTTCGTCGCTGCTTGGGAAGGTCCGCTGCACATCCTGGTCAACAACGCCGACGTGATGGCGTCACCTGAGATGCGCACGCCGGAGGGGTGGGAGATGCAGTTCGCTACCAACCACTTCGGCCATTTCGCGCTGGCCACGGGACTGCACCGCGCGCTCGCCGCAGCGGGCGAAGCTCGCGTCGTGTCGGTCAGCTCCGGCGGCCATCTGATCTCTCCGGTCGTGTTTGACGACATCCACCTTCGCGTCCGTACCTATGAACCGTGGCCGGCGTATGGGCAATCCAAGACGGCGAATGCACTTTTCGCGGTCGAGGCCACCAAGCGATGGGCCGACGACGATACGTATCGAATACACAATTATTGAGCATACCGTTCCGCAGCGAATTGATCCGTGAGGAAGCCTACGTCATCTGTGTTTGTAAGCACATTCCACTATTCCGGGCAGGAGAAACAAACACAAACAAAGGTCGTTGGGCGATGAACCACAGGGCGCAGGTCAGGGTAACCCATCCCGCCGCGAAACATCCATGAAGACCGTGTTAGGCGCAGCGCCAGTGCGTACCCGAATCCATCCCGAGAAGATCGTTGATGTCGGATTAGGCAAAACCACCGTTGACGCGAATAACTTGACCATTGACCCAGCCGCCCTGCGGACTCACGAGAAATGCAACCACGCCAGCTATGTCTACTGGTGTGCCTAAGCGGTTCAATGGCGATAGATTGGCGATGGTTTGCAGCAGTTCCTCCGATTTGCCTTTGAGCCATTGCTCCGTCGCCGTTGCGCCAGGCGCAACGCAGTTAACCGTGATGTTCCGGCCCTTGAGCTCTTTGCAGAGGACCCGAGTGAAGACTTCGACGGCGCTCTTTGCCGCGCTGTAAATCGCGTATCCGGGATGTGCACTGAATACGCCCGTCGACGACAGATTGACGATTCGTCCACCACTACGCATTAGCTTGGCTGCCTCACGAAGACAGAGAAATGTCCCCTTCGTGTTAACCGCAAACGTCCAGTCGTAAGTCTCGTCCGTCGCATCGGCGATTGGCATGGGACGGATGTGCGTAGCGCCTGCGTTGTTGATGAGCATGTCCAATCCCTCGAACCGTTCGGCTACCTCTTTAAATAAAAGACGGACGTCCTCGGTCTTCGAGACATCGGCTTGGATAGCGATTGCTTTTCCGCCAGCTTGCACGATCTTTTGGACCACATCGTTAGCCTCCGCCTGATGGCTCGCATAGTTCACGGCAACGGAGGCACCATCGGCGGCCAGCCGAGTTGCGATGGCGGCGCCAATTCCGCGCGATCCGCCGGTGACGACTGCGATCTTGCCTGACAGGAAACTCATAACTGTGCCTCCTCGAAGCGAACTTTCTGTCCCGCGTCAAACCGTCGCGTTTGACTCCATAGACAACGGACTGTTCCGATTCGATTGGAAGCTCGGCGCATCCACGCAGCACCGAGCAACCCCGCACCGCATCCGGCAGCTAGAGCGCCCAGCGAGCCGGGCAAGTCGGGTTTCGCCGTCATCAGGAATACGATTCCCAGGCCCAGTCCCGCGCGTGATCCATACGAGATCAAGAGTGCATTATCTTTCGTCTTAGCTGATATCGCTTTAATGGGCAAATCAATCTCATCGCTGGAAAGCGCATTCCTCAGGCGAGCAATCCGTTTTCCCGTTACGAGTCCTCCTATCAGCATGATGAGTAGCGTCGCGCCCAGAGCGAACGGAATCCAGAAGGTGCCTCTACCCCACTTCGACGCTAAGTACAGGCCGCCAACCAGAATGCCGAGAAAGGAGGGAATAGCGACTATGCGAAGGCGTTGAAATGCACCAACAAAGAATCGCGTTTCGTCGACACTCTGCGCAGTGCGAATGCGAAATAAAATCGCTCCTTCCGCTGCGAGTGCAATGAACAGTCCGATCACGGAAACTACATGGATGAATAGAACGGTGTAATAGATTGTCATGGTCTAAGACCTCTCTTCTGCTACACAATCGGGCGACTGAGTCGTCGGACGAACCTTCGGAACATGGATCCGTTTGTAATCTGAGACACCACCCGCCGCTTTCCGTTTGGAACGGACCAAGTACTTCCGTACGACAATCATTTATACTATAAACGATTATAATATGCAATTGTAATTGCCATGAAAAATCCCAGTGGAACTCAACAACCCTCTTCTGCGGCTTTCCTGCTCGCCCAAGTAGGGTCACACGCTGCTCGCAAATTCGCGGAGCGGCTCGCTCCTTTGCGTCTTTCGCCGCCGCATGCGGGCATTCTCGGGGTGCTCCGCAAATCCGAAGGGCTGAGCCAACAAGGACTGGCTGAGGCCCTCCATATGCACCCGAGCGGCTTGGTGGCGATCATCGACGAGTTGGAGGAGCGCGGGCTTGTGAAGCGACAAAATAGCCTAGAAGATCGGCGCACCTATGAGCTCCACCTGACCGATAAGGGGCAGGCGGCACTCCGCGACATCGGTCGCGTTGGACAGGAACACAACGAATCACTCTGCGCAGCGCTGTCTCAGCGCGAGCGTGAGCAGCTGACCGGATTTCTTCAGCGCATTGCCGATGAGCAAGGCCTTACTCCCGGCGTTCATCCAGGCTTCAGCGGATTGGGCCGCCGTCAGAAAAGATCAGGGTAACGGGTTGAGGAAAGTAGCCGCTCCGCTATCGTTGCTATTACAGGCTTGTTCGCTAGCCTCAGTTGCGGCGGCCTGCAACCATCCGAATTTGTTAGTCCTCCCTTTTCGCATGGAGCTCGTTCGGCCCGCCGCTTAGCGCTATCCGTTAGACAATAACTTACGCGAAATGCGGAGGTTTTCGTCTCTGTAAACCAGACTCCATCTGAGCCGGGTGAGCCCAAAGCCTAAGAGCGGTTCCCTCAAACCCGGTTCGAGGTAGTCGTGCCACGCTTCAACGCGAAGGCGCAGCGGGCTGGTTGGCATTTGTGCCTATCAAACTGCTCTTGGAGGTTTGCCTGGGCATCCGAAGTCCTTGTGAGGGCACTCATGGGAACTTTTAATTCCCGGCTGCGAAAGGTGCATGCTCCGATTGCGGGAGTAGCCCGCCGATCACATGGCGCGGATGCTTCAATACTTGCAAGAGAAGATCCTGCCCGCCCCAACACGTCATCCCCCTTTTGCGCCGTCCGCCCCAGACGAGAGCTTTTCAAATTGTTCTCGATTCCCGACCTTGACAATCTCTTCAAAGGACTCAGCTAGTCACCAATACACCCGAATAGCCTGCGGTGAATCGAGGTTTACACTCAGCGCATTACTGCCCTGGCTGATACCGTATATGGGCTCTCCTTCCCGGTTCCAACGATTGCCAGCCCACCAGCCCTTTTCCACGTGAATATCTTTTATATGTGCCCATTCAAGCGGAGGATCACCAAGCGTTACGTTGGAACGGAACCCTACAAGCACGAATTCATGTGCGGAGGGGTGAATAACAATGGCTTGTCCGTTCTCTTCTCCGGTCACGGTAACTTTGAATCCAGAAAGATACTGAGTTTGTGAAAACTCTTGTCCTGGCAATTCGGACATGAACACTTTTAACTTTTCCGTTCCGCCGTAATACGAAAGTTGCGGAAGTGCCTTGGAAAGCGACGAATAGGTATCATGGAGTGCACCCGCTCCATGCGCTGCGTGGCCATCTTGCAAAATGTAAGGCTCGTTGTTTTCGGGGTACGAAACAGTCAGTGCCCAAGGGGCGAAGATTGGTACTCCAAACTCTCCCAGGGCAATATAGGCGAGACGTGATGTAACCGGCGTGGCCCCGCTGTTTACTTCGGTGATCGCCGGCACGTTGCGCCCGACCCGGTAGCGCAACAGCGGCTCCTTTAACTCCTCGATGCTAGCAAGGGAGGGGCGTGCGCACGAGTTGTCAGGACGCCACTCAGCGCAGAAGTACGAGTTAACGCCGATGAAAGAGATGTTGGGGCAGTTATTCAGGTAAGTTTCTACATCCTCCCCTGGCGCGCCCCCAATCATCCAATCGGCGAGTTTGCCTCCCACATAATTATGGAAGAAAGGAATAGGGTACGCTTCCGCGCCAGCATCGGTGATGCGCCGAATCCAATTGTAGCTCATGTTCCACGCGCTGAATTTGAGATCGTCGGTAAATCCTTTGTCGTGAAATAACTGGTCCGATGCCGGTGAATGATCGCGCCACAGCTTAGAATTCTTCCGGTTCGCCCCAAAGATGGCGATCTCGTTCTCTACCTGAATCATTATTATGGTGTGGTTAACGGCATCAACTTTTTTGATGTGCTGCATGAAGGCGCGAAACGCGGCGATTTCGCGTACAAGAATAGGTTCGTAATTGTAGGAGATCGCATTAGGATGAACATTGCCATCCGCATCCACAGCCCGCGGGTATGTCTTTTCATCCTTGACGATGTACATCGGAACGAACAATTCGCCAGTGAGGTCTCTATAGATAGTGCCGTCGCCTGAAGCGTAGTGACCAAACCAGTTCAACACCAGCTTTAAGTGATGTTTCTGTGCCATGCTCTTGGCGTGGTCGACGTAAGAGAAGTCATATACGCCTTGCTTAGGTTCAATCATGGACCACTTAATCGGGACTTTTAGCGTGTTCACTTTCAACTGCTCGGCAGCTGGATACAGATTGTCGTATGCTCTTTCCGTTTCCTCGTATCTCCCGTAGATCAAATCCCACCAGGGAATCTCAACCGCGAGTGCCGTGAACGGGTGCCCGTCAACATACAGCACTTTACGTCCGTTTACATTCTCAAAATGTGGCACTAGGTTCCGACTGGCCGGGACTCTCCGAACCTCGGCACTGGGTGAGACAACTCCGGTCGAGGTCCGCAACCGCATGGCGCTGCTGATGCAGTGCAGGAGTAAAATCAGTGACACAGTGGAAGAAAGCCTCAACGCGCCCAAAAAGATTTTCAATAACATGGTCGTTGTCCACGGTTCAGCTTTGCGGGATTTATGTGGCCCGACGCCCCGGTCAGCGGGATATTTGAACCTCCGCGTGCCCGAGCAAGATGGGGAATTTATCCCCAGCACCTTACTACGAACGCATCGCTGCAAAACGCTCGTTTGAAACTCGCCAAAGGTGGGGGCGTCGCCCAATGTCACAAGGCCTCTTATTGCTTTATTGATCCTCGACAATCGCGAGGTCCCACGGATTAAGCTTGAGCGCGTTGCCCCGTGAAACCGAGTTACTTGTCAGTAGATCGGTGCCATTATCGTATGGGTACGAGACTGTCTGCTCCTTGCCGGAAAAGTTCAGGTAGTAGTGCAGCACCTTACCGTGAGAATTGCGACCATGTCGAACTCTGACCGCCTCCGGCAAATTCTGGTCGGGGCCGGTGAGACCAACGCGCTTGAGAACGTCGCGAATGACTTCGCGCTGCAGTGTGTCGGTCACAAAAGTCGCCTCGTAGGTCAGGGTGCCGCTGCCATACTTGTTGCGCGTGATGGCTGGGAAGTGCCAGTAAGGATCATCGAACGAGGCTACGACCTCGGCTGTGTCGGGCACGAGGAATTCCTGCCATACGGACCCCTTATTCTGATCGCCGACATCGTAAGCGTCAGGCGTGAGCAGCTCCGAGTCGACAAGGTTAGTGAACTCCTGGTAATGAAAACCAGCCGCTTCGCGCAATGGTCCGGGCGCCATGACATCACGAACGGTTGAATACTCATTCGTGAAGCCGCTCTTAAAGGCCATCACCAGCTGACCGCCATTCCTCACATACTCCGAAAGCCCTTGCAGTTCACGGTCGGAAGCGCTGTAGAGAGGCGGCACCAGCAGTACCCTGTAACGAGAGAGACTGGGATCGCTGGCAGGAGCGAAATCTGGTTCGATGTTCAGGTCATAGAGCGCGTTGTACATCTGCTGCAGCAGGGTCATGTAGTCCACTTTGTCGCTGACCGGCATGTACTTGAGGGCATTCGCGGAATCCGTACTGACCAGGATGGCGACCTTGTTGTCCTTCTTGAGGTTGACGAGCTGCGGGCCGATTTTCTTCAATTCGCCGGCCACTTGCGTCACTTCAGCATAGGTGCGGTTTGGCTCCAAATCGTGCGAGAGAACGCCCTTCCAATAGGTCTCCTGGCCGTAGTGCAGCGAGTGCCAGTGCCAGTACTCCACCATGTTCGCGCCCGCTGCAAGATGGGTGTAAACCACGAGCCGAAGCTGTCCGGGGTACTGCGGATACTGCGTACGCGAATCCCACCCGATCGATTGCGCGTTCGTTTCCGTCACCAGATGATTCGTGCGCTTCAGGGACCTCGCAAGATCATCGGACAACCATATGGTACGACCGTTGAGCCGCGACTGCGTCTCGAAATACGAGTTCTGCGCAACGATGTCGAGATTGCGCGCAATCGCCCACTGATCGAGATTGGTGTGCACGCCGCCGCTGAAGTCTTGTGTGACGAACTGGTCTGGCCTCTTGTACTCGTTAACGATCTTTGCCTGCCATGTCAGGTAGTCGGTTACGATGTCGTGCTGGAAATTTTCCCATTCCAACTTGTAGCCGGGGTTAAGAATGCCGTTCCCGGGCGGCAGGTCCTCCCACTTGTCAACCAACTGTCCCCAATAAACCAAGCCCCAGGCTTTGTTCATCGCGTCTGCAGTTTTGAATTTGTGTTTTAAGCGTTCGAGAAAAGCAGCGTTAGTGTATTGGGTCGGAACCCCGTTTGGGAATGTTTCGTTGTCGATCTGATAGCCGATGACAGCAGGATGATTCTTGAAGCGGCTGACGATCTCGCGAATCACTCGTTCGGCATGCTGACGGAAGTAAGGATTGAGGAAGTCATAGTTTTGGCGCGGGCCGTAGAATCCAGGGCTCACCGACGCGGGATAGGAGGGGTCGTAAGGATCGGAAAGGTGCGGCACGGTGGAGTTGTGCGTCACCAGGATTTCGGGATGCTCTTTGTACAGCCACGTCGGAATTGAGTAGGTTGGAGTGCCAAGAATCACTTTGATGCCAGCCTGGTGCAACCGATCCAACGCGCGCTGCAGCCAGCTGAATTGGAAGTCTCCATCGCGGGGCTCCCAACTGCTCCAAGTTGACTCGCCGACACGGACGACGGTGATACCCGCCTTCTGCATCAGATCTACATCCTTATCGAGCCGGTCAGAGGGCATGTACTCAGGGTAGTAAGCGACCCCGTAGAGGACGGTGTCCATCTTGTCGGGGGCAAACGTCTTGTTGCTTTCTGCCTTGTTGCTTTGCGCCATTGCAGCTACTGAGAAGACGACAGCGACTGTGATCGCCTGGATACTTCGTCCCAGAATCCGCTTGCTCAATTTGCTCATCGTGGCAGTTCTCGCTTTGCGGGCCTAGTAACATCGGGGGCCTCACCAAAACGGGGGAACTTCATTTCGAAGCCACCAGGCACTTCTTCCCGACAAGAGAAACACCGGCATCATGAGTGCGAGCGAGCCGTAGCGTTTCATCTCGGCGGACCTTGGATTTGATTCTCCTGATTAAGGTTTGTGATCTCGTGTCTTGTTTGCGCACTAAGAACCGCCTTAAATGGGAGCCGGGGCCCGAAGGCACCCCGGCTCTTCATGACGTTTGGATCGGGCGGTTAACGGCGCTTATCCGATCTGAACCACGGTCACCGATACCGGATCCAGCGTGATACTGAACTGGTTGCCAGTGATCGAGACCGACGGCTTGGAGATCAAAGTGGGTGACGTGTCTGTCGAGCCGGTGCCCCCTAAGCGGTTGACCAGTCCTGTGCTAGGCGAGATATAGTTCTGCAGAGTCACCGTCGTGGCCGTCGCTGCGGTGTTCTTGTTGACCAAGAACACGTTCAGCTTGTTGGTGACCGGGTCGAAGCTGGCAAACGCGAACACCTTCCCCGTCTGAGGGGTGGCCGACACCATCTCGGACAATGTGTAGTTGCCAATAAGATTCAAGGCCAAGCCCTGCGGGGTCATGCTGTTATCGGTCTTGAGGATGTCGTACTCGGACTCAGGGTAATTGGGCCAGGCGATTCCTGACGTATTTTGATTAATCCAACGCGTGTTCCAGACTTGGGTGAACTGCACGCGGCTGTCTTGTACAGATCGCGCCATGAGCTCGAACGTCATCAAGGCGTGGCCCAGGTCACCCTGGGTCCAACTGCCTCGGATCCCGAAGGTTATGCCTCCTGTCTCCGTAATCATGATCTGGATGCGGTTCTTGTCGTTGGGGTAGCCCTGCAACGCGTTGTACGCGTTATTGACGTCAGGCGCGGTGGTGAGGGAAGACGCTTTTGCGTAGCTGCTGAAGTCGCGATAACTCCAGGCCGGGTAGGAATGGACCACTAGGAAATCGGTATCGGCCGCCGCGATCGAGAGCAGGGTATTGAAGTCGCCCTGGGTGTTGGCGTTGGTCCCGATCTTAATCGTCGGATCGACCGCCTTCATCGCGCGAGAGAAGGTGATGAGGTCGTTGGCCTGTTGCGTCCGGCCGGGATCTGCGCCCATATAGGTGTTGTTCCACGTCTCGTTACCGATCTCCCAGTACTTGACGTTGTAGCCCTTGTTCTTCGAGTAGTTGACCCAAGCCGTGGCCGTGTCCAGGGCCTGCTGGAAAGTCAGAGACACGCCACCCGGATACGGCGGCTTGTAGATGCCGTCGTATGCGACGACCACGATCGGCGTGCACTTGGCCGCCTGGCAGTCCGCCATGAACTGGTCGAAGGTGTAGACCGGGTGGGCCCAGTTGCCGGTGAGGCTGCCGGGGGGTGTCCAATAGACGGGGTCGTTGGAAGGCCAGTCTTGAGAGCTGATCCGGGCCAAGATCGGGGCCGCCGTGGTGTAAGGAGGCGTGGACCAGAGATGCCCGTCGGCCTTCTCGCCGCCCGGGAACCGCCAGACCTTCATCTTCATGCCACTGAGTGCGGAGGACAACGTGGCCGCCCCGGCCACACGATTGGCTTGGTTGTCCCACCAGTACTCCGTGTTGATGCCCGCCTTGGCACCGGCAGTGGCTCCCGTGTTTAGCACGGTCGCTGCATTGACAACGACCGCCACGCTCGCCGCGTAGGTGGGGCGAGGGACAGCGCCCAGGATGAGCGCCAACCAAAGGGTAGCCATCGGCAGAGCTACCCTTCGCTTTTTGAGCAGGACCCTGGATCGAGAAGCCATCATGGTTCTCTCCTTTGATTTCAAAGTGTTCCCAAAGCGAAGATTTCCAATTGAAAAGGCGGTGGTGCCCCAACTCGAGCACTACCACGTCGTTAGGCTCAGAAATACAGGTGTAATCCGAGCTGTATGGTCCGATTATTAAGAGCGGTCCGCCCAATGTTTCCGAAGCTTGGATTCAGCGGATCCGCAATTGCCTCGGCAAACTGTGGATGATTGGGCAAATTGAAGAAATCTGCCGAGAAGGTAAGACGCGTTTGTTCCCCGATTGGAATCCTGAAATCCTTCTGCACCGAGAGATCAAGATTATTAACAGCAGGATTTCTCAGATTCGAAAAGTAACGCGGGGCGTCCCCAAAGGCCTTGCTGACATCGAACGGACCAGTAAGGTTCGGCAACCCTGCTGCCGGACAGGTCCCGGAGAAGTCAAGGGCCTGCGTGTTAAACCAGTGGGCCGGCGACTGTTGGAAGCCCGCGGGAAGCAGATTGCCGATAATGTTTGGACGATCCTCCAGCACACCTGCGCCGTTGCAGAATCCGTAAGCGTTATCCGTGATACCGAATGGAGTACCGGCGCTGATCGTATAGATGGCGCTGGTTCGCCAACCGCCAAGCACTTGACTGGCTACACCGGTGTTTAACCACCTCTTCCCTTGGCCAAAAGGAAGTTCCACAATCGGTGCAATTGTGAATCTGGCGGGTATATCGCCGCCGCTTATGGAGCGCTCCGCCTTGCGGTTGTAGAAATCCTGGCCGAGAACATCAAGCGACCAGAACCCACCCCAATCTGAGGAAGAATCGTCGATCAGCTTGCTCCAGGTAAAGTTTGCCAGTAGGGAAAATCCGTGCGAGAAGCGGTGGTTGTGAGGATGAGGATAAACAAGTGACGTGCAGAGGTCGCCGCTCGACTGTGACAACGAAGGACGGGGAAGGACTGGACGCAGGGCGTTTATGCTAATGGGTACGGACGCGTTCGTGGCGCTCGTCGGAGAGACAGGTGGAAAGGCGCCGGGTTCTCTCGTTTTAGGGCGACTAGGTTTTTGCACGTTAGGACAATGACAATCTTCGCCTTCTTTACACCGGCAAACATGGCCTGATAGGTAATGGATCAATCTTGGATGAATACAGATAAGCAAGAATCACTCAGTGGCACCGACCTGTAGTATCCATAGAGGGATGTGATTCGAGTGGCGCGTGTGGGACGACCGACACCCCGAAGATCTGAGGTAATCCTTCGGGAAACGCGGCGTTCGCTAGAACCCTCGCTAGATTTCCTGGAGTAAAGGAATAATCCCTTTTCGGTCACACTTTCTGTAGTATAGTTGTCTGATAGACAGGCTCACCTTTCTTGCGGGCAGGGGTAGACTCCTTATCTGGTAGGTGCTCTTTGGCTTCGCACATGCACTTGACGTGGACTTGTTTTGTTTTCCGGAGTTCACGACAGTGTTCGCATTGAGTGATGGGACGACCCTTCTTCTTAATCTCAAAAAGGGGGCGATCGGTGTGTTTGCAGGCAGAGGAGCGATGGCCTTTAATACATGCTTCACTGTGAGTGGACAAGAGTGAGCGAGCGAAAGGGGTAGGGGCGAGATAAAAGGACGTACCAGGCGTATTTTTTATCGCTGATGAGAACCTGACAAAGTAAGACAATGAGGATGTTGAACGACATTGGGGGACTACAGGAGGTGAAAAAATTACGCACCATTGTGTGTGAAAAAACGAGAAGATTTAGAGAGAGAGAGTTCGC
>Ga0137418_10004748_pt1 | contig 12436 bp, 12 predicted proteins | sample CZODoug3_1_2_16f_FD_122242 | JGI IMG/M metagenome (GOLD analysis project Ga0137418, IMG submission 122242) | Vadose zone soil fungal communities from Angelo Coast Range Reserve, California, USA - CZODoug3_1_2_16fungal (Hybrid Assembly) | ecosystem: Environmental > Terrestrial > Soil > Vadose... | reverse complement strand
ACACGGCGCGCGAGCTGGTCCGGATCCTTCGCGAGGAGGCCAAGGTCCTCTGATGGCCGGATACGCCGTCGTCGCGGAGCTGAAAGAGGGCTCGGCCCGGAAGGTCACGCTCGAGATGCTGGCCGAGGCGCGCCGGCTCGCGGGAGACTCGGGGGGCGAGGTTGCCGTGATCGCCCTCGGCGCGCTCGCGCCGGGTGAGGTTGAGCGCCTGGCTTCCTACGGCGCGGACACGGTCGTGCACGTAGAAGGTGAATCGCTGTCGCAGTACGCGACGGAAGCCTACGCCGCCGGAGTGAAGGCGGCCGTGGACCGGGCGAAGCCGGGGACCTTGTTCCTGGGCGCGACCGCGCACGGAAAGGACCTGGCGCCGCGCGTCTCGGCGCGGCTCCGCGTGGGGCACGCTTCCGATTGCACCGGCTTCGAGCTCAAGAACGGCGATCTGATCGCGAGACGCCCCATCTTCGCCGGGAAGGCCTTCGCCAAGGTCGCATGGAGCGCCGCGCGGCCGCGAATGGCCACGGTGCGGCCCAACACCTTCACGCCCATGGAGCCGGACCAAAGCCGCATTGCCGAGGTCGAGAAGGTGCCCATGCCCGACCTGAAGCCGCGCGCGCGGGTCGTGGGATTCGAGAAATCCGAGGGCGAGATGCTCGATCTCACCGAGGCCAACATCATCGTGAGCGGCGGGCGCGCCATGCAGGGACCCGAGAATTTCGAGATCCTCCGGAAGCTCTGCTCGGTGCTGGGCGCCACCCTCGGCGCCTCGCGCGCCGCGGTGGACGCGGGCTGGATCGACCACAGCCACCAGGTCGGCCAGACCGGCAAGGTGGTGAATCCCACCGTGTACTTCGCGGTCGGAATCTCCGGCGCCATCCAGCACCTCGCCGGAATGTCCTCCTCGCGCACCATCGTCGCCATCAACAAGGACAAGGACGCCCCGATCTTCAAGATCGCGAGCTACGGCATCGTGGGCGACCTCTACCAGGTGGTGCCCCTGCTGACCGAGGAATTCCGGAAGGCCCTCAAGGAGTAGCGCGACGGACGCCGCGTACGACACCTACTGGAAGCGGAAGGAGCTCCTCAAGAAGGGCCCGCCCCCGTTCCCGGTGCGACGGTGGTGGGAGACGGACGGGCTTTGCGATATCGAGCAGGTCTACTTCGACGCGGTTCGCACCGCTACCAGCCTCCTCGACGTAGGGGCCGGAGACCTCCGCGTCATGCGGAAATTCCAGGCCGCGGGGTATCGGGGCGAATACCACACCCAGGACGTGGGCTCCGAGGGGACCTACACCTACCGCAATGTGGGCGAGGTGAAGCGGAAGTACGGAGCGATTCTCTGTCTCGACATGATCGAGCACCTTCCGCTCCAGGAGGGGCTCTCGATGCTCCGCACGGTCATCGCGCTGCTGGAGCCGGACGGGGTGCTCGTGATCCAGACCCCCAACGCCGCATACGTTCCCGATCCACGCTCCTGGGACATGACCCACGTTCACCTCTACAACGCGGGCGATCTCTGGGCGTGGCTGAAATGCGAAGGGCTCGAGACGACGGTCTATCGCGTCGCGCTTCGCGAGGAGCACCCTTCCCCGATCGTAGCCGCGCGGCTCACGGTCACCGACTACGTGAAGAAGAAGATCCTGGGCTGCGACTTCGCGAACAACGTCGCCGCGGTGGCGCGCCGTCCCAGAGGCTGAGGCTACCCGGCTTTGGCCTGCTTCACCCTCACGCAGGTGGCTCTGCCCGAGGTCACTCTCTCCCCCGATTCCGCGTCGTAGCCGTCGGCCTCGACGGTCACGATCCGTCCCCTGTCCTCCACGAGACGGCTCTCGAAGCGGTACGCCCGCCCCGAGTGAAGCGGTTTCAAGAGGCGCGTCTTGATCTCCGCGGTGACGGCCCGGATCCCCAGCGAATAGAGAAGCCGGATCATCACTTCGTCCAGCACGGTCGCGACCAGGCCGCCGTGGACGATGTCCTGGAATCCCGTGTGCTCGGGGCGCGGCGTCCAGATGGTGCGCAGACGATCCCCTGGGAGCGTCTCGAACGTGAGCTTGAGCCCGATGGGATTCCGGACGCCGCAGGCGAAGCAGTAGCCGTCGTCCTCGAGCCGAAGCTCGCTCACTTGCTTCTGCGCGCCTTGGCCCCGGCGCTTCCCTGAGCCATCGGCGCGCGGCGGCGCTGCGACGCGGGCATTCCCTCCCGATTCCACCGCGCCACGAGATCCTCGAGCACTTCCCCGACGTGATCCACCACGCGATCCCAGAACTTTCCCGCCATCTTCGCGTCGAACCTGGGGTCGCTGCGCTTCCCGCCGTAGAAGAGGAGCGATCCCGGCAGCGGGAACGCGGCGAGCGACTCCCGGTGCTCGAAGCCGAGGGAAGGATCCCACCGGTCCGGAAACACCTGCGCCGGAGCGATGGCGAGCATCGCGGCGGTCTCGTCGGTGCCCGCGTGACCGCCCGGCGCGCCGAGCAGGCCCTCGACCTCGGGGCGCATCTCCACCCACCAGTTGAACACGGCCACGAACACCCCGGTCTCCTCGTGGACGCGGCGCGTGGCCTCGCGCAGCGATTCGGTGTTCCCACCGTGTCCGTTCATCACGATCACGTTCTGGATGCCCTGGTGGGTCAGGGCCGCGATCACGGCCACCACGTAGTCGGTGAACGCCGCGGCGGGCACGTGGGTGCCGCCCGCCAGCGCACCCAGGTGCGCGGTCACGCCGTACGGGATGGTGGGGGCCACGAGGGCGTTCAGACGTCCGGCGATCGCCTCGCTCAGCCGCGTGGGGATCTCGTTGTCGGTGCCGAGGCTGGTCACCCCGTGCGCTTCCAGCGTCCCGACCGGAAGGAGCGCGGTGTTGATCCGGCGCGGCACGATCTCGGCGAATTCCATCCAGTTGATGCGGTCGATGCGGCGCTCCCGGGTGGGGACGGCCGAAGTGGAACGAGGCATGCTTTGGGCTCCTGAGCGCGAGTGTGGGACGGGATAACGACCCCGCCATTGTACATGGAAGCCGACTCGTTGCGCGCGGGGACGCAATCCTTTACCATGCCTGCGCTTTTCGTCCCCACCACGCGATCGGGCAGGAGGTTACGCTGACTCCCAAGAACCCCACCGAAGAGCTGAGAAGGCGCCGCCAGGAAGTCCTGAAGGGCGGGGGCCAGGAGCGGATCGACAAGCTCCACGCCGAGGGCCGCCTGACCGCCCGGGAGCGGATCGAGCTCCTCCTCGATCCGGGATCCTTCCAGGAGACCGGCGTCTTCGTGGAGCACCGGACCGTAGACTTCGGGATGGCCGACCGGAAGATCCCGGGCGACGGCGTGGTCTCGGGATACGGCACCGTGGACGGCCGGCTGGTCTTCGTCTTCGCGCAGGACTTCACGGTCTTCGGCGGCACGCTCTCCGAGCCCAACGCGAAGAAGATCTGCAACGTCATGGATCAGGCGCTCGAGAACGGCGCGCCGGTCATCGGGCTGAACGACTCGGGCGGCGCCCGGATCCAGGAGGGCGTGCAGTCCCTGGGCGGCTACGCCGAGATCTTCCTTCGCAATACCCTGGCCTCCGGCGTCGTGCCGCAGATCTCCGCGATCCTCGGCGCGTGCGCCGGGGGTGCGGTGTACTCCCCCGCCATCACCGACTTCGTGATCATGGTGAAGGGCACGAGCCACATGTTCGTGACCGGCCCGAACGTGATCAAGGAGGTCACGAAGGAGGACGTCTCCTTCGAGGATCTGGGCGGCGCCATGACGCACAACACGAAGAGCGGCGTGGCGCACTTCGCCGTGGAAGACGACGAGGCGTGCCTCGCCGCCATCCGCCGGCTGCTGTCGTTTCTTCCCTCGAACAACGTGGACGACCCGCCGCGCGTGATACCCACCGACGCGCCGGACCGGATGGAGGCGCGGCTCAACGCCATCGTGCCCGCCGCCTCGAATCAGCCCTACGACATGAAGGAGATCGTGCGGCTGGTCGTGGACGACGGGGACTTTTTCGAGGTGCACGAGCACTACGCGCCGAACCTCATCGTGGGGTTCGCGCGCCTGGACGGACGCCCCGTGGGCGTGGTGGGAAACCAGCCCGCCATGCTGGCAGGCGTGCTGGACATCAAGTCCTCGACCAAGGGCGCGCGCTTCGTGCGGTTCTGCGACGCCTTCAACATCCCGCTCGTCACCTTCGAGGACGTCCCGGGGTTCCTCCCGGGCACCGAGCAGGAATGGGGCGGGATCATCCGCCACGGCGCGAAGCTCCTGTATGCTTACTGTGAGGCGACGGTGCCCAAGCTCACCGTCATCACCCGAAAGGCCTACGGCGGCGCCTACGACGTCATGTCTTCGAAGCACATACGCGGGGACTACAACGTGGCGTGGCCGCAGGCCGAGCTGGCCGTCATGGGAGAGCGCGGGCGTGCTTGGATGCAAAGGGAATTCTGTTGGCAGGACTTAGGTGCGCGGATGCTGACCACGTACCGTTGGCTTTGTAACAAGACGCTGCCGGTGCCGGCATGGATTCGACTGGATTAACAGATGACTTGGCGAACGAATGTATCACCAAAGTCTGCTCCTTTTCGCTCAATGATGGCCTCCAGTAAGCGATTGAAAAATTCCTGTATGATGTCACCCGCAGCAAATGAACCAGCCTTTCCCGACAGGTTGACAAGCATGCTGTTCAGGGTGGTTTCACGTAGCTCTCGACTGGACTCAAGCTCGAAGTTCGTGAGGAATTCCAACAGGTATGTGGTATATTTGGAGTGGCTCGAGCCAGCAAATTTGAACAGCATGACCTGAAATGCATTCAGCGGCTGGTACAAAGGCAACTTTTACTCCAATAATTTCGCCGAAGCCCGCGGGGACGCGCGCTGGAAAAACAAGAGCGGCGCGGGCAATTACGTGTGGCTGAACGCCGAAGGCGAAGGCCAGTTGGTGGGCGTCACCTTATCGGTGTTCCAAAACCAGTGGGGCGGCTGGAACGAGGGTGATGAAATGATCTGGATCGACAATGAAGCCGAACCGCGCATCCACGGCACTGGTGGTGAGGACTACTTCAACGGGGCCTGGGGATTCTCGACCCTGTACTCGTTTCCACTCGCCGGTCTGACCGAATTCCACGGCTGGGAGCCCGGCTCGCGTTTCTCTCATTACCGCTGGCACCTCGAAGCTCCGCTGCGCTTTCACAAATCCATACGCGCGACCATTGAGGACGGCCACGCCAATCTGCGCTCTGACAACCTGTTCTCGGTGGCCTACTGGTATCAGACTGAACCGCATGTGCGCTTCCCGGAATTGCCGCAGCCCGAAAGGCGGATACCTAAGTTCATGCTAGTGGGCGGGCCCGGGCAGGACCCCTCCATGCGGTAAGGCCGGCGAGAAATCGGCTGACAAACGTGTAGTGCGATAGTCATGCTTGCGCCAAAAGCCCTCCGTCCACCGCGAGACTGGTGCCTGTGATGTAGCCGGCGTGATCGGACGCCAGAAACAGCACCGCTTTGGCGATTTCTTCAGGCCGAGCCAGACGCTGCAGAGGAATGCTGTCCATCAAGCGTTTGCGCGTTTGCTCAGGATCCTTGGAGTCGTTGATAAAACCCTGGACCAGCCGCGTATCGGTGGCTCCCGGAATGACGCAGTTCACGCGGATACCAAACCGGGCGTAGTCCAGCGCCAGCCCCCGCATGTAAGCCAACTCGCCGCCCTTCGTTGCTGCGTAAGCCGAACAGTTTGGATAAGTCGCAAAAGCGTGTCCCGAAGAAGTGATGATAATTGCCCCCTTTTTCTGCGCCCGCATCACGGGAATGACGTGTTTGCATGTGAGAAAAACTCCCTTCAGATTCACGCCGTGCATTTTGTCCCACTCTTCTTCGGTAATTTCGACGGCTTCTTTATTGATCTGGATAGCCGCGTTCGCATGCAGAACGTCGATGCGGCCGAACCGTTTCATGGTGTCCTGAACCAATTGGAGAACACACGCGCCCCGGCTGACGTCGCATTCTATGGCGAATGCTTCTCCGCCGGAGTCCTGGATCTCGCGCGCGGCCCGATCGGATGCGGCCTGTTCGACATCCGCCAGCACCACCCTGGCGCCCTCAGAAGCAAACAAGTTGGCCGTGGCACGCCCGATCCCATTGGCTCCGCCGGTTACAATGACAACCTTTTCCTCAACTCCCCACATCTGGTTCTCCTTGTCGCGCAAGCACGCGCTTCACGACTATAAGCCGTGTGCGAAGCACCGTCAACAAAGCTGACTTGGAAGCGGAAAGCATTCCGATTGACATGGATTTTGCCTGCATGTTATAAGTCCAGGGCATTCAAGAACGCAATACAAACGTGGCGATCGATAACCTGTCCAGATCCGCACTCGCCTGCCGTCGCAAGGTGGCCTGGCGCCTGCTCCCGTTTCTGTTCGCCGCGTATATCGTGGCCTACCTGGATCGGGCGAATGTGTCCTTTGCCAACGTGTACATGTCGGCCGACCTGCACTTTTCTCCGGCGGTGTTCGGCTTTGGCGGGGGCGTGTTTTTTTTGGGGTATTTCCTTTTGGAAATTCCCGGAGCGCTGATCGTGGAGCGTTGGAGCGCGCGTTTATGGATCTCCCGCATCCTGGTGACCTGGGGATTGTGCACGGCCATCGTGGCTTTTGTGCATACCGACGTACAGTTTTTTTCAGCCCGGTTCCTGCTCGGCTGCGCCGAGGCGGGATTTTTTCCAGGCGTGATGGTCTACCTCACGCATTGGTTTACAGAGCGGGACCGCGCGCGCGCCGCCGCTGCGTTCGTGATCGCAGCGCCTGTGTCACTGGCCATCGGCGCTCCACTTTCCGCCGCCATTCTTCATGCGCCCTGGCCCGCGCTGGCGCCCTGGCGATGGCTGTTCATCATCCAGGGGTTGCCCGCGGTCATCCTTGGAGTCTTCGCAGTTCGACGTCTGACCGATCATCCGCGGACCGCTGACTGGCTGACCGGCGATGAGAAACGATGGCTGATCGGAGAACTTGGCCAGGAATCCGCCCGGCGCGAGCCCGCTCAGCCGCGCGCCTGGTGGCAATCGCTGCTGACCCGCAACGTCCTGTTGCTTGCCGCTGCGCATTTTATGGCCAACGTCGCGGGATACTCTTTCATTTTTTGGCTGCCGGCCAATTTGCGCGAAGCTACCCGGCTTTCCCCGGTGCTGGCGGACATGGCGCCGGCGCTGCCATTCTCGGTCGCGATCGTTGCGCTCTGGCTGGCAGCGCGATCTTCCGACAAGACCGGAGAGCGGAAAGCGCATGCTTGCATTCCGATGCTGGCGGCGGCCCTGGGTATCACGCTCGCCGCGATACCTAATCTACCCGGAGGTCTGGTACTGGGCCTGGTCACTCTAACTGGAGGCGCAGTTTTCGCATGGATACCGGGGTTTTGGATGCTGCCTACTCTCAGTTTGTCTCGCGATGCCGCAGCCGCGTCAATCGGGTTCATCAACGCAGTGGGCAATCTGGGTGGATTTTTGGGGCCGTTCGTGACCGGCGTCCTTCGCTCTCAGGGACACAAACTGATGGCCTCGGCGATGGTGATCGCAATAGCATACGCGGGGGCGGCGACGCTGACATGGCTGGTCGTGGCACCGCGGCGCGTCGAGCAGTCTCAAGCCTCCGCGAGCCCGACGCCGGGCAATCTATGAAGCTGATGCTTCTCTTTCCAGAGCGCCGCGAACCTCTGCGATGAATCCGGCCTCGTCGACATTGTACGGGCTCCGCGGCCGGCCAACGTTTCTTCCGCGGGTGATCAACGCCGAGCGCACGCGGGCACGCTGCTCGGAGGGATGCTCGAGAACTCGCCAGAGCCGGACCAAGCGCTCATGGTGAGATCGAGCTTCGCTATGTTTCCCGTCGCAATGCGCCCGGTACATGGCCGCTACTTCGCCGGGAAAAACTGCCGCCAAGTCGGAGATCACTCCCTGCGCGCCCATCAGCAGCCCGACATAATGCAGATCTTCGATACCCGAAAAGACCGGCACGCCCAGATGAAGACACAACAGATCGACCATTACATGGGCTCCATCGCCGCCCACGACGATCCCGTCGATGACTTTCTCCTTGACCAGATGGCGCATGGTCTCGACCGTGATCATCGCAGCCCTCTGGCAGTTGGATAGGACCAGAGGCAGGCGTGTCTTCTCGCGCAGCCCGGCGAACATCCCCACCAGGCCCTCGAGATTCGGCTGGCAAAGATAATGCGGCTGCGCCACGATTACCGCTTGTGCTCCTCCACTGTCTACAGCCTGAACCAGTTCGCTCGCTTCCTGCTGGCTGTCAGGAGAAATCATGGCGATGACCGTTTTCTTTGCTTGTCCGCTTACCGCCTTGCAAAGACGAAACATTTCGTCCGGCGTCGCGCCCTCGGTTTCGCTCATAAAGCTCCCGACGCAAAGGCCATCCACCGATGAGCGGGAGAGCAATTCGGTTTCTGCCTGAAGCTGTTCCCAGGCGACGGATCCGTTCGCGGTAAAGGGCGTGATGATGCCTGCGATCACTCCCTGCACCGGCATTGATCTGGTTTCCATGAGAATTCCTAAATCGAGACGAACATCAGGCACGGTCCGCCGGTTCACCGACGAGCGCCGGAGTCCCCTGGAAGGTTGAGGCGTTCGCTGCACACAAGCCTCGCTCCGTCATGGCTCGTTCGATGGATCTGGCGGCCTCCGCGTCAGGCCACAAGAATGGACGGCGCGGTCTGCCCGCGGGCCTGCCGGTCAAGGTAATGGCGTATTTCGCTCGGCTGGGAAAGTCCGGAAGATCGATAGTCCTCCAGATCGGCGCCAATCGCTCGTGGAGTTTTAACCCGCGATCGAAATCACCGGCTCTGACCGCGGCCAGCATCTCTACCGTTTCGCGAGGGAAAACGCATGACGTTCCAGAGATGGTTCCATCTACTCCGAGCGCGAAAGATGGAAATATCAGATCGTCGATGGCAGAATAAATCTTCAACTTGCCTTTGAAACTCGCCAGAAGCCCGGCCAGAGCGTGCATGTTGCGTCCGCTCTGCTTCACTCCGATGATGGCGGGAATGTCCGAAACCATCTGGTGCAACGCTTCCACCGCCAGTTGAGCCCACGGAATGACGTTGTAAATGATTAACGGCAACCCAACTGCTTCGGTAATAGCGCGATAGTATTCCGCGAGGACGCGAGGATCGCTGGAGGCGTAGAAATTCGGTGGAGGAACTTGAAGCCCAACCGCCCCTGCCTCGCGAGCAACTTTTCCCAAAGAAATGGCTTCGGCTGAATTGTCAGCAATCAGTGCCGCGAGCACAGGCAGCGAGCCGTCGAACTCCTCAACGACCACCCGGACAGCCTGCCCCAACTCGCCAGGAGACATGCCCGCACCTTCGCCCATACTTCCCGCCACCACTACCCCGTCAACGCCACTCTGCTTCAGGAAACGCGCTTCATTGGCGAGCGCCGGACAGTCAATACGGTCGTCATCGCCGAATGGCGTGATCATGGGTGGGATAACGCCGCTCAACTCTCTGAGGTTTGTCGTATTACCCCGTCCCTTCCCTAAAAAGAAGTCAAGATTACCATGCCGCTAGCGGGCATGTCAAAGCATCGGAATACATTCCGAAGACAATTCTTGCAGTGTGGCGTCTGCCTCTTCCGAGTGAAGAACCAGCGCCCCCTCCGGCTGTCTGGCCGATGGTCTCTGCGGCCCTTTTAGAAATATCGGAATTCGTTCCGAACATTGACAAGGGCTCCGCGCGGGATTATATTCTTCAAAGATTACGGCGGGCGCGTCTTTTGCCCGGCTTTCCGTTCAACATTGTTGCGCAGGCCGGATTTCGTGGCACTCTAGGAGTGGCTGGCCGGCCGAAAAGAGCGAATCGCGGGGCACCTTTGGAGTACGGATGCGCATTGTAGATATCGAAACGTACCTGGTGGGAAATCCCTGGAAAAATTGGGTGTTTCTGCGCCTGTTGACCGACGAAGGAATCCACGGAATCGGAGAGGGTTCGCTGGGACATCTCTCGAAGACCGTGGAAACGGCGATCCACGAGATCAAGCCGTTGATTCTGGGGCTCGACGTTTTTCAGACCGAGCTGCTCGTCACGCGCCTCCAGCGGCACGTATATGCAGATGGCGGTCAGATCAAGATGTGCGCGATTTCGGCGATCGAGATTGCGTGTTGGGATGCGATCGGCAAGGCTTTGCGGCAGCCCATCTACAACCTTGTGGGTGGCGCCTGCCGCCAGCGCATTCGCGCCTATGCAAACGGCTGGTATCGCTGCGACCGCAAACCCGATCGACTGCAAATGCGCAGGTGCTTCCTGGCCGTCTGCGCGCTTGGCGGCTGCGCCGGTGGCAATATTGCCAACCACCAATTCTATTTCAGGAAATTTTTTCTTTCCGCCCGATTTTTTCTTTACCACCAACTTCCCCAACACATACGACATTCGCATCTGCAGATACGATTTCCACAGCTTGAATGACCCAGGAAATTGAACTAGAGCAGCCTCATAGAGATATGTTAGGTGCTGTAGCGATTTTCTGGCTAGTGACGTCGCGAGCGGCCCAAGCAAGGCGATCACCTCTACAGGGAGGTCGGGTTCGGGTTCGACTTTTTGAAGAGCGTTGAAGGCTTCTCGAGTATTGGTTATTGCTGTCCACCACGCTCGATATGAAGAGGGGTTTCGAAGGAGATCTTCTTCACGGTGAAGGTCTGTCGAAGATATCAGGTCTGAGTGGGTTGTTGGTGTGGGAACAGGGAATGTCAGCGGGAAATTAGAGGTCAAAGACTCCAGCGATGGCATTCTGGGGGCTACGGAGGGCATATTCGCCTTTGTACAGGTCAGTGCTTTCACAGTTGAAAGGTGGTAGTAATTCAAGTTGTGGGAAAAATATATTTGCTTATGGTAAATAGGCGCTTAAGCGCCCACCTCCGCTTTCTGATTGAAACCATCGATGGTCAGTGTCCATCTGTCTTGATTTGCTAACAAAGTTAAGAATCCATACAGCACGGCGTTAAACGCGTCCACCAAAGTAAAGAGGCCATCGAGGCAAAGAAGCAACGAGAACAGGCCAAGATCAAGGATTATCTGGCTCTCACTGACAATGTGCTCTCCAGAGTGCGTTCAATCGACATCTCCGGTTGATTGCCTGCTGATATGCCATATGGTGCAGAAGAAAACTGGGGATTGGAGCAAGAATGCGTTTGATCTTACAACGAAACTCTTACTGGTCAATCCCGAGCTCTACACGATTTGGAACTACCGGAGGAATATAATGCTTAATGGGTTGTTTCCGGCTGGGTGTGATGCGCTCCCCCTTTTCCATGATTATCCCCGCTGATGTATGCCACTAGCTCACCCGAAGATATTAATACCCTGCTCTCAACCGAGTTGTCCATGACAACCACTGCGCTGAAAGCACACCCCAAAGTTTATTGTATATGGAATCATAGGCAATGGTGTCTCGAGAGAGTCCCAGATGGCCCAGGCAAAGAAGGCGCCGACCTTCAAGGATGGAAGAAGGCTAACTGGGACAGGGAGTTATCTGTCATTGACAAAATGCTAGACGCAGACGCCAGAAACTGTCTGTTCCTGAAATTATTTGTCCTTGAATTAGGGTTGACGCCACAATTCCACAGTTCTTGCTTGGAACTACCGAAGATATGTTTTGACCAGCATGCCATTCCCAAGGACCGACGCATCGGAGCTGGCATACACCACACGAAAGATCGAGGCCAACTTCTCCAACTTCAGTGCTTGGCACCAGCGGTCCAAACTCTACACTTCGTTATGGGATAGTGGCAAATTAGACCCAGCCGAATGCCGTGAGGAAGGTTCGCCTTCGGCAACGGTCCACTTGTCTGTGGATCGTTGACATTTGCTTCTTCCTGCACAGAATTCGAATTGGTCAGAAATGCAATGTACACGGATCCAGATGACCAGAGCGTGTGGATGTACCACCGATGGCTCATAGGATCAGGCATGTCTTATGTCATGGTCATATGGCCTGAATGGACCATCTCATGATATTATATGCGCAGGTGATGACCCCAAGGTATTGGAACGTGAAATTGCTGTCATCAAAGAGCTTTTAGAGGAGCAGCCAGACAGCAAATGTACGGATGGCATTATGCTTTGAACATGTAGCTCACAAGTTCTCTTATAGGGTGCATGGAGTCGCTGGTACACTACCAAAGTATACTGTTGCGTCGTCATTCAATCTCCTCAGACAATTTGGCAAATGATTGTATGGATCTTCTGGAGCAGCTGAAGACCGTCGACCCTGCGCGACGGCAGAGGTACGAGGAAATTGGTGAGCCCCATGAGTTTGCCTTAGTCCTTAATTACTGAGGTTCGACAGCAACGGGGATCAGAACACAATCGAGGTACTAGTTGCGAGCTTGTATAATTTATCATTCCGTAATACATCGTCTCACTGCTGGCATGAACTACTTGAAACAGCGCCGACTT
>Ga0137418_10004747_pt1 | contig 12441 bp, 10 predicted proteins | sample CZODoug3_1_2_16f_FD_122242 | JGI IMG/M metagenome (GOLD analysis project Ga0137418, IMG submission 122242) | Vadose zone soil fungal communities from Angelo Coast Range Reserve, California, USA - CZODoug3_1_2_16fungal (Hybrid Assembly) | ecosystem: Environmental > Terrestrial > Soil > Vadose... | reverse complement strand
CGAGCAATTCCGATCTTGCTCTCCATGTCGATTTGTTGGCGAGACACGAAAGGAACGGCCTCGGCACGGCGAGGCAGGGCGCCGCCGTGTACCCGTTGGATCTTTCCCGAACTCGCCAATTCGCGCAGATCTCGACGAATCGTGTCTTCAGAGACCCTGTATCGACTGCTAAGGTCCGCGGCGAGGACTCGGCCCTCACTGCCAAGCAGCTCCAGGATGTACTGGTGGCGCTCTTCCTTTAGGGCGATTTGGCCTGCTTCCGCTTCTGGTTTCATTCTGTCCATTTTGCACGAATACACTTGGGTATGCACGTATATACGCGTATTATCCGATTTATGCATGATACTGTCAAACCTAGCGCCATACAAGGTCTTTCGTAAAAGCGTTCGGTTCGGGCAGTCGTCTTCGATTACGGAAACGTTCGACCCATGACCCGTGAAGCCCCGGCTATGAGGTACATCTCAGGAGAGTGTCGGAGACAATGAAGGTATCCAGAAACGTTAGTGCTTTATCGGAGGCGCGCTTTAAGAAGAGGGTGTGCCTGGGCACGTTGCTCCGGCGCGGCTTCGATAAAGCCGTTTGAAGGAAGCCGCCCGTGGTTGCGGCGGGCGCGGGCCCTATGGGGATTGAATGGCGGGGAGGATCGGTGGAAAGGTGGGCGGGATGTGCGCGGAGGAGCAGAACGGCAGGCGTGGAAAGACAAATGGTGGTGGGAGCGGTAAGTTTGTAGACAGTGGATGAGTGTGGGGTGGTGGGAGAAGAGCAGGTTTATTGCGCGAGAAGACACAGAAGGACGGCAGGTGCTGAGACACCCGAGACATTCGTGATGTCGATAGTTCTCTCATGCGGCGGCCGTGATCGGAAGAGGTGGAGAGCGGAGTTGGATTTCGGCGGGAGTGAGTCGTTCGATGACCACCATGGGGCCGGCACATCGAGGACAGCACCAAAGATCTTTCGTAGCATCGGCGGTTGAAGAGTCCTGGCCGGTCTGCGGCGCTGACCTCGGGGGGAGTAGTTGAAAGCAGAGCGGCAACGACACGGTGCGGCGGCGGTTGGCCAGGAAGCCGAAATTACGGATACGCACGAACCTCTTGGGGAGCAGGTGCAGCAGGAAGCGGCGTAAGAATTCATCGAGAGGAAGAGTCAGCAACTTTTGTTCGTTGAGGTGAGCGGAGTCGCGCCAACGGAAAGTGACTTTGCCATCCGCAAAGGAAACCAAGCGATGGTTGGAGATGGCCACGCGATGGGTGTACCGGCCCAAATACTGGAGTACATACTCTGGGCCTCCAAAGGGACGTTTGGAATAAACCACCCAGTCTTTTCGGAACAGGGGCCGCAGCCAGGAAGTGAAGATTTTCGGCTGAGCGAGAAGCGTTAGGCTTCCCTGGAAAGTAAGTCGATTCTCACGGAAGGCGCACTTGAGAGCGGCAACGAACTTGCCACGGAAGACGCGGCTAAGCACCTTGACGGGAAGAAAGAAGGCATAGCGCGGTTTGATCCAACGCGTGTGATCGGGAGAGAGGCCACCGGCGGGAACCACGCAATGGACATGGGGATGGAGCCCGAGTTTCTGATTCCAGGTGTGCAACACACTGAAGAAGCCGATTTCCGCGCCGAGATGTTTGGGGTCGCGGGCCACTTCGAGAAGGGTTTCCGCACTGGCACGAAACAAAAGATCGTAGATGACCTTCTTGTTCTGCAGCGCCAGTGGCGCTAACTCACGAGGCAGTGTGAAAACCACATGGACGTAGCGCATCGGGAGAAGTTCTCGTCGACGTGCGGCGATCCACCGTTCCCGCGCCGAGGTCTGACACTTCGGGCAGTGCCGGTTGCGGCAGGAGTTGTAAGAGATGGCGCGATGCCCGCAGCGGGTGCACTCGTCGAGATGACCGCCCAGCGCGGCGGTACGACAGCGCGCAATGGCCAGCAGCACTTTGACATGCTTCCAACTGAGCCAGTGGCGATTTCGTTCGATGAAAGCAGCTCCCGCGGTGCGGATGAGATCGGCCACCTCCAACGGTGGCCGGCTCATCTACTCTTGCAACTTCAGTGAATCCAAAGGACTCGCGGTCGCGTGGAGATGGCGCTGCGAAAGATGCAGGTAGATGGTGGTCTCTTTCAGATCGCGATGGCCTAACAGGATCTGAATCGTGCGAAGATCCGCACCTGCTTCGAGAAGATGCGTGGCGAAGCAATGACGCAGCGTGTGCGGGTGTACGGCTTTATGGAGAGCAGCCCGTCGAGCAGCTCCTTTACAGGCATGGTAGATCGCCTTGGGAGTGATGGGCCGATCACTGGCGTGAGCATGCCTGCTAGGAAACAACCATACGCGGGGCTTTCGTCGCAACCGGTGCCAGTGTTGCCGTAGTTCGTCGAGCAGCTTGGGGCTGAGTAGCACATCTCGATCTCTGCGGCCTTTGCCGCCTTGGACGTGAATCACCATGCGCTTGCTGTCGACGTCGCTGACTTTCAGACGCGAGAGTTCGGCACGCCGGAGTCCGGTGGCGTACAGGGCCATCAGCAAAGTGCGATGCAATGGCGGTCGGGCCGCATCGATGAGTCGCGCAACTTCTTCCTGGCTGAGAATCGTTGGCAGGTGAATAGCCTTCTTCGGGTACGGAGTCTCTTCGATGCCCCAGGCCTTCTTGAGAGTTTTCGTGTAGAAGAATCGGAGCGCCGCGAGACGTTGTGCCACCGTGTTCGGCGAGAAGTGCCGCTTCTGGAACAACTCAGCTTGATATTCACGAATGTGTCGGGGGCCTAAGCGATCGGGAGAACAGTGGAAGTGTTGAGAAAAATCTTCGACGGTACGAAGGTAGCACTCTATGGTAGTCTCGGCGTAATTACGACGCTGGAGTTCCTCCAGCATCATTTTTCGTAAATGGGTCACGGGGATGCCTCCTTGTGACCCAAACTTATCTCAGCCCTCAGGCAATCACTGCTCCGTTCACCTCACGCGTAGCGTCCGCCGCCGGGCGGCTTCGTTCAAACGGGGTTCGAGGAAATATAGATTGAACGCTGAAATTGACGCGTCCGGTCGTCACCCGTGCCACTGAAAAGAAAAACGGAACCGGACCATCGGCCTAATCTGCCCCTTTTTGCCCCCGCGTGTTCTTGTTAAGTGTCCATCTATCAGGAAGATGGATGGTAGGGGCGGTGGGGATCGAAACCGCATTCGCGCCTCGCTAAGTAATTGATATGATTGGAGATAAATGTTAGTTAAGGTCCAAAACGGTCCATAATCCATTGGTCGAAGCGAGAAAACCGCGAGAGATCAGCTCGCGTAACCCATGATGCAATGAATCGAATGACGGACCAGAGACCCATGTCCGAAGTTTGGGGTTGGTACGCTTCGTACCTCGGGATTCAGGGGGCGAAGGAATAGGTGTACTTCACTGCGAAGCGGGTCTCACGAACCTGTGGGGGGTTCGCCGGGGCAATGCTGGCGAATTGGGTTCCGACGTTGTAGATGATGTAGAGATCGCTGTCGGGCCGGTAGTTATACCTCAAGCGAAGATTGGCACTGACCGCCTGCGTGTTTGACGTATCCATCTGAAGAAGACTGGTGAATGTCAGAAAACGAGTGAAGGAGTAGTTTGCCTGCAAGCTTGCCAGCACTACTGAAAAATTGCCGTTAGGCAAGGGCAATCGAAATCTATCCCAGGTCTCGGAAGCAGAGATCGAAAACTTGGCCGTCGGGCGATAGTTTGCCCGCACGCGAAATTCGTTCAGAGTTCCTCCGTAATAACCGCCAAAGCGTTCGAAGAAATTGTAAGTGAACCTACGATCTTGCCCAGACCCATAGGTCAACTGATGGCGGGCGAAGTGATACAGGCCGTTCGGAATAAACACGTTCTTGTAAATGTGAAACGGCGTTGTGATTCGTTGTGTAAACACGTCGGCGATATCGTCGTCGGTATAACCACCGTTATTGAATTCGGCGCGGAAAGTGCCCTGCCACTCCTGTGTTTGCACAACATTGCGAGTGTCGGGAGCGTGGAGAATAAATCCTTCGAATTGCAACTCGCGGACGCCAGTGATCTTGGGTCTCACTTTGAAGGTTAGATTCCCATATGTTTCGTTCGAGTCCGTCCTCTCGATGAATCCTACTTCCGGGTTGAAGTTCGGACCGATTTTTCGCCGTTCAACGATTCCGTCCAGCCAGTTAGACCTGTAGGACAATGAGGCCCCGACATCACTGGCCCCGGTCGCGTAACCGGGCGATCGCGTTCCAGCCATATGGGCGTCAACAAACCAGTCCTTGAAAAATACGAGCCGTGTGTCAAGGCCTCCTGTCTGGTTGAAACTGTCAAGTACGTTCCCTGATCGTTTGTCTATGCCCATCACCCCGATGTAGGAACCGGCCCACAGAGATTCTTTCAGTCGTGCGATCGCATAGTTTGCATAGGGATTGGGACCACTGGATCGAGTGTCCACCTCCATAACGCCCAACTCCGTGCGACCAAACGTCCCCGTCAGTCTTGCGCCGCCGCTGATGGGTACTTGTTGACCGGTTATTGGATCAATTCCAATCTGACGACTAAAGAACAATTGATCCTGATCGCCGATATCGAAATTGAAGATCCCTGCGTTTTCGAGGAAGAACTGGCGCTTCTCCGGAATGAAGACTTTGAACGGCGTCAGATTGAAAGGCTCAAGGTCGACCTCGGTATCGGCAAAATCCGTGTTTCCTGTCAGATTCAAGACGAGTTTTGACGTGAGGCCGTACTTAATGTCGACTCCGCCCGTCAGCGGGAATTTGGGGTCCTGCCCTGTCTGCTTGTCATACCTGGCCAGACCGTATGGCTTCACAATGAAGAGTCTTCCACTTCCGATGTCCTTGATGCCCCGCAGTTCTCCTGCCTCCGAGACTTTGGTGATGCCAAACGTTCGCCGGTAAGCGCTCCAGAGGTCTTCTTCGTTCTTTCTGCGGACAAAGCGTTTCAAATTCAAACCCCAGACCACGTCGCTTGACTGAGTGAAATTGAGGGTTGTGAATGGAATTTGTATTGTCGCGGTCCATCCGTCAGGAGTGATGCGCGCTTCCGATGTCCATACACCATCCCACCCGCGGTCGAAGTCGCCTCCATTTGTGTCTCCTTGCTCTTCCACGATGAGTCCATCGTTTTGAGTACCAAGGGGATTGATTTCGAAAACGTATGCGCCACGCCGATTATGGTTCGAATCAATCAGGATTTCGAAGTGGTCATCCAAGTCTTGGCTTACGTCGCGCCGGAGTTCCGTTGCGACGATTCGAGACGGTTTTGAGTCATAGCAATAAATTCCGAAGTACACGGCGTGTCGAGTGTAGAGAATGCGCACTTCCGTTTTCTCAGTTGGCGGCTCACCTTCGTGGGGCTCACGCTGGCGAAAATCAGTGATGGGGTTCGCTGATTGCCAAAGTGGGTCATGGAGTGTGCCATCCACACGTGGTGCACGGTCCACCCGGACTGCTTCTGCCATACGCGCCACTTCCTGCGGAGAAGGGGGACTTGGGTCAGGAAAGGCTTTTCCCCAAAGCACGCCCGTATCTAGACACACCAACGCCAGCGCCCACAGAACGCAGTGATACATTCCTGCACTTTCCGTGGCTCGGAAGAATGCGCAGACACCTGCAAGCTGTGACCGCCTGGGCTGGGTCACTTGATTCATATCAACGCAAGGGCCAGCTCACGGATGCGCGATGGCTTCGTAAATAACCATTCGGGCGACCGCTTTGCCGTCTGCTTCCTGCTCCGGCGCATAGACACGGTGAGTTTCAGGGTCGACTGCCAAGCTGTGCACCTTCTTTTGAACCGGAAAGTCTTCCAGCTTGCGATAGTGATCGGGGTCGTCCATCTGAAATACCGAGATGGCGCCGCTCGAACAGGCCACGTAGATTCGCTTGAGTCCGGGATCGAACTTGATTACGTCCGGTCCTGAAGCCATCGGGAGGAATGCGATGGGCTGGTGAGTATCGAGATTGAAGACGGTCATTAGGTCGTTGCCTTCGCACGAGAGGAACGCGCGATGATGTTCTGGGTCAAGGGTCATCCCGTGATTCCCTTCACAGCGCCCCACCGGATAGCGCCCTACCACTTCATCTGTAGCCGGATCGATGACCGCGAAAATATTCTTGTCCTGGAGATTGACGTACACCTTTTGGGCGACGGGATCGTATTGCGGCATCCCGGCTTCGCTATCAAAGTGGAGCGTCTTCACGATGTTGTCCGTTCGGACATCCACGATGGCTTCCGCTTTGCCTCGTTCATCAGAAACGTAAAGCTTGTGGAATGGCGCAGCATAGGCGCTACCGTCCGGCTTGGCTTCGGTCGGAATCTTCTTGATTACTTTCATCTGGCGAAGGTCCACCACGCCAATGGTGTTGTCGCCGGCATTCGACGTGTATGCCTTCTTCAATTCGGGAACGTATTCAACGCCTTCGGCACCAGGTGTGTCCAGAACTGTCGCCACGATTTTGTTCGTGCGCAGATCGATGACATACATCTGCCCCGCAGCGAGGTGTGTCGAGAGCAAGTAATGATCGTCGGGGGTTATGGTGAGATAGTCGAACCGTTTACCGGGAGGGCCTGGCAGATCGAATTCAGTCATTTTCTTCAGTGTGGGACCGGCCGGCTTGGCTGAAAGTCCCAGCGAGCCTGTAAGTGCGATGATTCCAAGAAACATCAAACCTTTGTTTCGCATGTACAACCTCCCACGATTTTTTCAAACGACTTCCCATTCTCTACCCTCTGAAAAGCAGCAAACCCGCTGCCCCCGCTGCAAGAATCAAAAGTGGTTCCGGGATTTTCTTGAAGCTGAGCAGTCCGAACGTCGCGACGGCAATGGAGACCGTGGGCAGATCAATCAACGAACGCCTGCCCAGGATGAACGCCGCTCCAGCGATTGCACCGACGGCCGCCGCTGTCACTCCTTGCACGAATGCCTTCACCTGGAGGTTTTTTGCAAAGCGTCGGTAATACGGAGCGCCAACAATCACAATCAGATAGGGAGGAACAAAAACGGCGAGCCCGGCCAGCAGCGCTCCAATCAACCCCGCTACCAAGTACCCGATAAATCCCGCCGTGATGACGACCGGCCCCGGCGTTATCATCGCTACCGCGACAGCATCAAGGAACTGTCTCTCGGTCAGCCAATGGAATTGGCCTACGACCCCGCCATACAGAAACGGCACAATCGCCAAACCACTCCCGAAAACGAAAGCCCCCGCCTTCAGAAAAAATAGAAAGAGGCTGCCTACCGTAGCCGCTGTGGCCGTTCCCACCGCACCCGCGAACAGCTTCTCCATGCCAACGAAAGCAGGAGCTGCGCGGTCTGAAAGCTTCCATCGCGGCGGTGCTTTGATAGACATCGAAACGAGCCCGCAGAGCAGGAAAAGCCAGACGATTTCGGATTCCTTCCATGCGGTCGTGACCGCCAGCGCCGTGAAGAGCACCCACAGAAGCCAATCGCTTTTCAACGTCGAGCGAATAAGTTTGTAGGCACTCCGCGTGATAATCGCGATGACTGCGGCTCCGATGCCGTAGAACACTCCTTGAATCCAAGGCAGCCGCCCGTAATGCACGTAGAGTGCGGCAAGCACTAAGACCATTAAGAAAGAAGGTAGGACAAACGCGGCTCCCGTGAGCGTCGCACCAAGCGTCCCAGCCCGGACCCAACCGAGATACATCGCAAGTTGTGCAGCGAGCGGGCCCGGGGAAAGCTGAGAAAACGCGAGTCCCTCGACGTAATCCTGGCTGGATACCCACTTGCGCTCTTCAACCAGGTCCTTTTGCATGTGTCCCGCGAGGGCAATCGGCCCGCCGAAGCCAAGAGCGCCGAGGTGGAGAAAGTAGAGCAGGAATTCGCGCAGCTTGGGCTGCGCTTCTCCACCCTCGACGGAGATCGCGGTCGTATTCATGTCTTGGCTGGGCGCAAGAGAACCCTAGCGCCCCATTCCGTGGGCAGGACCTCCTTTGCCCAATTCATCGAGAGCGGCTTTGAAGGACGTCGCGAGTTTTTCTGCCGGGCCCCTGCCCCAATAATGCAGGAAGATCACTACGGGACGGTCTTCCGTCATGTGATGATGAATCGCGACTACGTCTAGACCATTCTTGCGAAGCGCTTTCAGAACCGGGGTGATTTCGTTTTCGAGCATTGCTACGTCGCCCGCAATGGCAGCATCCTCTTGCGTGCCGACGAATGCGGCCCACGTGTTCAGCCCCATGCGCGCGTTGATCGTGGCACCGTGCTCCTTCATGCCAAGGTCGTCGCGTCCTACGGTGATCTTGTAAACCACACCGGATTGCTCGCCGTCATGCCCCACGATCTTTGCAAGCTTCGCTGTGTCGAGAGCCGTGCCACCTGAGCTCGCAGGAACGGTGGCGAAGGGCGTGACATGGCCGATTAAATCCAGACCCGGTTTCACGCGGCGGGCAAGGTCCGCCGCTTTTCCATGACCGTGTACATGCATGAAGAAGACGTGTGGATCATCCCAGAAGAAATGATTGTGAAGTGCGGTGATTTCGATCCCATTGTCCAAAAGAGCGGACATAACCGGATTCACTTCTTCCTGGAGGAGCACGAGGTCGCCCATCATTACATCCGTACCGTCTGTCCCTTTGGTCAACGCAATCCAGCCGCCGAAACCGAAGGGCGTGGGCGTGGATACTCCCTGAATTGTAATTTTCAAGTCGTTGCGCGGAATATTAACCTTGAGAACGCCAGCTTTGAAGTCACCCTTACGGTCCAGCGATTTGAGAACCTCCTGATAATCATTCGGTATGTCCTGCGCAAAAACAGTTATGCCGGATAACATGAAAGAAATACTCGCGAATAGGATTACCATTCCTCTTTGCATGAAACGATGCATGTGACCAACCTCCTCATGTTGGGTTTTGAAAAATTTAGAAATCAGGGTTGCGACAGCTCCTTCAACTGTTGACGAACGTACTCGTACAGGGCGTCATACATCGGAAACTCGCGCGCCAGGCGCTCCTCGTCACTGATCCCGGTGAGTGCAAAGCCTTGGGCGATGGCGCGCAATCCAAGACTTTCCGGGGAGACATGCTCCTGCCCTTTGACGTCAGCTCCTCGGACGATCAGCGCGAGGCGATGAAGTGCTGAGTCCGTGAGTTTGTAATCCTCGAGAATGGCTTCAAACGTACAGCGTCCTCCCCGGTGATTCAGCTTCACTTCGGGAAACCGGGTCGCATCGAAAGGAGTCGCCCCTTCCTTGCGAGCCGTGTCAAGAAGCTGGTCTTCGGATACGAAAAGGAACTCCGCCTGCGAGTCAACGAAGCGTCGAATAAGCCAGGGGCAGGCAACCCGGTCCACCTTGACGTTGCTTCGCGTGATCCACTTCATGCTTGGACTGTCCCTTAGGGAACTGTCTGTTAATCCAACTTCTCGGACACGGTCTTCCACTCATCGCCTTTTGTCAGGGTAACCTCGGCGACCGGATGACCATCCTTGAGTGCAGGAACGATGCTCACCGCACGAAATCCCGGGTTGCCCTTTAGGACTTTGGCGAGAGTTGCGTGAAGCGACTGTTTCGCCTTGGCCATCGCTTCGTTTTGCGTTTTTGCCGCCGAAAGGTCTTCCCCGCTCGTGATGGCTTCGGTCTTGGCCGCCTTCCCCGTGTTGTGGTCGACAACGACCTCCGAAAACGCATCGCCCTTGGCCGTGTATACCGAAAGCTGCAATTTGCCGTCTTCGATCTCGAATTTCGCCGAAATGGGTTTGCCCGCGTGCGCGCTGGCGGTCAGGCCTTGTTCGAGAGATACTTTCGCCCCGGCCACGGCCTTCGCGAGCTCGGCGTGATCTTTGTCTTGCGACCACAAACCCGGACTGACGACCAACCCGATCATCAACAACCCCTCGACCACTGCTGCTTTTTTCATGACATCCTCCTCAGAGTTTTCCTGCTCGAAATTGCCTGCACCCTACTTGGCAGTCACACGCAAATCATCGAAGTAGGTGACCGAGTCCGCTTTGGTCCACAGACCGACTTTGCCGGCATCTTTGAACGTGTCGTCCGTCGCTTCGATTTTCTTGGCGCCGTCGTAGTAACAGATGATCTTGTTTCCGACAGATTCGACGCGCAGCTCGTGCCATTCGCCGGGAGTGACTTTGAAGTTCGCGCCCGCGAACTGGCGGCGGTTTCCCGCGACAACGTGGTAAAGCCTGTAGTTATCCTCCAGGGCGTTGGCGCGGACGATGTAATAGTTGTTTGCGTCCTTCAGCCGAAAGACTAGGCCTCCCGCTCGGTCCACTTCGCCCGCAACGGCTTTGAACTTCACGCTCAGCTCCAAGTCCTTGAAGCTTCCTTCGTCGGAAATCAGAAGCGGAAAGCGATAGTCCGTCGTGTCCGTTGAAGTTTGTGCAACGACATTGGGTTTGGAAGGCGCGGTCGAATCTGCCATCACTACCCATTTGCTTTCGGCCCCTTTCCCAGTGCGCGCGCTATGAAACTTCGCGGGCAGAGCCCCGACGGCGTCGCCATCGAAGTTGTATGTGAAGGTGGCACCTGCGGATTGTTGAGGCGCAGGAGTCTCCGGTTGAGATGCATAGGAGGAATAACTTCCCTCCCTGGATTCAAGAATCACCCAGATCACTACCGAAAGTGCGGCAATCGCAGCCAGAATCCCCAATATCCTTTTCATTGCGACCCTCCTTTTAACGGACTTGTAGCAGAGTATTTCGCGAGCGGCAGAGAGACTCGAAATGTGCTGCCGTGGCCTTCTTCGCTTTTCAGAGTTATCTCGCCGCCGTGAGCCTCGACCGCCCAGCGAGTGATGGACAGTCCGAGGCCAGCACCACCCCATTCCCGGGTGCGGGCCTTATCAACCCGGTAAAAGCGGTCGAAGACATAGGGCTGGTGTTCCTTAAGAATTCCTGTTCCCTGGTCGATCACGTCTAAGGTCACCTGGTTGTCTCCCCCGCTCTGTACTCGGACGAGAATCTGGCTTCCTGGGGGCGAATACTTGATGGCGTTATCCAGCAAATTGACGACGGCTTGGCGAAGAATCAGCCGGTCTACGGAGACGAGGAGGTTTTCATCGCCCGCGATGTCAATTTTTTGCCGTTTCTCCTCGGCCAAAACTTCGACTACCGAGCTGGCTTCCTCTGCGAGGCGGAGAAGAGCAATGTCCTCACGCTGAAGCTGGACGTGCCCAGCGTCAGCACGGGAAAGCGCAAGCAAGCTCTCCGCGAGCCGCGTTAGGCGATCTACCTCTTCCAGCATGCTTCCGATCACATCTCGATATTCCGCCGGACTCCTCTGGTCCTGTAGTGCAACCTCGCCAACGCTTCGGATGGCGGTCAGCGGAGTGCGTAATTCGTGGGAAGCGTCAGCCGTGAAGCGACGCAGTTGATCGAATGCGGCCTGCAATCGCCCAAGCATGCTATTGAAGACAGTACCGAGCTTCCCTAGCTCATCTTCGGGATTCTCGATGGACAAGCGGTCACCCAACCGTTCGGCAGATATTTTCTTGCCCTGGGTGGCCATCGAATCGATGGGCGCGAGCGCTTTTCGTGCGAGAGCATAACCGCCGACACCTGCAAGTAACAAAGCAATAGGAAAGCCGAGCAACAATACTTCCCCGAATTCACCCAATTCACGCCACAGTCCTTCTTCGCTGTAGGCGATTCGGAGAACGACGCGCTGGTCTTCTACGTGATAGACGCTGCTGGCTAGCCTGACTCGGGTGCCATTCGGAAGCCGCATGGTGGACGGACTCGGATCGTGCAAGCCTTCGTCCGGTCCAGGAGGACCACCTAATGTCTGGTCTTGCAACTCCGCGCTTCTATAAAGGAGCGAACCCTGCGGTGACCATACTTCGATGAAATGGCCTATCCTTGGCTCAGCCGCGCCGGGGTGGCTGGAATGAAGAGACACGCCTCCGTTTGGTTCCTTCGTGAGCATCCCTTCAATGGTTTCGACGTCCTTTAGCAGGTTTTGATCAAAGTCCTCACGCAAGCTCAAAAACAGGAATAAGGAAGCAACTCCCGCGTACAAGGCCAAAAGGCCCGCCAGTACGAGCACGTACCAGAGCGTCAATCGGGAACGCACGTTTCGCGGTCTGAATCTCATTCTTCCTCTCGCAGCACGAATCCGACACCGCGAACCGTGTGAATCAATTTGCGGTCGAAGGGCTCATCCACCTTGCGGCGAAGACGGTTGATATGAACGTCCATCACATTGTCGAGCGGGGTTGCGCGAGCAGTTTCCTTCCAGACATCGCGCGCCAGCATCTCCCGGGAAACGACCTGCTCTTTGTGTCGAAGCAGATATTCAAGAAGCTCGAACTCTCGGGCCGTCAACTCCAGGTACTGCCCACTCCTCCTGGCCTTGCGAGTCACCACGTCCATTTCCAAATCAGCGAGTCTTAAGTGGGGCGCTTGTTCGGCTCGCCCGCGTCGAAGGCGGGCCCGGACGCGCGCCAGAAGTTCCGGGAACGC
>Ga0137418_10004746_pt1 | contig 12441 bp, 8 predicted proteins | sample CZODoug3_1_2_16f_FD_122242 | JGI IMG/M metagenome (GOLD analysis project Ga0137418, IMG submission 122242) | Vadose zone soil fungal communities from Angelo Coast Range Reserve, California, USA - CZODoug3_1_2_16fungal (Hybrid Assembly) | ecosystem: Environmental > Terrestrial > Soil > Vadose... | reverse complement strand
CGGGTCTTCGGAGTGGCGACCCTTGCCCTGCTCGTCCTGGGCAGCAGCTGCGGGAAGGGCACCGAGCCGGTGGCAGGCAACCTCAGCGTGCGCCTCACCTCGTCCAACTCGGGTGCGGACTCGGCGATCGTGTTCACAATCACGAGCCCGGTGCCGCTCACGAGCGCTACGCCGGGGACGGGCCTGCGGCTCTTCGCGCAGACGCTGAGCGGGACGACGACGCGGTTCGTGTTGACGGGGCAACTCACGACCAGCACGACGATCCTGACGATCGGCGTCGCAGACGTTAACGCGGTGGCTCAGTACACCGGCGCCATCGAGGGTGTGGCTCAGCCGAACTACGCGCTGCGTACCCTGCCCGGGAATTACCTGCTCACCGTCATCCGGTAGCGGTCGCCTGGGGACGCCATTGCCGGCGGATCCCCAGGCACGCGCCAGGTCGCTGTCGAGGCGCCGGCGCATGTCCTGGTAGGAGCGCAGCAGCTGCTGGCATTCATCCGTCAGGTTCGTGCCGCCGCCGCCGGGTCCTCCGGCACGCGACTCGACCACCGGACGCCCAAACGCCTGTTCCATCAGCTGGATGGCTCCCCACGCCGTGCGGTAGCTGATCCCCGCCTCGCGCGCGGCGTCCTTGATCGAATGCACTTTCTCCACCGCTTCGAGGAGCCGCGCCTCGCGCTCCCCCATCACCGGGACCCCGCGGCGCATCAGTGTGATGCTCCCCCTCGGAACAAGATCGCCGAACTGCATGAGGCCTCCTACGGTTCGACTGGGCCGGGCGGCGCACACCCGCCCGCGAGCGGCTCGAACGCCGCCATACCACCGTCCAACTGCATCGCGAGGAGCCGCGTTCGCCAGTCGGCCATGGCCCACGAAGCGAACGAAGCGGCCGCCGGATGCGGTGACGGCACACGAATCACGTACAGCGTATACGGATTGAGCAGCGCGGTGTCACCGGCCACGAGCACCCGCAGCTCCACGCCCTTCAGTTTTGCAAAGGTCGGCAGGTCGACGAGCGCATAGCCGTGCCGCTCGTCGGCCAGGCGCACGGTCGCGCCCTGGTCGCTGCCCGTTTCCAGATACCACGCTCGCCCCCCTCCCGATGGTGAGGGCGACACCCCGGCGCCCTGCCACAGCGCCAGCTCCTTCACGTGCGTTCCCGACGAATCGCCGCGCGAAACGAAGGTCGCGCGCGCCGCCGCGATGCGCCGCAGCGCGTCCGTCGCCGACGCCGTCCCCGCGATCTTCGCGGGATCCGCGGGGGGACCGACGATGGCGAACCGGCTCGTCACGAATGGGCAGCGCAACTGCGCGTGACCGGGCGCGACGAGCACGCGTTGCTCGAGGCTCGGCGCGTGCGTGATGATCACGTCGAGATCGCCGGCCGCCGCCGAGCGCAGGATCTGCCCGGAGGGCCCGATCACGACGGACACGGCCGCGGGCGGATGCAGCGAGTCGAGGATCGCCATCGCGCCCGACTGCTCGACGGTGGTCGTCGTGCCAAGACGCAACGGACGTGCCTCGCTGGTGCACCCAACGAGGGCCGCGCAGATTAGCGCGAGTTTTCCACGGTTCTCCAGGAGCAATCCCATGCGTCAAATGGCGTTCCTCATCGCGTTGCTCGCGTCTCCGTTGGCCGCCGCCGCGCAAGCGCCTCCGCTTACCGTCGAGAGCGTCATGCGCGGGCCGGACCTGGTCGGTACCGCTCCCTTCAATGTTCAGTTCGGCGCCGACGGACGCTATGTGTACTTCCGCTGGCGGCGGCCTCAGACTGACACCCTCGACGAGGACTACCGCGTCACTGTAGCGTCGCCGCAACGCCTCGAGCGGCTGCCGCGCAACGCGATCGACACGATACCCCTCGCCAACGGCATCCTCAGCCCCGATCTGCGCCGCCAGGTGGTCGTGCTGAAGGGCGACCTGTGGCTCCTCGAGCAAACCGGAGCCCGCCGCCGCCTCACCCAGACTCCTGGCGCAGAAACCGCGCCAGCGTGGTCGGCAGACGGCCGGACCGTGTACTTCACCCGCGACAACAACGCCTGGGGGCTCGATGTCACGGCTGGGGCGCTGGCGCAACTGACGGACATTCGCCGCGGCCCCGCGCCGCGATCGCCCGCCGAGGCCGCCGGCCAGAAGAAGGCGCTGCGCGACGATCAACGCGACCTGTTCGACTTCATCCGGCGGCAGCTCGCCGACGAGCGGCTGCGCGCCGACACCGACACCGTGTCGACCGTCAAGCCGCTCTATTTGAGCGAGCGACAAAACGTCGCGCGGCTCGCAGTCGCCGCCGACGGGCGCTTCGTCCTCGCCACGGTGACCGAGCGCCCCAGGGGCGACACCGCGGAGGGGCGTCAGGTGCAGATGCCGGTGTGGGTGACGCAGTCGGGCTACGTCGAGACGCAGCAGATTCGCACCAAGGTCGGTGACGCGCAGCCACGGCAGCGCGCGGCCCTGATCGAAATCGCGACCGGGAAGGTGACGTGGATCAGCCGCGACTCGGCCGATGCGAGCGGCGTCGCGTTCTCGACGACGGGACGACACGCGCTCATCCGCATCACGAGCGCCAACTACGAGGACGCGTGGCTCGTGGTGGTGGACCTCCCCACGTTGGCGCAACGGGAGGTCGCGCATCTGCACGACGACGCGTGGCTCGACGGCCCCCTGAGCGGAGCGTCCGCGGTGGGTTGGGTGCCCGGCGCCGAGACCGTCTACTACGGCGACGAGAAGACGGGCTACGCGCATCTCTACACCGTCGCCGCGGCGGGCGGAGCGGCCCGCGCCCTCACGAGCGGCAACTGGGAAGTGCAGCAGGTCGATCTGGCCCCCGACGGACGCACGGCCTACCTGCACACCAACGAGGGCGACTTTGGGCAGGTGCACGTCTACGCGCTCGACGTCGCCAGCGGGCATCGCACCCAGCTGACGAACAGCGAAGGACGACAGGACGTCGTGGTGTCGCCCGACGGGCGGACACTGGCCGTGCTGCACTCGACGGCCAATCATCCTCCGGAGCTGTATCTCCAGCCGGCGCACGCCGGCGCGGCCGCCGTGAAGGTCACGGAGAGTCCCAGCCCCGAGTTTCTCCGCTACGACTGGGTCAAGCCCGACATCGTGATGATCCCGGGACTCGACGGTGTGCAGGTGCCGGCGCGGCTGTATCGGCCGCGCGGTGCACCGGCAAACGGGGGGGGAGCCGCGGTCATCTTCGTGCACGGGGCAGGCTACCTCCAAAACGTGCACAAATGGTGGTCGAGCTATTATCGCGAGTACATGTTCCACCACGTGCTCGCGGCGCGAGGCTATACCGTCCTCGACATCGATTACCGCGGCAGCGCCGGGTTGGGGCGCGACTGGCGTACGGCGATCTACCGCCACATGGGCGGCGTCGATCTGGACGACCAGATCGCCGGCGCGCGCTGGCTCGTCGCCACGATGCAGGTCGATTCGACGCGCATCGGGATCTACGGCGGCAGCTACGGGGGGTTCATCACCTTGATGGCGATGTTCACGCGGCCGGGCGTCTTCGCCGCGGGGGCGGCGCTCCGGCCCGTGACCGATTGGGCGCATTACAACCACCCGTACACGGCGCGCATTCTGAACGAGCCCCAGAGCGACACGGTGGCCTACCGGCGCTCGTCGCCGATCTTCTTCGCCCAGGGGCTCGTCGGCCACCTGCTCATCTGCCACGGCATGGTGGACGACAACGTGCATTTTCAGGACACCGCGCGTCTCATCCAGCGGCTCATCGAGCTCGGCAAGCAGAACTGGGAGGTCGCGGTCTACCCCGTGGAGGCGCACGGCTTCCGCCGTAACGACAGCTGGACCGACGAGTATCGCCGGATCTTCAAGCTGTTCGAAGAGACGATCGGCGCCGCGCGCCCCGCGGCGCGCTAGGTCGGGCCAATGTTGAACGGCACGCTCTCGGCGCCCGTCAACCCCGCGCCGCTTACGACGAGTGTGTAGCCGTTCCCGAGGTGGTTGATGCTCAGGTCCGCGAACGTGGCGACACCGGCCACGGCGGTCACGGTCGTCGTCCCCGAGAGTGACCCCCGCACGAGCAGGCCGCCGTTGTGCTCGATCGCGATCGTGACGGGGCCGTTGTAATCCGTGATCGTGTTGCCCAGATCGTCGACCACCGTGACGCGGACCGCGGGGCTGATCGTGAAGAAGGGCAGGGTCCTGCTCGGCTGTGTTACGTAGGCCAGGTGCAGGACCATCGGGTTGAGCGCGACCGCGCTCGCGATCCAGTTGCCCGGCGACGAGAAGTACCACGCCCACTGCGGGTCGACGGAACCGGCGGAGCCTTGCACCGCGTACTCGCCATCGACGTTCATCAGCGTGTCCTCCATCGCGCTGACGGGCGTGAAGCCGGTGGGCTGTTGCGCCGGGCCATGTGCGTTCGACATCGTCACGGCGTAGACGAGGGCGTTCGCATTGACGTCAATCGCACCGGGACCGACCATCGTGGGGACCGAGGCGGAGCCGCCCGCGGAAGCATGTTTCCCGATGGCCGCGGCGGAAACCGAGCCCACCCCCCGGTAGGCGGAGATCATGATGCTGGCCTGGACGGGTGATGAAAAGATCGCGTGCACGTCCAGCACGGTGTTCCAATCGTTCGATTCCGGGAAACCCTGCACGTTCGTGGCGACATACGTGGCCATGGAGAGGCCGCCGGAGGTGACGTATTCGACGAGGGTGTAGTGGTTGCCCACCGGCGTACCGTCCGCCAGGTGGTCGGTGACGTCCTGGATCGTGTTTGACGAGCCGAACCAGAAGAAGGTCGCGACGATGGCGTCGCCAAGATGGGGGTTTACCGGATCAAAACCCTTGCCGATATGCACGTCGTACTGACCCATCCCGCCACTCTGCTGGTCGAGGACGATACCGCTCCCCGATGTCGTGGCGAACCGGGGGCCGGAGGAATCGCGAGCTGGGCCGACGCCGTCGCTACAGGCGGCGATAAGGATCAGGGCGGAAAATGCTGCACGCTTGAACATGAAGTCTCACTTGTAGAGTGTGCGCTACATCGATTTGCTTACACATCTGTCGCAAGGGCCGGGCCGCCCGGCTCACGCTGGCGGAGGGCCCCGCGTGCACCAAATGGCGGCACGGCAACACTGCGATCGCACTGTATTGGGGGTTATCTTCGGGAGGCTGCGGGGCGGTAGCTCAGTTGGGAGAGCACCTGGTTTGCAACCAGGGGGTCGTGGGTTCGAATCCCATCCGCTCCACTACCTACGGATCGACGCGGTCTCGCTCGGTGACCTTGTCGGCAGGAATCCGCCAGGTGCGCAGCAGCGCGAGCCACGAATCGGGACGAATCGTCACTCCCGCCACACGGCGGTCCACCGCCGCCACGTTGTCCGGCGCAAACAGGAAGATTCCCGGCGCATCCTGGTTGAACATCTCGATCGCGCTACGCCAGGTGCGGCGCGCCGCCGCGCGACTCGTCGCGGACGTCACCGCGCGGTCCACGAGCCGATCGAACGCCGGGTTGACGTAGCGACCGTAGTTGGAGCGCCCACCGCCCACGCCCGCGGCCGTCCACGTCTGCGGAATCCCCGCCGAGGGCGTGACCTCCGTGCTCCAGGCGTTGAGCACCGCGTCAAACTGCCCAGCCTTGGCCCGCGCGAGAAAAAGACTGAAATCCACCTCGTCGAGCTGTACGTCGACGCCCGCCACGCGGAATGACTCCTGCAACAGGCGCGCGTACTGGCGCCGGATCCCGCTCGTCGTCGGGACGAGGATGTGGAACGAGAGGGCGCGGCCGCCCTTGTCTCGAATCCCGTCGCCATCCGAATCGACCCAGCCGAGCCGCGTGAGCGCGCGCGCCGCGCCGGCGCTGTCGTAGGGCAGGGCGCGCGTCGCCGGATCCCAGATCCAAGAGAGCTGCGACATCGGCCCCGGCGGCACCTTCGCGAGGTCGCCGAAGACGCTCTGGACGAGGCGATTACGGTCGATCGCCATCACCAGGGCGCGGCGCAGCTCGCGGCTGCCGAACAACGGATGCGGCTGGGTGGTATCGCCGGACGCCGTGAGGTTGAAGCCCAGGTATCCGTACGCCGAACCGCGGTACGGATAGATGGCCAGTTGTGCAGCCGCTTGTGCCTGCTTCACGAACTGCGGGGGGCCGAGGGTTTCGGTCGCGTCGGCCTCGCCGGCGGTGAGCTGCGTGACCGCCCCCGCTCCGGTATACGTGGAGTCCGCGATCAGCTCCAGCGTCTCGCCGGCCTTCCAGCGCACGAACCGATAGGGCCCGTCGCCGACCGGGGCGCGCCCGAAGGGGGCCGTCTTCCATTGGTCTCGCGGCAGGTCGCGCAACAGGTGCGCCGGGAGGATGCGCATCTGATAGACCGCGTCGTAAAACATCTCGGGATAGCGCTTCTGGAACTTGAACACGACGGTGAGCGAATCGCGCGCCGTCACGCCGTTGATGAAACGCAGTCCCGGACGCGAAGACGACGCGATGACGGAATCGACGTAGACGTCGTAGGTGAACGCGACGTCGGTGGCGGTCACGGCATGCCCGTCTTGCCAGCGCGCCCGCGGATCGAGCTGGAAGACGAGGGTCGTCGGCCCCTCCCAGCGCCAGCGCAACGCGAGGTCGGGTTGAAAATCCGCGTCCCCGATCGTGTTGCCCGACATCCCGATGTCGGCCAGCTTGCGAAACAGCTGCTCGTCGATGTCACGGCTGATGGCCGTGATGCTGACGGGCGGCAACAGAATGTCCGGCTCGCCCGGCGCGACAATCACGAGCGCGCCACAGTAGTCGCCGGTGCAGTCCGCGTGCCGATCCCACGCCGAGGCAGAGCTGAGCAACACTCCGGCGAAAGCGACGACGCGAGTCAAGGGGCTAAATGTCCTGATCACCAGACTCCGCGGGTGCGCCATCGGAGCGGCGCACGGGGAGGCCCACGTGTGCGGCCCATTCGTCGGTCAGATCAAACGTCTGGCCCATGTCGAAGTTCAGCACGCGCAGCCGGCGCGCCAGATCCTTCAGCGCCCAGATGACGGTATGTTGCGCTTCGATCGACGACCACTGGCCGAACTCGTTGTGGCTCAAGTCGGCCTCGAGGGCCTCGCCGACCTGCGCGGCGAAATGGCCGTGGGGCCGTTCTGGCGGTGTTACGGACGGCGTGACGGTCTCTGGGGCAGGGCGGTTGGGGGCCTCCGTCGGGACCCGTTGCGGCCTTGGCCCTTCGCCCCAAAGCACCCAATCCAGCGTCACGCCGACGAGGCCGCGTGCCTGTGCCTTGCGCACGATCAGGCGCGCTGCTTCCGCGGGGAATTTTTGCCGCCGGGGCCACTTCTTTACGGTGACTGGCGTCACTGGTTTGCCCAACTCGGCAGCGAACTGCCGATACGTCAGTGAGATACCTTCCCACGGACTGAAGACGCTCAGCAGGATAGCGAGCCGTTCCGCTATGGTGCCTGCTTCGGATCTCTTTTGGGTCTTGACGGTGGCCAAAGGGGTCCTATTTTGGTGTCGCTGCTGTCGTCCGGAACGCGCCCGGTCGCGAGATCCAACCACCATAAAGTGTGGCGAGTCGCTCCCGCAGTCAAGCCGCGCAACCAGGAGGGTCTGCTGTGGCACGGTTGTGCGTCATCGCTGTCTCCGATGCATTCAGAGGTTTTTGGCACGTCCTCTCCGAGGACCTCGCCGTCGTCATCGACGTCCTCGGCCCCACGGACACCGTCGCGCTCAAACCCGACACCGTCGCCCTGATTCTGGCCGCGGGTGGTGCAGAGCGCGACGCCGTCAAATGGCTCGAGAATCATCGCGTGCCCGCCGGCGTGGCGGCCCTCGTGGTCGGGACCGACACCGGTCGCCGCATTGCCATGAAACTCGTGGCGCGTGGCGCGAGCGACTACTTCGCACTCCCCGATGACCTCGAAATCTTCCGAAATGCGGTCAGCGCCGCTATGAACGGCGTCCCGCGCGGGGGACAGGGGCCCACCGACGCCGCCCAGGCGTTCGCGGGGATCGTGGGGGAGAGTCAGGCCATCAAGCAGGCGCTCACGCGGGCCGCTCGGCTCTTGCCGCACGGCAACGCGCGCGCGCTGATCATCGGCGAGACCGGCACCGGGAAAGAGGTCCTGGCGCGCGCGATTCACGCGGGGGGACCGCGCCGCGCCGCGCCGTTTGTCGCCGTGAACTGCTCCGCCTTCCCCGAGAACCTGATTGAATCGGAGCTCTTCGGTCACGAGCGGGGCTCGTTCACCGATGCGCACGCCGCCAAGCCTGGGCTCTTCGAGATGGCCGACACCGGCACGCTCTTCCTCGACGAAATCGGCGACTTGCCCCTCAGTCTCCAGGCGAAGCTGCTGCGTCTCCTCGAAGACAAGGAAATCCGCCGGGTTGGCGGCACGAAGCCGCGGACCGTCGACGTACGCATTCTGGCCGCGACCAATGCGCATCTGGCGGATCGGGTGCGAGAGAAGTCGTTCCGCGAGGACCTGTTCTTCCGGCTGAGCACCGTCACGCTCAAGCTGCCGCCCCTCCGGGAGCGGGGGGACGACATCATTCTCATTGCGCACGCGGTGCTCGAGCGCCTCGCCGGGGAGCACCACCTCCCGGTGCCCGCGCTGTCACCAGAGGTGTGCGAGCGGTTGCGCCGGCATCCCTGGCCGGGGAACATCCGGGAGCTCAAGAACGCGGTGGAGCGCGCGCTGCTGCTCTCGCCGCCCGGTGAGCTCAACGTCGACGAGCTGCTCCCCCCGGCGGATTCTGGAGGAGGGACGCCGGGTGACACGCCGATTCCCTTTCCCGCCGCACTCGACCAGATCACGTCGGCCGCGGCGCGCGCCACGGTGAAACTGTGCGGCGGCAATCGCAGCGAGTCGGCACGCCGGCTCTCGATCTCGACGCGGCGCCTGCGCCGGCTGCTCAATGGTGGCCGCGACGTGGAGGACGAGACGGACGCCGACGATCTGGTGGAGCCGACTGCGCTTTCGATGTAGGACTATCCCGACCTACCCCCAGGGTCGAAATGACCCAGTGCCTCGGCCCGCGCGCCGGGGCTTTTGTTTGCAAGTCCCTACGAATCCAACGCCTAGCTCCCAGCAGCAGAATGGAACAGTTCCTGCTCCTAGGGGCGCCACCGAGTAGTGGCCCGCAGGACCCTCACGCCCTGGGAGAATCGAATGCTCGTTCGCCGTGGTCTGATCTCACTCGCGGTCGTCCTCCTCGCCGCTGGGTGCGCCGGCGAACCACCCACGGGGGTGCCACCCGCTCCCGTTCCCCACGCGCTGCGCTGGGCGGGGAGCGCGGCGCCGCGGTTCATCGCGCCGCAACCTGCCTCGACGCGGCAAGCGAAGAATGGTCTCCACGCATTCCTGTCTGGTGGTCTGAGTCTCGATCACAACACCGTGACGTTCTGGGCTGTTCGTGGCAAAGAGCGTTCCGTCCAGATCAACTACCTGAGCTCCACGGGACAGACCAGCTTCCCATTTCTGAACCTCTCCATCAGTGATCCGAATTACGTGCCTGGTCGGGGCTGGCTCCGGTGGGGCGACTCGGTGCTGATCACGGTGACCGTCGACCCCAGCAACATCGCCGTGTCGCTCGAGCCCTCGGGGTTGCGGTTCGGTGATGCTGCCCGGTTGCAGATCTGGTACGGCGGCGCCGGCGGCGACCTCAACGGGGACGGCGCCGTCGACCAGACCGACACCGCCATCGATAGCCAGCTGCTGGGGTTGTGGTATCGCGAGGGATCCGGGAGCGCGTGGACGAGAATCCCAGCGTCTCAGTCACTCGGGGACCGGGCGTTCATCAGCGCGCTGCGCCACTTCTGCGATTACGAAGTTTCGTTCGCCGAGTCTGCGGTTTCCTGGTAAGAGGCGCCACATGCACCCTTCACTCCTAAGCTCAGTTGTCGGAGTGCGGCGGGGGACAGCCGTCCAATGATGCGCGCACGGCGAGAACACTCGACACGCGCGCGGCCGAACGCGGCGATTGCCGCGACCGGTCAACCGGCGGCTACACCGATCCGCCGCTGCTCGAATTACGCGGTCGCGTACTAACCATGGAGACCCGAATGATGCTTCGGCGTTCGTGGGTGTTCGCGATCCTGCTGGTCGGCGCAGCCTGCCGTGATGTCGCGGCTCCGCCGATGCAACCCGACTTGACGGCGGTGAGCCTGCCGTCGCCCGCGGGGATCCACATGCTGCGGCAGGCGCCCGGCGCGCCCGCGCTCGAGCGCTACGAGGTCTCGTTCTGGGCCTGCGCCGGCGAGGCGTCGTCGGTGACGGTGCGCTACCTGCCCGTCGACGGCGAGTCGGTCGGGCAGCCGTTCCTGCATTTCGAGATCGGCAAGAACGCCTTGGCCGTGGACCCGAGCGGCCGGCGCATGAACCGGGGCGACTCGGTCCTGATCACCCTGATTATCGATCCCGTCGACTTCACCGTGGATTTCCGCCCCTCCGGCATGCGCTTCTCCAACGGCCTGCCTGCCCGGCTGACCTTTTGGTACGAGAACGCGGATCCGGATCTGAATGCGGATGGCGTCGTCGACGGCACCGACGAAGTGCTCGCGCAACAGATCGGGGTGTGGGGGAACGCCGGGAGCCAGCGCTGGACGCGGTTGCCCTCCACGCTCGACCCGAGTTTGCCGAGCGTTTCGACCTTCGTGAAGCACTTCTCTGAGTACGCGGCTTCCTGGTAGGCACGGAGAGACCCGATGCAAACGTCGTCACTCGTAGTCGAGAAAGCGCAGAGGCTCGCCGCCTCCGGGCACCACGCGGAGGTGGTCGAATTCCTGGGCGCGCAGTCGCCAGGCACGCTCGAGGAATCGCCGACGCTGGCGCTGCTCTTCGGGACCGCTAATGCGCGGCTCGGGCACCACGCGGAAGGCCTGCGCTGGCTCGACAAAGCCCTCGATGAATCGCGTAAACGGGAAGAGCAGAGCGTCGAGCGTCATGCGCTCAACGCCCGCGGCGCCATCGCGCTGGTCAGTGGACGCATCGACGAGGCGGCCGACTACTTCACGCAGGCGCTGATGGCCGCGAGCCGGGACGGAGATCTCGCGACGACGGCGCGCTGCTCGAACAACCTGGGCATCATCAGCAATCTGCGCGGCCGGCACGCGGAGGCGATCGGCTCATGGGAGATCGCGGTCGCCGCGTTCGAGCGGGCCGGGCAGCCGGTGGGCGTGGCCGAGTGCTATCACAACCTCGCGATCACCTACCGCGAGCAGGGCGCCTTCGACCGCGCATTGACGGAGGCCGATCGGGCCGTCGCGCAGGCGGAGGCGGCTGGCGATCAGACACTGTGGGCTCTCACGTTCCGTGGCCGGGCCGAGATCCGCGTGGCGCGTGGGGAGTTGGAGGCGGCGCAGAAGGATCTGGACGAGGTGCGCGAGCTGCGCGGCTTCGTTCCCAATTCGATCAGCGATGCCGAGGACCTGCGGGTCGTGGCACAGCTGCGCGCGGCCGAGGGCGACCTCGCGGCCGCCGAGCGTCTGCTCCGCGAAGTGATCCAGCGGGCCGGGATGCATTGCCGGCCGCAGCTCCAGGCGGAGGCGACGCGGGACCTCGCCATTACGCTGCATCGCGGCGGGCGTCACGCCGAAGCGCAGACGGCCGCGCGCGCGGCGAAAGCCATTTTCGTGCAGCTCGGGGCCGAGCGGGAAATCCGCAAGCTCGCCGGCCAGGAGTGGGGCGACGACTTCTCGGCGGAGTTGCGTGGATCGCTGGCCCCGTTGCACGCGGCGCAGGAATTGGCCGACGCGGGCCGCTACGCCGAGCTGGTCGCGTACCTGGGCGAGCGCCCGACCGCCGAGCTCGAGCAGTCGCCGATGCTGGCGTTGCTCAGCAGCATCGGGCACAGCCGTCTGGGGCGGCTGGACCTCGGACAGCAGTGGGCCCTCGTCGCCCTTTCGCGGGCGCGGGTTCTCGGCGACCGGCGTCTCGAGCTGCGCGCACTCAACGTGTGCGGCGCGGTCGCGCTGGAGCGGGGCGGCATCAACGAAGCGACGCTCTTCTTTACGCGCGCGCAGGAGGAAGCGATGCAGGACAACGACATGGCGAGTGTGGGCCGCTGCGCCAACAACCTCGGCATCATCGCGAACCTGCAGGGCGACTACGGCCGCGCGGTCGGCGCGTACACGCGCGCCATTGCGGCGTACCAGTCGGCACACCACGAGCGCGGCGTCGCTGAGTCGCAGCACAATCTTGGCATCACCTACCGCGAGCAGGGAGACCTGGATCACGCGATGCAGGCCGCCGACGCTGCGGTGCGGGAAGCCGGGCGCCTCGGCGATCAGCGTCTGATGGCGCAAGCGCTCGCGGGGCGGGCCGAGATCCGCATCCTGCGCGGCGAGCCCGGGCTCGCAATCCTGGAGGCGGAGCGCGCGCTCGCGATGCACCGCGAGATGCAGGACGTCGTTCGCGAAATGGAAGACCTGCGGATCCTCGCGGTGGCGGTGGGCGTCGCGGGCAAGA
>Ga0137418_10004745_pt1 | contig 12441 bp, 13 predicted proteins | sample CZODoug3_1_2_16f_FD_122242 | JGI IMG/M metagenome (GOLD analysis project Ga0137418, IMG submission 122242) | Vadose zone soil fungal communities from Angelo Coast Range Reserve, California, USA - CZODoug3_1_2_16fungal (Hybrid Assembly) | ecosystem: Environmental > Terrestrial > Soil > Vadose... | reverse complement strand
CCATGGATCTCCGCATCCGAATTCAGTTGTTCGACCACTTTCAGCAATCCCGCTTGAGTCGTGTTGGTCTCCAGCTCGATTTTGCGCGAGTGAAGACCAAGCTCTTGCGACGTTCGATCCTTATTGCGTACATAAACCACTGAGGCTGGATCGTCGCCCACCAGAACCACCGCCAAGCCAGGTACAATACCTAGACGCTTTAGCTGAGCGACCTTCGCTCGGGTCTGGTCGTTGATTTTCCGAGCGATCGCTTTTCCGTCAATAAGTTCCATTACGCGTCAGGTGAAAAGGATCTGTCATTTCTAATGTTGCAGCCACTCCGTATGGAACGATCCGGGCTTATCAATTCGTTCGTAAGTGTGGGCGCCGAAATAATCGCGTTGGGCTTGCAGTAAATTGGCGGGTAGTCGTTCCGCTCGATAGCTGTCGTAATAAGCAAGCGAGGCGCTGAATGCGGGCACGGCCACGCCGGCCTGAATTGCTTGGCTGATCGCAAATCTCCAATTCTTCTGGGTCCGCGCCAGGATCTCCTTGAAGAATGGATCAAGCATGAGGTTCTCCAGCTTCGGCTCGCGGTCGAAAGCCTCCTTGATCCGGTTAAGGAACTTTGCGCGAATGATACAGCCTCCGCGCCAGATGGTAGCTATATCTCCGTAATGAAGGTTCCACTGGAACTGCTGGCTAGCTGCCGCAAATAAGGTAAAGCCCTGGGCATAGGAGATGATCTTCGATGCATACAGAGCGTCCCGAACCGCAACGATTAGCTCATGTCGATGACCTTCGTAGATGCCGTTGCTCGGACCGGGAAGTTGTTTCGAGGCCCGGACTCGCTGTTCTTTCAGAGAAGAGAGAATCCTGGCTTCCACCGCTGCATTGATGGTGGAAACTACGATTGTCTGCTCAATCGCAGACTGTAGAGTCCACTTGCCCGTACCTTTTTGCGCGGCCCGATCAAGAATGACGTCGACCAAGGCTTGCCCGGTTTCCGAATCCTCTTTTAAGAATATGTTCGCGGTGATTTCGATAAGAAAACTATCCAGATCTCCGCGATTCCAATCGGCGAATACGTCGTGGAGCTCTTTTGGGGAAAGACCAAGGAGGTCGCGAAGGATAGCGTAGGCTTCGCAGATCAGCTGCATGTCCCCATACTCGATGCCATTGTGCACCATCTTGACGTAGTGGCCCGCTCCATCCGGTCCCATGTACCGGCAGCAAGGTTCTCCATCTACTTGCGCGGCGATTTTTTGACAGATCGGCGCCACAATTTGCCACGCGGTTCCCGATCCGCCGGGCATCATCGAAGGTCCTTTCAGCGCGCCTTCTTCCCCGCCAGAAACTCCGATGCCCATAAAGTGAATCCCTTTTTCCGCCAGGGCCTTGTCTCGCCGTTGGGTATCGAGATAAAGCGAATTGCCTCCGTCGATGATGACGTCACCGCGATCAAGATGAGGCAAAAGTTGATCGATGACCGCGTCAACCGCTTTGCCTGCCTTAACCATGATCATCGCCTTGCGCGGTCGGGCTAAGGACCGCACGAACTCCTCAATTGATCTGGTTGGAACGATTTTTTTTCCTTTGGCACGGCCGGCGGCAAATTTGTCGGTAACTTCCGTGGTCCGATTGAAAACCGAGACTGTGTAACCCTTGCTCTCCATGTTAAGCACGAGGTTTTCACCCATCACTGCGAGCCCAATGAGCCCGATATCCGATTCATTCATAAATTCGATTTGGCGAAACTGAGGTGATAAGCCGCACGATCTCTCGTCCAAGCCGAGGATTGCGGGTCTGCCTTTCGCATTACGCTAGCCCTTTTACTCGCGCAAGCTGCCAAAGAATGCAGAAACTCGTAGAATTTACTGGCAGAATCGTCCTAGAGTGACGTTGATGATGTCCTTGGACGTAAAACTGACGACGGAGTCGTTGTCCGGCTTCAACCCGGAATTCTCCGATCGGGATGGAGCGTTGGTCGATTTTTTTGGAGTCGTGCGAGGAATGGAGAACGGACAGCCGATCGATGGAATCGAATATCAGGCATTCGTTGAAATGGCGGAAATTGAGCTCAAGCGAATTGCGGAAAATGCCCGTAAAGATTTTATGCTCGGCCTCGTTCTGGTCCATCACCGCATCGGATTTGTGCCGGCTGGTGAGCCGTCTTTGTTCGTTCGAGTCACCGCGCCTCATCGCGATACCGCTTTCGCCGGTTGCCAGCATATCATCGAACAGTTAAAGGCCAGAGTGCCGATCTGGAAACACCCGGCTTACCGTAGACAGGGCCTGCATGAACTTGCCTAACCAGCTCACGCTGGCCCGGTTGCTTGTTACTGTGCCCTTCGTTGCGGCACTATCAGTCGATTGGCGGGGAACGAAAACATTTGCTCTGTGCCTCTTTCTCCTGGCTAGCCTCACCGATTACGCGGACGGGATCATCGCCCGGCGCTACAATCTCGTTACTGTGTTCGGTCAGCTCATGGATCCCCTCGTCGACAAGGTAATGACGATGGCGGCATTCATCTGCTTAGTGGCTCTGCGCGATATTCCCGCCTGGGTGGTGATTGTAATTATCAGCCGAGAATTTCTCGTTACTGGCCTTCGTTTGATTGCTGCATCTCGTGGCCGGACCCTTCCCGCGGAGAAACTAGGCAAGCACAAGACCGCCTGGCAGATCGCCACCATTGTCTATTTTCTTGCGTTACGCAGCATTCAAGAGTTTGCCGGATCGCAGTGGATCACCAACAGCAATTACCCGCTATGGGTGCTGGGAATTGCTTTGCTCACGATCACCGTGGCGCTGACCGTGCTTTCCGGGATTGGATATCTCGCGAAGAATTGGGACCTGCTCAGAAATAGCCAATAACCTGGGGCTTAGAAGACCGACTGGGGCATCTCGATGCGGTCACCTGGTTCGACCGGGATATCCAGCGATGGATTGGAACGAACCTTGCGAATATCGATTACCGTGCATTTCACTGCGTCGATTCCAAATCTCGACTCGCAACCAGTCCGCCGTTCCGCCATTCGAAGAGCTCGGTCGAGACTGGCCAGGCATTGTTGTGATAAAAGCTGCGCAGGGCATAGGTGAGTTCCTGGAGGTCGCCGCCGATCCGGGGAAAGAGAAATATCACCTGACGATTGGGGATTGAGACGACGCAGTCCTTGCCTACGACGTTAGCGAATTGGTCGATAAATCCTGGTATCAGGACAATGGAAGACAATGACGGATCGTTGCTTTCAACCCTAACATCGATAGCGACTCCATGTTTGTCACGACTGATCTTCGGAGTAACATGCTGGAGCAGCGTTCGAGCATGAGCCAGCGCTCGACTCTTCAACTCGGGCAGCGGATGTTGCGCCAGAGAATCGGCCGAAATCGGAGTCACCGTGCCATCGTTTGCTTCATCGTAAAATCCGATCACTGTCCGGGAACTGCCAGTGATCGGGAGGGAGATGGGTGTATGGTAGAAATGCGGATCGAGAATCATGACCGGTTCTCCGCGGGTCAGCGGGGCCAGGCAGCTCAAACCCAAAAGAACAGCTAGAAAACCAACGGACGATCGGTGCAATTTGCAGTTTCGGCGAGCGGGGTTACTTCTAAAAGGCATAATGATAGCATTTCTCGAGGGAGAACTGGCGGAAGCTTGGCCGACCCAGGTCGTCATCTCGGTTCAGGGCGTTGGATATTTGGTTCAAATACCTCTTTCCAGTTTTGATCACCTTCCGGCTGTTGGTCAACGGGTACGGCTTTTAACTCATTTGGTTGTGCGAGAAGATGCCCATCTTTTATTTGGGTTTGCCAGCTCGGCCGAGCGGGATCTTTTCCGCCTGCTCCTGCAACATGTCAGCGGAGTCGGACCGAAGCTCGCTCTGGCAGTCTTGAGCGGCATGCCGGTGTCCCAATTCAAAGCGGCAGTTGTTCGCGCAGACGTCGCCGTTTTGGCTAAAGTCAGCGGCGTCGGAAAGAAAACCGCCGAACGAATCGTTCTTGAGCTTAAGGACCGGGTGGGAGTCGCTGCTGCTTGGGAAGTCGCTGTTACCGCCAGAGAGGATCAACAAGTTAAGGTAAACGATGCTTTGCTGGCACTGATTTCACTGGGATTTAAGCAGGTCGAAGCCCAGAAGGCGCTGCACGAAGTTTATGATTCGACCAAAAATTTAAATACCGACGACCTGGTGCGGCTGGCTCTGAAGAAGCTGGCCTAAAAGCGATCCATGCAAAACTCGGTTGATCTCACCAGAGTCCGCAGTGTCCGAGACCGGTTTCCGGAGGAAGGTCTCTTTGCGGAAAAAGATTGGCTGGTCGCACCTGAGCCGTTCTTTCTTGATGCAAAGGTCGCCGATCAATTGGCCCGCCTGGGTCACTGGCTCTCTAAGTTTGTCCGAGCCACCAATCTTTTGTACCGGCAGAGCCAGCGAGGCATTCGGCCCAGTTGGGTCGCAGAATACTGCGAGGCGGGTAAGCCGCCCGAGCTAATGGAGGTATCCCGAGAAGATTTCAAGGCGATACCTCGCGTTATCCGGCCCGACATTATTCTCACCGAGGAAGGATGGAAGATATCAGAGCTCGATTCGGTACCCGGCGGCATCGGTCTCACCGCCTGGCTCAATCGGACCTACGGTCAGCTTGGGTTTGACGTGATCGGCGGTCCGGAGGGCATGTTAGACGGATTCCGCGCCATATTCCCCTCGGGCGTAATCGCAGTCTCAACCGAAGCTCAAACTTATCGGCCGGAAATGAAATGGTTGGCCGAAAATTTGAAAGCCAAATATCCCGACTCATTTTGGGAAGTGGTAAAGGCCGAGAATTGGGATTTCTTTCGAAGTGAGCCAGTTTACCGGTTTTTTGAACTCTTCGATCTGCCCAATCTTCCGTCGCGAGAGACTTTGCTGGCGGCAGCCAGAGCCGGAAGCCTGGACATTACTCCTCCGTTGAAGCCGTTTCTGGAAGAAAAACTCTCTCTGGCGCTTTTCTGGTCGAGACCGCTGCAAGAGTTTTGGCGGCGCGAATTGAGTGAGCGTCATTGGCTGGCGTTACGACAGTTGATTCCGCGCACCTGGGTACTCGATCCTGCTCCCATCCCTCATCACGCTGTTATCCCCGGATTGGAAATTCAAGATTGGAATGAGCTGAAGAAATTTAGCCAAAAACAACGTGAATTTGTACTTAAGATCAGCGGTTTCTCAGAGAAAGCATGGGGCAGCCGTGGAGTCTTTGTCGGTACCGATCTTTCTCATCAAGCCTGGTCGGATCGAATTGACGAGGCGCTTCGTTCTTTCCCGAGGAATCCGTACATCTTGCAGCGCTTTCATAAAGGCAAACTTTACAACCAGCGATTCCTGAATCCAGCCACCGGCCTGATTGAGACGATGCGGGGGAGGGTGCGTCTCTGCCCGTATTACTTTGTTGTATCCGAGCATGATGTCCGGCTTGGAGGCGTCCTTGCCACCATCGTCCCCGCCGACAAGAAGATCGTGCACGGCATGCGCGACGGGGTCCTGGTGCCAGCTGCGATCAGCCAAGACTAAGAGGCGAGCACAGAAGATCGCGAAGAGAGAGTTTTTGAACAGGAGATCGCAGAGAGCTCGAAGAAACACGGCGATTAACTAGAGCGGGGTGCAACGGCCCGGTTTGAATCTGGTCACTCTGTCTTTCAGCAAGGTCGCTAACAGGAGGCCGCAAAGACGGAGTCTTGAACAGGAGATCGCTGAGAGCTCAGAGAAAGACGGTGGTTGATTAGACTCAATGGCCGGGTTTGATCTTGGCTGGCCAGTGTCACTCAGGTGTTTCACCCGCGTTTAGTACCAAACGAGTGATTCCGTCTTTAAGGATTGGCTCATGAAAATTGATGAGAAGGCCAACGGGCACTTTCAGCAATTTCATGTAGCTCAGCAATTGCGCCTTGTGGATCGGGAGGATTCTCTCAACCGATTTGAGCTCCACAAGGACGCGGTTCTCCACCAACAAGTCGAGTTTCAGCGGTTCCCGAAAAACAAGTCCCTTATACTCGATGTCAACCTCCATTTGGCGGATCGCGCGCAACTCGCGGAGATCAAGCTCTCTTTCCATGCATCTTTGGTAAATGGTCTCGATCAACCCTGCACCCTTTAACCGGTGTACCTCAATCGCGCCCCCGATGATCTGATGCGATAGTTGATCAACCATCTTCATTTGTTGCACCTGATTTAAGTTCTGATAACAGTATTACGTTTTGTTATTGTCGTGCCAACATTTTTGATCTGCTAGATGTCGTCTCCCACTGAAATTCGCTTTGGCTCCGGGCTTTGTATAACAAGAACTTCCCTCTGAGCTCTCAGCGATCTCCTGTTCAAAAACTCCGTCTTCGCGATCTCCTGTGCTCAGACAATCTCGATCTCGCGCCGCTGTTGTATCGAATCCGCTACTGCTTGCACCACCTTCATGTATTCCAGCCCTTGTTTGAACCCGGGCTGTGGAGAAATTCCGCTTGGAGATCGCACTGCGGCGATGAAATCAGTTTCGACATTCCAGTTTTGCTCGACCTGTGGTGGTATCGGCAGCTGAGTCGCCGCCTCATCACCCACTTGCGCTCCAGAAATCCGATCCGATGAGAAATCGTACTCCAGCATTCCGTGGCTGCCGTAGAGTTCCAGTCGATCAGGCGTCGCAAATGGGGCAATTCCGCTGAATTCCAATACCCCCTCCAATCCGCTCACAAATGTGCAGAGCACCGTTACCATATCAGGGATGCGAATTTCATAGCCCTGGCGTACGGGGGTGATTGTCTTTTCGTGAGCAACCAGCCGTGCGATGGGACCGAACCACCGGAGTAGCACCTCCGCGTAAACGCCGAGAGTCAAGACATTGAGCCCTGACAATTCATCACGCTGCCGCCAATGGGGCGGGGCATCGGAATCGATATAAACACTGTTTAAACTCTGCAGCCGAAGGTGATGGGGACGACCGATATACTCGTCGGCGATCAATTTTTGTACGAAACGACTGCCTCGTAGACCGTGAGGAGGTGGACAAAGCATAGTAACCAAATGCGGATGTCGTTGCATTGCTGCGACCATCTCCTCCGCCTCCGCGAGGGTCATCGTCATGCGTGCCTGACAGAAAACATGTTTACCCGCCTCAAGTGCTGAGACGGAAATGGTAGAATGAAGATAAGGCGGCGTACCAATCCAAACAATATCGATGTCTGGTTCAGCAACCAACTCAGCCCAATTGCTGTACGGTTTTGCGTCTGGAACAAACTCGGAACAAAACTTTTCCGAACTCTCATAAGAGGAGTTGCAGACCGCGACGATTCGGACATCCTCCATTGCTTTCAGCGCCGGCAGGTGGCGCTGTTTGACGATATTCCCGGCGCCGATGAGACCTATATTCAATTTAGCGCGACGCATTGGCATGGAAATGCTGTGTCTGACAAGAGAAACGATAGATTGTTTGATGCGATTGACAATTTTCTGCGTTGGCAGCCTGAATCATGGCTCGCTCTCCTGAACTAACGACGACGATGCGAGTAACGGATCGAAAGCGTGAAGACGGTGTTTGCATGGTTTTCCCGTCTCCATAATCAAGCCAAATTGTTTGTCGCATTCTTCAGTTAAACCAGCGCCGGCGAACGGGCCGATACGATCGGCGGCTGACAAATGCGTTGAATGCAGCGGTCCCACGTTTCGTGCCCGCTTAGAATCTCGATTTCCACTCGCAGGTAATAGATCGGAATAGGCAACGGGTTGATCACTGGAAGGCGGACCGCATCCTTTTCGGTAGTGATGATCGCGCTAACGTCTCGGCGAACACAACGCTGCACAAACGCAGTGACCTCTGCAACACCGTAGCGATGATGATCGGCGAAGGATCTGGACAGCTCAAGATTCGCGCCGAGACGGCGGAGACCTTCTGCAAAGCTCTCCGGTGCAGCGATTCCGCAAAGGGAGGCGATATACAAACCCTTCAAATAATCGAGCGGTAACTTCTCGTCTTTAAAGACATGTCGAAGATAGAGCGGCTTGTGACCACATTCGATGATTTCGGCAGTTCGATTGTATTTCCGGATGCGGCTGATAAGCGTCGCATTCGACTCGCCGTTGCATTTTGTGATGAAAATGTAATTTGCCCGCCGAAGATTCTTCGGCGGCTCCCGCAGCGTCCCGCGAGGCAGGAGATGTTCATTTCCGAAGGGAGCCTGGCGATCGACCAATACAATGTCGATGCGATGCTTCAGATGCAGATATTGCAATCCATCATCGAGCAACAGGGTGTCCGCTTTTAGCTCCCGGATCGCGTGCGATCCTCCTTTAACCCTGTCCTTGTCGACGACGACCGCTACGTCACGCAGATTAGAGGCCAACATGAACGGCTCGTCACCGGAGGTCGCGGAGTCGAGAAGAATTCTCCTTCCGTCGGATACCACTCGCGGCGGATTTTCACGCCCGCGTCGCAGCAGTCGATCAAGCCATGTACGTCGCTTCCTCGCATCGACGCTCTTATAGCCGCGACTTAGGATCGCAACCCGTCGTCCGCCCTTCTCCAGGGCGCGAGCAAATTTTTCCACGATCGGTGTCTTTCCCGTTCCACCCACGGTCAGGTTACCGATGCTAATTACCAGACAACCAAGCTGGTGCTCTTTGAGGATGCGACTTCGATAAAGGTAAATGCGCAACTGGACGAGATAGAGGTAGATAGCGGAGAGGAACCGCAGCAGCACTCTGAGCAATGCCGGCCGGATTCCATGCTTGCGATCGAGAATGACCTCTATCGCATACTGTTCTAGTTCATCGAGCCATTGCCGCATAAACTTCAGGAAATTTGTGCTCCGGCGTTATCCGCGCCGACCATCAGCGTCGTGCTTCGAACCTGTGCGGGGACGGCGCTGGCCATAGCCTCAGCCACTACCCTGGGGTTTGCCGACGTAACGCAGGCAATGGTGGAGCCCGAACCACTCAAAAAACCACCGTAAGCTCCGGCTTCGCGTCCGGCATCAAGGACCGCATTCAAAAAAGGAACGAATCGTTCTCGATACGGTTGATGGAGATGATCCGTAAATGCGTTCTGCAGCATCTCGTATCGCCGGGAAGCAAACGCCGCAGCAATCTGGCTGCTGTTGGCTAGGTTTTGGACCACGGATGATCGTGAATATGCTTCCGGCAGGACAGCGCGCGCGTCCGGTGTACGTACCTCCAATTCGGGAATGAGCAGAACGAAAGTCACACTTGCATCGACGTCAAAACGATGAACCTGGTTGCCAGCTTTGTTCACCACGACAAATCCGCCGTAGAGCGCCGCAGCGGCATTATCCGGATGTCCCTCCAATTCCGAGCAGAGTTGAAAGATTTGATTTCGATTGAGCGGTGATCCCGCCAAGACATTTAGCCCGAGTAGTACACCAAGTCGGACCGTAACGCTACTCCCAAGGCCGCGAGCGGAGGGCACGTCGCCGGATATTTTGGCCCGGAACTCAAAGTAATCTATCTGGGCTGCCCTAAAAAAGGCGTTGCCCGCGACGCGAACGATCGGTGGCGGAGCGCCTGGTTCGTCCGAACCGGTGATCCGTTCGACCTGAACACGATTATGGAGCTGGAGCGCTGCCCCTAAGCAATCGAATCCGGGACCAAAATTCGTGGTGGAAGCTGGAATTTGAATGATTGCTGCCATAAAGGCGAACCCGGAAATTGAACCAGCCCCTGGCATGGATCAACCCGGAATTGTTTGCGACAGGGACGCCGGCCTTCCCTTGACTTTCAGCTCGACCGGCATTGTTATCCCTCTTGCCCGATACCGAAAACATGGAAATCAGCCCGCAACCCGAAACTCCTCGTCGTAGTTCAAATCGAACAGGAGAAGCGCTTCGGGAGTGGCGAGTTACCCCCGATATTGCCCCGCACGCAGACGGCTCAGTCTTGATCGCCACAGGTAAAACGCAGGTGATCTGCGCCGTCACCATCGAAAACGCGGTCCCACGGTGGATGAAGGATCAGCACGTTCCCGGCGGCTGGATCACGGCGGAATACTCGATGTTGCCCTATAGCACGCTGACTCGACGACCTCGAGACCTGACCAAGGGAAAACTCGATGGGCGCAGCGTCGAAATCCAACGGCTAATTGGCCGAGCATTGCGAGCGGCCATCGATTTGGATCGCCTGGGTGAGCGGACACTGTGGGTCGATTGCGATGTTTTGCAGGCCGATGGCGGTACCCGGACCGCGGCCATCACTGGCGGCTCGATCGCGATTACCCTGGCCTGCGCCAAATTATTCGGAAACAAGCTATTGACCGACTGGCCCGTTCGCTGTTTGGTCGGCGCGGTGAGTGCTGGAGTCGTCGATGGTCAGGTACTGGTCGATCTAGATTACGAAGAAGATCGGCGCGCGACTGTCGATCTCAATCTGGTGATGAACAGTCGTCGCGAATTTATCGAGATTCAGGGCGCGGGCGAGGAGGCCACTTTTTCCGGTAATGAGCTCTCGGAAATGCTCAGAGTCGCAGAGACCGCGATCGTCGAGCTAATTAGCTGGCAGCGAGCGTTCTTGCAAAGAACCGTCCCGAATCTGCCGGAATTTTGAAATGAAGAGAGCGCTAATTACCGGTATTACCGGGCAAGACGGATCTTACCTGGCTGACCTGCTGGTCGCAAAAGGCTACGAGGTTCATGGTATCATTCGGCGAGCCAGCACATTCAATACGGCCCGAATCGACCATCTTTACCAGGATCCTCACGTCCATGGCGTGCACCTTTTTCTGCATTACGGAGACTTGGCCGATTCCGTGCAATTGGTAAAGTTACTGTACAATTTAGAGCCGGACGAAATCTATCATCTGGGTGCCCAAAGCCACGTCCGAGTGAGTTTTGATATTCCCGAATATACCGCTGATGTGACCGGCGTCGGAACTATTCGAATTCTGGAGGCCATTCGTGAAGCCGGAGTCAAGACCCGGTTTTATCAAGCGTCGAGCAGCGAAATGTTCGGAAAGGTCCAAGCGGTGCCGCAGACCGAAACGACGCCGTTTTGGCCGCGCAGTCCGTATGGCGTAGCGAAGCTTTTTTCCTACTGGGCAACAGTGAATTACCGGGAAAGCTATTCGCTCCACGCCAGCAATGGGATCTTGTTCAATCACGAAAGTCCACGGCGAGGCGAAACATTCGTTACCCGGAAGATTTCCCGAGCGGTGGCTCGCATCAAACATGGATTAGACTCGGCGCTCTATCTGGGGAATCTCGACGCACAGCGCGACTGGGGATATGCCCCCGAATATGTCGAAGGGATGTGGTTGATGCTGCAGCAAGATAAACCGGATGATTATGTCTTGGCGACCAACGAGGCTCACACGGTAAGGGAATTTGTACAGCATGCATTTGCCCATGCCGACCTGGATTGGAAAGAATTCATCAAATACGACGATCGCTACGAACGCCCCGCCGAAGTTGATTTGTTGATCGGAGACCCGGCCAAAGCAAAGAAACAACTCGGCTGGGAACCCAAGGTTCGGTTTCAGGAGCTAGTAAAACTCATGGTCGACGCTGATCTGGAGATGGTTCGTAGAGATATCGAAGGGTCCGGGGCAGGCAGAGTGAGACAGTCCGATCGAGCAGTCAGTAGTAATCAGTAATCAGTAATCGGTAATCGGTAATCGGTAATCGGTAATCGGTGGTCAAGGATCGGTAGACGATTGCCGAAGTAGCCTGGCTTCCTGGCTCAGAAAGCCGACGCTGCCGAATAATGCCGATAGCTTTGCGGACCGAATCCGCTGTGATTCTGAGGCTGGTGATCAGCTGACCTTGCCAAACGCTTTCGTCCCAGGTTACCGCTGTTCTGACTGCTCCGCGCCAACTGCTAACTCTACAGTTTACTGCCTACTGTACGTTCCCGTATCCGCCAGACACCGGGTCAAACACTCCCGCAGTTTCTTTTCGTCGAGATGCTTGCCGATAAATACCAACTGGCTGAATCGCGTATCAGTCTTTTCCCAAAGCCGATCCCAGTAAACCGTAAAACGATTGTTCACACCGTGAAACACTGCCCGGCGTGGCGTGCCGTGAACCCAAAGAATTCCCTTCGACCGGTACACCTGACTATTTTCACAAAGGGCGCTCAACTCTGAGTCAAACTTCTCCAAATCGAATGGCTGATCGAATTGAAAAGCGAAAGATTCAATGTCGCTGTGATTACTTCCGTTGAGTTCGTCTAGAAACTCCGGCTTTACCGACAGTTTCTGGTCGAGGTCAAACGTATGTACGTCAAGAACTTCACCGAGATTGATTTTCGAGTGCGATGTTCGGAACACCCGCGCGTGGGGATTGATGCCGGCAATTTCCTTCTCAACCTCGGTCAGCGCGGCTTCGTCAACCAGATCGGTCTTATTGACGAGCAGAAAATCAGCGAGCGCGATCTGTTCACGTGCCACGGCATTAGTCTCAAGTTGATCGAGCAGATTTTCAGCGTCCACCAAAGTAATAATCG
>Ga0137418_10004743_pt1 | contig 12443 bp, 9 predicted proteins | sample CZODoug3_1_2_16f_FD_122242 | JGI IMG/M metagenome (GOLD analysis project Ga0137418, IMG submission 122242) | Vadose zone soil fungal communities from Angelo Coast Range Reserve, California, USA - CZODoug3_1_2_16fungal (Hybrid Assembly) | ecosystem: Environmental > Terrestrial > Soil > Vadose... | reverse complement strand
TTCGAGGCGAACCTCAGGGCTTCGTTGGTCTTGCTGCCGCCGGAGTGACGGACGCGCCCGCTGCAGGCTTCCTGGTCGAAGCTGTGGCGCGACCAGGTTTGTTTAGTACTTCGATTATTTCGTTTGTGAAATCAACGTTTTCCGGCGCGTACAGCACGACAGGAACCCCATTGATGCTGACACCCGATTTATCCAGCACAAAATCGAGGCTCTTGGTTTTGACTTTCTCTATCACCACATCGGTAATTTCCTTCACGATCCCCTCGCGCACTCGCATCAATTGCTCCTGCAACTGACGCTCCCGCGTCTGGCGAAAGTCGCTGATCTCGCGCTCCATGTTTTTGATGTTGGCGATCTTGTCATCGCGCTCCTTGGCCATGCCCGTCTTTTTGTCGGCGCTCAATGCCGGAGACTCAAGCTGCTTGTTCAGATTGTTGATCTCATCGAGCGCCTTCTTGTAAGCTTCCGCCCGGTCATCGTATTCCTTTTTGGCGGCGTTTTTGGCGTCGTTGATTTTTAGCTCGGCGTCCTTGGTTTTCGTATAATCCTTGAACGCGCGCTGCATATCGACCGTTCCAATTTTGGCTGTGCCCTGTGCGAAGGCCATAATGGGAGCAGCCAGCGTTAGCACAGAGAGTATTGACAGAGACTTTTTCATAGAAACAGAGGGTATGGTGAACGAATCGTCGTTAGACTGCAACCACATATATTCGTTCAAAATTGATAGCCCACGTTAAAGTTGAAATGGCCGCCACCGTTGTAACCGTCACGCATCACCGGGTATCCGTAATCGAGGCGCAGTGGACCGATCGGCAAATCAAGCCGGAGTCCGATACCGATATCCGAAGCCGTGTGATTGAAGCCAAAAGACCACGCGCTGCTATTCACGAAACCCATGTCGTAAAAAAGTGCGCCCCGCGCTTTTTCTATGATCGGAAAAGTCCATTCAATCGTCGTGCGCGCCATTGATTGACCGCCAACCGGCTCGCCGTTTTCATCCTGTGGACCGACTTCGCGGAATGGAAAGCCACGAAGATTATTCGAGCCGCCGAGGAAAAGCCGCTCGTAAATTGGCACCTGGTTGCCGCTACCCCATTGACTCACCGTCGCGATTTCGCCGTTGATGAGCAGGATGGTATCCCAGGGTAAATGGAAATATTGCGATCCCTCCAGATCGAACGCGTAAACCTGAACATCGCCTCCCAGAAAACCGCCGGCGATCATAGGAGACAATGTGACGCGTTGCCCGCGCCGGGAGAGCAACGGATTGTCGCGCGAATCAAAGACGAGGCTTGAGAGGAGCTTGCTTTCAACGGACGATCCCGCTTGCGACTGAATGAACTGGGAGGCACTCGGGTCCACGTTAAAAATGTCGACGTCCTGCAGCGTATACCCCAGGGTGCCGTACATGTACGCGTTGATTGGCTTGCGCAACTCGAATAGGAATCCGTAATTGCGCTGGTCGTACTGGGCGCTCAAGTAATTCGCCTCGTTGTAAAAGGCCTGGCCACTCAGCGAAAGGCGGCGATCGAGGAAGTAAGGCTCGGTGATTGCCAGAATAAAATCTTTTCGTTGCGTTCCATACTGAAGACGTAAACGGAATTTTTGCCCCCCGCCGGTGAACGAAGGCCAGTTGAACAGATCGAAATTGCCCTGGGTAAGTTCCGCAAACCCTACCAGTTTATCGACCGTGCTGAAGCCACCTCCAAAACTGAGTGAACCGGTGCGTTTTTCCTGGACCAGGATCGTTAGATCTTTCCGGCCCGGTATATCTGTGTCTTCCGGATAAGTCTCGACCTTTGCAAAGTAACCCAGGTTGTCCAGACGCTTCTTCGTGGTGTCTACACGAACCGTGTTGAAAACATCTCCCGGGGCAATGAGCACTTCGCGGCGGATAACCTTGTCCTTCGTGCGCGTGTTCCCCTCAATATTCACCCGATTCGCAAACGAGCGTGCGCCCTCTTCGATAGTGTAGTGCACGTCTATGAGCGCTGGCCCGGCCGGCGTGCCCTCGGGTGTAATCACCAGATCGACGTAGCCGCCGCTGCCATATGCGTCGGCAACGGCCTTGGCATCGTCGCGGAGCTGTTTCGGCGAATAGACGCTGCCCTCTTTCAGTTTTAAGAACGCGCGAACTCTTGCTTCGGTGCTGTGCTCGTAACCGGTGATCGTCAGTTTGCGGACGTGATATTGTGGACCTTCCGCAACCACGATCGTGATGATCATCGGGCCCTTCGGAGTGCGATCTTTGCGCACTTCTTTTATTTCCACGTCGATGAAGCCGTGGTTTTGGTAGTACTCGCGAATCTTGTCCAAGTCCTGTTCCAACTGAACTTCATCAAGCCGACCTGTCTTATCCACGAAATAGATCAGCGTTCTCCCACGGGTTTTCATCTGTTTGCGTAATACCTTTTCGCTAATGTGCGCGTTGCCCTCAAAACGGATCTGGCTTATGGCGCCTTTGACGCCCTCGGTCACCGTGAAAACGACGCGCGCTGTGCCGCGTTTCTCGTCGATTGGTTCCACGCGGTATTCAACGCTGACGTCGTTGTATCCCTTCCCCTGATAAATTTCGATAATTTTCTGACGCGCTTCCTCGAGAGCCTGCTCATTAACCGCCTGATTGAGCCTCATCTTCATCTCTTTGCGAAGTCTCTTCGGTTTGACCCGTTCGGCGCCGTTGATTTCGATCTCGCGTAAGACGGCCTGGGTCTGAACGGCAACGATCACCTTCACACCGTCGCCTTGAGGCTGAGCAAATATTCGAACGTTTCGAACGTAACCGGTTCGGTACAGCGCCTTGATGTCCTCCTGCACGATCTCGTTCGAATACAGCTGGCCAACTTTTGTGCGCATCTGCGCCAGAATGCGTTCCTTGCTGATCGATGCCGGGCCCGTGTACTCCACGTCGATGGAGCGGATTGTGGGAGGTCCCGGAGCCGATGGTGGGGCCTGCGCCCGGACAGTTAGGGGCGTCAAAAGCGCACAAAGGGAGGCGATCCAAATCGCAATCGGCAGGGGGCGCGTCCATCCACAAAAACGTTGCATATCTTAGAAGCGCAGCCCCACGCGACCCAAAGCGACGCAGGACAGGCGGCTATATCGGAAATAAGACCTCAATCGTCAAGGCGAGATTTTGAATCTTGCGGTTCACCTCTCGTTCAATCCGCACTTCCCTGTTCGCGAAACAGAACCATGCAGATTTATCGCGTGTGCTCTTCTCAATGAGGTTGTCTCGTTAATTTGATGGTTAATCCCTGCACGGCCGCAATCTCCGCTTCTTCGCCTTTTTCTATCGGGGCATCGCTGACTGCCTTCCAGTATTCGCCTTCGACGAAGATCCGGCCGTTGCGCGAATCAATTGGAGTCAACGCCGTCACAGTCCTTCCGATAAGCGTTTCCTTCCCCACCTTCACCGGCAACATTTGCGCGCGCAGCCCTTTTCCGATGATGAAGATGAAAAACGCGGCGGTGACGAGTGTCGCAGGAATAATGAAGCTCAACGACAAACGAAAGAGTGGATCGGCGCGATCAAAGAGCATGAGCGAGCCGATCAGAAAGGCAATGATTCCGCCGACTGTGAGCACGCCGTGCGTTGGCGTGTAAAGATCAAAAATGAAAAGCATCATGGCGAGCGCGATCAGGACGAGTCCGGCCACATTAACCGGCAGGATCGCCGCCAGATAAAGCGCCAGAATCAACGCAATCGCTCCGACTACGCCGGGAAGAATTGCTCCGGGTGAACTCAGTTCGCCGATAATCCCGTAGATCGCGATCAGCATCAGGATGAACATGACTTCCGGTCGCCACAGTTTTTGAAATACGCGCTCGGCCGGCGACATCTTGATTTCGGTCAGTTGCGCGCCGGCGGTGTTGAGCGGTTTGCCGTCCACAACGCGCCCGTTCAATTTTTGCAGCAGATCGGGCATATCGGTCGCGATCAAATCAATGACTTTCAATTCCAGGGCTTTTTGCGCGGTGATCGAAGCGCTCTCTTTTACGGCGGACTTGGCCCAGTCAACATTGCGCTGGCGCTTGCCCGCAATGGTCTCCATGTAGCTGACGGAAAAGTTCTCGAGCTTCTGCTTCATGGTTTCGTCCGGTTTTTCTTCGCCACCGCTCGGAAAACCGCCGATGGAAACCGGATGCGCCGCGCCGATCGTAGTGGCCGGCGCCATTGCCGCGACATTAGCCGCCAGCGTGATGAAACAGCCTGCGCTGGTCGCGGTCGCGCCGGTGGGCGCGACGTAAACCACAACCGGAACTGAAGATCCGAGGAAGCTCTGCACAATTTTCTGCGTTGAATCGAGCAGACCGCCCGGCGTGTTAAGCTGGATCACCAGGCACCGGACGTTTTGCGTCTTTGCTTCTTCGATGCTTCGAGAAATGTAACTCGCTGTCGCGGGACCGATCGCGCCGTCGACATTAATAAAGCCAACTTTCTCCGCGGCGAACAACGCTGATGTCGATGCACCGGCGACCCAGAGGAGCAGCGCAACAATGCAAATGGAGGGGCGAGCTCTGCGAGCCCGCGCATAACGTTCACAACCTTTTGCTCGGCGTCGCAGAGCTCCGCCCTCCATCGTAACCTCAAGCTCCTTTCATCGGCTGAAACTTGATCGCCAAGTCTTCCACCTTTGGCTTCACGATCTTCTCGTAATCGCTGTAGTTCATTTTTATCGCATCAGTGTGTGTGCCGGCTTCGAACACAATGTAGTCCTGTTCGGCCAGATGCTTATCGACGTAAGTCGGCAGACCATAAAGATTCCCAAATGGCGGCATCGCTCCGATCACGGAGTCGGGGAACAGTGATTTGAAGTCGTTTTCCATTCCAAGAGAGACAGATTTTCCGATCGCTTTCTCGATTTTCTCCAGATCGATGTGGTGATCTGCCGGCAACACGACCATCAAATGTTGATCGCCAGATTTCAGCATCACCACTTTCGCCTGATGCCGTCCTTTGACGTGTTCCGTTTGCGCGATCCGTTGCGCCGTCATTGCCTCGGCGTGGCGCAGGATTTCGTACTGCACGTTGTTTTGATTTAAACAATCGATGAGTTGTTTCGGTATTTCCATGGGTGCCTCCGCTGAAAGTATCACTTTCCCGAGCCATCTCTACTTCTCAGAAGAGTCGGCTACTCTGTGTCCTCGCGTCCGAGGATTAAGGTAACGACCAGACCCAGCAGACTCACCGCCGATACAATTCCAAGAACGCTCGGAACCCCGAATTTTTCTTTTAAGATTGGCAGAAGGAAAACGCCCAACGTTGCGCCGAGTTTCGCAATACCAGCGGCGAATCCACTCGCTGTCCCGCGTAATTGCGTCGGGAATAATATTGGGGCGAGTGTAAACGTGGTCGAATTAGGACCAGCATTCATCAGCAAGTTAAACATGATGAATCCGGCAAACACCAGCGGGATGTGTAAACTCGAGTTTGTTAGGCCAACAGCTGACACTAGCACCAACATGCCAACGGCCATGCCTGCGAAACCAATCGCCTGCATCCGGATGCGCCCGAACCTTGGAACCATCCAGATGCCGAGTAGGAAGCCGAATAGCAAAAACAAGTCGATAATGGCGCTACCCTTTGCGAGAGCAAAGTCGTGCGCGGTCAATCCACGCGTTCTTCCGGAGATTTCGATCGCTCCTAAAATCGTCGGAGTAAACAGTCCAACGCCGTACGTAGCGATATCCATCAGAAACCAGGGGATAGTTACCAGCGCCGTGCGTGCCCGATAACGGCGCGAAAACAGGAGCGGCAGTCCACCCTTCACGTGTGGAACTGGAGCTGCGAGCTTCTCTTGGTTGCTGGTAAGTTGCAACACTGCCTGTCGTTGCTCGGGAATGATCCGAATGAAAGCTTGCGCCACTTCTGCAAATTTACCGCGAGACATCAACCAATGCGGACTTTCTGGTGCCGACAGGCGTAAAACAAAAAAGAGCACGGCAACTGCGGCTTCTGTAGCAAAAAATAGCCGCCAAGCCTCAGCGCTTTCGCTCTTTAGCAAGAGCAGCGTGACCGCTGCCGCGAGGAGCATACCGACAGATTGACAGGCAATCGTGGCCACCATCATTCGCGCACGACTGGGCTTGGGCAAAATTTCGGAGACATAGCTGCTACTGACAGGGAAATCGATACCTACCCCCGCCCCGACGAGCAGTTGTCCTATGAACAGCATTGCCGGTCCCCTGGCCAGCGCACTGATACAGGCGCCGGCGGCAATAATCATCATGTCGGCGAGCATCAACTTCTTTCGGCCAAGATGGTCCGCCATCGGCCCGCCAACTCCTGCTCCAATCACAGCACCAAACACCAGGCTTGCTCCAATGAGACCGACCAGGTCGGGTTGAATGTGAAAAACAGCGATGATGATCGGCATCGCCACGCCAAGAACGAAAATGACGTAGCCATCGAGCAATGTGCCTCCGGTCGAGAGCACCCAAAGCCATCGCTGAATCCTGTTCAGCGACGACTCATCCAGCAGGAGCGTCAGGCGTTGTGGTAGCGCGGTTTCGGACAATGTTAGCGTTTCTTGCTTCTGTCCGATTTCGCCTGATCGGCTTCCTGATGATATTTACGCCGAATTTCGGCGAGGTTCACGGTCGGCTTGGGAAATTGCATGTCCATGTCTTCCATCGCCCGGACAATAATTTGTGAAATAGCCAGGTCCCTAAACCATTTGTGGTTTGAAGGAATGATGAACCACGGAGCGTGTTCGGTGCTGGTCTTTTTAAGCACATCCTCGAACGCCTTGATGTAATCATCCCAATATTCGCGTTCCTTGTAGTCGGATTCACTGATCTTCCAATGACGCGCGGGGTCATCCAGACGTTTCTCAAACCGGGCAAGCTGTTCCTCTTTTGAAATGTGCAGAAAAAATTTGATGATCGTCGTGTTGTTTTGCGTGGTGATCAGCTTTTCGAAATCGTTGATTTCATCGAAGCGCTTCGACCAGATTTTTTCCGGTACTAAGTCGTGAACGCGCGCTACCAGCACATCTTCATAATGGGAGCGATTGAAAATTACGACTGAACCTTTGGCAGGCACATGCGGATGCACGCGCCAGAGAAAATCGTGCGCCAGTTCTTTCGGCGTCGGCTGCTTGAAGCCAACAGAAATGCAGCCCGCTGGATTCATTCCAGTGAAGACGTGACGGACTGTGCCGTCTTTGCCTCCAGCATCGAGTCCCTGCAACACAACGAGGAGCGAACGCTTGTGCTCCGCATACATAAGATATTGCAGTTCGTCCATTTTCTGGCGGTTCTTCTCAATTTCGGGCAAAGCTGACTTGCGTGATTCATGTTCGCCATGGTAGCCGGGATCGAAGTGCTTTAACCGGATCTTGGATCCCGGCTTGACCACAAATTTCTTCCGATAGTTCGACATGATATCTTCTTTTTTGATTTACCTCACAGCCTTTTGCCCGCCAGTCGTTGGCACTCGCAGCGGTTCGAATAGCCATCGCTTCCACGAGTGAGCAGGATCCAGAATGCGATAAAGTCCAAGTTTCACGATGTCCTGTGCTATCATCCACGCGATGTTGTAAGCCCACACAAAGCCAATGATTCCCCAAGGCAGTGCCGGCACCAGCCAACCTTGGCTGCACATGAACATCGCTGCGATTTGCGTCGCGACGATTGCAAAGAAAAGGCGTGAGCTGGGATATGGCGGTTTCCAAAAGGGCCCCCTCGCGCGCACTACAAACAGCATCAGATGACCGCCAGCGACTAGTTGCAGAAACATCATTGTTTGTAGCTGCTGATGCTGCAGGTGATGAACCGTGTCGCCGAGATAAAGCAAACCGAAGCTTTGAATAACACCGAGTAATCCAAGCACTGACGAGATCACCAGCACTCTGTCCAATTCCCATCTCACCGGCTGCGGCGGCACAGTAGCGTTGTCGAAGGCGATCGTCATAATGGGCACATCGTCCAGAAGCGCCAGAGCGATTAGCATGATCGCGGTGAGCGGAAAAAAGTGATAGTAGATCGAAGCCAGCACCACAAACACCATGATGGCGATGGTCATGGCGATTCGATAAAGCACGTAGCTTGTCATCCGCTCGAAGATGCGCCTGGCCTCCGCGATCCCGTCGATGATCACGGATAAACCGGGCGCGATCAGGACCAATGCCGCTGCTGCACGCGCTGCTTCGGTCGCTCCGGAAACGGCGATGCCGACATCGGCTTGCTTGAGCGCGGGCGCGTCGTTCACGCCGTCGCCTGTCATACCGACGATGTGACCGTTCTGCTGGAGTATTTTTACGATCGCATATTTGTGTTCTGGAAAAACCTCAGCAAACCCATCGGCTTGGTCGATCTTCTCCGCTGCATCCAGCGGGATTTGGCCTTTCGTAACATCACCAGGAAAAAGTTCCGTTGCCGGCTGGATATTTGCGCCCATGTCCAACTCCGATGCAATTTGCCGTGCGATGGCGACGTTATCGCCGGTAACCATTTTGACTTTCACCCCGTAAGCGCGAGCCCGGGAAATGGTACTCTTCGAATCGGGCCGCGGCGGATCGAGCAGTGGCAAAATTCCCAGGAAAACCCAATCATCGTCGCTGTGAGCGACAGCGACACCGATCGTGCGGGAGCCGTGACTCGCGAGATCGTTCACCGTTTGCTGCGCTTTGACCAAATCGGCGCCGGCAAGTTTCGTCACCGCCAGGATTACCTGCGGTGCGCCTTTGCTGACCCGAAAAACTGCGCCCGACGGATCCTTGATTGTTGCTTCAGTGCGTTTGCGCACAGGATCGAAGGGAACATAGGCTTCCTGTTGATAACGCTTGAGGACCGACTCGTCCTTAAGTCCGGCCATTATTGCAAGATCAATCGGATCGTTATCGGCTGCACGTGAAGCGAGCGACGCCATCAAAATCAAGGTGTCCGCATCGGTGCTATGCCACGGTTGCGCTTCGCCCAGGGTCAGCTTGTTCTCGGTTAACGTGCCAGTCTTATCCGAACAGAGCACATCGACGCCGGCCAGTTCCTCGATCGCTTCCAATCGCGACACGATTGCCTTGCGCTTTGCGAGCATGCGCGCGCCAAGGGCCATAGTCACCGAGAGCACCGCCGGCATGGCTACAGGCACTGATGCTACCAGAAGAATCAGAACAATTTCGGCCAACCTTAACAGGACAGCTCGATCGTAATGGCCGCGCATGTCGAAAAGACGAGCGGCCACCAGAATCACCACCAGCACCAGCGCGAGGATGATCAGGAAATTTCCAATCCGCATTACGGCCCGCTGGAAATGCGAAACACTTCCCGCGCCCGCGACCAGTTTCGCCGTGCGTCCGAAGAACGTGTTCGCACCTGTGGCGGTAACCACCGCGGTCATTTCACCCTGTTTAACGACGGAGCCTGAGTATGCTTCCTCGCCCGATTTCTTGCTAACCGGCAACGATTCTCCCGTCAGCGCGGATTGATCGATGCTGATGTAATCGCCCGCGATGAGTGTGCAATCAGCGGGAACAACGTCGCCGAGATACAATCGAACGATATCTCCCGGCACCAGCGTCCGGGCGTCGATCTGCTGCCAACTTCCGTTGCGCAGCGTGCGGGCTTTTAGCGCCAAGGAACTCTTCAACGCGTCCAGCGCATTGGAAGCTGCGTGTTCCTCCCAGAACCCTAGCAGCGCGTTGAACAACAGCAGTGAGGTGATGATCGTAAAATCGCCCCAGTCACCGACGATGAATGCCATCAATGCCGCGGCCTCGATCATCCATGGAATGGGACCCCAAAAGTATAGGAGCAAGGCCGCGAACGCGTTTTTCTGTTTCTCCACCAGTGCGTTTGGCCCGTACTTCTGCAAGCTCGCCTGGACGTCGGCGTCAGTTAAGCCGGCCTTGGGATCTGCTCCGAGCTTCGCCAGTGTTTCAGCGATAGTGGCGGCTGCCCCGGTGGCATCTGGTGTTTGCATGAACAACTGCTCCTACCGCAATGATGGCGACCAGTGATAACTTTCCGCGTCGTTCAAGACCAGAAGAATTTCGGCGCGCGCAGTTGTAGCCGGCATTGGTGATGCCGGCTGGATCGACCGAATTTCGTTCGCGATGTTAAATCTGACACCGCCGCGAACCTCCTCTCGCGCGAACGAATTGTGTATGCCTACATGCGAAGTTTGCGAGAACGAATATGACAAGGCGTTTGAAGTGGTCGTGGGCGGAGAGCGTCACACCTTCGACAGCTTCGAGTGCGCAATCCACGCGCTGGCGCCTGTTTGCCCGCACTGTAACTGCCGTATAGTCGGACACGGCGTCGAAGCGGACGGAAAAATCTTCTGTTGTGTCCATTGCGCACGTGCGTCCGGCACAACGCAGTTGAAAGACCGCGTCTGAGTGGTGTCTTTTACTCGAACATTGATGCGGCTGGACGTGCCGACCCGTGCGAAATATAAATGCTGCCATGAACTCCTTCAAAGCTTCCTTCATCGGGCTGGCGCTTGTATCGCTCGCAGGTTTACTCGCGCTGGCGCAAACACCCGCGGCGAAATCAGCGGTGTCATCAAAAGGCATTTCGGTGCTGCATCCCACCGCAGGCAATAAAGTCAGCGGCACCGTCACATTCACGCCGGTCACCGATGGCGTGCAGGTCCACGCAGAGATCGCGGGCCTGACGCCTGGTAAGCACGGGTTTCATGTCCATGAATTTGGCGATTGTAGTGCAGCCGATGCCAGTTCCGCAGGCGCGCATTTCAATCCCACCAACCAACCGCACGCCGGGCCAGATGCAGCCGCGCGGCACGAGGGCGACATGGGCAACGTGGAAGCAGACGCTTCTGGCAACGCGAAGCTGGATTATGTGGACCATCAGATTTCCCTCACGAACGATTCGAAATCGGCGATCGGCCGCTCCGTCATCGTCCACGTGAAACCCGACGATCTGAAGACTCAACCATCCGGCGACTCAGGCGCGCGCATCGCCTGCGGCGTGATCGGCTGGGCGAAAAGTCAGTAATCACCGGCCTGCGGCTGACTTTGACGGATTTTGGCTTGCGGACAGGGCGACCGCGTAAGGTTCAAGTGCTGTAGTGTGCGCTGTCCTCAGCGCACTCGTCGTGGAGCGAGCGGTACGAATCTCCGTTGAGGACAGCGGACGCTACAGACGTTTTGGACGGCCATAATCTCTTTTGCTCGACAGGGCAGATTTCATCTGATCAAATTACCGGAAACCATCGCCCTGCACGCTTATGCCACGATTATCTAAAATTGAATTGTCGCCCGATAACGGGTGTGTCATCGACATGAAATGGAGCCTCGGCCCGCTGAGCTATTCCGCTTCTGCGCTCGGCAAGGTCGAACTCGAACCAACCAAGGAAATCACCCGGCTGCCTGAGTTGGTGCTTTACGATCACATCGGGTTTAAAGGTTCCTACGCCCGAACCAACTTGAGTTTCCATTTCGTAGGCGATTACTGGAACGACCGGATGAGCTGCGTCATCGTGGTGAGCGGCGTGTGGCGATTTTATCGCGACGATTATTACAAAGGCCCGCATTGGGACCTCGGCCCCGGATATTACGAAAGCTTCTTCGCCGAAAAAGGCCCCGACGACGTCGTCAGCTCCTTCCAGTGCATCGCGCTAACGTAGGTGCGATCCGGTAGACGAAGACTCTCCCTATCATTCTCGTTAGACGCTCTCGTGCTTTGCCCGGCGCTTGACACAAGCGCCGCTACAACGTGGTGAGTTCGAGAACTTTTCGCGCGCAGCCCCATGACAAGGTGAACCCGGCGCCGCCGTGGCCGTAATTGTGAATGATGGTGCGACTATCGCGCAGGCGATCGCGTTCGAGGCGAACGCCTGATCTTCGGAACGGGCGCAGACCGACGCGCTCAGCGAAGACGGGCGGTTTGTCGATGTTCAACACTCGGCTGCATTCGGCGATAATTCGCGACGTCGTTGCGGGATCAGCCAACAAGTTGTCGGTGACATCATTTGTTCCGCCGAAGACGCAATCCTTCGCACGCGGGATTGCGTACATGAGCGGGGCGTCATCACAGACAATCGCGCAGGAAAGACCCTCGATTCTCGGAACGATTGCGACTTGACCGCGATGGGGCTCCAGATCCGCGTCCTGGACGAGTTCGCGCGCGCCGATTCCTGCGCAATTGATCACCTGGTCGAATTTTGTGTCGACATCTTCAGGTTTTTCGAAGCGAATGTTCGCGTGGATTTCGCCGCCAGCCTTGCGAAAGCGCTCGGCGAGGTAATCGAGATAAATCGTAGTGTCCATCAGAAGAACGCGCAGCGAGAAACCGCTCTTTAAGCTGTAGCCACCGCGCTGTGCGCGGTCCTGAACCGGCCACAGGCCGGTTACTACAGATGAAAGGCGCTGCGCGCCGAGCGGAATGGCCCAATCTGGAATTTCAATTTCACCGGTGCGCAAAAATTGCCGCGATTCAATGATCGAGACACCGCTCTCGGGAAACCGAGCGAGATC
>Ga0137418_10003574_pt2 | contig 12443 bp, 10 predicted proteins | sample CZODoug3_1_2_16f_FD_122242 | JGI IMG/M metagenome (GOLD analysis project Ga0137418, IMG submission 122242) | Vadose zone soil fungal communities from Angelo Coast Range Reserve, California, USA - CZODoug3_1_2_16fungal (Hybrid Assembly) | ecosystem: Environmental > Terrestrial > Soil > Vadose... | reverse complement strand
GGCGTTTGGCTCATCGCCGGTGCTGCGACGATGCCAAGGAACCCGATGATGGAGAGACAAACGGATGCAATTTTCACTGTAAGCTCCCTCTTCTTTCGTTACCTTTAGCGATACGGCCGCCCAGCGTCTATCGCACGTTGGTCATGTGGACGACCGCACTTGGAAATTAGGCTAAGCAGCCCGTTATTTACTGAGGGTAGCAAAGACAAAGGGGGGTTGGAAGCCCGGCGAGGAGGGTCTTTGTACAAGTAATTACCTGTACGCTCAGGCAGATAGGCATCGGTGTGCCGATTCGAAACTGCAAGCGTGGCGCCTGACGGGCAAATCGTCTAAGCTGCCTCGTACCGAGTGTCTCCGATTTACTAAGTTTCCCACTCGCTTCAACAAAGACTGCTTTAGAATCATCGCTTGACACTCGCCTTCATGGTTTCCGAATGAGTCGGCGAAAGCTTTGGGTCGGCAACTTCTAGACCGCGTTGGCCTCGTTCTTACACGATCCCAATTGCGCGGCCCGCGAGCCCAACCCCGCTCCAGAGTACCAGCGAAAGGACCGCCGTCAGTTTCCGCCATGGCGGGGATACCTCGGTTTCGTCGGACATCGCCACCTTGCGGTGGATGGTGAACGTGAAAAGGATCGCAAGCACAAGAGAAACCATCTTCACGCGAAAAGCCCCGTTACCGTACATCTTCACCGACTCCGATGAGAACAGAAAGAACCCCGAAATCAACATCGCCACGAGGCTTCCGAGCATCCACGGCCGGACATCCCGGGCAAGTTCGGAAACACGATCACGCTGAAATCGAATGCCGAGGAGGCGGAGATTAACGATCAAAACTGTCCCACCCAGCACGCCCAGCGCCAGGAGATGGAATATCTCGACGAAAGGAAATAGCCATACCGAGCTGCGTATCCCGTGACCGAAAAACGAGTTGTCGGCCCATTCACAGAACGACATTAGAAGCGAGCTGAGAGACATCCCAGGTGAACCTCCTACGGGGGTGGCAGAGAATACGCGATCGCCCGTCCGGCGGCGACAATCGCTACCCACAACACCAGAGAAACGACGGCTGCGGCTTTGGCCCTTCCTGGCGTTTCAGCGTCAATCTCCCACTCAGCCATCTTGCGGCCCACGGTCGCATTGAACAGCCAAACATTCAATCCGGCCAATAAAAGCATCAGCATTTTGACCTTGAAGAAAATACTGTTGTAGAACGCAACGGGATCGCCACAGAAAAGAAGCACCCCGGTGACAATCATCACCAGGAAGCCTCCCATAAGCCATGGGTTCAGCTCACCCACAACATCTGAAGCCTTCCGGCGGCGCATGGAAACGCCGAGAAGACGCAGGTCGAGCAGCACGGTAAATCCAAGGAAGAGAGTCAGGGTCAAAACGTGGATCGTCTCGACTACGGGTTCCGCCCAAGTCGAGTCACGCATGGTGATGCTGAATGCCGTGTCATTCAGCCACTGCATGAAGCGTATAACTGACATTCTCGAAAAACCTCTGGTCCCGGTTCGTGCGTGCAGGATGGATGCACCGTCGCCGCCAATAACATCCGAACGCTTCTATCATGAGGCAGGATAGCCTGTCTTCGGTGATTGCGGCTTGCAAGAACTCCACTTATATGAACAGAATCATGACCTTTCTGTGCAGAGACCAAACGACGACGCGGGTCGCAAGATTAGTCGGAAATCTAAGTCTAGCGGTAAGGCCGCACAAGAGGGCAATTTTCGGCCGCGATGTCTCCGGCCACATTGAGTTAGTTCATGACCCACTCTGCCGTCGGTAGGCTGCGGGAGAGACTCCCACAGAGCGCAAGAACCAATTACAGAGATGGCTTTGCGAAGAGAAACCAGAAGAGAGAGCAACTTCCACAATCGGGGAATCGGTGTTGCGCAAGAGATCCCTGGCGCGTTCAATTCGCCGCGCGAGCACGTATTGATGCGGAGATTGACCGACGGCGGACTTGAACGCGCGTGGCAGATAGAGCGGACTGATTTCTACTTCTCCCGCCATTGCCTCAAGTGTGAGGTCGCCGTCGAGGTTTTCCTCAATAAATTCGATCAGGCGCCTAATTTTCCACGCAGAGATCGTCCTCGTCTTTGGCATACGCGGCGGCCGCGACCGCGATGAATAGTGCCGCGCCAGGTGCACGGCCATCATCTGGGCAATCGTATCAACGTAAAGCCCGTCTTCCACAGAGCCGTCCCGCAAGGCTGCTGTAATCGCGACGGCGAGCTGCTCGAGCAGCGGGTCCAAGATCGCAAAGCGGGGCACAATCTCAGCCGCCGAGATATCGCAACCGTACATCTCATCCACAGCGGCCGCATAGATCGACTGCCGCAAGTAAACTTGAAGGATCTCCGGATGACCCGAATGCTGCCATTCCGTGGTTGCTTCGCCGGGCGTCACGCATATGCGCCGAGGGCCGATGAGCGCTCTCTCCCGCGCGGCGCCTTCAATCTTACGCATCACCTGGGTGGGTCTACACAAATGGTAAATCAGCGAAGGGTGGCGAAGGGCAGGCTCTGTTGCATGGAACGGAGCCTCTTCGAAGATCGCGGCGTGCAGGGAACGCCAGCCGGTTTCCTCGCTGTGCGCGATCAAACGGTTTTCGGTTCTGAGCACACGTCCGTGAGTTTCTCGAACTGTGAAAATCTGATTTTCGAGCGTAGTCATTGGGCACCCCCCGCGGAAGAGCGCGGGCCCTCGAAGCTGTTGGCGTGATTATACAGAATTCGTCCGGCCGGTCAAGGACGGGCGCAGAATGAGTCTCCGCTGCGTTTGCGTTTAGATTCTAGCCCGCGAAGCAGTCGCGCGCTCGGTGACTCAGCTCTTGATTGGTACAAACGTGGTCTGCCGCATGTGTTTTCCGGCTGTAAAGCGACCCCATCTTCGGTGCCGGGGCCGTGTGATCTAGAGCGACAGGAAGTCACGATTCTGCTCACGGATGTGGAATTTCTGCAAGCCGCACCATTCGACCTTCGTTTAGCATTAGAATCAGCAAGGATCGAAAAGTGCCTGGCATGCACCACTTGTCCAAAATTAACGACGCCGGATCACGGACCCCAGAGCTCTACGACAAGCACAGCTCAGGTTTTCGGCGGGCAACGTATGTGGACTATGCGATGGGTTCAGTTCATATGGGGGTGGGCGTCTGTTTCCTTGACCCGAATGGAGTCATCAAGCCGCATATCCATTCCTTCGAGGAGAGTTTTTATATATTGAGCGGAAGCATGATCGCACAAATCGGAGAAAGAAATGACGAACTGAGTGCCAGCCACTTCGGACTGATCAGTACGGGCGTACGGCACTCCTGGCGCAATACGAGCGACCGGCCTGCGAGCTGGCTGGAGATGCACGCGCCGCAACCGCGCCCCATTGAGCATGGTCGTGACACGTTCTTCGTTGCCGGCGATGCACCGAATGCTTTGGCACCGCTTGGCCAGCAAGACGGAGCGAAATCTCTAGTTGGCTATTTCGACCCATCGCAGCTGCCGCGACCTGGCGAAGCGTCGCAAATGGAAGGGTTCAACCCAACCGCGGGTGTGGCGATCAAAATGTTCGTGGACCGTTCCTTCGGAGCAGTCCATCAATCGCTCTTTCTGATTCAGTACATGCCCGGCGCCAAGATCGATCCGCACGATCACACGTTTGAAGAGTCCTACTTAATTGTCAGCGGCCAGGTTCGCGCGACGGCAGACGGTCATACGTATGATCTTGGCGCGGGCGATGTGATCTGGACGAGCGTGGGCTGCATTCACAGTTTCGAGAACGTGAGTTCACAGCCGGTGTGCTGGATAGAGACGCAAGCGCCGTTGCCGCCTTCGAGAGAGGTATTCCGATTCGAGCGCGATTGGGCACAGTTGGGTGGGACGCTGTGAAACAAGCGCTTCCCCTCCCGGAATTGCCTTACTCCTGATGGGTCGTTGAATCCGGTGCTCCCTCTCGCGGCGCGAGGGAAAAGCAGGACAGCAGTGCTAAGGAGAACGGGCATGCTAACCAATCAGAATTTACAAACCGACAAGGTGGACGCCGCGGCGCGCACGCAACCCTTCACCTCACAAGAATATATTGAAAGTCTGCGCGATGGGCGCGAGATCTGGATTTACGGCGAACGGGTCAAGGATGTGACGACCCATCCGGCCTTCCGCAACACGGTTCGCATGCTGGCCCGCTTGTACGACGCCTTGCACGATCAACGCAAGAGCACCCTCTGCGCTGAAACGGATACCGGAAGCGGCGGGTACACCCACAAATTCTTCAAAGCCTCGCGCAACGCGGAAGAATTGGTAGGCGCACGCGATGCGATCGCGGAATGGGCGCGTGTGACATACGGATGGATGGGCCGCAGCCCGGACTATAAAGCCGCGTTTCTTGCGACGCTGGGTGCGAACTCCGAGTTCTATGATCCGTTCCAAGAAAACGCCCGGCACTGGTACAAGAAAGTGCAGGAGGAAGTTACGTTCGTCAATCATGCGATCGTGAACCCTCCGGTAGACCGCAACAAGGAGCTCGCCGAGGTGCGCGACGTGTATATGCACGTCGAGAAGGAAACCGACGGCGGTTTGATTGTCAGCGGCGCAAAAGTTGTTGCGACGACATCGACGCTCACGCATTACAACTTTATCGCCAACAATGGGGCCTTGCCGATCAAGACGAAAGACTTCGCCTTTGTCTGCATCGTGCCCACCAATGCGGCCGGCCTCAAACTCTTTTGCCGCCCCTCCTATGAGATGACGGCGGCGGCGATGGGCAGCCCGTTCGATTACCCCCTTTCCTCCCGGCTGGACGAGAACGATTCGATCATCGTCTTCGACAAGGTGTTTGTGCCGTGGGAGAATGTGTTCGCCTATGGTGATATCGACAAGGTAAATAACTTCTTCCCGCGCTCCGGATTCCTCCCGCGTTTCATGTTCCACGGTTGCACGCGGCTGGCCGTAAAACTCGATTTCATCGCTGGTTTGTTGCTCAAGGCGGTGGATGCGACTGGCTCCAAGGATTTCCGCGGCGTGCAAGCGCAGGTAGGAGAGGTGCTTGCCTGGCGCAATCTTTTCTGGGGTCTGACCGACGCGATGGCCCGCACGACCACGCCGTGGACTCCAGGCTATGTGCTCCCTAACCTCGATTACGGCCTGGCGTATCGAGTGGCGTCCAGTCAGATTTATCCGCGCCTGAGGGAAATCATCGAGAACGTTCTGGCCAGTGCCCTCATCTACCTTCCATCCCACTCCGTCGACTTCAAGGTTCCGGAAATTCGCAAATACCTCGATCAATTTGTACGCGGCTCCAACGGCTACTCTGCCATTGACCGCGTCAAACTCATGAAACTGATGTGGGACGCGATGGGCACGGAGTTTGGCGGGCGGCACGAGCTTTACGAACGCAACTACTTTGGGAATCACGAGAGCATTCGCTTTGAAGTATTGATGGTTGCCGATTTGTTAGGCCAGTCCGCCAAGTACAAAGGGTTCGCAGAGCAGTGCATGGCTGAGTACGACATCGATGGCTGGACGGTGCCGGATCTGATCAATCCAGATGACATCAATCTGGTGATGAAAAACGGAAACCGAATACCATAAACCATGAGTCTTTTGACGGAGAGGAAATCCGATACTATCGGAAGCGTGCCCACTTTCGACACCACCCGCTTCCGCTCCGCATTGGGGCGGTTCGCCAGCGGCGTTACCGTGGTTACAGCGCAGCACGAAGAGCATCCGCACGGCATGACAGCCAATGCGTTCGTCTCGGTGTCGCTCGATCCGCCGCTCGTTCTGGTCTCCTTAGGCAATCGCTCGAACATGCACCGGATATTGCCCGGCATTGGCCGCTACGGCGTTACCGTGCTGGCTGAGGATCAGGAGGCACTGAGCAACCACTTTGCTGGACGCTCCGTGGATGGACTACACATTCCCTTCATCATGCGCGATGGCGTTCCGTTGTTGGATGGCGGCGTCGCGCACTTCGTGGTGCAAGTGATCGATATCCACCCCGCCGGCGACCACACCTTGTACATCGGTTGCGTCGGATACTTTGAATGGCGTGACGATAAACCGTTGCTCTTCTATTCTGGAAAATATCAGCGGCTGCGCGGCGAGAGCCCAAAGTCCTCACAGTGGCCGGAAGACGAATTCTCGCTGTTTTCGATCGGTAGTTCTCCGTCCATCACCTAGATCGAAGAGGCAAGCCATGGCACTACCCACATACGGAATGATGGCGGTTGACTGGGAGCAGCGTGTCGACTTCGCTGCTTCACTTCACTTCGCATTTTGAAGGACTCCACCCGGAAGCATCAGGAACCCGCTTGAAGTTTGTACTCGTGATGAAGGGCAGGAGTAAATACTGAGGATCCGTCACAATCGTGGTTACGATCAGCCACTTATCGCCGTTTGGTTCCGTGAATGATTCAAAATATTCTTCCAGGGTAGCATTCGCGCTGTAAGGAACGCCGTTCTTGCGCAAGTATCCCGGGCGCATGTGGTTCGTAGCCACTTTCAAATATCCTTCTTTGGCTTGTCCTTCTTGGGCTTGCCCAGGTCCCGCTTGGAGATTCCTTGGTTTTTGCCCTTCCCATGCAGCCACGGAATAACCTTGCCAAGGTGGGGGTTCGCTCCCCGGGGCCTTCTCAGGGACATTTTCCCTTGGCAATGGCCCTTCAAAGTGCAAGAGACGAGTCTGCGTTCCGGCATCCGTGTCGATGCGCAGAGTGTTATCGTTTTCCCAGAAGATATGCACGCGTCCAGGGACGCGCATGACTGCTGCTGCGCCATAAGATTTGCATTGATTGCCGTCCGCCTCGTCCTTTTCCGGATCCCACGTGTTGGCTACGCGACGCCCTTCGGGGTTGAGGGGAACACTCGAGAAGTCGCCCTTGTCCGGAGTGATCATTCGAAAGCGCCAATCCTCGGTGACGATGGATACCCAATACCCGGTGAGATCAATTGGCGCGGCCACCTTAGGTGCGGGAGGAGTCGCGGGGGGCTGGGCGCCTCGGGCAGCCTGGGCGTCCATCAGAGCCGGCGCCGCAAGAGACAGTGCTGCCGCAACTACAAATGCCAGCGTCTTGCGGCTCTCTAAAATTCGGCAGTTCATTTTCCTCTCTCCAATAAAGGCAATCTCACTGAACTATTCCGCTCCACTCCCATCCATCGGATGGCCGGCGAATACTATGGATGCGAATCCTGTGCTCGTCAGGATCGCGCCCTGGATTACCTGTAACGATCACGTGATCGCCCGGCTTAAGCGTGTCTCTCGCCACCTTCTCCCGGCTCAACTGACCAGCGCCGCCCCACTCGATAGACCACGTCTGCATCTTCCCTTGATCGTCAGGCGCCTCCACCTTGACGAACGAATGCGGATTGCGATACAGAAACTGCACCAAATTTCCTTCAATCGTTATCGTCTTGTCCACGAAGTAGGTCGCCGCAAACGAGTGGTGGGCGAATGCCCGGCCGGCGCACAAGAACGCCGCCGCACTCAGCAGGACAAGAATTTTGCGTTTCATGTTCATTCCTCCCGAGAGAAATCATGACAGCGGGCACTGGCACAACACGCAACTTTTCTACGCGAGCACTTTCCGCGCGTTTAATGTTTCTTGCTGAGGCTTCGATACACCGCCTCTACGAACATATCCGTCGTCCAGGCGCCCGTGTTCGTGCCATATCGCGGATCGTAGTCCCTGGTCGGATGGGCGGCTTTCACTTGCTCCAGCGTCATACCTTTCTTAACCATATCTTGAATGCGGTCGCGAATAATGATCACCATTTCCTGGTAGTAGATGACGTCGGCCTGATCGCACAGCCGTCCATGACCCGGAATCACGTACGTGCCGCCTTCCTCCTTCTCGGCGGGAATCGTGATCTGGTAGACAAGGCGATTCAACGCGTCGATGATTCCCTGGATGCTGCCGCCCTTTTCCAAGTCGATGACGGGATAGCCCGTCGTCGTGAAAATGTCGCCCGTGCTTACGACATCGGAGCGGCGAAAAAAAACGAGGCTGTCTCCATCCGTATGCGCCGCCGGCTGATGAAGGATTTGAATCGCCTCGCCGTTAAAGAAAAGGTTCTTCTCATTTGTCGTGAATGTGTCGGTTGGCCAGGCGCCTTCGGGCGCGGGTGATTTCTTGCCGGTCGGGGCGCTCATCCTATCAAGAATTGTTTGAAACGCGATCACTGTCGCGCCCTCTCCCGCGCTCGCACCGATGGTGCCAACCACATTGCCGCCTGCTATCGTGCTGCCGCGTTTCGCGATGCTTTCATTGCCCCCCGTGGAAAAGCTATCGACGCTGGTATTTATGATGTAGCGGAATGGTTTGTCGGAAATCGTCCGAATCGCCGCGAAGACTTTGTCGCTCATGGGGGCGAGTCCCGTATCCACCAGCAGTATTCCTTCCTTGCCCGCCTGCACAGTGATGTTGCCGCCCGCGCCTACCAACATATAGACGTTTCCCTGCACGGGCAGGACGTGGATTTCGGCGTCATCGCCGTTCCGGCTTTGCCGGGGGCCGTTCTGATTCTCCTGAGCGCGAGAGAGCTTCCCCAAGCCCGCCGTTCCGAGGACGACAATGACGACGAGCACGAATATTCTCTTTACCATGAATCGCTCCAAGCTCCGTTACACGGTGCTGTCATCTGTCCACGTGTCTTCCCGCTGGGCGCGGCAGCGTTTTCATATTTTTCAATTTCAATTTATATTCCGGAAACATGGTCTCCGCGCCTCCCCGTGTGGCTTCTGGAGGTATGCCATACGCAGCCGGAAACTCGTTCAGAAATGTGTTCGTCCCCGGCAAGTGATGAGGCACAACGCCCTGAGGCCGATCGGTTTCGTCTACAGCTTCGCAGGGATACGGCGCAATCTCTTGCTGCGGCGCGTAAACGAAATCCGTACTGCGGACAAAAGGCTCGGTCAGATACACCGGGTCATACACAAGGATAACAACCGTCAAGTAGTTGCCGTGCCGCAACAATCGGGTGGTTACAGTGGCTTTGTCGCTTCGGGGAACGCCGTTTCGCCGAATCCAGCCTTCCTTGAGGTGGTCGGTCGTGACGGTGAGGATGTCTCCTTCCCATTTTCCCGTCGAGAAGCCCTGCCATGTGTGAGGCGCATAGTCGGGAGGATGCGGCCGTCCATCCATATAGATCGTTTGCTCGGGGGCCTGCCAGGAGATGTGCGTGTGGTACGCAACAAGCCTCTGCGTATCCCTGTCCATTTCCTTCCAGATTCGGAGCAACGCTGGCCCACGCCACGCATAGTCGGACGGGTGTGGCCTGCACTGATTCTCGGGTAGCTCCAGAAGGGTCGCCGCCCAGCTATCCGCCCTCAGACGAGCCGCGTCATTGATCGGCAGTCCAAGGTAATCGCCAATTTCCGGACCCGGGATGCGTTCAGGCTCGTCCTCGTGAAACCTGTTTTCCCATTCCCCGGTCGGATCTATTTGCGCAATCGCCGGGACACTAAGCAGCATCACAAACAGAACCGAAAAACCCAAAAACTTGTATCGGTTGGCGTTGCCCATATCACGCTCCTGGGATGACGCAGCGCAAAGGAGTAAGCCCGAGAATGAGTCCTGGAAGTTGCACCCAAGCAAGCTCCACGAATCATCAGGTCCCGTATATTTATTGAAATACTACCACCCTAAGCCCAAGCATAGTAAATCGACGGGCCGCGCGCTTGCACAAATTTCACCTGAATCAACAGAATCATGACCTTGTGACCGCAAAGCCGGGGAATTGCATCAGACCAAGGCAGGCCGCTTGGCATATAGGCCAACGGAGTAACTCGTCGTTTAGGTGCGGAACGGCGCGCACCGATCCAGAACCCAACTCAAAGTCATTATTCTGTTTAGGAAGGTGTGTTTTCTGCAAGCCACGCGATTCCACGATGAATTAGCATCCCGCCAATCATCAATAACCCTACTCCTTGGAAACGAGGTTCTTTTTGGGAGTGAGATGGGTGAAATGAAGCCGAACATTATTCTCCGCTCGCCATTTAATTTGTCTCCAACTTTCGGTTGGCGATTGCTGTGAAGAGAATTGTGGGAAGCGATGCGAATGGCTTAGCGCACACGAGCGGGCGCGTTAGAAAAAGACATTATCGACACGAAAAACGAAGTTGGACCAAGCAGGCGAGTCTACCCCAGGGTCAAGACAATCTGTATTTGACTTTAGTGGAGGGGGCAAAAATGAGCCGAAACTTCAAGGTTAACGAACGGGCCATTAAGTGCGCTTTGAGCATATTTATCCTCCTCGCAGCCGCCGGCGTAAGCCGGCTGGAAGCGCAGACCAACGTTAATGCGTTCATCCAAGGTACCGTGATGGATCCCTCGGGTGGGGTTCTACCCGGCGCAACAGTCCAGGTGAGGAACATCGGAACGGGTCTTGCGCGATCCGCCGTCACCGATAGCCAAGGACGATACACAGCGACGGATCTGCCAATTGGGGACTACGAAGTTGGGGCCACGCTGGCTGGATTTCAGACAGCCGTTCATAAGGGGATCACCCTAAGCGTCGGCAGCCAACTCGTGGTCGACTTCACTTTGCAAGTCGGATCAACGAGCACCACCATCACGGTCGACGTCGAAGTACCGCAAGTGGAGACTTCCTCCGCGGCGATCTCGAATCTAGTCGACCAGACTCAGATGCGCGCGCTACCATTGAATGGCCGCAACGTCGAACAATTGATCCTGTTGGCGCCAGGAGTTCAGCTTGTCACCATCGAAGCCTCGAACTCTTTCTTCGGGCGGCAAAACAATTACTCGGTCGCCGGCGGAAGAGCCGAAGGACAAGCATTCCTGCTGGACAACCAGGATATGCAGAATTTCTACGGGCATGGAATTGGTGCAAGCGGAATCGGCACGTCCTTAGGCGTCGAGGGAATCGCGGAGTTCCAGACTCTGACTAATACGTATAGCGCGCAGTTTGGCGGCAACGGCGCCGCGATCAACTCGGTGAGCAAAGGCGGTACGAACCTTTTTCACGGGTCGGCCTACGAATTTCTTCGCAATAGCGCTCTCGATGCGCGTTTTTTCTATGATCCGGCGCAGATACCTGAGTTTCGCCGGAACCAATTTGGCGGCAGCGTGGGAGGCCCCGTCAAGAAAGACAAGGCGTTCTTCTTCGCAAACTACGAAGGTCTGCGGCAGCTTTTCGGAGAAACTAAGATCGCCTTCATTCCCGACGCCAACAACCGCGTCAGCACCGCATCAAATCCATCGGTTGCGGCGGCTGTCAACAAGACGTTGAGTCTGTTCCCCGCGACAACACTGGTGAACGCTGCGACTGGGATCGTCAGTATCCCGGTTGTCGCCAATCAGATTGCCCATGAGAACTACGGTTTGGGGCGCTTCGACTATACTTTTTCTCAAAAGGACTCTCTGTTTGTTCGTTATGTCTCCGACCGCGGAGACTTTTTGGAACCATTTCCGAACACTGCTACTTCTCTCGCGTATTGGAATGAACAAACCATCAACGTGAACCAGTTCGCGACGATCGAAGAGAGGCACATCTTTTCGCCCACCCTGATTAACACGGCGCGGTTCAGCTACTCGCGGCCCACCACCTCTGGAGTTACGTTGACCCACGCTCCCAACAACGCGATGAATTTCTACCCAGGGACAAACCGCCAGGATGCCCAGATCACTGTAACTGGTCTTTCCGCTCTTGGTCCTAACAACACGACTCCGTTTACGTTTGTCCAAAACAAGTTCACGGGAGGAGATGATTTTGTCTGGACGAAAGGCGGGCACACGATCTCGGTCGGTTTCTCAGTCCTGAGAAATCAGACCAATACCTTCGACCAGTTTCAAATCGGCGGAGTCTGGGCGTTCAACAGTTTGCAGCTATTCCTGTCCGGCCAATCCGCATCGTTGGTGGGCACGCTTCCGGACAATTTGGCGCCCGGGGGTATCCAAAATTATGACCGAGATACCCGCGCCACCGAGATCGCCCCATATTTCAATGATGAGTGGAAAATCTTGCGGAAATTGACGCTGAATCTCGGTCTGCGATACGACTTTTTGACCAACCCATACGAAGTTCACAACAACGCCTATAATTTGACGAATCCTCCGAACGGGGCGGCGTCAGGCGTCCCGAATCTCCTGGGTATTCCACAAATCTCGCATATTTTTACGGTTGGTAACCCTTCGAGATTTAATTTCGATCCGCGAATCGGTTTAGCCTATGATCCGTTCGGGAATCACAAGACTTCGATCCGCGCCGGCTTCGGGATCTTCCACGACGTAATCCAGGGGCGGTCGTATTTCCCTGGGATCTGGGACACGCCACCCGCTACTTTCGGTCAGCAGGTCAACCCAACCTATGGTGTCCCATTTTCGTCCGCCGCTGTTTCACTAAGAATCAATCCGGGGATGGACTCTCGGATGAACACCACACCTTTCATGACCCAGTGGAACTTAACGGTACAGCATGACTTTGCCGGCAA
>Ga0137418_10004742_pt1 | contig 12449 bp, 13 predicted proteins | sample CZODoug3_1_2_16f_FD_122242 | JGI IMG/M metagenome (GOLD analysis project Ga0137418, IMG submission 122242) | Vadose zone soil fungal communities from Angelo Coast Range Reserve, California, USA - CZODoug3_1_2_16fungal (Hybrid Assembly) | ecosystem: Environmental > Terrestrial > Soil > Vadose... | reverse complement strand
CGTTCGGCCGCCTGCATGTTTGCCAGCACTTTCTGTTGAGTCGCTGGGTCTTGAATGTCTTTGGGATTCCACACTCTCGCTACGGTCTTCAACAACCCACGATACATGCGTTTCCCAACTGCCTGTTCCATCTGCTCGATCTCGTGGACGACGCTGTTACCCTGGCGCTCCTGCCATTGGCATTGTGATGGCCTTGGCCATTCCCAGCTCCGTTTCTGGAAGTTTTTCGTTCGGAGGGCTTCGGGTCACCCGTCCCCCGGGGGCGAAGACGGTCTAACCAACCTGCCGGCGTCGCCCACCCGGCCATTTGCGGAACTGTTTTTGAGGTCAACCCACGTCCCAGTGAAGTAATACAAATAGCGTCCGAGACCGAAACAGCAGCAAGCTCGCTTGAACGCCTGCGCTTCGGCACTCGTGCCTGCGTTATCGTCGTCGGCCCATTCTTCTCCGGTGGCCGAATGCGAGCCTAGGCCAAAGATGGTCAGCTCGCAAGTAACCAGAACCTTCGAGACAATTTTCTGATCTTTGCTCCGCTCGAAATTTGCGCAGGTATGAATGGCGTATCTGCGCGTCCAGCCCGCCGGCGTGAACAGCGCGTTTAAGCGGTCCGTGTAAGCTCGCTGGTCGGCATACGGGATCACCTGGCCGCGCACCGGCTGCCGGTTCTTGGTCGTGTTCATCACCCTCCATTCGATCTGTGAAGGATCAAAAGGCACTTCCAAGGCTGCCACCAGCACTTTTACACCTTCGACCGAGTAACGAGTCGCGGGCATTCCTTTGGCGGTAGGCGGCGGTCCTGACATGGTCGTCGTGGCGTCCCGTCCGTGTGCGCGACCGTTTGTGGCACTCATCCTTGTACCTCCTTGGTTCTTCGACTTTTTCCTCCGGGCTTGGGCGAATACCAGATCCCTCAGCGTGAGTTGCGATTTGCCGATCCGAGACATACTTCGACCGGCTCACCTTCAGATACTCCCAAGGTCTTAACCGATAAATCCCTTGTAACTTCCGCTTGAACATCCGGCCGGAGGACTGGCGTTCGGTGGACTCGCTGATCGATTGGATCATCGACCAGAACAAGGCTGGATATCAGATGGTGAACTCGGTCCAGCGCCCGCAAGAGATGAAGGCGTTTGTCCGCATGTCATCCGGCCTCGATCTCAAGCAATATGGCTGGTACTGCGATGGCACGAGCGCCAACGGCAATATCGCCGCCATGCTGGGTCACACACCAGGCATCGCCCAGGACCCGAGCGGCGAGTTGCATTTCTCCGACTGGAACTGCCGTGCCGGCCAGAACAACGTGATCATCCGAACCGACGGCACGGTTGCTCCATGTTTTCCGATGTATCCCTCGACTTTCGATTTGGGGAAACATCGACAAAAGGGTACCAGGGTGAACCAAGGTGGCGCGACACGCCGGCCTCAAAACTGGTCAACATCGAGCCGAACTCCTTGAAGTAGGCTTAGGAATCGCTAGGCTCCGCTGCAACCGTAATGCAACCCACAGTTCCACAGGATACTCAGGGAGATTCACCTGCGGTGTGGGCACCCTCCCCTGGATCGGACAGAATTTACGTGGAGAATCTTTATGATGACGGACCCAGCCTCCGCTATCAAACATGAGGCTGATCCATTGATCGAACTGCAGATCCGAACGCTCAGACGAGATTCATCCCTGGAGACTACCGATCTCCTGGACTACAGCATGCGTGCGGAGAGAATCAAAACTCTGTATCAGGAACTAGACCGGATCACAAGAAGTAGATTCCAGCTGGCGCCAGCATCGTAGATCTCACTTTGCCGTCTGTTTAAGAGGGCCCGCTGTCGGTAGCGTGCATGCTTCCCGCTGTGATGGCGCTTGTTTCATGAAGTTCTCTGCCACGCTGTGCCAAGGGACTCCTGTTCCCTTCTCGATGTGCTCTGAAGTCGTTCCCCGTCTGTCCACATGCCGTGAACCGGGATCCAGCCCCAGAACGTCACAGATCACGTTGAGAGAAGCGGCGTATGGCAATCACAAGCGCGATTGAAAGGTACAGTGCGGCATAGACAACCATGGCCATGCTCGGAACCGAGAGAGTGCTGAATGGAGAGATGCGCATTGCATTGGCCAGTGGGGACTGCATCTCAAAGGCGGCGCGACGCCAGAGTGCTTCGGTGGGCATGAGAACGCTGGCTATTACGCCGACACGCACGGCGCGCTCCGTCTGGGTGATAGCTCCGAATTGCTCAATCCAGCCGCCAAGAAAAGCCAGTCCGTGGAGCCCGAGCGTGAGCACGCCGGTCGTTAACGTCGAAAAATAAGTCGCAAAAGCAAAAGTTACCGACAGCAACACCACGCTTTCCATCCACATTAGCAAGAAACCCTGCACGATGTGACGCGCGGTCACGCCAGCCATAGCGTACGTTACGGCGTTCACGCCGACGACCATGATCGCAATATATGCGGTCAGCATGCCGATGAACCCACACCATTTACCCAGAAGCACCTGCCAGCGTGGAACCGGCTTGGTCGCAACCGCTTGGATCGTCCCAGATGCAATTTCGCCAGATAGCGTGTCAATGGAAGTGAGTATGGTCATGAGCACCGCCAGCAGGTCGACGGCATAGAGACCCATTGTGACCATGGCAAAGGAGATTTCTCGCCGCAAGACGGGGCTCATACCGTGCGCGGCAAAATCTTTCGCCTGGAAATGCAAGCCGGTGCCAAACAGGATGAGGAAAGCGCCGCCGGCAGCGAGGGCCATCCAGAGCATTTTCTTGCGGGCCGCTTCGCGGAATGTCACCCCGGCCATAATCCAGATGCCCATCACAGCCCCCCGTCATGGCCGACGATTTCGAGGAAGCGTTCTTCGAGCGAAAACCGCTGGGGAGTGACCTCGTAGACATCGACTTCCTTCGCGACCAGATAACGCAAAATCTCGGGAAGCACGCCGCTGGATGACAGTGTGAGTCTCAGATGCTCACCTTCCCAGCGAACTATGCTAGTCCAGCGTGACAGGCCGCTCACAACCTCGGCGGTAACATTGCCCGCCCTGATCGACACAGTGGTTTGTTGCTCCACGTCAGAGTTCAGTTTTCGGGCTTCCACCACCTCGCCATCTTTGATAAAGGCAACGCGGTCGCAGGTAATCTCAACTTCTCCCAGGAGATGGGAGTTGAGCAGCACGGTTGCGCCACGATCGCGTTGGGCTCTAATGATGTCGCGAACCAGGCGGCGGCCAACCGGATCGAGGCCCGACGTGGGCTCGTCGAGGAAGATCAACTCGGGTTCATTCAGCAATGCTTGTGCGAGACCGATGCGTTGCAACATGCCCTTGGAAAAATCACGCAGGCGCTTGTCCCGGTGCGGCGTGAGCCCAACCAGATCGAGCAAAACGGGAACGCGCTCGCGAAGCCTCGCGTGCGACATGCCATAGAGCCGACCGTGCAGTTTTAAAAGCTCAACAGGAGTGAGCCAATCGTAGAAGCGAAAATGTTCGGGAAGAAAACCAACCTTGCTGCGTGTCTTGACGTCGCCGGCAGGGTAACCAAGAATCTCCGCCTCGCCGCTTGTGGGAAATACCAAGCCCAACAACATTTTGACTGAGGTGCTCTTTCCCGCACCGTTAGGTCCCAAAAAGCCGAAGACCTCACCCCGTGGAACATCGAGGGTGAGGTTCCGTACTGCTACTTTGCCGCTGTAGACTTTGCGCAGCCTGCGGGTCCATATGGCAAGATCGGAAGATCGGCTCATCTCCATCTGTCAATGGATCAGCGCAGCGAAGCGGCCAGACTCAAGGCATCGGACGGATTGCCGTGACCTGCCAGGGAATGGATCACTCCGTTCTTGATCCACAACAGACTATACCGATTTCCCTGTGAGAGCGTTTCCGTGATCAAAGTGCCTTCCACTCCGTCCACGGCTACGGTCTCATAGGAGCTCGAATTGCGCGGGATCGGGACCACCAGGGTGGAAGACCAGTCGACTGTCCGGCAGAACGACTGGGCCTCTGCGGGACTCATTCCGGCCAGTTCCAATGCCGCTTCTGCAATGTCTGACATGTTGAGATCGGGTGGAACACTCACAGTCGGGCTGGGAGCTTGAATAAGATAGGTGCAGTTTGTGTCCTTTAGGTTTGCCATGCGTTCCATCTTGCGCTCGGCCAGAGCCTCCGCCTGGGACTGCGGATTGGAACTCACATAGGTGTGTCGAACCCGACAGTCTCCATACATCGAGATGACCGTCTTCGGAATGTGAACGGCGATCAACGCGCCGTTTACCGACTCCGGGATGCGGATGTCCGAACGACCGATCTCGTCCAGTAGGGTCGTAATACGATCACGATTGATGGTCATCTGGAATGCGGTTTCGCCGGTGACCTCGACGCGCGGCGCTCCCAAACCGCCGATGACGCGGATTGGATAACCGGTCAGCTGGGCAGCTTTCGTCGTGTTCGAAGCGACGTTGGGTTTGCCCGGATCCATTGTGACCACGACGTTATCGGCGATGAACTGATTGAGCAGCTTGTAAGGACGCGAGTCAGGTTCGGAGCTGGACATGAGCGTAGTGGGATCGATCGTGACCACCTGAATCTTCTGGACGCGCAGCATGGCCAAGATCCGCTGTGCCCAGATACGAGCCGGGTTGACGCTCACCAAAATCGTGACGGCCACTGCCACCGCTGCGAAGCCCCACGCGGGACGCCAGTGTGGAGCGAAGAGGCGAGGGATCCACGAACTCCTCGGCTCCTCGGCGGTTCCAAATTGGTTGGTGAACTGCGCATAGGCCACCGCGGGATTGATGGTGACGCTGTCCGCAGCCGGGGTCAGGGTCATCAACAAATCCTCCATGCGCGCTGTCTCAGCACGTAGCCTTTCGAAACGGGCGCGGCAGTCCGCGCAAGAAGCGAGGTGCTGCCTGACCACTGCCAGCTCGGCACCGGCCAGTTCGCCGTCTAGATGCGCGCGAAGAATTCCATCATGAATGCAGCTCATACTTCCTCCTCGTTTGGATGAAGCTCGAGGTAACGGGTGCGGAACTCCTCCTCGGCGCGGTTCAACATCGTGCCGATGCCGCTCATCTTCACGTCGAGAGCCTCGGCCAGTTCTTTGTAGGATAATCCCGAGGTACGGAGGATCAGGAGTTGAGCCTGAGCGGGCTTGATCGAGGCCAGCACGGCACGCACTCGCCGGCATTTTTCTTCAAGCAGCAACGAGTCCAGTGGACCCCGGCTCCGGCCTTCCCAACTGATACTTCCGGCAGCCTCTTCGTATTGGCGGCGTCGACCAGAAACGCGCAGCACATCGATCCCGAGGTTTGTCGCAGTGCGATACAGCCAACCACCGACGTTGCCGTCGACCTGCAGGGCGGGCTGGCGGTACAGACGCCAGAAGGTATCGTTCGCCACTTCTTCGGCAGACGAGCGATCGCCGAGCAGACGCACCAGTATCCCGACGATCCGGGCATAGTGCTGGAGGAAAGCCGCCCGGAAATCAGCTTCGTCCCAATGCTCCGATGAACTATCGCGAACTGTCATCGAGCGACTCAGTATCTGTGCAGTTCCCACGATAATGCCCGCCTTCCCGGATCCACATACCTAAAACGACGCTCACAGGCAAATTGTGACAACGGAGAGTCCCGTTCTCTGTACGAGGTCTGGACATCAGAACTTCTCGCGAAGAAATATCCTCTACCATTATCCATCTTCTGTTTTTCGCCACTTGGCGACTGAAAGTCGAAAAGCGCCGGGACGGGCACGCCAGCGTGGGGATGACACCTGCGGCGCCTTTGCGTGACCGTCCCTGTCTGTGGCTCTGCCAAGGTGGAGAGATTTCCACAGATCTTTGAAATTCGTCCTATGGGCGACTGATTGTCCTCGACGACGAGCGGCCAGCCCCCACCCGCGAGAGTTCGCGTCGAACCCATCTGGCATGCGTTAGCGTCCCACGACGTCTTCACTCTCGAAGGCAGCAGGGTGGTCTCCTTTGCACCTCAGCAACCCGATGGGCCGATGCCGCCCCTTGATGGAGATGGCGGGCTTGGTTCGCTTGAGCCTCCGGTCCGCTGTCGATTGAGCACATGAAGTACCAGTGGCGTGCCCGTTACCGCCGCAAGAAATGCGGCGCCTGAGCTGAGGTGCAGACCGCCGCCGATTACGACAAATAAGAAAACGAAAGGCAGACTCCAAGCGAGATCCGTTTGACCTTAGTTCGCACCCTCCGCCTCCAATCCGAGCCTGGGCTTGGGTATCCGCAACCCGCGCCGCCGGTTTCTTAGCTTTCTGGTGGCTATGTGGCCGCAGCAGTCTCCGCGTTCGAAGCTCCCCGATGCGTAGACTCATTCCCTGAGCGATCGCCGATGGGACAAGGACGTGGCTTCCGCAAGTAGTGGGCGTGGGAACAGCCGATGCAATTAACACCTTTGGTCGCGGCTCGAAGGACTCCACTCAGGCTGGAACGGCTGTCGGTTCAACTCGGTAGCCGAGTAGGCGGAGTTCCCGATCATTCGATGAGTCCGACGTTGTTTTGATCTTGCATGCAGCGCGGGACCTCGTTCTTCGTAAGGCACACCGCGGTGCAGGATGACACAGATGAGATGACAAAGGCGATGTGCAATCGCCCAGATGGTTTGCTTGTATCCTAGACGCGCCACCAGTCTGCGATAGACAATCTCAAAAATAGTTCCTTCGGAACCGTTCTGCACCAATGTACTGGCGCTTCACAGATGTCGCAGCAAGAGCTGGCAGCCTAATTATTTTCTCTGAAACGCTGGAATCACTTTGTCAAAGATACGTTCAGCAAAGCCCTCATCTAACGGAGCGTGTCCCTGCAACCATCGAAAGAATAGAGGACCATTGAGTGCATCAATAAGCAGTTCCGTGTCTGTTCCGCGCTTCAATTCGCCCGACGCGATAGCCTCTCCGATAAAGCGGCGTTGCATCTGACGCCTTGGCATCACATACCTCTCCAAAAATATTCCTTGGAGTTTCTTGTCATCGTGGATGCCGTTGATGAGACGCGCCATGGTGACTCCGTCGTCGGAAGCAAGGAATTTCGCCACATACACCACATAGCGCCGCAGGCGCGCTAAGGGGGAGCCAGTGCCGGAAACGGCGAGCACTGGTTTCATGTGTTCAAAGCACGCATCCAACAAGATCTCTTCCTTCGAGTCCCACCACCTGTATAACGTGGCGCTGCTAACGCCAGCAGTCGTTGCAATCTCGTGCGAACCGACTGTCTGAAATCCTTTCGCCCGCAAGAGGTTATAAGCCGCCGCCAAAATGTCGCACCGCGCCTGTTCGCTTCTCGGCCGCCCGGCACGGCGTGCCCGGGCTTTTCTCTTGGGGGTTCTCATAGTTAGCTGTCCGAATTACGAAAATAAGTGTTTCGTTGTAGTTTGACAAGCATTAACTGCGAGTGTACAAACGAAACCAGTAGTTTCGTATTAACAAAGCGGAACGCTCCTAACGGACCAGTTCATGAGCGGGCTTGGAGGAAATGATGAGAGGCGTCATAGTCGTCACTGGCAAACGCCTCACGGAAGTGGTTCACCGGATAACGACGCTGCTCACCAGCGGATCGCGCAAGTCACGGGAGTTGCAAGAAAGCAAAACCAGGCTTGAAGAAGCCGAGCGCGTCGCCCATGTCGGCTACTGGGTATGGGACCTCGATTCCGATCGCGTGACCTGGTCTGACGAAACTTACCGCATCTATGGGCTCATACCGCAGAAGGGTCCCATAGACCTGGCGACAATACGCGAAATGGTCCACCCTGAAGATCGGGAGACCGTCTTCCGGATAGCGGAGGAGGCCATTCTCGGCCGAGTGCGTCCCGACGCTGAACACCGGATCGTTCGTCCCAGCGGAGACGTGCGCACGGTGCACAGCCACGGCGATCTGAAGAGAGACGCATCGGGCAGGCCCTATCAAATGTTCGGCACAGTGCAGGACATCACTGACCGGAGGCGTACTGAGGAGGCCCTGGAGCGAACCCAGTTTTATCTCAGCGAAGGACAGCGCCTTGCCCATATGGGGAGCTGGGCATTCAACGATTCAGGTCACTATTGGACTGACGAGCTGTACAAAATCTACGGCCTGGATCCGCAGAACGGAGCACCCACGGTTGAACAGTATCTGGCCCTCGTACATCCACAAGACCGCGCCTCCATGGCTGAAACGATTAAACTCATGCAAGAGGAACACCGTGGCTTCGACCAAATGGAGCGAATTGTCCGACCTGACGGGCAGTTGCGCTACGTTCGCTCCGTGGCTGTGCCCGTCGTTGAACAAGGAGTCTTCAAAGGGTTCGTCGGCACTACGATGGACGTCACCGAGCAGGAGCTGCTAACTCAGGAGTTGCGACGCGAACAAGCATATCTCGCGGAAGCGCAAAGTCTGACCCATATCGGCAGCTGGGCATGCAATTTTGTTACAGGGCAAATATTTCATTTATCGGACGAAATTTTTCGCCTGTACGGCTTCGATCCCAGCTCCCGCGCGATTCCATTCGAACACTTTTACAAGGCCACTCACCCGGAAGACGAGCCTGCGCTGAGGGAGAACTTCTACGGCGCGATCCACGCGAGAATGGACTATGACCTCGAATACCGGATTGGTCTGCCCGACGGTACCATCAGATTCCTGCGTTCCTTAGGACATCACAATCCCTCTGGAGAAATCGGTGAATACGTCGGCATCACGATGGATATAACGGAACGAAAACAGGCCGAGAAAGAGCGCGAAAGGCTCCGCCAGTTAGAGGCTGATCTCGCGCATATCAACCGCGTGAACATGTTGGGAGAACTGGCCACTGCCCTGGCACATGAAATCAAGCAGCCCATTGCCGCCTCGATCACAAGCGCGAACGCGTGTTTGCGATGGCTTGCACGTGATCCCCCCGACTTGGAGAGGGCCCGCGTAGCAGCAACTAGAATTGAGCAGGACGGAAACCGTGCGGCCGATGTTATCAACCGGCTGCGGTCCTTCTACAAGAAAGAGAAGCCCCCAGAACGCGAGACGTTGGACATCAAAGACGTCATTCGAGAAATGACGGTTCTGCTCAGGAGCGAAGCGATTCGGTACTCCATAACGATCCATGCCGAACTCGACACAGATGTGCCTAATATTCTAGCTGACCGAGTGCAACTTCAACAGGTGTTCATGAACCTGATGCTGAATGCGATCGAGGCGATGAAAGACACCGGAGGCGAACTGAGGATTAGGCCGCAACTGAATCCGGAAAGTCAGTTAATGATTTCGATCAGCGATGCTGGCGTAGGATTGCCGGCGGACAATACCGAACGGATTTTTGATGCGTTCCATACAACAAAACCACAGGGGACGGGTATGGGTTTGGCCATTACTCGCTCGATCGTGGAATCCCACGGAGGACGAGTGTGGGCCACTGCCAATCAGGGTTCGGGCGCAACCTTCCATTTCACTCTTCCCGTCGAAGCCGAGGCACATGCATGAAATCAGCGGCCGGTCGCACCGTATTCATCATCGATGATGACCGCGGCATGCGTCAGGCAATCCAGGATCTCGTCGAGTCAGTTGGCCTGCGCGCGGAATCCTTTGCAACTGGCGAGGAGTTTCTGACCAGGAACCGGGCCGGTGACCCCAGCTGTTTAGTTCTGGATGTAAGACTGCCTCAAATGAGCGGTCTCGATTTCCAGCGCCGGTTGGCCGAGACCGGCGTGCAAATTCCTATTATTTTCATTACGGCGCATGGAGACATTCCCATGTCCGTCAAGGCATTGAAGTCAGGTGCCGTGGAATTCTTGACGAAACCCTTCAGGGACCAGGATCTGCTGGATGCAATTCAGCAGGCCCTCCAACGTGACGTTGCCACACGAGAACAGCAGGCCGAGATCCGCAAACTGCAAGAGCGCTATCACGCATTGACCGCGCGGGAGCGACAGGTGATGACTCTCGTGGTCTCCGGAATGCTGAATAAGCAGATCGCCTATGAAATCGGAGCCAGCGAGGCCACAGTAAAGATCCACCGAGGCCACGTCATGCAAAAGATGCAGGCAGGATCAATAGTTGAATTGGTCCGTATGGCCGACAAGCTCAAACACTCCCCTCCTCAATAGCTTGATCCTAGTCTCCGGCTATTCCGCCCCTTCCAGTTCTAATCGACTACCACCTAAGTAGTAGTTCACGCGACCAAGGCCGGATTGTGCCCGCTTTGTGATGGCGCTATGCTTCGCCCAATGAGTATCCGGCAAAACTCAAGACTCATAGCAATCGTCGACGACGACGAGTCGCTTAGGAGCGCACTGCAAGACCTGATCGAATCGGATGGGCTGTCCGCGCTCTGCTTTGGCTCCGCGCAACAGTTCCTGAATTCCGAAGCCCGACAAAAGGCCGCCTGTCTGATCGCCGACATTCGCATGCCGGGCATGTCCGGTCTTGAACTGCAAGCGAAGCTTAAGGCCGAAAGATACCGAATACCCATCATTTTCATCACTGCGCATGGCGACGCAGAGATGCGGACTCTTGCCATGCGTGATGGCGCAGTGGAGTTCTTGACCAAACCTTTCGACGACGCAGTCTTACTGGAGATTGTTCATGCCGCTCTCGCGAGGTGAGGGAATGACTGGGCAGACCACCAGTCACATATGTGAAAACGGTGAAGATCGGTACGCGACTCGCGAGGCTTTTCTCAAGATTTTTGACCAGGACCTGAGTGGCCTCTATCAGCTTTCGTTTCTCCTCACGGGAGATCACCAGAAGGGAGAAAGGTGCTTTGTATCCGGCATAGAGGATTGTGCTAAAGAGAACCGTGTGTTCAGGGAATGGGCACGTGCCTGGGCGAAGCGCGTCATTGCGCAGAACGCAATTCGTGAACTGAACCCGCGACGGAAAGATTCCAGCTCGTCCTCCATCCCAACAGTTTTCTCTCGCAATCGGCAGTCGAGCAGTCCAAGGGGACATTTCGACGTGGACTCTGTCTTAGGGCTTGCTGACTTCGAGCGGTTTGTTTTCGTGCTGTGCGTTCTGGAGCACTATCGGGAACACGAGTGCGCTCTGCTTCTTGGCTGCTCGGTTTCCGAAGTTCGCGACGCGCGCACTCGGGCTATAGCGGAGTTAGCCAGTATCTGCCAAGTGGTTCCTGTCGGTGCGACGACCGTAAGCGCGGTCGGTTGGCAGAAGCGTCCAAGGCATGAAAGGGGGCACAAATGAAGGCACTTGTACTCAATGCAGTTGGTCGAGGGTTCGATTTCGAGGATGTGGACATCGCCGCGCCCATAGGACGCGAGGTTCTCGTCAACGTGCAAGCGTCTGGGCTGTGTCACACGGACCTGCTATTCGCCACTCACGATATCGCTCCTACGCCATCCGTGCTTCGTCACGAGGTTGCGGGGATCGTGGCTGCAGTGGGTCCGGACGTCGCGCAACTTCTTGTTGGAGATCACGTCGTAGGTTCTCTAGCGCAGTTGTGCGGAGCTTGCGCCCGGTGCCTATCTGGCCGCTCCTTCCAGTGCAGACATCCGGAGTCGACACTGCGCCGCCCAACCGATGCCCCGCGCCTGAGCCGCAATGGGACTGGCTTGTTCCAGGGGTTCGGGCTGGGCGGTTTCGCCGAACACGCTCTCATCCATGAGAACCAGCTTGCCGTCGTACCCAAAGAGCTTCCGTTCGCTCAAGCTGCGCTGCTCGGATGCGGCGTTGTAACGGGCGCCGGATCGGTCTTGAACACGGCCAACGTTAGCGCCGGTGACACGGTCGTGATCTTCGGCGCTGGAGGGGTGGGGCTCAATGCCGTTAGTGGAGCGCGCATCGCAGGCGCGTCGAGGATCGTCGTCATCGACATCCAGGCGAAGCGACTCGAAGAGGCCAGACGATTCGGCGCCACCGACGTAATCGACTCCAGCAAGACGAAACCTGTTGAAGTCGTCCGTGATCTCCTGCCGGGAGGAGCTGACCACGTTTTCGACTTCGTGGGGCAGAAATCTGTCGCCGAGCAAGGGCTCGCAATGCTCGGGCTCGGTGGTGGACTCTACCTTGTTGGGGTGGCGAGACCAGATGTCGAGATCGGCGTAAACATCTTTAACGCGATCGGTGGGCAGAAGCGCGTCCAAGGCGTCAACTTCGGCTCGACCAACTTCAAGCGCGACATTCCCATGTACGCGGAGCTGTACCTGCAAGGCCGAATGAACCTTGATGACCTGGTTTCGAGGAGGATCTCGCTGCGCGACGTGAATGAGGGTTACGCAGCGTTAAAGGATGGCTCGCTCACACGGGTCGTCGTTACCTCGTTCTAACTGTAGAAATTCATATAAGGAGGCACACAATGGCAACGATGGAAACAATCAGCGAGAGAGACAGGATTAAAACCATCACCACCCACTATATCGATGGAGCATTCGTTGAATCCCATGGCCGAGAGGTCATGGACATCATCCAGCCTACCAACGGCAAAGTGATCGCCCGCGTCACGCTAGGCGATGAGGAAGATACGCGGC